>Ga0335079_10000897_pt1 | contig 33671 bp, 37 predicted proteins | sample Lox_Sample_33_FD_206719 | JGI IMG/M metagenome (GOLD analysis project Ga0335079, IMG submission 206719) | Soil microbial communities from Loxahatchee National Wildlife Refuge, Florida, United States - Lox_Sample_3.3 | ecosystem: Environmental > Terrestrial > Soil > Wetlands | place: USA...
TTATTGCACCGATTGCACCGAGATTTAGAAACGAAATGGTCGAACAAGTAGCTGTAAGCGCTTGATGATAAAATAGATTGCACCGTGCGCCCGTAGCTCAGTTGGATAGAGCGTCTGCCTTCTAAGCGGGAAACCAAACTTACTAAATCTTGCCGGAGCCGACGCAACACCATAAGAAGTCGCAACTTGATGCAAGAAGAACGAAACCAGCTTTCGTCTTCTTGTTCGCTTTACCTTCACGATTTGTGCCGATTTGCGGTGACTTGTACTACGTTTCCACTACGGTAGGAGCATCTGCCAACGAGCCAGAGGGTCGCGAGTTCGAATCGCCTAAGCGCGCCACTTCCTTGCGCAGTTGTTTCAATGAGTTCTCATCAGACTCTTCTTCTATTGACATTCTATATGAGAAAAGCCTATTCTCTGATAGGATGTCTATAGGAGACGACAATCGTGAGCCCCCAACAAACCAATCTTCTGCAAGGAACCCTCGACCTCGTGATCTTGAAGGCTCTTGCCCTTGAACAAATGCACGGCCTCGGCATTTCCCGCCGGATCGACCAAATGACAAAGGGGACCTTCCGGGTCAAACCCGGTTCTCTCTTTCCGGCATTGCATCGGATGCAAGACGCAGGCTGGCTGAGTTCGACTTGGGGAGAGTCGGACAACAACCGTCGCGCCAAATATTATCGGCTGACGAAAGCAGGCAGGCGGCAGCTCGAAGCGGAAACCGAGCGCTGGGGCCGGATTTCCCTGGCGATTGCTCGCGCGCTCGAAGCGTGCTGAAGGGGAAACAACGTCATGCCGTTGCTCTCAAATCTGGCGAGCTTCTTGCGTCGTCTTCTTCGCAGACAACAAACGGAGAGGGAACTTGATGAAGAGGTTCGATCTCACCTCGAACTACTGATCGACGAAAAGATGAAGGAAGGGATGAAACCAGCGGAAGCGCGACGTGCTGCACAACTCGAGCTGGGCGGGGTCGAGCAGGTCAAGGAGGAGGTGCGTGCAGTCCGAGCCGGAGCATGGCTTGACACGTTGATTCAAGACATTCGGTTTGGCCTGCGCATGCTGCGCAAGAATCCGGGATTCACTACCGTTGCCGTCCTCACGCTTGCTCTCGGTATCGGCGCGAATACCGCGATCTTCAGTGTGGTCAATGCTGTGCTACTCCGTCCTCTGCCATTCCGGGATTCTGGACAGCTTATGATGATTTGGCACACGCCACCGCAGAAGAGTTTTCCAGGCATCCCGAGGTTCGTGGTTTCACCCGCAAATTATCTCGATTGGCGCAGTCAAAATGACGTCTTCAAGAATATGGCAGCTGTTGGATTCGCCCCCATTAACGTCACCGGAACTGGCGAACCAGAGTCCGTCCTCAGCACAAAAGTTTCCGCCGATTTCTTCTCCGTTTTGCAGGTCCGGCCCGAAATGGGCCGAGCCTTTCTTGCAGATGACGACCAGCCCGGGCACGGCAATGTAGTTATTCTCACCAATGCGTTTTGGCGCAGCCACTTTGACGCGGACCGCAACGTCCTGGGCAAGTCCATCCGCCTGGATGATCAACCCTACATCATCATCGGGGTGATGCCTGCCGAATTTAGCTTCCCGCTGCAGGCTAAACTAGCGATTCCGCTAGCGTGGACAGATAAAGAACGGACGGTGCGGGGAAACCATAATCTTCTGGTAATCGCACGCCTCAAACCCGGGGTAGATCAGCAACAAGCGCAAGCAGAAATGGACACAATCTCCAGCCGTCTCGCGCAACAATATCCTGCCGATGACGCGGGCTGGGGTGCAGCCGTGGTGCCGTTTCATGACTTCGTTGGTGGGTCAGTGCGTGCCGCGCTTCTCCTGCTCCTAGGCGCTGTTGTCTTCGTGCTGCTAATTGCGTGCACAAATGTCGCGAATCTCACTTTAGCCAAGGCGCTGGGACGCAGGAAGGAAATTGCCATCCGCACAGTTGTCGGCGCCAGCCGCTCGCGGATAATGCGCCAAGTGCTGTCGGAGTCAGTTTTGCTTTCGCTCGTCGGCGGCACACTTGGGCTCCTTCTCGCACAATTTCTCGTCAGCTCGATCGCCGCATTCCTCGCACCGCAGTTGCCGATGTCCGTCACAATTGGTTTGGACGGCTGGGTCCTCGCGTTCACACTCACAATCTCTGTTCTCACCGGCATCGGCGCAGGTCTGGCGCCTTCCTGGCATCTCGCCAAGGCAAATCTGAACGCTTCCTTGAAGCAAGCCTCGGGCAAGTCGGATTCAGACTTGAGCGGCGCTCGTTCTGCCTTCGTCGTAGCCGAAGTCGCTCTTTCCTTCCTATTGCTCATCGGCGCAGGTCTGACGATTCGAACCCTTTATTTGCTTCGCAGCGTGAATCCCGGATTCAATCCACACAACGTTCTCACTGTCCCATTGGCAGTCTCACAAACGAAATATGCCAGCTCCGAACAGCAAAGGGCATTCTTCGACAGCGTTCTTGAAGGCGTCCGCACGATCCCCGGCGTGGATGCCGCAGGGGCGGTGGACGCTCTCCCCTTCCAGGGCGGCTCGACGCAGCCTGTCATCGCCGAAGGCCAGCCGGTTGTCCCCATGGCGGACCAGCCGGAAGTCGCCGTTCGCGTCATCACTCCCGGATATCTACACGCCATGAGCATTCCTCTCTTGCAAGGACGCGGTCTAGGAGAGGCGGATAAGGTCGGCTCGCCGCCCGCGATCTTGGTGAGTGAGGCATTTGCCAACCGGTTTTGGCCACACGACAACCCGATCGGCAAGCACGTTACCCTCACATTTTCTAACGTCTCCAGCCGCGAAGTCGTCGGCATAGTTGGCGATGTAAAGATCAATGGATTGGACGTGATCCAGCCGATTGAAATGGTCTACGAAGCGATGGATCAGAATGAGCGGATACCCGCGATGGTTCTCAGCGTACACACCAGCCTTTCTCCCGTTCGCCTGATTTCTGCAGTCGCCGATGTTGTCCACCACGTCGATCCCGAGGAGCCTGTTGTCGGCGCCGCCACCATGGACACAGTATTGGATCAATCGCTTGCCAAACAACAGTTGAGCATGACTTTGCTCGGAGCATTTGCTGGGCTGGCATTGCTTCTCGCAATGGTCGGCGTTTACGGCGTTGAAGCATACGCAGTCCGGCAACAAGTACGTGAAATTGGCATCCGCATGGCGCTGGGAGCTCAGCGGCACGATATTTTCCAGTTGGTTGTGGGAAAGGGTCTCAAGCTGACCCTGTTGGGAATCGTCATAGGCCTTGTCGTGGCGCTCGAAGTCACGCGTTTCATGATCAGCCAGCTGTATGGCTTGAGTCCGACCGATCTTGTGACGTTCGCCGGTGTAGCGATTCTATTGATTTCAGTGGCTTTGCTGGCGTGCTATGTCCCTGCGCGGCGGGCAACGCAGATCGATCCGGCGGAGGCCTTGCGATACGAGTAAGTTCAGTAGTTTGTGGAGATTCGACCAGTGAGCGGAACATGGAAGCTAGGAACGATGGACATAGCGCGGCCGGATGCGAAGCGCCGCAAAAGGATACGACGCTATGCGTACGCGAGTGGGGGAGTTGCGCTGGCCTTACTGGCGACCGGACTTGTTTCGCGGATCAAGCCTGCAGCTCCTACTGTCGATCGATCCGCGATTTGGATAGATACCGTGAAGCGCGGGCCGATGCTGCGCGAGGTGCGCGGCCTGGGAACGCTCGTGCCCGAAACCATCTGGGTGATTCCTGCGGCGACAAACGGCCGAGTCGAAAAGCGTTATCTGCTTCCGGGAACACCAGTGAAAGCAAAAACGGTAATTCTCGATCTCAGCAACCCCGAATTGCAGCAGGAAACGCTGGACGCGAAATATCAATTGAAGGGCGCGGAGGCCGCGTACGAGCAGATGAAGGCGCAGCTCCAGAATCAATTGATGGACAAGCGGACGGAGGCCGCTAGCGTTTCGTCCCAGTACCGCACGGCGGAAATGGTCAAAGAGACGAAGGAGCAGCTCGGTGCGAACGGTCTCGCTCCCGACATCGATGTAAAAACTGCCAAAGTGCAGGCCGAAGAGCTCGCCAAAGAGAATGAACTGGCAGAGGAAGAGGTCGAAACGTTTGCAGGTTCAATTGCTGCGCAGCTTGCGGTCCAGCAGGCGAATGTTGATCAGAAGCGTGCGCTTTACGAATTAAAGAAATCTCAGGTCGAGCAATTGCAGGTTCGCGCAGGCGTGGACGGCACTCTCCAGGAACTCGACGTGGATGTTGGCCAGCAAGTTGCGCAGGGAACGCCCCTCGGGAAGGTTTCGCAGCCTACTGAATTGAAAGCAGCGCTCCAGATTGCCGAGACACAAGCCAAGGACATTCAAATCGGCCAGAAAGCCTCGGTCGACACACACAACGGGGTCATTCCCGGTCACGTGATGCGCATCGATCCATCCGTCGCGAACGGGACGCGCGTTGTGGATGTGAAACTCGATGGTCCGTTGCCCCCTGGAGCGGTGCCCGACCTGAGCGTGGACGGGACGATTGAAATCGAGAGGCTCACCGAGGTTCTGTATGTTGGCCGTCCGGTGCATGCAGACGCGAACACCACAGTGGGTTTATTTAAGGTGATCGATGGTGGTAGCGAAGCGGTTCGCGTGCCTGTCGAAATCGGAAGCGAGTCTGTGAATACCGTCGAGATCCGAAAAGGCTTGAATGTCGGAGATACAGTAATTCTTTCGGATATGTCCGCGTCGGATAATTACGATCGGGTCGAATTGAAATAAAGACGCATTCCTACGCAGGAGGCGACAATGAGCACCACAGCTCAGGCTCTGATTCACCTACAGGGCGTTACGAAAATATTTCGTACTGAGGAGATCGACACACGCGCGCTAAGCGAAGTGCACCTCGAAATCCAGCCCGGCGAGTTCGTTGCGATTTCCGGACCTTCGGGCTGCGGCAAATCAACACTTCTTGCGATCTTGGGACTATTAGAGTCACCCACGGAGGGTCATTACTGGATTCACGATAATCACGTCGAGAATCTTTCGCTATCCGCCCGTACGCGCATTCGCAATCGCGAAATCGGCTTCGTGTTTCAGGCGTTCAATCTCATCGGCGATCTAACGGTATATGAGAACGTGGAGCTTCCGCTTACCTATCGCAGCATGGGCAGTGGCGAGCGCAAGAAGCGGGTACAGGACATGCTGGAGCGTGTCGGCATGGCGCATCGAGCGAAGCACTACCCTGCGCAGCTTTCAGGCGGGCAGCAGCAGCGCGTCGCTGTGGCTCGTGCGCTGGTCGGAGAACCTTCAATCCTGCTTGCCGACGAACCGACCGGCAATCTCGATTCGAAGAACAGCGAAAGTGTCATGGAACTGTTGCAGCAGCTGCATGACGAGGGGACGACGATTTGTATGGTCACGCACGATTCGCGTTATGCCAGCATGGCTGACCGGACCATTCATCTTCTAGACGGACGCATCGTTGAGGAAACACTGCGTGAGGGTAACTAATGAATGGCGCGCAGATTCTTGCGATCGGGCCGCCTGGCAAAACTATCGGCAAAACATCTTCTGCTCGTAAGCTCCATCGCAGTTTGTTGCGGGCAAAGAATCATCAAGACGAGGGCGTCCGCTTTTGAGGTAGGAACCCCGTCGGCAAGCCAACTCATGAGGAGCTAAGTTACCGTCGTTCGCCCTGCTCATTCCAGCCTTCACCTACTTCTTCGCCGCACTACGGCGTCGGCCCTTGCCGCGTTTCGGCTTCGAGAGCTCTGCAGTCACTTTGGCGGTGATCTTCGATGCATCTAGCTTGTAACGGACAGCCGTTCGCATGAGGTTCGCGTCTTTGGATAGCGTTTCTGCGGAACTGTAGCCCGGGCAGTAGAGATCGGGCACGACCGCACAGGTCACCAGGAAGCGGTTGAGGTCGGCTGCACTCATCGCTCGGATTTGAACCTCGGCGAGCTTTTCGTGGTCCACTGACGTCCCGCCCCAGGATGTCTTTGTCTTCTTCTCCTCCCAGCCATAGACCTGGAAGAGCCGATGATGGTTGTCATGGCCGAGGCGCTGGAAATAGTCGAGCGCGACCATCTCGAAGTCTGCGCGCGCGAGCGCCCGCGGAAGTTTCTCGCGGACGGCCTGCAATATGCGCGAGCGGGACTCCTTCTGAACCCGTATCGCGAGCGCGAGCTTTCTGCGCTGCTCCCGCTCCTGTGGTGAAATCTCGTAGTGAGAGAATTGCCGATGTGTCTTGCAATTCTCATCCGCACAAATGCGCAGGATGGTCCCCGCCTTGCGACCGTCTACGATGATTGCAGACTGTGTCTGCGGGCATTCTCCCTCGCGTTCTGCCCGACGATACTGACCTTCGTACAGAGTGTTCGGAGCCTTGGATCGCACCTGCCAGGAAGGAATCTCGGATATCTGAACGGGTGTTGTCCCCTCCTTCACCAAAGGCTCAACCCGCAGTTGAACGAGTGCCTGGACCTTCGATTGGTAACAGCTCGGATCCGTGCACAGAGACTTGTTGCGTATCTCGGGGAAGAGCAGAGGATTGTTCCCCGTGCGCTTTGGGCAAGTCGAGCATGCGGCCGCGGCCGGCAGCAAATTCGCATCGCCTGTATCGAATGGCGCGTTTTTCAAGTCGAGCTGAATTTCGCGTTCGATCCATTCACGAAGCTGTCTCACCGTCAGCGCTTCTGCTTTGCGATCCTTGAGAATCGAATTGGTGCTGCGGTGGCCAGGAAAGCACTCCATGAGGGCACGTTCCTGATCTCTCGCTTGTAGCCGTGCGAGTTCCAAGGCGTGAGCCACGGTGAGCTTGCCCTCGTAGAACGCCGTTTGGGCGGCCGAAATCAGATCTGTGAGAGAAATGCGACCTTTTACGTATGACGGGCTCTTAGCAACCTGTGCGGCGACTGTTTCCACGGTATAGTGATCCGGCTTCAGCTCCATCAATGAGCGATAGCCAATCCCCTCGTCCAATTCGTGAATATCGGCGCGCTGTAGGTTCTCGACGAGCTGAATCTCGCGACACTCGGCGTCGGTAAGGTCCAGCACGGTTGCAGGGATCGCGTCTTTGCCCGCCAACTTCGAAGCACGAAAGCGGCGGGCGCCAGCAACCAACTCGTACGTCCCATCAGCGCCATCGGGAGCGGGCCGGACGAGAATCGCTTGCAGGACACCATGCAACTTGATGTTCTGGGCTAACTCCCGGAGCTTCGCTTCATCAAAGGCTCGACGCGGGTTGCTGTTGGATTCTCGGATTCGATCTAGTGGAATATCCTGAACAGACGAGACTATTGGGGAAGCAGCCTTCGCTGCACTAGCTGTGATTGTGGTGCTCATTGCTTTTCCTTTCTTTTCGATTAAGCCGTCAGGCCATTCCTCGTCAAAAGCAATCGAGGGTAGGACCCGCCGGCCCGTTTCGTTTGGTGGTTTCCTATATGGCGAACAAAAGGCGAATATGCTATTTTCCTGGCCATGCCCGTCCGATCCTGCCGAGTCACGATTCAAGATATGGATGGGGTATCGCATACCATTGAAGTGACGGCCGCCACTCTGTACGAAGCTGTGGCACAGGGTCTTGCGGCCCTCCGGGGCAATGAATGGGTAGCGGGCATCGCAGAGGGCTTCAACACGGTGCGAGTCTCGGTCGCGGATGTTCGCGTGGAACACGAAGTCAAACTCGGGGACTTTACGAAATGGCTGGAGAGAACGAACGGATCTCCGCGGGAAATGAGCGAACGGCTCAGAATCAGGGCAATTCTGGGCATGCCAGTCACGCGCTAAATAGAGTCATTTCGATGTGGACCCTGAGTGTTTGACCGATGCTGACGACGGGGTCACGCCGCCGCAACGTTCTCATCTGTCTTTTCAACGCGTGAAGTTCCTGCCTCGGGCACTTCCCGGCCTCGCAGCAAAACCAAATCCAAAAACCACACCTGGTCCACCTTGCCGAGATTGATTTCCTGAGGGTGGTTCTTGATGAAGTGCAAGACATCCTTCTCCCGGATACGGTGTATGTCATTACCGTTCCCACCATGCCGGTTCGTACCTTGAGGTCGATCACGAAGCCACCCGTTCGCGATCCAAACTGAAATTTTGTGGTGGTCTTCGCCCAGACACTGCTCGAGGTCGCGCATCGTATAGCCCTCTCGCACGCGCCGGGAGGTTCCAAGGCGTTTCAGCTTGTTAACGACGGAGCTTTCGGGGCGGCGCAAGCGTTTCGCGATCGTCGCCGCCGACACGCGACCTACGAGGTGTTCCACAAGCCCCAACTCTGCTTGTGTCCAAGGCCTCCGATCCATCTTCATGGTCAGACCCAATCGTGCGGCTTGCCGTTTGATGTACCACCGCGGTAAGCCTGTGAGTCGAGCCATCCGGTTGAGCACTTGGAAGCGACGATTCAGCCCGCCGAAATAGTGCGCTTTGAGATAGGCATCGTATTCCGGCGGCCATGTGTACTTCAGCTTGGCCATTATTGTTCTCCTTGGCGGTTTGTGCTCGAACCAACTCAGGTCAGGACCAACTGGAGAGCGAATAAACGTGCGCGATAATTACTGCTGGTCGTCGTCGAGGAAAACCGTCCAATCAGGCGTGTTTGCGAGAAGCTCCAAGACCTTCTCCGGCTCGGTACCCAGAAGTCGGCGGCAGGTCTCAAGTTCAAATTCAACTTGTTCGGCAATCAGTTTTGCCGCGCAGCGATACGCAGTCTCGCTGCCGGGCGGAATGTCAGCTAGTTTCATCGGGTATCCTTTGCGGGGATCGGTACGTGAGCTATCCGGGGGCGCTGTCAAGAGGCGGGAAACGCGGAAAAAACTGAAGCGGCTATCGAGGCTAGGTAAAATCCTGGCTAGCTCCCTGCAAGCTCTGACTGAGAACGCCAAACTTTGGGGGCCATCTCAAGAAGTCAAGCTGCGGCAGTTTTGGACCAATCTAGATATGGACGTGGTTCAGATTGCAGCCGAGTGCGCTGAGGGAGTCCACATCACGAGGGCGGGAGCGAATGGAAGCGATTTGCAATGGCTCGTCCCAGTCAGGATTGAAAACGATCACTCGCAGGACCAAAGTGCCGTCCTGCTCCTCCTTAGCTTCAACTGCGACGGAGTCCCACATCTCCTGGGCTCCGTGACGGCGAACGCGTTGGCCGACCTTGATCCAGGCTGAGCCGGTGGTCGCACGAAAGCGGCCGGCCTGGCCAGCGTCACAATCCACTACGAATCCACGCTCGCTCGTAGCCGATTTCAATGTGTCCATGTGCTTCTTCTCCCAGTGCGCTACTTTGATTTGAACAAGAATCGGATGAACTTGGAGGCAGCCAGAAGGGCTGCCTCCCTTGCTGCTCCTCAATGCGATCAACAGGAGGAGGCTGTTGCCAGTTCGAGGAACGGACCAAGTTTCGCGGTTGCCTTGAACTGCGCGATGCCGTCGAGGTCTTTGAATGCGCTTGTGAACGCATTCGAGAGGCTCCACATCGTTCGGGGAGCGAATTCCTCGACGTACGGGTTGAAATACAGGTCATGGATGCGGCGAGCCAAATGCTTGGGGACATCCAACTCGCCCTCGACGAATGCTCGGTAGATGACCAGCTTCGCCGTTTCGTCAGGAATCCGTGCCGCTTTCCAACCTTCAACTTGTTGCTTCATTGGCTCGAAATTCCGTTGCATGCGGTCCACGCCCACCGAAAGAGTATCTACAAGGCTGAGGTGTTTGGTGTGCTTGGCAAGTACGGGCGTGAAATCCCCGTGAAACGCCATGTTGTCGCACACCAGCACTCTGTAGCCGACCGTAAGGGCAAGACGCATGGATTTGTCGTTGGAGTTTCGGACACCGATCGAGAATCGGCATCCGTCGAATGTGGTTTCAAGGTCGAGAACACCGAACATCTTCATGCCGTCGCTTGATACCGCATACTCATCCCGCACTACCGAGATCTGGCGGAAGCTCAAGGTTTCGACAAGTGCCCCGACGATCTCGAAGTGTGGAAGTGGTTGATGGGTTGCGCTCCCCGCGGGTGTCGGAATCACTTTCAATTCTTCTCGTGTGATCTTCGAACTACCGCAGTGAGCCAAGAGTTGAGACTGCTCCATCTACGTAATTCTCCTTTCAAAGCGTTGAATCTGCTCAGAGGTCCGAGACTGCGGAGCGATCCACAGACGAGACTTCCCGAGTCCCTTTTGTCGGCTGGGCAGATGACTCAGCTAACGAATGTGGGTGGCGATGGCCGGCACGAAGTTCCAACAGATAGCCCGCTGTAAGGCGCCTGCAACTCGCTGAATAACTGACGATCGGAGGGGATCGCTAAGAACAACCGCTGGTGCTGCCGCAATTCGCGCACTTGTAACAACTGCCGTTGGGCACCATGAGCATCCCGCAGATAGAGCAGGAAGGCGCATCTCCACGAGCAGAGGGCTGTTTTTCAGGAGACATCGTTCCTGCGGCCGTCGCGGCTAGTCTGCCGGGCACGTGCGTGGCGTCCTCCTCCAAGAGCGTCCTCGGTTTGAGGTATTCCGGTGAGAGGAACTTGCCGCCGAGCCAACGGGCAATATAGTCAAGCACCGAGGTGGAGTAGCGAATGTCGGGATTTTCCGTGAAACCGGATGGCTCAAAGCGAGTATTCGTTAGCTTGTCCACAATCGCCTTGAGGGGCACTCCATATTGCAGGCCGATGGAGATCGACAGCGCGAGGCCATCCATGAAGCCCGACAACGTCGAACCCTCCTTCGCCATCTTGATGAAGATTTCGCCTGGCACTCCTTCCTTGTACATCCCGACGATGATGTAACCCTCGTGACCGCCGATCGCAAACTTGTGGGTGATGGATGTTCTCTCGTCGGGAAGCTTGCGCCGTTGGGCGCGAACAAACAGGTCTCGCCGTTCCGGCACCTCAATACCACCGGTCTTGGTCTTCTGCCCGTTGTCCGGTTCCATCGCTAAGGTTTCCGCCGACGACCCTCGGTCGGTTGCGTCTCCTGCTGGCATCTTTCCCTCCACTGGCACCTGATCACACGGCTCCAGCACCGATCGCGAGAGCGGCCGGCAGCGTCAAGAAGTGGGAGTGAGAGCAACCTACGCAATTTGCTCCACGGGCCACCGCCGCGATTGGCGCGCCGAAGGCTGGCGGAATCGTGAGCTCCTCGCCAGAGCGTGACCAGAAACGCGGCACCGGCGATCCGCTCGAATCACTTTCATTGCTCGAGAGTGTCAATTCCATGAAGCCGTTTACTCCCCTGAACAGAAGACTGCTCTCGATTGCAGGGCGGCGGCCATTTTCGGATTGTCCCGGTTGATGGTGCGTGATTAGGAGTTGACAGGTACGACCAGAGCGAAACAGTTCGATCCTCACAAAAACGGGTGCGACTACTACTGCGTGAACTCCATTTACCGCAATGGCATCGATTGGATGGAGGCATGACAGCGCTCCACCATCGGGACCACAGAAGGTTACATACCGGCCCAAGTCCTTCACGGCTCCGCCCGATTCGATGCCGCGCACGACGTAGCGCCTCGCCAAACGTTGATGTTCGAGACTGACGCTAGACTGGGCAAGAATGCCTACGCTATTGAGGCGCTTCAGCACTTGGCGAGACAGCGTGAGACCTCGGCGCGCCAGAAATTCCTGATTGTTTTGCATGTCGACGCCTCCTTACGCGGACTGTCGAGCGGGGATCGGACAACCCACCGCCCTGCGGATCATCTCCTTCGAACAACCTGCCCAGCACAGGTACTTCCGCGGATCGTCAATGGAGATCGCCAAGTTGTCGCCACTTCTGTCCTGGCCACCCTCCGCGCACGATGGGCATTGCGTCACATAGTTCCGGCCAACTGTCCGAACCTTTCCGACGTGCTCGAGAATTCGGAACTCGCGACCCGATGTGTGAAATGAGGGAGGAGGTTGATCAACAGGCGAGCGATTCCTTGCAAACTGCGGCGGCATCACTTTGCCCGCAATGAACCTATGGAGCTGATCTTCACTCAACTTCTGGAGCCGGTTCAGATACTCGATCTGCTTCTCCAAGTCGTAATCCGCCCCATAGAACCAATACCTGCGATTGGCGCCGCGGTGAATTCCAAGCGGTCCGCGGATGGCGTTCCCAAATTCTCCTGGGCGCAGCTCGTCGTGTTTCGGGAACACCTCGATGCCCTCTGCCAAACCAAAACCCTTAATGCGCAGTCCGAGTCGGAGCGCCAAGTCGTAAATGTAGATTCGGCACTCGCGGGCGAGCGCAGGTTTCTCGATGAAGATCCAAAGATGCCCCCCGCGTCGGCTCATTTCGAGCGCCGCCTGCACCTGGTCCTGCTGGAGGAAGTATTGGAGTTTGAGAAGATCCTCCATAGCCCCAGCGTAATCGGCGTCGATGGCAACCCACTTAGATCGCTGTGTGGCAGGGTTAATCGCGTACAGGCCGATCGTAACCTCACCTTCCAGATGCCGGCGAATGGTGCGCGCCGTCAGGGTCAATTCCTGCCCGGTTCCCTTTGCCTTGGGTCGAAAATAGTAGTGACGCCCGCTGTCGGGACTCGGCTGAAAGGATTGCAACGTGTAGGCCCCTCGATTGACGAACAGCCGTTCGTAGTCTGCAACAATCGCCGGCCTTGCTCGAATGGGTCCGTTCATGGTTCCTCCCGCGTGCCACGAGGCAAGAATGGACGCGCGCGAGACCTACCTAAGCCCGACCCTCTCGTTTGTCAAATAAGTGGAGTCGGAGCGCCTAACAAATTGATATGACGTGTGTTGCAGAAAGTGAGGCTTTCATCGTGCGGGGCTCAGGCAGGACGCTTTTCCATTCGGAGCTCTGTGCCTCGGCGGGGCTGAACACCTGGCTGAATGACCCAGCGATTTCTACCGGGGAGCAATTGAGGGTGCTCAACGATGTCGAGGAAGCAGCACTCGCGGACGAGCCTGTCGAAATCACTTATCGTGTAGCCACCGAATTTCTCGTCGTCGAAGTCTAACCAAAGCCAGACTCTTGAGACTCGGTCATACACGTAGAAGGCGCCTGATTCCGGGTCTCCCGGAACCATAAGGAACACCAACAAGGCCCTCGGCAACTGCATCCATTTGGCGACAGTCGGGTGCTCGGTCACCTCGAGTAACCGGGCTACGGCCCTATCGACCGAACCTCCCACATCCTCCGGCGTGTGCCGAAGGTCAATGATTGGAACCACGTTCATTTCTCCAAACATGGACTCCCTCCTTTGAAGTTTGAATTAGACACACTCTACAACTGTGCCCTGTATCCTAAGACACCGTTCAGTGCGGCTGCGTTAACGGAGGACGACCGTTCCGATAAAGGAATCGCTCCCTAGCTGCCACGTAGATTTCGGTTTATAGTTTCTGGTCACACAGAACGCTATGTGGTTCGAGGAAACCAGCATGATGATTGGCGACCGCTTGCGCGCTGTACGCGAAGAAAAGAACATCTCCCAGGGCGAGGTTGAGAAGCGGACAGGTTTGTTGCGCTGCTACATCTCCCGCGTCGAAAACGGACACACTGTTCCGGCCGTTGAAACCCTGGAAAAGTTCGCGCGGGCATTAGAAATCCCACTTTATCAACTCTTCTATGACGGCGAAGAGCCCCCCAAACTTCCGAACCTTGCCAACAGAAAGACAGCAGCCAACACTGCGTGGGGGAGTTCGGGGAAGGAAGAGCGTCTTCTGTTCAGGCTTCGCCGCCTTCTCAGCCGCGTTAATCAAAGGGACAGAAACCTGCTGCTAGCCATGGCTCAGGGTATGACGAAGCAGAAGAGCACCCACCGTTAGATTCTTTATTGGCTTCCGTTTGAAGCTGGCCAACTATTTGACTTCCACTGTGCCGCTAACTAGGTCCCATCGCGCCTAAGGTATTGAGTTACGAGAGTGGCCAAGATTCTTATGGGAACCTGCGGATTAGTTCCGAGTTGCCGACCATCCGCCCAGAATCGCCGCATTCGCTGCGGGACAGGGAACTTCCCAGAACCCCGTTTCTGGATAGTCTCCGAATCGCCGACTATCTGGCCAGAATTCATTCCAGAAACCCATCGTTCGCAGGCAGAGTATACCTTTTGAACCTAGAGACCGGCGAAGGAGAAACAATGCAGAGGCGCAAACTTGGAAGAAGCAATCGAGAAGTCTCGGCAATCGGACTCGGCTGCATGGGAATGAGCTTTTCCTACGGCCCTCCCAAAGACAAGCAGGAAATGACCTCTCTTCTCCGGGCCGCCGTGGAACGCGGCTCACATTTTTTGACACTGCCGAAGTCTACGGCCCGTACTTGAACGAAGAGCTTGTGGGAGATGCCCTTGCCCCGTTCCGCGCGGGCGTCTGTTCATGTTCATTCGCGGCTGTAGCCTTTGAAGCAGAGGAACGCGCCGGCCACAAGACACACAATCGCCACCGTAGGGAGAACGCCAGTGGTTTGAACGGCTCCAACCGCGATCCGGACGAGCCGGGTCGGAAACAGTATTCGTGAAAGACCGCTAAGAAGGGCAAGCCAGCCGACAACGGTCACGAGCACCGGCCAGCCGCCCTCCCACCGATTATGCGCGCGCACGATGGCAAGTCCGGCAACAAACAAGGAAAAGCCCGACACGAAAACAAGTGCCGGATCGTGGAAGGCCTGCGCGACCAGGGTAGGCCAGGTACCGAGGTTCAGCAAAATAGCGACGGCCCCCGCCACGAGAGTGGGGCCGGTCAAGCCTGCGATTGATTTCGAGATTATCATAGGTCTGCCTTTCCGTTCGGAGCATACCGAGCTTGAGGCACACGAATTGTGACGCCTATCACATCAAGTTATGACGAAGAATACATACCATTAGCTGTCTTGAAACTACTGTGAAGACGGTTCCCAGGAAGACAATTCCTGAAAGAGAAAGTCGGCGAAGGAGACAAAACATGTCAGTCACGCAAGCAGGCTTGGAGCCCACGCAAGTGAAAATCGTCGAACCACAGACCTTGTTGGATCGGCTTAATAAACTGTCGGAGCAAATCTCACGCCGTGCCTACGAGATTTTTGAGAGCAACGGGAAGATGCACGGTCACGATCTCGAAGACTGGTTTAAGGCGGAATCCGAAATCGTACCTCCGCTAGAGCTCCGAATAAAGGAAGAGGACGACGCTCTGACCATCGACGCCGAGACGCCCGAGTTCAATGCGAAGGAGCTGGAAGTCAGTCTCGAACCATGGCGGCTCACGATCAGCGGCAAGAAGGAAACCAAGGAAGAACAGAAAAAGGGCGAGACGATTTCTCAAATTCAAACCACGAACGAACTTCTGCGCGTCATCGATTTGCCCTCGGAAATCGATAGCGCGAAAGCCACGGCTACGCTCAAGAACGGGCACCTGGAACTCAAGCTTCCCAAGAAGGCAAAGGCGGCGCCCGTCAACGTGAAGGCGGGATAAGAAAGGAATCAGCACGCGCGACAGGGACAGGCCTGACCCAGGTTAAATACCGCGTCGCCGGGCCAGTTCCCGAGTGAGTCCCGATTAAAGCGCTAATTAAACGAGTGCCCACAGCTCCCTAAAAGCCCGTTTGTCGGAATCTGAGTGCTTGATTTGTGAGGGCGAGTCACGGCGAATCCGGAAACTATTCCGGGCCAGAAGTCCGGTTCTGGGAAATTGCAAACTTTAGTGACGCTTGCGACTGATTCTGGTCGCATTACGGCGTACCCAGAAGTGATGCACTTGCTTGCCTAAGCCGGTACCCCACATCTCGCCGACTCCCACTGAGGTATTTTCCATTCTCGTTGAAATATGTCGGCCGTTCATCCGTCTACAAAGGTAGATGAGTGAGGCGTTGAGCGTAGAGGGAATGGCTCGCGAGCAAGACCAACGGATCTCGGAGGTGGTCAAGCTCGAACGAGCGAGACTTAAGAATTTCATCCGTAGGCGTGTGCCCGATGAGCGGGACGCCGAGGACATCCTGCAAGATGTCTTCTACGAACTCGTCGAAGCCTACCGGATGATGAAGCCGATCGAGCGGGTGAGTGCGTGGCTCTACCGCGTGGCACGGAACCGGATCACCGATCTCTTTCGCAAGAAAAGACCTGAGGCACTCGCCAGTGATCCCGTGGCGGTCACTGCGGACGGAGAGTCGCTCCTACTTGAGGATCTCCTTCCTTCTCCCGATGCGGGGCCGGAGGCGGTTTATGCCCGGAGTGTATTGCTCGAAGAGCTCGATGCCGCTCTCGATGAGTTGCCCGAAGACCAACGCCAGGCATTCGTCGCGCACGAGATCGAGGGCCGGAGCTTCAAAGAGCTTGCTCAAACGACCGGCCTGAGTGTGAACACGCTCGTTTTGCGGAAGCATTATGCGGTGGTTCATTTGCGCGAGCGCCTGGAAGCGATCTACGACGAATTCCTAAGAACGTGAGGACAAGAACATGAAGGGAAAATGGATATTGAGGGGAGTGAAAATCGTATTGTTAGTGCTGCTCGCCGCGGCCGTGCTGAGTTTTGTGGTCATGGGCCTTTGGAACTGGCTGATGCCGGCCCTGTTTGCGTTGCACCGGATCAGTTTTTGGCAGGCGCTCGGGCTCTTGCTCCTGAGCAAAATCTTGTTCGGGGGATTTCGCGGAGGGCGCGGTGCGCACATGCACTGGAGGGGACGTATGATGGAGCGCTGGGCGCAGATGACACCCGAGGAGCGGGAGAAATTCAAGGAAGGGATGAGGGGCCGCTGCGGAATGTTTGGATCGCGAACCGCTGAGCCCAAGGCCTAGAACCCATGCGAATGAACTTCGGTGAGGTGCTAAAGATCGAGGATTTGGGAAATCATTCCGCGGCGACGGTCATCAGCCTGGGGATTCTGCTGGCCGAAACCGTGAATGTCACGCCCGACTCGAAGCGCAAGGGTTTCTATGAAGTCGAAAACGGGTCGACCGTTTACTACATCCACGTGTCGCCGGTTAGCGGCACCATCTTCTTCCTCGCTACTTGGGAAAAGCTACCTGCGCCGCAAGCCGAATTGCAGATGGCGCATTCTGTGTGGTCAGAGCCTGCATTCGGGGCAAATCCCCGTCGATCTTTGGATGTCAACGTTTCCAGCTCCAAGCTCGATAGCTCTTTCCCAACGCAACAGGGACACACAACACACTCGCAATCACGAACACCGTCACGCGCTCCGAAAACACCGTCGGAATCGAGAATAGTAAATGCGCAAGCTCCGCTCGCTCAATCACTTGAGACGCATCGAGGAAGGCCAATGGCGAGGCAATATCGCGGCAAAGAAAGGCCAATGGAAGGGCAAACAAACCATTCACCCAGAAATCGCTGCCGCGTCGACAACTGTCGCAGCGTGATCGAGGGTCTGCCGAAATCGGCAGCAGCGGGTCGCTGAGCTACAAGAAACCGGCATGTCCAGAAGCTGGCTATGCCAGTCCTTCGCCAGACCGAAGAACACACGACGTTGGCTATTCCCGAAGAAGCCGGAAATGAACTGCAGCAAGTCATAATTGCAGGTCAGGTAGAGCACTTGGTTCACATGCGCCTCGCGACTCAACGAGGCCGCGATGTCCCGATAGTAGCGCATTGGCTTGGGGCTCCGTTCGTATTCAAGTGCGAAGCGCTGCTCGCCCGCTTCGGTGCGAACCGTCACAACCGCATCGTAGTCCTTCGCAAAACCGAAAGCAGTCAGCTCGTTCTGTGACCGGATCTCCGTCGAGCTGATCCAGCGGACAAGCAACCCGGCCCGAAGCACACTCAGATGAATCTCGTTGAGTTCGATCGCGTGTAGAACACTCCGCTCAACTTCCTTTCCATTGAACCGATCGCGGCCAACCAAGCAGTACTCTCCCATGCCTTGCAGCAAAAGTGCGGCGGTGCTCGTGACGGAATACACAAACTGACCCGTGCAACCGGGCGTTGTCTCGCGCCTCAGAAGCCCGCGGTCAACCAATCTCCGCAACCTCCAGTCGAGAGACTTGCGGCTCCGCTCATAGTGATTCAAGCGCATGAATTCAAACAGCTGCGAGTGCGTGGCAAACTCCGAGTGGAGAACTTGCCGCAATAGTGGCAGGTCCCGCGACGGGTTGAGCTGGAGAGATCCCGCCGGATGACGCATCTCACTCGTCTCCATTCAAGGACGTCAATTGCAGGCGAGCACTCCAAGGCCAGGAGATGAACGGACGGAGGACGAATTTGCCAACATCCGTGCGCAGCCAACTTCCAGGGGGCATCAACAGCATTGCCTCCTGTTGCCTACCGCACTCACTGAAGGAGATCAGCAGTGTCCCTTCCGACCTCCACGCCGTTGATTCGACATCCACATGTCCGACCTCACGCGATCTGGCGACAACCAACAGGTAGTCGGGTTGTTGCGGGGCAGGCAGGATGCGCTTGAAGAGAACCTTGATCTGTCCCTGCCAAGTGCAAGGTTCGGCGCATTCAAAGACACTGTTCAGCATCCGCAGCGGAGCGTTGGGATCAAAACCTCCGACTCCATTGAATCGCGCATGGCCCACGACCTTTGGACGTGTGCGGATCTTTCCATGGACGGGAACACCCGTTGTATTGAAATAGGCGGCGCGCGCGAATCTCCTCGGATCGTTTTGATTTGCGCCAAACCGCCGACGCCAAACGCTGCCAAAGCCAGTGAGTGTAACGAGCATCGCTGTCACGAACCTTTCAACCGCTTGTTTTTCTGCCGCTCGGCATATAGCTCTTCCTGCAGCCGATTGATGTGCCCGACCAACCGCACACCATCCCCGTTTTCGCCCGTGGTTTGAGCCTGATTTGCACTGCCGCCGTTGTGTCCCGCGCCGTTCACCTTCTTAGAGAGCGCGTCGAGTCGCAGCGAAAGGTCCGCGACGACAAGCGCTTTCTGCCGGAGCTCCTCCTGAAGCTTGTTCCTGTCTTGCGTGGTCGCTTCGAGTTGACCCACGACGCGCTGCAGTTCCGCCTTAAGACCTTCCGTCTCCGTACTGCCCCAGCCCGGCCGGCCATCGCCCGACTCTGCGGATTCAATCACGCGATTGCACTGCTCGATATGCCGGTTGTAATTGTCGACTGCCTCGGTTGCGGCCTGCCGTGAATAGAGGTCGTGGCTGTAGACGTCCGCCATCATCTCCGCGGTGATCCGCATGGTGCGACGATGGTCCAGATACAGCTTGGTGTAGGCAACCATGATGACCAGCATTCCCGCCGTCACTGTTGCGCTGTACCAAAAATACGGTTGAGCCACCGTGGATTCGAGAAACGCCTGGCGCCGTTTCTCGAGCCAAGCTCCGTAGTCGCTGTTGCTCGGGTTGAATTGCTTCAGCAATAGTTCGTACCATGTGTCCCGGCTGGCGTGTGGCTGGTGCGGGGTCTGCGCGCGGACACCCGAAGCTGCGAAGGAAAGAAGGAACATCACTCGGCAAACAGCAATCGCTCGTTTCATATTCCCCGTTCTTAGTGCGCGCGCCTCGCGTGCCTCGTCTGTGCAAATTCGGCACTCTTGAAGCGGAGATTTGCACCCACGGACTCCGCGCGGGATTGTTTGAGTCGCGGATAGAGAGCAGGCGCGAAGTGAGGCACTCGAACGTCGGCTGGAGGACGCACGTGCAGGTGGGCGTGCAGTGTGCCGCGCGTGTCATCGGTCATCAGAATCTGCAGCTGGCCTTTCGGCAGATTCTTGACGTGTTCGTCAAGGGCGCGTGTTTCAGTCGCCTGAATATCAACTGCCCGACCTGTTTCCTCGTATCTTTCGAATCCGAAGAGCTTCCATCTCTCCATGGACAGGTTCCGTCGCGTTACACGATGCTCCGCCGAGGCCCTCAGAAAATAGCTCGCCGTTTCCTCGTCGCGGGTTCGCAGGGTCATGGTCGTGTTTGGCGCGGAGGCAACATCCTCCTGGAAGCCGCGGCCAACGTGCATGAGCTGGGGAAGACTCTGCATCGAGAATAGAAATGCCGTGTTGGTGCCTCGCGCTGTTTGCAGAATGTGCGGAAAGTTCCGGTATCCAAATGGCGCGAATTCGTCGAGCACGACGCTGAACAGCGGCCGATTGACCTTGCGCCGCTGCTCTTCGCTTTCGTACCTCTTGCCGACCACAAGCTGGAGGTTCTGCAGCAGCATCTTGCCCAAGGCGCGCACCGGCTCTGTGTTCTTGTTCACGTTCAGCGTCACGAACAGAATGAGTTCCTGCTCGATCACTTCGTCGAGCGAGAGCAGATCGTCATAGGGTCCGGTGATGACGCTCAACTCGTCGTCGAGAAACGTCATGCACTCATTCAGTAGTCCCTGAATCTTCGGAACCCGTTCCCGGTCCTGAAACGACTGGTATAGGTTCTTCACGGACATCTCAAAGTTCAGTCTTCGCTGCGCGGTGGCCCTCGTATCTTGTTCGAGCTGTCGCGAAGCCTTCGCCGCCTGTTCCCGCAATACCTGTTCATCGATCGCCATGACGAGGACGTCGTAGAAGTTGAACTTTAGGCCCGTGTATACGAGCACCCGAACAATGTCTGCGAGGTAATTCAACTGGTGCTTGCCGAAGAACTCATCGTGCAGGTTGAAGGAACCAAACACCATGTTCACCACCGGCATGTAATCCTCGCCACTGCAATGGAAAGGGTTGTACCGCACCGATATGTCCGGGCGGCCAGGATTGAGAACACGCAGCTGACTTAGGCGGCCAGCTCGGTGGATGTGGGGCAGAAGGCTATAAAAGAATTCCATGTCGCCCTTGCCGTCGAAAATCACCATCGGTATGCGATGCCGGTCCTCGGGGGGCCCGACAGCACGGCACAAATCCTGCGTGATGATGTTGCGGAGTAGAGTTGTCTTTCCTGAACCAGTCATGCCCAACACGATTCCTTGCATCACCCGAACACGATCGGGCCAGAGCCAGGGCTTGCCGTGCACGTCGTAGCCGAGCACGACTGAATCCTGACCCCAGGCATCTCGCGTCGCGCGCTCGTCTCTCGCCGGGCGGACGACCAGCGGCGGATGAGGCCACTGCCTCTCTCGGCGCGACCGCGCTGTCAGAAGCAGAAAGGCTGCGGAATAGAAAGCGATGACCCCGATCGCGAGATAGCAGGCCGACTCGGCGACTTGTCGGCCCGTGAAGTGGTATCGCTCGCGCGCGATGTACCAAGCTAAACAGCCGCCAGCGAATATGAGTCCTGCGACGACAACCTCGTACGTCTCGACAAGAGGTGGATGCTCACGCGGTGGTGGATGTGCAGGGTTCATGACTCGATGAACGCGACTCCGTGTTCGACGAGTTGCGCCTTCAGCGTTCCGGGCAGAGATTCCCGTCTTGGCTGCCGGGTTCTTGACTGGAGCAAGGAATTCATCGCGCCACCACCACTAACGGGCAAAGTTGAAATAGCAAAAGCAGCCAGCGGCTGCGGCACACAGGATCGCCCCCACAACGACTCCGGCTTTGGGCTTGCGCCGCGCTCTCGCGTCGAAGGGGTTAGGGGCCTCAAGAAGCATGTTGACGATTGCTTTCCCAAGGCCGAGGTCGGACCGTTGCCCCAAGGACTCCTCGATCCAGGCGTGCATCTCGCGAGATGAAACAGGCGCCGGCATCTCACAGCACCAGCGTTGCGCTAATCGGGCCCTTAGAGTCCGCAAGGAACACCAATCGAAGCACCGTGGGTCCCGCGTGGCCTTCGGGCAGCTTTATCGCGACGATTCCCGTCGTTTCCTCGCCGGGCTGGATTCGCGGGGAACGTATCTCGTCTTTCGTCACCTCGATTGGAGTGTTGCTGCCGCTCCACTTCAACCGTGCCGCCGAGTCCGGGCTTAGTTGAAAGTTGGAGAGAGGGTAGAGCGACTCACGATAACGCGGCATGTTGAGTACCACTACCTGCGGGTCCCCGGGCACATAGGCTCTTTTCGTCTGGTTCCGAATCGTGTACCGGATGAGGACTTGCCCGTCATGCTCGAGCGAATCCGTCAGGTAAACAGCGACTCGATTCTTTTCGGAGATCGACCCATATAAGCGGATGGGCTTCGCTTCGATGAGAACGTCTGCTGGCGACGGATCACTTAGTCCTACGCCTGTCTTCGCAGGAATATTGACAGTGGGCGGATCGATCATGGGCTGATCGATCGCAAAATCCATCTGCGGCACCACTCCTGCCGGGTCGAGTTCGTAATTGAAGCGGCCCGACGCCGTCCACACGAACAGGTTCGTCGCCACGTTCGTATCTGTCGGCTCGATGAAAACCTTGTTTTCCCGCCACTCCACTTTGAATGCGGAACTCCCCACCGCAACCGTGATGACCGGCTCGCTCATCTCAAGAACGGTCAAATGATTCAGCGATGTTTCGACGTGGACGATTTGCACGCGATCCGGCTTCTGGACTTCGACCTTTTGTCCCCAGGCCGGCAACGAAATAGCTGTAACTGCGACAAAAGAAAGGCAAATCTTGTTCACTTCCATTCTCCTTCCCATCCTTATATATGGGCACCGCCCAGAGGGTCTGAAGCCCAGACCCTCTGGACAGTGTTCTGTTCAAGTTTGAGTTTCTCCGTGTGTGCGACCCGCGCTGCCATCGCCCGGTGAAGTCGCTTGCCCCGGAGTTTGGGCAGACGGTTTGCCTACGGGCGTGGTTGATCGTTTTACGGTTGTGTGCTGGCGAATGTCGTTGAACACCAGCTTGCCGTCGTGGATCGTGCCCGACCCATACCGCATCGGAAACGGCTGCACGCGATCCACGACTTTCCCGTCCACAAGCACTTCGCCCTTCTTCGATATCTGAAGGAGAAGGATCTTGCGCTCATGGGTGCTTCCGTCGCCGTTGGGAAATTGTTCGACGAGGAAAACACGGCCCTTATCGTCGAACTCGATTTCCCCATCCACAAGATCGGGAACGAAGACCTCGACAGGATTGCTGCCGGTCTCCTCCGCGACCTTGTCGATGATTTCCTGGGGAAAAGCATGGAAGAGAAGCGAGCCGTTTCCTTTGCCCGCACAGACCACCGCATGCAGGCATTGGCACCAGCCTCGCCGGTTCTGCTGTTTTCCGTCTCCCCATGCTCGAACGATCGAACGCAAGGCTGCAAACTCCTCGCGGGACCGCTCTTTGTAGGCGTGAACGGCGCTCCGAGCAGCATTGCGCCGGCCACGTGCTGCATTCCTGGTTGCTGGATCGTTGCGTTGAGCCTCGTATTCCGCCACGGCTTTTGCCAGGGCGTCGTCCAAAGCTTCTTTTTCCTTGATGAGCTTCCCGATTTCCTCCGCGTAGATGCGATTGACCAACCGGCATTCCTGGGACATTTCGCGCGTGAAATTCTCGCCCGAAATCAGCCCGTGAAAATCGGCGATTGGCAGCTTCGCGGAGAAAAAGTCTTCGACTTCCTTTCTCGCCAGGTTGTAGAGGTAGCCGATTTTGTCGGTGGGCAGAACATCGAGGTGCACCGGCATATCGCTGACCCGTTCCTTGTCCTTCAACTGCAACCAAGGCGCGAGCGGCACCTTTTGGCGGATGTCGGCGATGAGTTGCTGGTTTACCTCGGTACCCCATTTCAGGCTGTCCAAGGCATGCTGCAGTTCATCGACGAGTTGGTAGGCCTCTCCCCGGAAACCGGCGGCATAGCAGGAAGTTTTCAGGTCGGTGATAGAGCCGATCTGATTTCCCTTTGCCTGATTCGCCACCAGCGCAAGGTTCCACCAGGGGCTCTGTTTCTTGGTGCGTTTTGTTTTCCCCTTTTCGTGCCAATCGTGCTGCGCGAAACGGCTTTCGACGAAGCGGGGGAAACGATCGCCCTCGACCACGGCTACGAGGTCGAAATCGAAGTCTCCTCCGTTCTTGGCCGCTGTTTCGCTGTGCAGGGTGAAGGTTCCGTCGAGTTTGATCTGCTTCTCCACCAAATCCACGGCTGCCTCGTCGTCCATCGAGCAACCGTTTTGCTCTTCGAAGACTTGCGTCACGAGGGCTACCGCCTCTTCGGTAGTGACCCGCGTGAAAGGAAGCAAATCCTCGAACATGCGGATTGGGTAGCGCACAACCAGACCCTTCGTGCACGGAGCCGAACTGATGGCCCGGTCCTGAGGCAGCCAGTCCGACGCGGCAACGACTTGACCTTGATACAGACGGAGAAAGCCGTCATCGGCAAGGGCAAAGCCTGGGATTTTGAAGCCGCCAGCCGTGCAAAGCTTGAATGCCCACTTTGCCAGCAAGCGGTTCAACGCATTGTTGATGTAGGGGTGCTTGATGAGGTAGCCGCTCGAATCCACTTTGAGCACGGCCTCCACAACTGTGTGCTCGAAGGAGGTGTATTCCGAGTCGTTTGTCTCTTCCCAAGCGCCTTGTGCGTGCGACGCGCCCAGAAGTTCGATGACTTCGTCATACTTCCCTTCATCGCATGCCGTTCGCAGTTTTCGTGCTTGCTCCATCGCGAACGGAACGATTTCGAGTTGCATGGACTCCCACGGCGCGTGTTCGATCAGCGTGTAACTGCTGTGGAGGTCGAGTGTTCTTGAAACCTCGCGAATGCCAAATACGACTGGTCCTCGGTAGGTCCGAACCTCGATCTTTGGCTTTCGCCAGTGGAGGAAGTCGAGGAATCGTGAGGATTGCTTGTACTCGGGTTTCACGCACGATTCCGGCAAGATGATGTCCGCCCCGAGCTTCTCGGCGACATCGTCCGGCATCACCTTGCACGCTCCCTTGGCCTGCGTGTTCTCGAATGCCAGACGGAACTGATAGAGCCGGTGCCCGGGCAGATGAAAACGCTCGAACACCGACTGCGAAATCCAGCCCCGGCAGTCGTTCGTACCCAACGTGCGATCCTTGACAACCATCACTCTTGCGTCCGGCAACTGGACTCGCTGCTTGCATGGCGAGACCAGAATCCCGAAGTAGGTGATGGCTGCTTCCGGCCATTTGCGAAAACGCTCCGCAATCGCCGGCTCGTAACGCTCGTCCACGGCATAGAACTTTCCGCTCTTTGCCGAGGCGCTTGCGCCGACGAGCCTGAACCGCACGCCTTCGAAATCGAAAGCCCTCATCGACTTCTGGACTTCATTTTCCTGGTGATCTTCGAGCCTACCTGGTGGGACATTGAGACGTGCTACGCGAATGCCGGGATAGAGACCCTGCAGGAGCGTGTTCTGGAGCTGCTCCTGTTGGGTCAATCTGGGCAACCGTCGCTTCATCTGTCCCATCTCGTTGATGTCGATCGTAATCACAGGCATTCCACTACTCATTTGAGTTGGCATTTCTTCTCCTTATTTCCGTCCGGCAAAGGACAGACAAGGAGGCCGTTGCCGCCGGTCTCTTCGCTGTCCTGGGCCGAAAACGAGGTAAGGTTTCCGGTCAGGTTCGCGAAGAACCAGACCAGCTCAGTTGTTCATGGGCAGTTCAACGTCTTCACCTCTTCGTTGCTGCGCTTCCTGCTCCTTTGTTTGTTCGGCAACCACAAACCAGGAGTTTGCTGGCCCCCTTTCCGTGAGTCCGGTCGGACACACTTCCAGCGAGCCGAGCACTGATCCACAATCGTTGGAGCTTGTGGACAGCTCTCGACAGACCTGCTTCAGTCTGTAAAGAAACTCTTGGCTAGCCCGCCTTCGGCGCGCTGCGAGCGGCTTCTCGCGCGAGTTGCGGTTTCTTGCCCGAGAAATCCGCAACTCCCCGCCACTCGGAAACAACGAAGTAGTGCAAACCTGTTTTCAGCGATTCGACTATTGCCTCTGGCTCGCCTGAGAACTCCCTGCCCAACTCAGGCGTTCCATTGGCGCTTCCCGGCTTGGCGAGAAAGAATCGCTGCGTCTCCCCGCCATCCGGCGCGGTCACTCGAGCCTTCCGAGTGCCACGCGCCGTGCTGCTCACCTGCGCACCCTTTCCCTCAGTTAGGGCCTCTGTCGCACTTGCCGTCACAATCGGATCCTCCCTTCCTTTCATCCTGCCACTATGGTCACGGCCTGTCTTTGTCGAGCTCGCTCTTTTGCAGTAATCCCGACTCCCGATCTCCCACCATCTGTTCCTCCCCGTACTCGGCTACTAGAAGCCCGCTGGGGTTGGTTTCCGAACGGCTGGTTTCGACCAGGCGCACGTTATATTTCCCTACGATTTGGTCGGTCGCCTCCGCCTGGTTCTTTACTCGGTGAATCTCCTTTACGCCGAAAATCGTGTACGTCCACGGCGTGCCCTTCACGTGCTCGATCGAGCGAATCTCGAAGTCGGAAATCACGTGGTCCGCCCGTATTTTCCCGATGGTGTCGTCGTCCCGAAGTTTGTTCATCGTGTATCCGCGCAGGTTCGCGGTCATCATGTTTAGAGCCTCGGCCACGTTTCTATCGACCGAGTCCGGCGTGTAGGCGAGATATCGGGTGAGAAATTGGCGCACAACGGCCCGTCCTTCGAGATCGGTAGGCGCAACACCAGGCGGATCTGAGGAGGATGCATCGGCAGATAGGCTAAGCGCGGTCACTCTACCGGAACGAGGCCCACTCACGGCGAAAGCATTGCCGCTGCTATCGACGCGGATGACCGTGGGCGGTTGCACGCGGACATAAATCGCGAATCCGAGTGAAGCCACCGCGAGCGCACCGAATACCATGGCCAGAAGCATGCTTCGGTTGGCGTACGCGCGAATCATGCCGTCATGTTCGTAATACTTCGTGTATCGAGTGATCTCGGGAAGCTGGCGAGCCCGATCGTCCTTTCTCATAGCTATTCGCCTCCTTTCAATCCCCGATAAGCCGACCCGAGGGAGTAGCCGACGTACCAAGCCATGGCATGCGGCGCGTTAAACCCACGATAGCGTCCAGGACTCGAGGAGGAACGCGGCGGCGACGCAGAAGAAGGCGCGGGTGTGACAGCCCCGGAAGGATCGCTACCCGTTCCATTGCTCGCGGCTGTAGCGCTCGTTTCGCCGGATGGCGGGGTTGGAGACATCGACGTGGATGTCGCCGCGGCTGACGAGGTTCCCGATGATCCATTTGCGCCCACGGGCATTGGCGCGGCCGATTGCCCGAGAGAGCTGAAGGCTGGCGCGCCTGCGGGAGAAGGGGGCGGTGCTGGAGATGCTCCGCCGCTGGCTCCCGCGACGGCCCCTTCTCCTGCGCCTACAAATGAGGCAGCCGCCATGCCCGCCACCGTGGTCGCCGTCGTCGTCATCGCGCTGACGAGGGTCATCATCGTGCTGCCTACATCCCCGCGCACAATACGGCTGGCGATGAAAGGAATAAGCACGATCGAGAACGAAAAGATACTGGCCGTAAGCGCAAGAAGAATCATTTGGCTCGAACCGACAAAGCTATTCAGGACACCATTGGCGTTCAGTACGGAATCAATGCTCGATAGATTCACGGCCGACATAAGGACTTGAAGAATTGCGTAAATCAGCCCCCAGGCTTGGAACGTCATCAGGTTCACGAGATAGGTTCGTGACAGCTGGCCGAGGCTCCGCGTCGGCAACAAAGCGAGAATGAACGGGCCCGTCACATAGAGCACGGCCCCATACATGGCATAAAAGATCGTAAAAATGAGATAGCACACCGGAAAGATGATGAAGGCACCAAGAATCAGCCAGAGGCTGATGACCCCCGACGCCAGGCCCGTGACCAGATTCCACATAGATGTATTTCCATTGGACTGCCAGTACTGCGCCAGCTGAGTCATCCAGTTCGAGAAGACATCCCCAACGCCGGTCGAGTTGTAAATGAAATCGGCAACGGAATTGAACATTCCATTGACGTCGCGAAAGACGGTGCCATAACTCGCAAACACCAGGCCCAGGATGAGGTATTTGATTCCCGAGACGGCGAGCATCCTGACGTCGCCGCCGGCCGCGAAGGCCTCATAGGCGCTGTAGAGAAAACTGAGAAGAAGGATCGTTCCGGCAACGCCGAGCACAGAGCGCGTTACACTCGCACTGTCGATCCCGTTTAGAGCTGTTTGGAACAGTTGCTCGAAGTAGAACACGGCTCACGGCCTTTTCAGGATGTTGTAAATCTGCTGTTGGATGGCGGTCGAGTTCGCAGCTCCGTTCTTCACGTTGGCGCTTGCATTGGCGAGATCGACGGCCCGCACGCGCATCAAGTCTGCGGTCGCAGACTGTGTGTACGCATTCGCCCTGACGAGCCACGCGTCGGCCTGCGCTTCGATGATCGGCGCACTGCCGGGAGCGGCGGTTGCGATGTTTTGGTTGATCTGGTCGGCTGCCTGAAGCTCCAGATCCGCGAGCGCGTCAATCTCAATCGCTCTTTTCATCGCGGCCTGCGCTGCGGCATCGGTCATGTCCACCATGTCCCGCACCTGAGGGGAGGCCGCAGTCGCGTCCGGGACGGTTCCATAAACAGCCAGATACTGGGCCCCGGTTTGGGCGATCTGATTCGGATCTCTTGAGAGCAGATTCTGCTCGAACTGCTGGGTCGCGGATAGCGTCGCGCTGTTCACCGGAAGGCGCATGACTCCTTCCATCTGGGTGAAGATTCCTTGCATGCTGGCCACGAGCGACCGCGCTTGATTGATCAGGTTCTGCGGCCAGACAGCCGTTTGCTCGAACTTCGAGATGTCCTGCTCGATCGACTGAATGTCGTTGAGTCCACCGCCAATGACGCTGCTCAACGTGCTGCCGATCGTGTTGAGTCCGGCCGCCATGATTGCGCAGCAGGGATCCATGAATTGGCTCCTGACCGGGTTCGGCGCTATGAGGACCAAAACAACCGCCAACGCGACGGTGCGCACCTTGTGCCGCCAGGCCCACGCGAAGCATCGCCTCGCACCTTGCATAACTCTCTTCATATCCATCCCCTCTCTCAACGCTTCTGTAGAAGATTCAGAATCTGTGAATTTACGTCCCCTGTGATCGAGGCTCCGCGTTTCCGAAGCGCGTTCTCGTGCGCCAACCGGGCCGCCTCTTGCCGTAATTCGGCCGCGAGCATTTTCTGCGTGAGCGCCTGACTTTCAATGCTGGCTGCCACGGCCGTAGCCGTCAGGAAAGGCGCCGAGCCCGGAGCTGCCTGGCTGGCTTGGTCCTCGATGTTGTCGGCCGCTTGGAGCGTGAGATCATCTGCCGAGTCGCTCTCCTTCAGCGTCTTGAAGTTGTCCATCGCCAACGCATCGTCCATATCCATCATCGTGCGATCGGCAGGGCCGGCTGCGGTGGTTGCCGGCACGCTTCCGTACGTTTTGGCGAACGACGCAGCCAGACTCGCGAAATCGCCGGTTGCGTGATTCCTCATGATGCTCTCGAGCCCGATCGGGTTCGGCAATGTGGCGCTCTTGAGATTGATGCTGACGATGCTCTGCATCAGACCTCGATACTGGCCGATCATCTTCGTCACGAGAGCCCTCGCCTGATTGATCAGGGCGACCGGCCAGACCACGTCCTGGTAGTATTTGTTGATCGCGCTCCGGATCTTATTGATTTCCGTCAGTGCGGTCTGGATCTTGCCGTTGATCACCTTGAGCACCGATTGGATGGCTGCCACCAGACTTGACTGCGCCTGTGCGGGTGGTGGACCCACTAGCGTCACGACAAGCAAACCGGCCAGCGACAGAGCCAACACTTGTCGCCAGGTTCTCGCGACGATCATTCCGTAAGAGAAGAAGACAACGAAAAATCCGAACAAGACTTCCGTCAATGTAACCATAGAGACCTCCCGCAATCCGCTTGGATGGAGAAACAAGCCGGTGAGCCAATCGAGCGCCCGACTCTGAACGCTGACGAAGAACGGCAGGGTGGCCAAGAGCAGGCTGACAAGTACACCCCACCCAGCAAGACGGAGCAACTTCCGCGAGCGAGGAGAGAGCGTGACAGCGGGCGTTTTCATGACACTTCTCCTGTTACTGCACCCGAAATCTCTTCCGGCAACGGCGGAACCTCTGCTAAGCCGCGTGGAAACTTTCGGGCCAATTCCTGATACGCGTCGAGCAATGGGCGGTCCGCCAACTTCTTCAGGACCCAAGCGCGGTAGCGTCTTTCCCTCGGGAATGTCGTGCAGACCCAATAGTCGACTGCCGTTGGAGCGATCCTAATCGTCTGAGTCGTCTCAGCTTTCTCGCCTATGACCAGAAGTGCGTCGGCGCTTTCCCCTTTGCGCGGCGCACTAAAGCGCTTTACTTCGTTCAATGCGACCGGATTCAAGAACAGGTGATTGACGAGCGGCGTCATGTCCCCTGGCTGCTGCCCGATGATTTTGATACTCGCGTTCTTGAGGATTCCGGGCCCGTGCTCTCGCGGCTGAAAGTCCGTGCCTACGAAATCCTCGACCGTCTGGCTGATGCCCCACACGCTTGCGTTTCTTTTTCGCGCGGTCCGGAAGAGTTGAACAACTTCGGGAGCCAATGTCGGGGAATCCAGCAGGAACCAGCACTCATCGAGGACCGTGATGCTCGGCTGCCCCGTTTTTCCGCCAGCGCGCGATGCGACGGAGTTTGCTATCAGCATGCTCATGGCGGTCTCGAGCTTGGGATCCGCACTCAATCCCTCGACATCGAAGAAAAGCCAGTTGCTGTCGAGCCGCATTGTTGTGTGCGCGTCGAACAGTTTCGCGTAAATCCCCTTTTCTCCCGTCCAGGAGCGCAGCTTGATCGCGGCCAAACGCGCCTCATCGATGGTGCGCTGCATCCTCTCCTCGTCACGCCATTGAGCCAGTTCCTCCCTGAGATCGTTGAAGGTCGGAATGGGATTCGAGTAGCGAATCGCGCACCGCTTGTAGGTGCGACCGATCGCGTCGCTCAGCAGGTTGTCGACGAGTGAGTTGTCCGAGCCTGGACTATCGCCAATCATGTGGCGCGTCAGATTCTTGAGAAAGGCGACCTTCTCCTTGCTCGGGGTCGTCTCTCCAGTCGGCAGGTCCCAGGGATTGAGCGTCTCCGCTCCATCGAGCTTCACGTCGATGACACGTCCATCCATCAGCTCGACCAGAGGCCGGTAGGAATCGCCACGCTCGATGATCGAGATTTGCGGATTGGCGCGCGCCATCATGAGCAGAAACAGCTGCGCCATGAACGTTTTCCCGCCGCCGCTCTTCGCCATAATCAACATGTTCGCGTCCCCCAGACTCGAATCGAATGGGGAGAACGGCACGAGTTGCCGGTAGGGCGTTTCAAAAAGCATGAGGGGCGAGTGCTGGGTTCCGCGCCAGGGCATCTCGACAGGCAAGAGGTCGGCGGCGTTGAGGGTGAGCAAATCGAGCTCCCGCCGGTTCTCACCTCCCATGGCAGGAAGGCCCGTGAAGAAGAGGCGTTTTTGTGCCAGCGTCTCCTGGATTCCTCGCCCTCCGTTCATCCGCGCGATCGCGTGCAGCAGTCGCTGGCGCCGATCTGAAAGGATGCGCTCCGCCTCTTCCCGTTCCATCCGGTTCCGGCTAGGCCGGGACGTCCGCGTGGTCACGATGAGGCTCATTTGGCATGCCTTCAGCGAACTGGAAATCAAATCTTGTAGAACCTTGACGAGCTGGTGTTCCGCGACCTGGGCATCCACATTGATCCGAAAACCGCCGTGAAAATCCTTCTGGGCCGCGAGCATCTTGCGCAGGCGGCTCTTATATTGCTTGATGGACTTGCTCTGGTCGGGGAGTGTGACCTCCGCATTCACTACAAGCGGGCAGTCCATCACCACGAGTTCACGGAGAATTCCAGGGAAAGTGGCATCCGGAAGGTCTTTCAAGCTGATCCAGGAATAGAGCAGGCCGCCGACCTTGAGATACTCGTCCTGCTCATCCTCGACGTTCACGTTTGCCATCTGGCTCCGGGCGCTTTCATACCAGAGCGACTCATCCGTCGGGCGATAGGGCAATGTGTCGTTCCCCAGCGGATGGAGGGCCCGCTTGATTTCAAGAAAGATATCCTGATGACTCATCCTGCGCATGGTCATCCCGATGGCGCCGAGCGTAGCTTCGACGCCCGCAAGGAGGCTGCTAAACTCCGCGACCAGTTCCTCATGCTCCCGCCACGAGCGCTCAATGCACTTCTTGGCCGAAAAGCTTGAACTTCCGCTCGACTTCATCTTTCGTTTCCACTCAAAGTCGGGAGACTCGTGGTGAACCCGCGGATTCCAGATGAAGTACAGGTGCAGAAAGTGTTGAAGGTAGAAACCCGCGGCCTCGCGGCTTCGCCACAGCTCCACGTGGAGCCGATCAAGTTCGCGGAGCACAAGACCGTCGCTACGCCGCTCGCGGCCGTAGCGCGATACCAGGTCCCCGGCCCCCTCCGATATCTCGAACCGAACCTGCATCCGCATGGACCGCTCGGGCAGCGATCGCACTAAAGCTTCGAGCAGCCCCTTGATGCGATTTCTTCCCTCGTCACTCGCGTAATACGATTGAATGCCACCCACCTCGTAACCCGCGACCAGAGAGCCGTCAACCTGCACTGCCACGTTTCCCAGCAAGTCGCGGATGCGGAGTTGTTCGCACAGAGGCGGTGCGCTCAGCGATTGCTTGTACCGTTCGGCTGTCAGCGGCATCACGAGTTTCCCCACTGCAGGTAGTCGCGTGTGAGTTCCCGGTCCCGTTCGAGGGCGGAGTACACATGGGGCCTGGCGTGAAACATCAGCCAATCCTGGATGTACCCACGCTGCTTGCCGTACTTGAACAGCATGAGTGCGGGAATGCTTAGCACCGGGACGACGTACTCGAGAACCATGTTCATCGGCAGCCCGAACATCTCGCGGTGCAGAAACCGTCCGAGAATGTTTGCGACGACCGCGAGCGCCAGAATCGCAAACAGGTCTTCGGCTTCCAAGCCGAGAAACGTGACTCGAGTCCGAAGGTTGCGGTATACGGGTGTCACTTCAAGAGCCATTTCTCGTCCTCCTACTGGATTCCCGCCGTTCCACGCGCAACAAAAAACTCCGCGAGCCGCACAAGTCCCGACAAAAGCAAACAGAGTCCCGCTACGACGAAATGCCTCAACCATCCTTCGGTGGGATGTATCCGCGTCACGATTCCCATGCGAAGAGCGCCCGCAGCGACCTGAAGACCCGCATACACCGGCATCAGCACGTTGCAAATCCAATCGACCAAACTCACGAGCGACATCCAGTACACGTCGGGATCATTCCAAGCTTTCTGCGAAGCAAAGGTTTCCATCGACCGCAGCAGACCCGAAGCCATGAGACAGAGAAAACCTCCATACATCTGGGCGACATAGGATTCCGAGCGCGCAAACCGCAAAATCGCAATAGCGAAAAACAGGCCCGCAAATGTAGGCAGAATCACGTTTCCCGCCCAGTTCGTCAGATTCAAGATCCCATTGGTGAAAGACATCGCTCTTCCTAGGCTTCCATCGATAGAACCAATTTCCAGATTCCCGAAACGCACAACATGGCGAGGGCAACCGCGACCAAGCGCATCGCAGGTCGCTTCGTAGCAAAATTCAGGATGGCGCCCACGATCGCGAGTCCTGCCGCGATCGGCATAATCGTGCCAGCCAAATAATTCCAAAGACTGTCGAGAACGTCCGCCGTGGCGAACTGTGCTCCCGTGTTGTAGCTCTGGATCAACGAGTACGTTGCTTGCACGCCCAGTAGAAACATCGCTGCCAGAATCGACGGCAGGGGGTGTCCCCCCGACGCTGCATCCAGGATTGCTCGCAGAACAAAATACGCAGCAAGGGTCGTTACGATCCGGCCTGCGATAAACGTCGTCACGAAGTTGGAAACGTCCGACTGGAACGAGCTCAACCAAGCCGTTCCAATTCCCCCCGATGGTATCGGTGTTGCCACTCCAGACGAGGAGAACCATCCGAGCAGCGGCGTCAGCGTTACGAACACGACGGCCCAGAACATCCATTTCGTGAAGCCGCCACCCATCAAAAATGTTGTCCCACCCTCG
>Ga0335079_10000898_pt1 | contig 33656 bp, 29 predicted proteins | sample Lox_Sample_33_FD_206719 | JGI IMG/M metagenome (GOLD analysis project Ga0335079, IMG submission 206719) | Soil microbial communities from Loxahatchee National Wildlife Refuge, Florida, United States - Lox_Sample_3.3 | ecosystem: Environmental > Terrestrial > Soil > Wetlands | place: USA...
ATACTTGCTGCTCGGCATCCTTGATGGCGGCTTCGTCCTCCTCCAGTTGGACCTGGAGCTCGGGGATCTCCAGGACGGCCATAACCTGCCCCGCGCTGACATGTGTGCCGTAGTCCACATTGAGTTTCTGAACATAGCCGGCCTCCTTGGCGTAGACATCGATCTGTTGGAAAGGGACTAGTTCGGATGAAACCACCAGGTCTCGCTGTAGACTCTTGCGGACTACCTTCACCACGCCGACTTCGGGACCCTGCGCCGGGGTTGAGACTGCCTCGGCCGAAACGCCTCGTTCGCCGCAGCTCAGCATTGAGGCTGCTACGCACGTCGCAATCGACAGAACAAAACCGCGCTCGGGCCGGAGACTGAAATACATAAACGCAGATATGTTCAACGAGCGGCCTACTAGCCGCCGTCTAACGGCACTTCAAACCCATCGCCCGGAATATGCCGCAATTTCTCCTCCAGGCGGTCCACAGTGAATCCTGGCTTCTGGCAAAATTCCCTGAACTCGCGCTCCTCCTCCAGTATTGCCGCCGCCATATCCGGAATGTCGGCGGCGATCGAGAGCGGAATGGTCTGTACACCGTGGCGGTCGCCGCTTATCAAGTCCCCCGGGTTAATTGTCAGTCCGCCAATCTCCACCGGCTCTCCGTGTTGCGAGATGTGCGCGTACATGTGGGTCACCGACACATTCCCCGCAAACATACAAAACCCGAGTTTCTCCACGGACGACACATCGCGGACCGAGCCGTTGGTCACATATCCGACGCAATTCAGCGCCATGGCAATCACTGCATGCATCTCACCGACCAAAGCTCCCGCCCCGGGATTGTCGTCGGCATCCTGGACGACCAGGACGCGTGGCTCGGGAAGGGTCTCTACGTACCGCCACCAGTGAATATTCTCGTGATAGGTGCGCCCGACCACCGGTTGTGTCGTTGACCGCATCCGGCCGGTGACGGCATAGCCCAACATGGGCGGCAGATTCGGAAACACGCAATGAATCACGGACCCGGAAATCGAGCCCTCATTCCGGATCCTGCCATTAAGCCTCTCGATCGCGTTCGATATGGTACACGTGTCCAGACCACGCAGTTTCTTGAAGACGGCCTCCGGCAATGCAGTTCTTGCGACCACCATTGAGTGGTTCCCATTGGTTTGGATGCGCCCTGGGAACGCTAAGGATACAGCAGTACTCGAGAGTGCCTGACCCGTCGTGTGGAACTTCACTTCCGGCGAAACGAAACCACCCTAATTCGTCGTAGGCGCCTTTTCCACGCTGTCGACGACCAACAGATCCACCGGCCCCCTGCGCGATTCGAGCTTGAGGCCGAGATGCTCCTGAAGGGCTATGAAGATGGTAGGACCGGACTCGTTCGAGTCGCGCGGTGCTTCGGCCGCGTTGCCTCCGACCTCTCCCGGCTCCGGACCCTTGGGCCCGGGACCCATGCCTTGAGGAGAGAAGTCCAGCATGACATCGTAAGTTCCCGTGAGTCCGGTCTTGTCGACGACCGGACGGCCCACTACCATTCCGAGCACCTCCGTCAAACGAGCCATGGTCACGGCATCGCCCTGCATCCGCATGCGACCGTTAGCCGTAGCCTGGATCCCCAGTTGGCCGTGCGGCGTTCTCAAGAGGCCGTCTTTGCCCCTCGGGGGCCCGGGCGGAGGGCCGCCCGCGCCTTCGGCGGGCGCTGCCGGGGTTTGAGCGGCTTCCTTCAATTTGACGCCGCCTTTGGCGCCCACTAGCTCATAGAACGCCGCCTCGTTGCTCCCCTTGTGCAGCTTCAGCTTGAAACGGTCTGCCAGCAGGTTCTGGAGCATGATCCGGGCATCTTCCTTGGTTGCGCCGTCGGGGACCTTGGCAATAATGTCGAATCGCTGGTTATCCATCCAGGAGGGGCCGGAGACCTGGAAGCCCTGCACGCCATAGGCACGCATGACCAGCACTTTCAGGGGCATATCGGTGAACCGGATCCGGCTGGGATCGGAGGTTCCGGGGCCGCCGTCCACGCTACCCTGGAGCCGGGCCATCCGCTGGGGAGCGGCAGGTTTAATGGAAGCTACTTCGAAAATGAGTTTCGTGTTGAGCTGCTGCCCCAGCGCGATGGACCCGCAGAGGATTACGGCGGCGCCGGTCGTACGAAACATATCGGTATCTCCTGGAAATGCCATGGACGGATGGGCCTGGCGAATGTTTCGAAGGCCAATTTCAAAAACGATGGCCGGGCGCAGGCTGTGATAGCGGTCTGGATGTGCAGCCGCCGCATTTGCACCATTTTACCGATTCTGGGCGGTCAAGGCCGGCAAGTCCTCGTTAATAATCGTCGGGGTCTATCTTGAGACGGCCAGTGCGAGAGATTGAATCTCCGCGGTTGCCCACCGCGGACCTGGGGCATCGGTGCAGTTCGTCGGGCGAGTCGCGCAACTAAGCTAAGCCGGGACGTACGTCAATCTAATCACATCCTCGCCAACGAGATCGCTGGTCACAAGGTGGAGCGGGGGCCGGGGACCCGCGAAGAATGGCTTGCCGCGACCAAGCACGATGGGGTGAAGGTAGAGTCGATACTCGTCAATAAGGTCCGTTAGGCTTCCTGCCAAGTTTGGTCCGGCAACTTCAATCTCCCCACCTAGCCGAGCCTTCAGCCCACGTATCACCCCCTCGATGTCATTCTCAATTAGTGTGGCGTTAGGGCCGACCGACTTCAACGATCGCGACACGACCCACTTCGGCTGGCTCCGCCACACCACCGCGTAGTCGCGTTCCTCCGCATCCCAATCCGGAAGGTCATCGTCCCAATAGCGCATTACCTCGTACATGCGGCGACCATACACCATGCCCGCCAGGCCGCGCACCCGCTCTATGAAGTGACGGAAGACCACGGGACGAGTTGGCCCCAATTCCAGGTGGTCGACGTAGCCGTCCAGGGACTGATTCATTTCAAAGACGAGCCTTGCCATGCTACAAAACTCCCCTCCGGGTTCTTCGGAATAGCTCGAGCCGACGTTCCACAGAAAATGAATTTGACACGATGGCGAGGCGCGGGCAACTCCACATGCCAATTGGCATGATACGGCAACTTGGCGCAAAACGGCCCAAAATCCGGTTGGTGGTCTAATCGAACCCGTATTGATTGTGGAAGATAAGCCGGTCCTTCCAATCAGCTCAAAACCAGGGCGAGCTTACCGAGGTAGTGATTCTTAAGTGCCCGCTGGGCCTCGGCCGCTTCTTCTAGCTTAAAGGTTCGCGCAATGTGGACTTCGAACGGCCCGCCATCGATCAGTTCGTTCAGTTTGGCAAACGTGTTCGGGTCGGGCTCCCCGTTGTAAGCCATGACCTTCACGCCGTCACGCGCCTGAGGAACGTTCTCCACCCCGTTCGGGTAAGCGGCTCGACCACCCTCCCGCAGCGCCGCAATCGCCTGCTCCGCGCCTTTGCCGCCGGCCGTCAACAAAGCGGCATCCAGACCCTTAGGCGCAAATTCATGCGCCGCTTTTAGAATATCCTCTCGATGCCCGTCGATAACCTTGTCGGCTCCCAGACGTTTCACAAACTCCGCACCATCTTGGCCTGAGGCCACGGCCAGAACTCGTGCTTTCATCCGCTTGGCCAACTGAACCGCCAAATGGCCGATGCCGCCGCTGGCGCCGAGGATCAGAATCGATTCACCAGCTTTCAGGTGAAGCGTTTTGTCCAGACCGTCCATCGCGGTGACACCATCGACGGCCAGGACACCAGCATCTCGCGTAGATAGCGCCTGCGGAATCATCGCGGCGTTGTTAGCCTTGACCACCGTATATTCCGCATAAAAGCCGCCCTTGGGACTCATCAAGTTAATTCCGTAAACCCGGTCGCCACGTTTCAGATTATGAACGTGATCGCCCACCTTTTCGACAGTTCCCGCACCATCCGTCCCCAGTACGTAAGGAAAGTTAGCATGGATGCCGAACTCTTTAGCGAACCCTCCCTCGCGTTCAAACGGATCCCAGGCGCCGACCCCTGCGGTATCCACCCGGACCAGGATCTCGTCGGTCGCCACTTCCGGCACCGGCAGTTCCCGCGCCTTCATCTTCTCGATTCCCCCAAATTCGTCAATCGCTACTGCCCGCATCGTTTGATTTGTTTTGTTTTTCACGAGAATCTCCTTTCTGTTTGAATTTCATGTCGAATGATTGCTGTCTTAGCTTCTGGATGAGCCAAAGGAGGGATAAGTTGCGCGAACCTGTGCGTGCCGGATCAGCTAGGTAATTGACTTTACCTTCGCTAGGCGGGAGCCGAGTGCGGCGCTCCAGGTGTACGTACATCCGGTTGGCCATGTGGATGCACTTGGAAGAGCATAAGAAGACAAACACTATGAGGATTCTAACAATCCTGGTTGTACTTTTTCTCGCTATGCTGCCATTGCAAAGTTGCCGGCTCACAGCCGAATAAGGAGGCCAACATGAACGACAACGGCGCGTTAAGTAACGCGCCACGGGCACAGCAGCGAGACAGGCCCGGCGCCCACTGGGAAGGTTAATCCCGCACGCGGTGGGCGCGACTAATTCAGATTCGACAATCGCAGTCAGCTAAGGAGATAAGAATGGATACGACGCGATCTATTGAGACGGAACCTCGTACGCGCATACGAGCCAACGCAAAGATCACAGTTCAGAGTTCCAAAGTTACGCCTTACGACCAAACAGTCGGCCCTGCATTAATCGAAATCTATCTAAGCGAGACGTTCACCGGCGATATAGCTGCTGAATCAGCGGTACGAGCTTTACAGGTCCGACGTGACGATCATTCTGCGAGCCTCGTCAGCGTGCAACGATTTCGCGGAAGACTGGGCGGACACACTGGGACCTTCGTACTCCAGGGTCGGGAAGTCGTCGAGAACGGCAAGATCAAGGCGATATGGTTTGTCGTTCCCGGATCGGGGACAGATGACCTTTTGGGGCTGCGCGGCGAATGACTTTGGACAGGGGTCCGAGGGAAAGCTGGATTATTGGTTCGAATAATTCTCGTGCTCCCTCGGTCGCGCCCTGTTCCGGGGCGCCAGCGATCTCGGCCTCGATTACACCGCTGGAGAAGTCGGTGCCCTCGATAACGGCGAGCTTCTCGAGCATCCCTGCCTGTTGAATGATCGATCCGCCCGTGCCTTGAGCTCGCCGCGCCTCGTCGGCGTTGGTGATGCGTAACGATTTGATCAGTGTCGCGCGTTTATCCGGCCAGGTGAACTGAGCCCGTTCCTAAACGCTGGGCGACACGGCATTCTTCCGCGCTGCTCCGCGTGTCATCATCTATCGGCCGAGCTTCGGTTTCGCGTCAACGTCGGCATCCCCAACATAGGTGCACGCATCGGCAGGCAGCCACGAATTGACGTCGCGGACGGCTGCGAGAAATTCCGCGTAAACTGATGAGCCCCAGACTCCGTTGGCGGCCCGCGTTGTAGTCTTCCAGACCTGCTCCAACTGGGCCCTGGATACAGGAGTGACCGTCCGGCCGGACCAGCCGAGCACAGACCAAACCAAAATGCGTCTGTCCCCTGAACCTGGTGACGGCATCGCCGTTAGTCGCGCAACCACATAGAATTGGAGAATAGAAGCCGATGACCTGGATCTGGTGGTCGCCTCTTGTCGCCGCGGTGATGCATATCACGGAAGAGTTCGTGTTCCCTGGTGGATTCGCGGAGTGGGATCGAATGTACCGTCATAACATTCGCGCTAGCATAACCCGGCGATTCCACATTATGATCAATGCGGGATTGCTTTTGCTGTGTTTGGAAGTCGCGCTCACAGGAATGGGGGGCGTGCAACTCGGGGTGTTCACGTCAATTCTTCTGTTCCACGGGAGTTCGCGGCGGCCTTTTGGCTGGTGGTGGCCGGTCTGTTGTTCTCGAACGCTGTCTTCCACCTCGTCGGCACGTTGCGCACACGCCATATTTCGCCCGGGTTATGGACTGGGCTCTTTTTGTATGCACCTCTGTTCTTGTACGGGTTCTTATATTTCCTGGGCACCGATCAGGTGACGTTGCCGGTTGCCGCCGGAAGCGCGCTGGTCGGTGGCTCGTACCACTTCTGGATGGCGATGATCCACGCCGTACGCGCTCGACGAGCCACTGGCTCCAACGCACGCTAAACCAGGAACCGCAGCGTGGGATGGCAACCTAACCGATTGGCGGCCCCAGTCGTCATCGAAAGTCGGGAGCGCATCTCGAAAGAATCGTCCGCTATCCGGACGCAATCCACATGGTTGTATTGTCGGCGTACCGCGGAATGGCGGCGCGCGCGGCCCGGCGACAGGCAGAAGGAACGGCCGCGCGTTTTTCAGCCAAGTGGTTTCATGAAGCACTCCTAAACCCTGCGCGACGTCGTCCGGTAATCCAGCGCGCAACGATCTCGTAAAATAAATGACAGTGTGAAAGACCCGCGACACGGAGCTGGACGCTGCGCAGCTCTACTTCTCACGCTGCTCGTCGCAAAAATCGCACTCGCGCAGGATTCCACTGTTTGGCAGACGGGCAGCGGCACCTGGAATGACGCCGCGCGCTGGACCGCCGGCCTTCCCAATCCGCTGACCAGCGCAGTTGTAAAAGGCAACAGCCAAGTTACCGTACCCTCCGGCACTTGGGTGGCCGGGGATCTGAAAATCGGAATCCATGAAGGCGACCGGTCCCGCGTTGAAGTCAACGGCGGCACGATCATCCTCGTTAACGATTCTCTTTTTGTCGGGGAGAATAGCGGCGGCCAAGGCGAGTTCGTTCTGAACTCCGGCGCGATCTACTCCGTCATGGACGTATTCGTCGGTGCCGCCACTGCGACTACTGGAAGGGCTAACGATGCCATCTTGCGCATTCGCGGCGGCACCTTCCTCGGTCGCGACCTTTCCGTGGGCTTCGGCTTTGGCTCGCATGCCGTGGTGGCGGTGGAAGGCTCGCAGGCATCAGCCATCCACGTGCTTGACTACTTATATCTTCAGGCAACGGCCGATCCTAGCGGGAGGCCCGGTCTCGCAACTCTCTCATACGCACTGGATGAGCATGGCGTGACGCCAATCACCATTCAGTCGCGTTCGGACGGCCTCCGCATCGTGTCTGATGCAGCCAGTCAATGCCGTCTGGGGATTTCCCTGCGTGCCGTTCCGCCACGGGAAGACACCACATTGGTTTCCAGCGGCGTACCGATAAAAGGCGTTTTCAATGGGCTTCCGGAAGGCAGCCAGATTACCGCTTCATACGAGGGCGTAACGTACCGTTGGGCGTTGACCTATCGGGGCGGCCCCAGCGGCCACGATCTTGTCCTGTTGAGCCGTAACACTTGGCGGGACGGCGCGCCCGTGACTCACGTGCGCCCCATGCCACAGCCGCCCGCGCCGTTGTGGCGGGAACATCCCGTCTACCCACTCGCCATCGCCGGGGACCAGCCTGCATTCCCTGGCGCGGAAGGCTACGGCGCTTTTTCTCGCGGCTGAGCGGGTGGCCGCGAGGTCTCTGTGGACAACCTCAACGATTCCGGCCCGGGGAGTCTGCGCGCGGCTGTCGACGCCGAGGGACCTCGCCTGGCCGTCTTCCGCGTGAGCGGCTCGATTGCGTTGCAGACACCCCTGTCCATTCGCAATCCCTTTCTCACGCTGGACGCGCAAAGCGCCCCCGGCGAGGGCATTACCCTCCGCAACCACGGAATCCAGATCAGAACACATGAGGTCGTGCTTCGGTACTTCCGAATCCGCGTCGGCGATGAGGGCGTCAACCCGGCCGTTCGTTATGAAGCGGGTGAAGGAGAAGACGCAGTCCGCTTCGAATCCGGCGCCAAAGATTGCATTGCCGATCATCTATCCCTGAGTTGGACCACCGATAAAATCATCACCATCACCCTGACAGCCGACCGCGTCACTATCCAGTGGTGCATTCTGAGCGAGAGTCTCAACTACGCCGGCCATGGCTATGCTTCTCTCGCCGGAGGTAAGCGCGTGAGTTGGCACCACAACCTCTTCGCCCACAACTACAGCCGGAACGTTCGCTTCCAGGGCGCAGTGGATGCCGACTTCCGCAACAACACCATCTACGATTGGGGCGACGCAGCGGGCTACGGCGAATTCGACCGGCTGAACTACGTCGCGAACTTGCTCAAACCGGGCGCTTCGACCGCGCAGAAGCGGAGGTTATTTCTGCTCGGCGACCACGTGGTCATGCCGCGCTCGATCTTCGTTGACGGCAACGTCCTCGAAAGCGAGCCGAAGGTGGTTGAGGATAACTGGCGGGGAATGGGTTATTACTATTTCGACCGCGACAGCCTTAAAGCTGCTGAACCGTTCCCCGCGCCGCCCGTAACCACCGAACCTGCGCACACCGCCTATGAACTGGTCCTGCAGAAAGCTGGTGACACCCTGCCTGCGCGCGACTCAGTTGACCGACGCGTGGTGCGCGAAGTCCAGGACGGCACCGGCCACATCATTCGCTGGGTTCGCGAAGCCGGACAGCAATAGCATATTGTCACATCCTTGCGCGAAACCGTGCCCAAGCGGTCATGAACCCCGATTAACGCGCAGCGTTTAGAAATCTAACTTGACGGTTTGTCGTTCCGTTGATTGAAGGTCAGCCGAACACAACAGAGCCGAGCGCGTTACGGCCAAGTGGCTCGATCAGCTTCCGGGCAAGCGCACCCGAGAGGCACGGGCGGCGCCGAGCTGAATAGGCGCGTACTCTTCGAGTGGCGCGTTCGTGCGTGCGGAACCCGAATTCAGTTCACCGCGGGCCGGTCGTCGCTCAAGAGCAAGAATTTCGTCAAGCGCGCGGGAAGTTCTTGAGATAAGCCGCCAATTGATCGCGAACACGCCGGAACGCATCCATTCGCTCTGCCTCAGACCCTCGGACCGCAGCCGGGTCCTCGAACCTTTGATGAACCTGCTTCGTTCTAACCGGATACACGGGGCAGCTTTCTTTTGCGTCATCGCATACGGTCAACACGTAATCGAAAACCTGTCCAGCGAACTCGTTGACGTGCTTGGAGCGGTGTCTCGAAATATCGATGCCGATCTCGTTCATTACCGCGATGGCCTCCGGCCGAACCGTTCCAGGCTTGGTGCCGGCCGAAAACACCTCGAAGCGGCCAGCCGCCAACTGCCGGAGAAGGCCTTCGGCCATCTGGCTCCGAGCCGAATTACCCGTGCACAGGATGAGCACTCGTTGCATGTACGTCCTCCCATCTCCAGCGCTTCTGGAACCTCAGTGCCACGTTGACGAGAGCAATGAGCGCGGGCAATTTCACCAGAGGACCGATCACGGCGGCAAACGCTGCACCCGATTGGATTCCGAACACGGCAACCGCGACAGCAATCGCGAGTTCGAAGTCGATCCGCGTCAGACTCCATGGCGCGCGCGCGTGACGCGCGTATGTGTGGCCGCGAAAACCCGATTTCGGCATCCTGAAGAGCAATTGTCGGGTTATTTGCTTTACTCTCGTTCAACTCCAAGCATACCCAAAAACGTTAACGATTTGAGAGATGCTTGTTTAGATCCTCGTGCCGAGCGGCGCCATAAGCCATAGGCCAATAATATTCCAACTGCACTATTAGCACACATTGCCCAGGATGGCGGCTCCGGGATACTGACGCCATCCACCTGTACCATGAAAGGAGGAAAGCCGCTTGAAATGTCTTGCCAACCGGAACCGACGTTGTCGGCTCGCTTGAGAATACTGCCAGGCCCGTCATGCGCAAACGAAGATGTTCCCGCCCAGAGAGCTCCCTGACCCACCGCTGCACCGTTGAGCACAAACCAATAATTCGTGTTTGGTGTCAACCGGACGTTAGTCTCGACAGGGCTGAAGGCAACATTAGCAAAGCCACCAATGGGGATCGTGAAGTAGGTGAACGAAGACAAGACCGTCGTGCTAGGAAGCCCTGCTGCGTCGGTGAGTAATTCAGCTATACTGGGGTTGTTCGAAGAAAAAGAGCCCACCCTCGCAAGCACACTCGTGAGAATATATGATTGATTATCGGTCATAAATTGCTGTGCAAGGATCTGTGACGGTCCGTAACCCAAGCTGAAGGTTTGAGTGTTGCCCAGGTTCCCAGCGATAGTACTCGCTTGAACGGGTAGGCGGCCTATCGAAGCGAAAAATATTACTGGTAAAAACATCATCCTTGCGACTCGCCAAGGTTGGCTACATGTCGGCTGTATTTCTATGCCTGCAATTTCTCCAAACGTGCTCATGTCTTGCCTTTCCCTTGTTTGCCCTGTAGGAATTTTGTCAGCAGCCCGCAGATAACAATGAAACGAGTGGCAGGCTCGGGGATCGGCGCGAGGAACCCGCCTAATACTGATCTTCTTTGCATGAGTTTCATCGTTCCTCCTTCCCTCGGTTTCGGGCTCATAGGCCAGGAGATTTGTGCGGTTGCGGCGTTTAGATGAAGTATAAAGACCTGAGCCGGCAAATGCGGTGTGGTCCATCACGCTGCCGATGATGCGCATGCGCGTACTTCGCCCCAAATTGCCTCTTTCATAACGCCACATCCCAAACCCTCACCCAGGTCCTTCCGTCGAGTTCTACACCCGCAGACTGCCTTCATGCACGGTCCTGTGCATGGCGAATTAACAGGATCAAGCGGCTATCGGAGTTTCGTACAAGCCTCGACAGTGGCAAGTGGCCCAGGCGGAAATCGCCGAACGCTCCCGCCGCAGCCTGGAACGGCGTCTGCGCCTCTCCGGCATCAAGCGTTTCAAACCCGTGGCCGATTTCGAATGGAACTGGCCCACCAAAATCGAGCGCGACGTCATCGAGCGCGCGCTCACGCTCGACTTCCTGCCCGAAGCCCGCAACCTGGTCCTGATCGGCCGCAACGGTCTGGGCAAGACGATGATCGCGCAAAACATCTGTTACGCCGCCGTGCTGGCTGGCTACTCGGTGCTGTTTCGCTCCGCCGCCGCTCTGCTGGAAGAACTGCACCGCCAGACGCCGGAGGGCCGGCGCTACAAGCTGCGCCAGTACGCCAACACGGGACTGTTGTGCATCGATGAAGTCGGCTATCTCTCCTTTGACGACAAAGCCGCCGACTTGCTCTACGAGGTCGTCAACCGGCGTTACGAGCGCAAGCCGATCATCCTCACCACGAACCGCCCCTTCAAGGAATGGAACGAGGTGTTCCCCAACGCGACCTGTATCGTGACCTTGCTAGACCGTCTGCTACACCACGCCGACGTCACCGTCATCGAGGGCGATAGCTATCGGGTTCGCGAGAGGGAGCAGGAAACTGCGGCGCGCCGGAGGAAGAAGTGACTCCCGCCGGCGATGCCGCGTATGTGGCCGCAGTCCTGATGCTCTACACCGATCTGCCGGATACGCCGTTGCGGCCCAGTCCACCAGATCAAGCCATGGCCCGCAGGCTGCACGAGCAGGGCGTTCCGCTGTCACTGGTCGAATCCGCTTTGCTGCTGGCATCCCTCCGGCGGTTGGTCCGGCCCGCCCTCCCGCCGCTGCCCCGCATTCGCTCTCTGGCCTACTTCCAGCCGGTGATTGCGGAACTTCAACAGCAGACCCTACCCGGGGGCTACCTCGACTACCTTCGGCTCAAGTTCCAGCAAGCCGCCAACGCCCCGCCGAATGATGCTCAAAAAAAGACGTTTCCTGATGATCGATAACATCAGAGGGCTGATGCGCGGGATGAACCGCTTTTTGTACCACTCCCGGCCACGCAAACGAAAGCTTACGGCTGATGGGGTCCACCGGTGCGTTCCTCTACTGCCGTACGGGTTTGCGAGCGCGAACGAATGCGCTCATGAACTTGCCTTCCACGAGCGGGCCGACCTCCTCCAGGTCGACTCCTTTGTCTGCCAGGAAAGACTGTGCGTCCTGGGAACGGTAAATCCGGGTGGGCTCAATACCGATATTGCCGAAACCCGCGGCGGCGAGCTTTGACCGGTACTCGTCCTCTTCCAGAGCTCCGGCGACGCAGCCGACCCAAAGCAGCATGTTCTTTCGAATCTGTTCCGGGATTTCACCGCGCGTGACCACGTCGGAAACGGCGAAACGGCCGCCGGGCTTGAGTACCCGGAAAGCCTCGTGCAGAACCCGGTCCTTGTCCGCCGAGAGATTGATGACGCAGTTCGAGATGATCACGTCCACGGAGTTGTCGGGCAGGGGAATGTTCTCTATTTCGCCTCGAAGGAACTCCACATTCTCGACGCCGGCATTCTTTCGGTTTTCGCGGGCGAGTGCGAGCATTTCGTCCGTCATGTCGAGGCCGTACGCTTTGCCGCCTGGCGAGACGCGCTTCGCCGAAAGCAAAACGTCGATGCCACCGCCGCTTCCGAGATCCAGGACCACCTCGCCCGGCTTCAGCTCGGCGAGGGCGGTCGGGTTCCCGCAGCCAAGCGAGGCGAGAACAGCCGCTTCAGGCAACTCGTCCTTCTGAAGCTGATCATACAAGTCCGACGTGATCGGATCGCCACCCGGGCAGCACGACGAAGGGCTGCTTCCGCAGCAGGCGTTCCCCTCGCCCGCGACCACGCGCAGCGCCGCCTGCCCGTACTTCTCCTTCACAACGTTTTTGATTGCGCTCATTGTCGCATCTCCTATTTGCAGCAGACGACTTTCTGAGGCTCAACCGCCTTGTTGCGGGTACAGCACTCCGCGTACAGGAAGCCCAAAAGCCACTCAAGCGCCACCGTGTTCGCGGAATAGCGTAGGAACGTGCCTTCTCGCTGCACATGCACGAGGTCTTCGTTCTTGAGTTTGTCCAAATGGTGTGAGAGAGTGCTCGCCGTGACCTCTAGCTCTTCAGCAATTTCGCCTACAACCATGCCGTCCGGATGGGCCGATAGCAGCAGACGCATGATGCGCAGCCGCGCCTCGCTGCCAAGTGCGGCGAACATGTCCGCGTACAGGCTGACCTGTTCCGGCTTCAGCTTTGCCGAAGCGCCCGGTTTCGTTTCTGGCATATTTCGATAATCGTCCAATTATCTGAGGACGTCAAGAACTATTTCGGTGAACATCGAAATAGTGGGTCGGCTTCGCCGTCGCCTCGAACTTGCGAATGGAATCCTTGTGCCCAAACGCAAGTCGGGACAGGTACAACCTGCCCCGAAAGGACTTGCTTATGGCTTCAACAGCTCAGATCCACGCCGCCCTTGCCAACCGTCGCCAGGCGGCCGTCGAACGCCGGTACCATCGCGCCCTCACCAGTCTCCCCCAGGCCGTCAAAGACCGCCGGCTCTTCCTCCAGGCGCCGCCGGACCTCCCCTCCCCCGAGCTGCTTTCGGGCTTAATAAAAAACGAACCGGATTTGACCTCAACCCGCCCCGAATCAGCGCCGTCCGCACCCCCGCCCGCGTCTGTCGCCACCCCACGCGCCGCTTCCGGCCCCGCCGCATCGCTCCACCGGAGGCAAATCCGCGAATCCTGAACACATGCTCCAAATCCTCCGCACTTCTGCCGCTGGCCCTCTGGGGCTTGTTGTCGGCGCAATCGCCCAAACCCTGCGTCCCGCCCGCCGGCTACGGTTGCTGCTTTGCGTATTACACTGGATCAACGTGACACCCGCCGCCGAAAATCACCTGCTGGCCGGGACCCAGGCCGCCCGCGACGCCCTGGACGCCTGGACCCGTGAAATGATTCAGTGGCATTTCGATCCGGCAACAGGTTGCCCCTTCTGGCTCGAGTATGCCCGCAAGCTCGATTGGGACCCGCGCCGCGAGGTGAAGACCTATGCCGATCTCGACCGCTTCGGCTTCTTCCAGGACGAGTGGCTGCGCGGCGGACCGGTGCGGCGCTGGGTGCCGAAGGCCTACGCGGACCGGCCGGTATACACGTTTGAGACCGGCGGCAGCACCGGCGTGCCCAAGTCGCGGATCAATATCGAGGATTTCCGCATCGATTACGAGGCGTTCAGCAAGGAGCTGCCCGACGAGTATTTCCCGCGCGGCTCCGATTGGATCATGGTCGGCCCCAGCGGACCGCGGCGCTTGCGGCTGGCCGTCGAACACCTGGCGCAGCATCGCGGCGGCATCTGCTTCATGACGGACCTGGATCCGCGCTGGGTGATCAAGCTCATCAAACGCGGCAAGATCGAAGAAGCCGAGGCGTACAAGCAGCACGTCGTGGAGCAGGCGCTCACCCTCCTGCGTGCGCACGAAGGCATCCGCTGCATGTTCACCACGCCGAAACTGCTCGAGGCCATCTGCGAGAAGATCTCGCTCAGGAAGGCGGGCATCACCGGCGTCTTCTGCGGCGGCACCGAAATGACGCCGCAGTTTTACCGCTTCGCTGTCGAGGAGCTGCTCGAGGGCGCCTACTTCGCCCCCACCTATGGCAACACCCTCATGGGTCTGGCCGTCCACAAGCCGCTCCTCCCCGAAGACAACTACGCGGTCATCTATTACCCGCCCGCGCCGCGCGCCATGATCGAGGTGGTGGACCCGGATGAGCCCACCCGCACCGTGGAATATGGCCAGACCGGCAGGGTGCGCCTCACCACGTTGACCCGCGAGTTCTTCATGCCCCGCTTCCTGGAGCGCGACGAAGCCGAGCGCGAGCCGCCCTATGTGCGCTACCCCTGGGATGGCGTGCGCAACGTGCGGCCATTCAACCGGTTTCAAAAAACCGTGGTCGAAGGCGTGTATTGATGTCTGCCCCTCTCCACGTCCCGGTTCTCCGCGGTGGATCGCCGTACCGCAGCCTGGACGCCATCCGCACGCCGCACTACCGGACGCGCCGGCAGTTTGTCGAAATCAGTCAGGCGAACGCCGGGCTCATCCGGCGCGACTTGCGCAACCAGCCGCAGGCCCGGGCGATCCTGGCGGGCATCGCCGCCCGGGAGCTGTACCGGATCTGCTCGCGCGCGGCGGCGCTCTTCGCCGAATCCTCGCTCCCGCTGGGTGATTCGGAGCAATCGCCGCAAGACTACGTGAGGCAGGTGTCCGCCACCACCGGCCTGCCGCACGTGATGGTGCGGAAAAACATGCTCAAGATCCGCACCGTGATGGCGGAGATGGAGGCGGTGGTAAACGGCCTGACGCGCCATCTCAGCGCCGAGGTGTTCGATGCCGGGTACGCCGGCGATGTCAGTTACTTTCCGCGCGCCGATTCGCTTGGCGTCGTGCTGCCCAGCAATTCGCCGGGAGTGCATTCCCTCTGGATCCCAGCCTTCGCCATGAAGACGCCGCTCGTGCTGAAGCCGGGCAGCGCCGAACCGTGGACGCCTTTCCGCATCATCCAGGCGCTGATTCGGTCCGGCGCGCCGCCCGAGGTTTTCGGTTACTACCCCGCCGATCACGCCGGTGGCGGCGAAATCCTGCGCCAGTGCGGCCGCGGGATGGTCTTCGGCGATGTGGCCTCCACGCGTCCCTGGCAGGGCGATCCGCGCATCGAGATCCACGGACCGGGCTACAGCAAGATCGTGATCGGTGAGGACTCGATCGACGAGTGGGAGAAGTACCTCGACGTAATGGTGGCATCGATTCTGGAGAATTCCGGGCGGTCGTGTATCAATGCTTCGGGTGTCTGGGTGCCGCGTCACGAAGCCGCGATCGCTGAGGCGCTGGCCGAGCGGCTGTCCATAGTGGTCCCAAGGGATGAGGACGACGAGGCCGCGCAGATCGCTCCCTTTACCGATGCCGGTGTGGCGTCACGCATCGCGCAGATGATCGACACTGAGTTGGACGGCGAGGGCGCGCGCGATGTCACCGCGGCGCATCGCGATGGCGGCCGGCTGGCGGTCTACGACGGATGCAGCTACCTGCTGCCCTCCATCGTGCTCTGCGATTCGCCGGAGCATCCGCTGGCCAACCGCGAGTTCCTGTTCCCGTTTGCCAGCGTGGTCCCCGTCCCGCAGGCGGAGATTCCCCGGGCTTTGGGTCCAAGCTTGGTGGTCACCGCCATCACGCGCGACCGCAGCCTGATCGCGCGCCTGCTCTCCTCCCCGAACGTAGGACGGCTGAACCTGGGCGCCATCCCGACCTGCAAGATCGGTTGGGATCAGCCGCACGAAGGCAACCTCTTCGATCACCTCTACGCCCGCCGGGCGTTTCAGGTCGCGGTATGAAGATTCTCGCCTTCACCGCCGGCGCCGCCCGCATGTATTGCGGAAGCTGCCTGCGCGATAACACGCTGGCGGCGGAGCTCAAGCGACAGGGGCACGACATCATCCTGATGCCCATGTACACGCCGACGCGCACCGACGAAGCCAACGTCAGCGACCCGCGGGTTTTCATGAACGGCATCACGGTCTGCCTGGAGCAGCAGTCGGCGTTCTTCCGCAAGACCCGCTGGCTGCTCGACCGCCTGTGGGACGCGCCTTGGATGATCCGCCTTGCCACCAAGACCTCGATCGCCGTGGATCCGCACGTCCTCGGTGAGATGACTGTGTCGGTGCTTCGCGGTGAAGACGGCTATCAGCGGAAGGACATCGGGAAGCTCACCTCCTGGCTCGCCAGCGAGCCGAAGCCCGACATCGTCACCCTCCCGAATTGCCTGTTGAGCGGTCTCGCGAAACCGATTCGCGACGCGGTAGGCCGGCCGCTGTGCTGCACCCTGCAGGGGGAAGACCTGTTCCTCAGCCAGTTGCCGGAGCCTTTCCGAAGGCAGTCGTGGGAGTTGATTCGCGCCCATGCCGCGAACCTGGATGGGTACGCGGCGGTGAGCGAGTTCGCCGCGGCCTACTGGCGCGAACAACTCGGGGTCCCCGCCCGCAAGATGCACGTTGTGCCGCTCGGGATCAACCTGGAGGGATGCGATCCCGCCATGCGAGTCCACCCCGACCGCTTCACCCTCGGCTTCCTGGCACGCATCGCGCCGGAGAAGGGACTCCACCTGCTCGCCGAAAGCTACATTCGCCTGCGCCGCGAGACCGACTTCGGCGGTGCGGCGCTGGAAGCCGCTGGATACCTGGCGCCCGAGCATCGCCTCTACCTGCGCACCGTCGAAAAACAGATGAAGGACGCCGGCTTCGGCGCCGAGTTCCGCTATCGCGGTGAGCTGGACCGCGTCAACAAGATCGAGTTTCTGCGCGACCTCGACGTCATGAGCGTGCCCTGCACCTACGACGAGCCCAAAGGAATATCCGTGCTGGAGGCAATGGCCAACGGCGTCCCCGTGGTGCAGCCGCGTCGCGGAGCGTTTCCCGAAATGCTGGCGCGCACGGGCGGCGGCGTGCTCGTGGAGCCCGACGATGCGGGAAGCCTCGCGCGCGCGATCCACGGGCTGTGGAAGGACCGCGGCCGGCTTACGGAGTTGGGGCGTCGCGGCGCGCTTGGCGTGCGTGAGCACTACCACGTCTCGCGCATGGCTGCCACTGCGGTTGAAGTCTACCGTGACGTGGGCCGGCTGGCCATCCATGCTTGAGATTTCGGATGTCCACAAGCAGTATCCGACACCTCGTGGACTGCTCACCGTGCTCGCCGGAGTGTCGCTTTCGATGAAGCGCGGCGAGGCGGCGGCCATCATGGGTCCGTCCGGCGTAGGCAAGAGCACACTCCTCTATATCGCCGGCGGCCTGGAAACGCCCACCTCCGGCCGCGTGACCCTGGATGAGAGCGATCCGCACCGGCTCGCCGAGAAGGAGCTTGCCGAATTCCGCAATCGCAAGGTCGGTTTCCTCTTTCAGGATCACTGCCTGTTGCCGCAGTGCTCGGTCCTGGAAAACGTGCTGGTTCCGACGCTCGTCGCCAATGATCGCGTCGCCTACCCGGAGCGGGCGCGCGAGTTGCTGGATCGCGTTGGTCTCGGCGAACGGCTCCATCACCGGCCGTCGGAGCTCTCGGGCGGCGAGAAGCAGCGCGCCGCGCTTGCCCGGGCGCTGATCCGCGAGCCCCTGCTGCTGCTTTGCGACGAGCCCACCGGCAATCTCGACGAGGCGTCCGCCGCCGCGGTGGCCGATCTCCTCCTGGACATCCACCGGCGCCAGGAAACCATCTTGATGGTCGTCACCCACAGCCGCGATCTGGCCGCGAAATTTCCCGCGCGATACGAGCTGCGTCATGCGAACCTCCACACTGCTGGCGCGTAATCTCGCCTGGTTCTGGCGAACCAACCTGGCGGTGCTGCTCGGAGTCGCGACCGCCACGGCCGTGCTTGCTGGCGCTCTCCTGGTTGGCGATTCGGTCCGCGCCAGCCTGCGCCATCTCGTGCTCGGGCGCCTCGGCAACACCGGATACGTGGTGAGCGGCGCCGGCTTCTTCCGCGAGAAGCTGGCAGATGACCTGGGATCCGCGTGCCCCATGATCGCGCTCGACGGAGTCGCCGCTCACGAGCCCAGCGGCAGGCGCGCCGCCGGCGTGCAGGTGTACGGCGTGGATGAGCGCTTCTGGAAATTCCAAGGCGAGGCCGGCGACCCGCCGCATGGCCGCGAAGTCCTCCTTTCCGCGGCACTGGCACGGGAGCTCACCGGTAAAACCGGCGACACGATCCTGCTGCGGGTGCAAAAGCCATCGGCCATCCCGCTGGAATCGCTGCACGGCCGCAAGGAGAACGTCGGCCAAACCATCCGCCTGGCGATGAGCGGAGTCGCCCGGCACGAGTTCTCGCTGCGTCCGCAGCAAGGCGACCTCCGCGCGGTCTACGTGCCGCTGGCGCGCCTGCAACGCGATCTGGCGGAGCCGAACCGCGTGAACACGATCCTGTCCACGCGTCAGCCGGACTTGAAGCAGCACTACCTCCTGGAGGACCTCGGCCTCCGGCTGCGGGACGGGGTGCTGAATAGCGAAAGCGGGATAATACCCGACGCGATTGCCGCCGCCGCGGAGTCCCTCGAGCCGGACGTCCAGCCCGTGCTTACCTACCTCGCCAACAGCATTCGCATTGGCGGCCGCGCCATCCCGTACTCGCTGGTGACAGCCTTGGAAGGCCCGCCTGCACCGCCGTCAGACGATGGCATCACGCTCAATGAATGGGCCGCCCGGGAGTTGAGGGCGAAGCCGGGCGATGTGGTCACGCTCGAATACTACGTCTGGAAATCCGAGGGCCGTCTCGACACGGCCACTGCAGGGTTCCGCGTCGCACAGGTCGTTCCGATTACGGGACTCGCCGCCGCCCGCACTCTTGCCCCTGAGTATCCGGGCATCACGGATTCCGAGAACCTCCATGATTGGGACCCGCCTTTCCCCATGGACCTGAGCCGTATTCGCCCGGCGGACGAGCAGTACTGGAAGCGGTACCGCGCCACTCCGAAGGCCTTCGTGCGCCTCGCGCGGGGCAGACAGCTTTGGGCCACGCGCTTCGGAAGCCAGACCTCGATCCGCAATGTGCCGCCGGACGGCCTCCGCAACGCCATCCACCCGGCAGCGGCCGGCCTGGTCGCTCTGCCGGTGCGTGCTCGAGCCCTCGAAGCCGCGCGCGGCGCCACCGACTTCGGCGAATACTTCGTCTACTTCAGCTTCTTCCTCGTGGTGTCCGCGCTAATGCTGACCGGCCTGTTCTTCAAACTCGGCGTCGAGCAGAGGATGCGGGAGATCGGCATCCTGCGCGCGCTGGGCTTTCCCCCCGCCAGGATTCGGACACTCTTCCTGCTCGAAGGCGCGGTGATTACGACACTGGGCACGGTGGTGGGTGTCGGCGCCGCGCTCGCGTACGGCGCACTCATCTTGTATGGCCTGCGCACCTGGTGGGTAGACGCCGTGGGCACGCGATTGCTCACGCTGCACGCTTCACCGGCCTCGCTCATATGGGGCGCGCTCGGTGGCGCCGCGGCCGGCCTGGGCGCCATCGCATGGACCCTCCGCCGCCTCCAGGCCGTGACCCCGCGAGGTCTCGTGGCTGGAGAGCAGAAGGCCGGACGCGGGAGGATACGAGAGGCGATCGCTGCGGCGTTCCTCGCTCTCGTGCTGATCGTGGTCTCTGCATTGGGCAAGCTCGATCAGACCGCCGGCTTCTTCGGGGCGGGCGCCTTGCTGCTGATCGCGGCTCTGCTGTTCGAATGGACGTGGTTGCTCGCCCGTGGTGTTGCGGCCGTTCACGGTCAGGTGACGCTGGGCCTGCGCAGTGCCGCATACCGTCCAGGACGCAGCATCCTGTGCATCGCCCTGATCGCGTCTGCGACCTTTGTGATCGTCTCGCTGGCTGCCTTTCAACGCGAGGGCCCTCCGCCGCTGGCGCAGGGTTATCCTCTCATGGCGGAATCGGTCCTGCCGCTGATCCACAGCCCGGCCGCCGCGGCGGGTCGGGAGGCACTCAATATTCCAACCCTGCCGGGAGTGGAGATCGTTCCGTTCCGCCTGCGCCCGGGCGACGATGCCAGTTGCCTGAACCTGTACCAGCCGCGCAATCCGCGCATTCTGGCCTGGCCGCGTCTCGACTCGAAATCCTCCGGCGGCACGATCCCGGCGATCGCCGACGCCAACTCGCTCGAGTACGTGCTGCACCGCAAGGTCGGCGAGGGATTCGACCTGAACGGCACTCGATTCCAAATCGTAGACGCCCTTCACGACAGCATCTTCCAAAGCGAGCTGCTGATTCCGGAGAAGGACTTCCTGCGTCTGTACCCGGATATCCAGGGCTTCCGCTTCTTCCTGCTGAAGGCGCCGCCGCCGGCGATACCGGTGCTGGAAGAAGCGCTCTCCGATTACGGATTCCACATCCTGCCGGTGGCGGCGCGGCTGGCCAGCTTTCATCGCGTCGAAAACACCTACCTGGCGACGTTTCGCGCCCTGGGAGGCCTGGGCCTGGTCCTCGGTACGATCGGTCTCGCGGCAATCCTGCTGCGCAACGTACTGGAGCGGCGCAAAGAGCTCGCACTGCTGCGCGCCACCGGATTCCGTGCGCGCCACCTGGCGGAGATGGTGATGGCCGAGAACCTGCTGCTTCTGTTGCTGGGGCTGGCTACGGGAACCGCTTGTGCCTTACTGGCCGTGGCCCCCGCGCTCGGCACGCGCGGCGGGCACCTGCCCCTCCTCTCGATCGCCGGGTTGCTCGCGGCCGTGGCGGTCACGGGCGCCGTCGCCTCGCTCATCGCGACGGCCGCCGTCCTGCACTCGCCCTTGCTCGCCGGGCTGCGGTCGGAATGATATGATCGGGCACTAAGGAGGGCGGAGGGTGCCCACCCGGCTTTCGCTTGCAGTTGCGATGTGTGCGCTGGCGCTGCCGGTGCCGGCGGAAGACTGGCCGCAGTGGCGCGGCCCGAACCTCAATGGCATCAGCGGCGAGAAGGATCTGCCGCTGCGATGGAGCCTCACGGAGAACGTCGTCTGGAAGCTGGCCATGCCGAGCAAGACCGGCGCAACACCGATCATCTCGGGCAACAACATCTTCCTCAACGTCGCCGACAGCGACAACAACCTCTATCTCTGGTGTGTCGACAAGACCAAAGGCACAGTGAACTGGAAGAAGCTCATCACCGGCGGCAACTATCAGATCAACAAACAGAACATGTCTTCGCCCTCGCCGGTGACCGACGGCAAAAATGTGTTCGTCATGACCGGCGTCGGCATCCTGAAGAGTTTCGATTTCGGCGGCAACGAGCAATGGATGCGCGATATTCAGAAGGAGTATGGCAAGTTCGGCCTGAACTGGGGTTACGCAAATTCGCCGCTGCTGTACGAAGACAGCCTGTACATACAGGTCACGCACGGAATGAAGACGCGCGACCCGTCCTACATCCTGCGCATCGACAAGAAGACCGGCAAGACGATGTGGCGCGTGGAACGTCCCACTGCCGCCATCCGCGAGTCGCCGGACTCCTACTCGACACCGCAGCTCCTGAAGTACCCGGACCGCTTCGAGATCGTGGTGCTGGGCGGCGATTGCGTCACCGGCCACGATCCCGAGACAGGCAAGGAGGTGTGGCGCGGGAACGGCTTGAACCCCACCAACAATCCGAACTACCGCACCATCGCGTCGGTGGTGATTTTCGGCGACATCATCTACGCGCCCACGCGCGAGAGGCCGCTGATCGCGTTCCGCGCCGGAGGCAAGGGCGACATCACCGAGTCGCACAAGCTCTGGGAGTTCAACAACGGGCCCGACGTGCCCACTCCCGTCACCGACGGCAAGTTCTTCTACACAGTGAACGATCGTGGCATCACCTGGTGCCTGGACGCCAGGACCGGCAAACAGATCTGGGGCTCGAAGCGAATCAAGCCGGCCACCTACAGTTCGTCTCCCGTGCTGGCCGACGGCAAGATCTACATCACCAATGAAGAGGGCCTGACCACGGTGCTGAAAGCGGGCGACCAGTTCGAGGTGCTGGCCGAAAACGACCTGGAAGACTACACACTCAGCTCGCCCGCGATCTCCGGCGGCCGCATTTTCATGCGCACGACCCACTTCTTGTACGCCATCGGCAAACGGTAGGCTACCGGCTGAACCACCTTCTGGACTTCGCCTCGAAGCGCGGTAAGCTCCCCGGTGGGACGGACGTTACCGCGATCCGCAGTCCTAGCGCATAGTGCAGGGCGGCGGCGACCCGGTGGCTCAACGCGGCTGCGTCCTCCCCGGCGGACGGCTCGATCTGAATGCTCACCTCGGTCAGCGACCGCTCGCTGGACACCTCGACGCGATACTCCGCGATGCCGCCGGATGAGCGCACCACCTGCTCCACCGCGCTGGGATACAGGTTGACACCGCGCACCACGACCATGTCGTCCCGCCGTCCCAGGATGCCGCCTTCGAGCGCCATTTCCTGGCTTCCGCACTCGCACGTCGTCTCGCGCGCGAGCCGCACCGTATCCCCGGTGCGATACCGAAGGATCGGCGACCCGGTGCGTCCGAGATTGGTCAGCACCAGCTCGCCCGAACCGCCGGGCCCGACCGGCTCGAGGGTGTCCGGGTCGATCACCTCCGGAAAATACGCCGCTTCCATGACGTGCAGCACACCGCGGCGGCGCGGGCACTCGTAACTGACGGGACCGATCTCGGTCATGCCGTGATGATCTACCACGCGCGCGCCGCACCAGAGCTGCTCGATGTGGGAGCGCGTCGCCGGAATGCTGCCGCCGGGCTCTCCGGCCACGATGATCTTTCGAACCTTTCCGGCGCTCAGATCGATCTTTTCCTCCGCCGCCACTTCAGCCAGATGGATGGCGTAAGTCGGCGTGCAGCAGACGACGGTGACTTCATTGTCGAGAAGCGTCCGGAGGCGGTCGGTGCTGCGCATGCCGCCGCCCGGAATCGTAAGGCAGCCCATGCGCGCGGCTGCGTCGAAGCCGCCCCAGAAGCCCAGAAAAGGACCGAACGAAAAAGGGAAGAAGACTCGATCCCGCGAGATAACACCGGCCGAGCGAAGGATCTGCGTCCAGCACTCCACGACCCAATTCCAGCTCTCCGGAGTGTCCAGCCAGCGCATCGGCCTGCCGGTGGTGCCGCTGGTCTGATGCAAACGGCTGTATGCCTCTACGGGGAAGGTCAGGTTGGAACCGTACGGCGGGTACTTCGCTTGATCCTCGATCAATTCCCACTTGAAGGTGAACGGAACACAGGCGCCGAACTCATGAATGCCGCCAGGGCTGCGATGGACGCCTGCCGCGCGCAGCTTCGCCGCATAAAAGCGGTTGGATGCGAGCAGTGCTTCGACGAGCGGCTGCAGCTTGCGCGCCTGGTCCGCGCGGATCTCCAGTGCCGGCGTCATGCGCAGAAGGCCTCCGGAGGCGCTACCTCGATCTTGTCGGCGATCACGCCGGGAATGGGAACGGCGGTCATCTTGCCGGTGACGTGGTCGCGCTTCACGCAAGCCACGGTGAGCGATCCCCGCGCCACTTCGCGCCGCGACTCGCCCTCCACCTTGCGGAAGATGAAGGAGTAGACCAGGCTCTTGGTACGCTTCTCGCGCACCAGAAGGTGGATCTCCACCGAATCTTCGAAGCGCAGCGGATAGCTGAAGTCGCAATCGGCGTGCACGCGGGGCCAGCCCAGCGGCTCGGGATCGACCGTGTGGATGGAGAGGCCCAGCGACCGGAAGAAGGCGTGCTCAGCAGCCTCCATGAATCGGTAGAAGTTGGAAAAGTGCATGATTCCGGCCATGTCGGTGTGATAGAACTCCACCTCGCGGACGATCCTGTGTTCGTACGCCATGGCTCAAGCGGTCGAGGGGAGCGGCAATCCGTGAGAAAGCGGGGGCGGGACGCGCGCGAAATCGGAGACCGCGGCGAAGAGCCGGTCGAAGTCCATGAACAGGTTGCCGATCAGGCAATCGGTGATGTCGCCGGCCAAGTGAGGATACTTATTGATGAACTCGCGAAAACTGAAGGCGTGGTCGTAGAAAGAATAGACCAGGCGCCGCATGGCTTCGATCCCCCTACACATGTCCGCGCCGTAGGAGGTGAACCGGCAAGCGGAGTAGTCGCCGTCTTTCAGGGCCTGATCCACGGCGTCGGCGGCGCGCTCCCCGCTGCACAGCGCGACGAACACTCCCGAGCTGAATACGGGATCGAGGAATGCGAAGGCGTCGCCGATGAGAACGAGCCCGTTCGCCGCACAGTGGCGCGAGCGGTACGAATATTCTCCAGTCACGCGATACGGACCGAACTGCTCGCCGACCGCCAGGTGCCGCTCGATCCACTTGTTGTTGCCCACTTCGCGGCGAAAGATCTCCGCCGGTTCCTTGCTGTCCTTATATAGGTAGTCCTTTTCAGCCACGATCCCCACGCTGACCACGTCGCCCGCCAGCGGGATATACCAGAACCAGCCTTTCTCCGGCACGTAGGCGACGGTCGTGGCGCCTTCATCGACGCCCGCGTCGCGCATCGCGCCCTTATAATAGGTCCAGACTGCGATCTTATTCAGGTAGGGATCGCGTACCTTCCAACCTCTGCGGGTCACGCTGAAGGCATCGCGGCCGGTGGCATCGATGGTCATCGGAGCGCGAAACTCCAGCGATTCCCCGGCCTTCGTCACCGCCCGCACGCCCTTGACGTAGCCGTTTTCCTCGATCGTCTCGCGGACGGTGACTTCCTCCATCACCTCGGCGCCCTTCTCGCGCGCGTTGTCCATCAGGAGCTGGTCGAATTCGCTGCGCAGCACCTGCCAGGTGTTGGCCGCCTCGTGCTTGAGGTGCTTGAAGAAGTAGAACGGATGGGAAGCGCGCCCGTCGGGGCTGACAAACTGCACGCTGTACTTCTTGGTGAAGTGCGACGCCTTCATTCTTTCGACGAGGCCCATTCGCTCCAAGGGAAAATACGTGTAGGGAATCAGGGATTCGCCGATGTGGTAGCGCGGAAACTTCTCCTTTTCGAGCACCAGCACCCGACGGCCTTTGCCGGCCAGTATGGCCGATACTGCCGAACCCGCGGGACCGCATCCGATTACGATCGCTTCGTAATGTTGAGCCAAGTTCATTCTCTCCGGGATTTGACGTTGGCGGGGCTCACGAGTAACGGGCTCCGCGATGCTGCGGCAGGAAGAAGTCGTGCAGGAGGCGATCCACCTGGAGTAGTCCGTCGCGATTCAAAAGCAGGTCGTCCGGCTCCATGCGGAGAAAGCCTTCGTCGGCGAGATGGCCCAAAGGCGCGGCGAATCGCTGCCGGACGTCGACCCCGAACTTGTGCTCGAAGTATTCGGTGCGGACATGCCCGAGCTTCATCTGAAGGATGAACTCGCGGATCATGCGCTCTTCGTCGTTGGGCGTGAGTGCCCGGTAGATCGGAAGCTCTCCGCGATGCAGGCGGTCGATGTAGGGATCCCAATCGTGCTCGTTCTGAAAATGAGTTCCGTTGACGTGCGAGAACGACGCCACACCGAGTCCCATCATGTCGGCGCCGGTCCACAGCAGGTCGCGGTACAGGAACTTCGTGCGCTCTGGATCGAGCACGGCGGTGTACGCGCTGGCAATCGTGTACCCGGCCTTTTCCAGTTCGCGGAACGCGTAGTCGACCCAGCGGCGCTTGGCGGGCCAACTTGCCACCGGGGCCACATCCTGGCCGAGAACGCGCATCTCTTTCGAGATGGTGGTGTTGTACGGAACCTCCATCTGGTAGATGGTGACGCTGTTGGGCAGCATGGCGACGGTCTTGCGGACGCACTCGCGCCAGTTCTCTTCGGTCTCGCCCATCATGCCGGCGATGAGGTCGATATTGATCTGGGGAAATCCGATGGCGCGCGCGAACCGGTAGGACGCGTCGATTTCCTTCGCGCCGTGCGCCCGCCCGTTGGCCTCGAGGATGCGCTCGTCGAAGTTTTCGATTCCCAGGCTCAGGCGGGTGACGCCGATCTGTTTGAGGATTTCGAGCTTGCCTTCGGTGATGGTGCCGGGTTCGCACTCGAACGTGATCTCTTCGGCCCGGTCCCAGGGAAACAAGCGCTTCATCGCGTCCACGAGGTGGCTGAGCTGGCGCGTGGAGATATAGGACGGCGTGCCTCCGCCGAAATAGACGAAGCTCGGTTTTCTGCCGCCGACGAACGGTTTCGGCCCGTAGAGCGTCAGCTCGCGAACGACCGCGTCCAGGTAGCGGTCGATTTCGCTTGCGTCCTTGCCGGTGTAGACCTTGAAGTAGCAGAAGTGGCAGCGTTTGCGGCAGAAGGGGATGTGGAGATAGATTCCGAGGGGCGCTCCGGGGCGGGGAGGGCGGTCCAGCGCCTCGTGGGCCTGCGACACGGCTTCGGCGTTCCAGTAGGAATAAGGAGGATAGTTGGAGACGAAGTAGTTGCCGGCGGTGGTTTCTTCGGTCAGACGCGCGTCCGCTCCCTGGTTCATTGTGTCCTCAGTCCGCACCCCATCACGCGTATCCATCGAGTATATCAGGCGAAAATCGGAGGAGAGTATTCTGGTCCGATTTGGCCTGTTCCTTTCTTTTCATTCACTTCCTAGGTTCGTTTTTTCACCCGAGAGTGTCCGCTCTTCGAGGGGGACTGGCCGATCGGGCGAGGCTCTCCCCTGATTGGACGGTAGCACGGGGGTTTTGGGGAGGTTGGGGTGGGTGGGGATAAGTGGAGTGGAATCAACGAAAGAAAGTTGGATTTGGGTGGGAACGCTCGGGCTATCCGGAAGCCATCCATTTGGCCGTAACGTCGCCGACGGTTCCTTGTACCGGTGGCGCAGTAGGAAACGGTCAACATGGCGGGACGGGCGTGATATCCGCCAAGTAACGTGGCTACATATTCGCAAGCCGACTTTATCGGCATAGGGGCGGCGGTCGTTCGCCGACCCCTGCCACACTTTTTCCGAATTGGCTCGGTCATGGCCGCAGCCTCCGGCCTCGGTACAGATCCGCCGGCGTCGGTACTCCAGGCGCTGATGCGGGCGTGGTGGTCTACCTGATGCGCTACCACATGTGATGTAGCGCCGCTACGGCTTTCGCACGGCCGTCCAGTGGCCATCGACCACATCTTTGACGCTCATGCGGCCGCTTGCCGCGTCGCCGTCAATCCATCCCGCCAGAAACGTCGGCGTGATTCTGGGATTTTCGGGGTTTCCCCATTCCGCGTCGAAGCTGAGCTCGATGTAGCCGTTGCGCCACGTCCCGGCTACGCCGTGGGCCTTGCCGACAGCGCCAGACCAATCGCCGGCCAGCTTGTTGCCGTCGCGTTTGAGTTGCAGGGTGCCCTGGAAGTTCGCGAGCTCGCGGATCGTCAACTGCCACGAGCCGGCGGCCTCCGAGCCGTTCTTCACGGGGGCCGGAGGGGAGCTCACGACGTGGAAATTCGAGAAATAGGCTTCCTCTTCCGGATAACCCCAAAGCGCAATGCCGCCACGCAGATCCTCGCCTTTCAGCCCGTCCACGACCAGGCTGGGTTGCTCCGATCCGTTCACGAATAGCCTGGCGGAGCGGCCGTTGACCTCAATTTTGACCTTTGTCCAGGTTTCCGTTTTCAGTTCGGCCCAGGCCTCGTAAACCCACGGCCACTGGCGGCGCAGTTTGTACCAGCCGTTGTCGGGCTCGGAAGTGTACTGCACGGAATGATTCCGCATTGCCTGATCCTCGGAGGTTGAATTTCCCGGCCGCAGGTAGAGGAGCTCGTAGCGTGAGGCGTCCGGTCGCGCCCGGAATGCGATGCCGACAAAGCCCGGCATCCTCGGCGCTCCCGGCGGCGCGGTGATCTTCAGCGCAATCTCGCCTTCGATGGTTCCATCCTGAAAATCCACGCCTTTCAAAAGCGCGAAGCCGTCTTTGAACTTTTCCCCCGGTTTGGTCGCGTCCCTGGTGATGAGGACGGCTTTGCGGCCTTTGTACTCGGCGACGGCCGCCTTGACGTTGACCGGAACCAGAGCGGTGGCGTCGGTCAACGCAAACGATTGAGCATTCGATGTTGGCAGACCCAACGCCCAGATGATGAGAATCGCCAGCAAAGCGGGCCCGCTGGCCGGCTGCTTGATTCGAAACATCGATCTACGACTCCTGAGTCAGAATCTCCGGAGCTTCCCAATACAGCAATACTGCGAACTAAAGCCCCCGATCCTGCAATCTTCTAACGTCCTTCAGCTCCGATAGAACGCGCGACTGTTTCTTTTCCCGTAGTCAATTCCAGCCCGGCGGACCGCGCGACGGGCTACTCGTCTCGCAGCGCGATCACCGGCTCGATGCTCGCCGCATTCCGCGCCGGCCACCAACTCGCGAACAGCACCGTCAGCACTAATATCGCGGAAGCCGCCGCGAAGATCCGCGGATCGGTCGCTTTGATGCCATACAATAGGCTGGTCATCAGCCGGGTTAGCGGGTACGATGCCGCCAGCCCGACGACGATCCCAGCCAGTCCCAGCATCATGCCTTCCGCGACCACCATTCCGATCACGTTACCGCGTTGCGCTCCCAGCGCTACCCGCACGCCGATCTCGCGCGTGCGTGCCGCCACCGAGTAGGTCACCACGCCGTAGATGCCGACCAGCGCCAGCACGAACGCTGCCAGCGCGAATGAGCCGAGCAGGAACAGATTGAACCGCTGCGAGGAGATGGATTCGGCCAGCGCTTCTTCGAGCGTCTTCACGTCGTAGGGCGGCACGCTGGGATCGATGGCCGCCATTTCGCGCCGCACCGCCGCCGGAATGCCCGCCAGACTCGCCGCGCGGACCGCGATGCTGAAGCCGATCGTCATACGCTCGTCGACCGGTAGAAAAATTTCCGGAACCACGCCGGCATCGAGCCTGGTGTAGCGCAGATCGCTGATGACCCCCGCTACCACTCTGGGCTCCGGGACCTTCAGCGTGTGGCCGATCGGGTCGGCCGAACCGAAGGCCTCCCGGGCCATGCTCTCGTTCAGCAGGATGGCATCGCCCTTCTCGGAGTCCGCGAGCCAGCGCCCTTTCCTCAGCTCCATGCCGAGCGCGCGGAAGTAGCCCGGAGTCGCGCGGCTCAGGTGCAGCAAATGCGTCTGGTTGGGGTTGGTATCGGCCGGAAACGCTTCTGTGCAGCAGAACATCAGCGGAGCCGAAATGACGCCGGTGGCTTCGACCCCGGGGATGGCGCCGAGGCGGCGCATCAGCTCGTCGCGGTAGCGCTGCTGCATCGCGCGAGAATACTGCGGCCCAGGCAGCCGCACCTTCATCACCAGAACCTTTTCCGGTGTAAACGCCGCCGGTTTCGCACTCATGCGCAGAAAGCTGGCCAATAGCAGACCCGCGCCCGTGAGCAGCATCAGGGCCAGCGCCAGTTCGCCGGCCACCAGCACGCGGCGGATGCGGAGCCCGAATCGGCCTCCGGCGCCGCGCGCGCCCTCCTTCAGCGCCTCGTGAAGGCCAGTCCGCCAAAGCTGGAAGCCCGGCGCGATGCCGAACAGGATTCCGGCCGCCAGCGTGATCGAGAAGGTGAAGGCGAGTACGCGCAGGTCGATCGACGCTTCATTCAACCGCGGAATCGACGCCGGTCCAAGGCGCACCACCAGCAGGACCATCCAACGCGCCAGCAGCAGACCGACAGCGCCGCCAAGAAATGCCAGGGCCAGGCTCTCGACCAGGAGCTGCCGCAGAGCGCGAAATCGTCCCGCGCCAATCGCGAGCCGAATCGCCAGCTCGCGCCGCCGCGATGCCGCGCGGGCCAACAGCAGGCTCGCGGTATTGGCTGAAACCATCAGCAGCACCAGCACACCCGCGGCGAGCAGTATCGAAAGGGCGCGCCGCGTGCCGGATGTCAATTGATCGTGGAGCCGGTCCACGTGGAGCGTGCCAGGCGACGCCGGGTTCGATGGATTCGGCGGATGCAGGGCACGCTGAAGGGACTGCAGCTCGACGAAGGCCTGCGAGACGGAAACGCCGGGTTTGAGCGAAGCCACAACCTGGCCCCCGCGGCGCTCGGTCTCGGCCGGTAGCGTGAGGTAGGCTTCGAGGGGCTCGGGATGGAGAGCGGTCCACCATCGCGGGAACTGGAAGCGGAAGTTCCTGGGCAAAACGGCCCTGATGGTAGCAGCCCTTCCGTCCACCGTCACGGCGCTGCCCACGAGGTGCGCATCTCCGCCGAACTGGCGCTGGAACACGTCCCAGGAGATCACCATTCCGTCTCGCTCGTTTGGGCCGAACAGCCGGCCGAGCGGGGGAGTCGCGCCGGTCAAGCTCCAGAAGTCGCCGCCGGCAAGCACGGCCGCGACCGGAAACGCGGTGCCGCTGGTGGCAACGGTGCTCTGTTGGAAACTGTAGCTCGCCATCTGATCGAAGGAACGGGCGGTGGTACGCCAGGCCGCGGCGTCGGAGAGCGTGACCATGTCATGCCCGACGGCGGGGTCGTACTCCCCGAGCCAAACCAGCCGTTCGGCATGAGGGTATTCGAGCGGCCGCATCAGGACGGAGTTGACTACGCTGAAGACGGCGGTGTTGAGCCCGATCCCCACCGCCAGCGTTAACACGGCGATAGCGGTGAAGCCCGGTGCGCGCCGCAAGATGCGGAACGCGAATAGCAGGTCCTGCCAGAACTGGTCGATCCAGGGGCGGCGCCAGACGGCGCGGGTCTGCTCCTCGATCAGCCCGACGTTGCCGAACTTGCGCAGCGCGGCGGCGCGAGCGTCGGCCGGCGACATCCCGCGCTCTATGTTCTCCTGCGTCTCGCGTTCCAAGTGCTCGCGGATGTCCTGGTCGAGATCCGCGAGCGCGCGCCGGCGGCGTGTCATACGGATCCCTCTCCGGCGAGTTTGAGGACATTGGCGATGGCGCGGGAGAGCTTTTCCCATCGGGTGGTCTCGATATGGAGCTGGCGGCGCCCTTTGGCGGTGAGCTGGTAGAACTTGGCGCGCCGGTTATTTTCGGACGTGCCCTCGTTGGCGGAGATCCAGCCGCGCTTGATGAGGCGGTGCAAGGCAGGATAGAGGGACCCCTGCTCCACCTGGAGCACGTCTTCCGAGTCGCGCTCGATGGTCTTGGCGATGGCGTGGCCGTGAGCCGGCCCAGGGGCCAGCGTCCTGAGGACCAGCAGGTCAAGCGTGCCTTGGAGCAGTTCGATCCGCTCCGATTCCTCTTTGGTAGACATTCTAGGTGAATGATAGGCTCACTCCGGTAGGATGTCAAGGTGAGTGGAAGGTGAGTAGAAGCGCCAGCCCGCTGGAGCAGTTTAAGTTGACGTGTAGTCGGCGTTGCTGATCTTGACCGGCCAATTACACCCGTAGCTGCGTCAGATGGCGGTTCGGGCATTTCCCGTCAACTTGACATAGCCTCGCCACATGCGATCTTGTGGAGGGCATCGCGTGGCCCGGGAGAGAGGTTGGCAGTGATCAGGCGTAGTAGCTGTTCGCCGGCGTACGCTCGCAGCAGATGGTATCTCCTGCGGAGATCAACTGCAATTCGCTTCCGTGGAGAACCAACGGCCGCGAACCCGCGTCGTTCAGCACGACGCCGAACTCGTCCCAAGTAGGCTCCGACGAGTCCGCTGACTTTGTTTGAGCGATCTGAATCTTAAATCGCTCGTGCCGACAGTTCCGGCAGAGAACACTTTTTCCACAAACCTTTCAGCCCCGTGGCAGCTGCTCAAGTCTGCTCAGGTGGAGGCAAAGGTCGAACCTCGCAGATCTCTCCTGACTGTCAGGCCGTTGTCTTGCCGGAGATCACGCCGGGCGGTGGCATACAAGCAGCCCACCGCTCGGCGCAAAGTGCTAAAAGTCGACCCGCAACGCCAGTTGTCCCGTACGATTGCCTCCGGAACCTTGAGGCAGCGCCGATTGCAAAACCCCGAACGATGGACTGGTGATGTTCGTGGCGGGCGGAGCAAAGTTGGTGTGATTGAGAATGTTGGTGAACGTGGCTTCGAAGCGGACACGTGTCCGCTCCCCAAGCTTGAATCGCTTGGCCAGACCCATGTCCAGGTCGATCATATGTGGACCCTGCAGGATACCCACACCGCAGCTCCCAAACCGTCCGGCGTTGGCTGGGGGTAAAGCGAAAGCATTAGGGTCGTAAAACTGCTGAGAGGTCTGCCCGGCGGTTGGGTTTCCTACGCAATCGGGCCGCGCAATGGCCCCGCCCGTGCTTCGCACGATCATATTGGTGTTTGATTGATCGAAACTTGCAGGCATCGTCGGCGTGAGCCACTGGCCGGTCTGTATCGTTGTAACCGTGCTGAGAGTCCAGCCTCCCACAATGGCGTTCAAGTACCGCGGACCTTGTAATGCATGGCCGGCTCCGAACGGAAGTTCGTAAGCACCTGTCAACAGGAAGCGCTGCCGCGGCATTCCCACCACGTTGCCGCGGTCATACTTGATGTTGTACCGATCGCCAATGATCACGGCATACGGCTCTTCGCCTGCATAGGCAGAGGGTGCGTCGCTGCTTTGCGCATCGCTGATGTTTTTGGCGAGAGTGTAATTTGCCTGGAACGTCAACCCACGGGTCGCTCGATGCATGAATTCGACGGTACCCGCTTGATAGCTTTGAGTTCCAATAGTCTCCGAATTCATTAATATGTTCCAGTTCTGGTACGGCGCACGGGGATCGACGACTGAGTATCCGTTGTTCGGAATGGTGTAGGGGGTCGTGCTCGCCGGAATCTGGTTAAGGTCTACCGTGATGGGAAGATGGTAGCTTTCCTGGCCTGTGTAGCTCCACCGGACCGTCGTATTGGGTGTCAATTCGCGTTCCACCGTCAGGTTCCATTGCGCTGAGGTAGGATCCTTCCAGTGCGGATTGTTTCCTTCCTCGAAATTGCCGCCGCCTAGAGCTGTCGCCGCACCGATGGGGGACGTTCGCGGGAACTGGAACGCCGCAGCGCCGTTCGTAACCGAATTATTGTAGGTGGCCAGATCCGAGAGCGCGATGATGCCACTGTTGAAAGAGGTGGGGCCAAGAGTCGACATGGTATAGATGCCAAAGCCGGCGCGAATGACGGTCTTGTTGTTGTTGAAGGGCCGGTAGGCCACACTCACGCGCGGGTCGAAATCGTGCCAATTCCAATACCGAAGGCCTTGAGGAAGCCCCGCCTTGCTCGCGGTCTCGATATTCGAACACGGGAGCGACGCGGTTTTTTCGGGAAGCGAACAGGCGTTGAATCCCTGAAGAAACCCATGGTGAATCTGCTGGAGGAGCGGATTGTTGGCGATAAACGGATAAAACTTGTCCGGAACGACAACGGTCACGCTGCTGGGGGTCGTAAGTATGGTAGCAATATCGCCGTTGGTTTCAACAAACGGCGGAAGCAACTCCCATCGTAAACCGTAGTTGACCGTGAGATGGCTGTTTACCTGCCAGGTGTCCTGGCCGTAAGCGCCCCAATGGTACGTGTGCGCGTCCATTTGTGGTCCGATGACCGCGAAGAAAGACGGGTTCGGCAAGCCGAGAAGAAAATCGCCGAAAGAGTAGTTGGTAAGGTTCCCGCTGAAAGTGAAGTTGCCATAATCGTCGGACGGCAGGA
>Ga0335079_10000900_pt1 | contig 33605 bp, 28 predicted proteins | sample Lox_Sample_33_FD_206719 | JGI IMG/M metagenome (GOLD analysis project Ga0335079, IMG submission 206719) | Soil microbial communities from Loxahatchee National Wildlife Refuge, Florida, United States - Lox_Sample_3.3 | ecosystem: Environmental > Terrestrial > Soil > Wetlands | place: USA...
ACGCCTTTGTCCAGGTGGAAGCTGAGGGTGCGCGGCGTGAAGCGCGTGCAGCCGAAGGTGCTGTGATGCGGGGAGAGAGTCTCGGGCCGCTGCACGGCGTTCCCGTCACGGTAAAGAGTTCGATCGAGGTGGCGGGGCTGCGCTGTGAGGCCGGAACCCGGTTGCGTGCGGGTGTGGTCGCGTCGGGCGATGCACCGTTGGTTACCCGGCTCCGAAGGGCAGGGGCTGTCGTGCTGGGTACGACGAACACCCCGGAACTGCTGATGGCATGGGAAACCGACAACCTCCTGTACGGCCGGACGAATAATCCCTGGGACCTGGCACGCACACCGGGAGGGTCCAGCGGCGGGGAAGCAGCCGCATTGGCCTCCGGATGCTCGGCAGGCGGCGTAGGAAGCGATGGAGGCGGGTCGATCAGGGTTCCAGCGCACTTTTGCGGCATCTGCGGCTTAAAACCCACTCCGGGCCGAATTCCGGCCACGGGGCATTTCCCCAACTCAGTGGGGCCATTTGCTCTTCTGGGAGTCGTAGGACCAATGTCACGTAGCATGACAGACCTGAAACTCCTGTTTGAGGTCTTGCAGGGCCCCGACGATGGCGATCCGAGCGCCGCTCCCGTCCCCGTACGCTGGCCCGGCAGGGACGAACTCATGCACACCCGCATCGGATATTTCGAGGATGACGGTTGCACTCCGGTAACGGCTGAGACGCGCATGGCAGTGCAAACAGCGGCCGCAGGATTACGGCGGGCGGGTTTCCAGGTAGAAGCGTTTCGGCCTGCGGGACTGCAGGAAGCAAAGCAACTATGGTGGAAGCTCTTCGGTATCGCCGGCGGCATGTTACTAGGCCCTATGCTGAAAGGACGTGAAGACGATCTCAGCCCGATTTTGAAGCAATTTTCCTCGTGGGTAGCGTCCGAACCTTCTCACACGGCTCAGAGTTTGCTCGACACATGGATTCAACGCGATGTTGTACGCATGCAGGTCTTTGCGCAAATGCGGCAGTATCCGGTGCTGCTCTGTCCAGCCGCTGCGATTCCGGCGTTCCGTCACGGAGAGCGTTGTTGGCGGGTCGAAGGCAAGTCGGTGAACTACCTGGATGCCTGGAGCTACACGGAATGGTTCAACCTGCTCGGGACACCCGCGGCGGTAATTCCCGTCGGCCGGTCGCAACAGGGTTTGCCAATAGGAGTGCAGGTGGCCGGTCTTCCCTGGCGGGAAGAAATCGTACTCGAGGTGGCGGCGGCGGTTGAGCGGGAGTGCGGCGGATGGCGTCCTCCCACGCTCGCGTGAGGCAATTCGATCGGCAGAAATGCCGCTGTTGAATCGATTTAGAGTTGACAGTCGCTCGCGGCCATAATTCAATACCCTCGCATGGAAGTCACACCGACGGTTTCGCACTCCGGTCAGCCGCGCCTGCGCCGCACACTCACGCTGTGGGATCTTATTCTCTACGGGGTCATCGTGATTCAGCCCGTGGCCCCGATGTCGGTATTCGGGGTTCTCAGCGAACGCGGCCATGGACATGTCGTTACGACCATCCTGATTGCCATGGTGGCGATGTTGTTCACCGCAATCAGTTATGGCCGCATGGCGCGGGCTTATCCAAGCGCCGGTTCGGCCTTTACATATGTGGGCCAGGAAATCAATCCCGCCCTGGGCTACGTGACCGGATGGAGCATGGTCATGGATTACATGCTCAATCCGATGATTTGCATCATCTGGATCAGCCAGCAGGCGCACGTGTTTGCTCCCGCAATTTCTTACGGAGCCTGGGCGGTGTTTTTTGCGTTCGTGTTCACAGGCATGAACATCCAGGGAGTGAAAACATCAGCTCGCGTGAATGCGGCCCTGGCGGCTGCAATGAGCGTGGTCATCGCGATCTTCTTCGTGGCGGCCGCACGCTACATCTTTGGAAATCCCCACGATGGTCAAGCCTTTTTCACGCGCCCGTTCTACGATCCGCAGATGTGGAACGCGAGGGCCGTGCTCGGCGGAACTTCAGTAGCCGTGCTTACCTACATCGGTTTTGACGGCATCTCTACATTATCGGAAGAGGCCCAGAATCCGCGGCGCAACATTTTGCTCGCGACCGTGCTGACCTGCCTGGCGATCGGCATACTTTCGGCGTTCGAGGTTTACGCCGCCCAGTTGGTGTGGCCCTCATCGCAGGCTTACCCCAATGTGGATACCGCGTTCACCTACGTAGCCGGGCGGGCCTGGGGGCCGTTGTTCGGCATTGTGGGGTTCACGTTACTGGTTGCGAATTTTGGCTCCGGCATGGGGGCGCAACTGGGGGCAGCGCGACTGCTCTATGGCATGGGCCGCAGCAAAGCGCTGCCGCAGTCATTTTTCGGAATAGTGGATGAGAAGCATAGGATCCCTCGCAATAACGTGATTTTCGTAGGAGTATTGGCACTGGCGGGCGCTTTCGTCCTTCCAGCGATCGCGGGCGAAGCCACCGGCTACGAACTCGGCGCCAACCTGCTCAACTTCGGCGCCCTCATTGCTTTCATGGGCGTCAACGCGGCCGCGTTTGTCCGCTATTACCTTCGCGAGGAACGAAAGCAGCTTACGAATTTGCTGCCTCCCGTCCTGGGTTTTGTGATTTGTCTCCTTCTCTGGTGGAACCTCAGCAGCAAAGCTCGCCTGGTCGGGGCGGTTTGGATGGCAGTGGGTATTGCTGTGGGAGCGTGGAAGACCCGAGGATTCCGCAGCAACCTGGTGGATTTCGAACTCCCGCCCGAAGAGGCGTGACCGTGAAAGCGGCTTTCTTCCCGACCTTCGCTGCATGGCACGCCTGGCTTGAGAAGCACCATGCCGGCACGCCGGAGCTGTGGGTAGGTCTTCACAAGCGGGCCTCCGGCAAGCCAAGCATAACTTGGCCTGAATCGGTGGATGGAGCGCTGTGTTTTGGCTGGATCGACGGTGTGCGCAAGCGGATTGACGAATGCAGCTACATGATTCGGTTTACGCCCCGAAGGTCGCGCAGCATCTGGAGCGCAATCAATGTCAGACGAGTTTCTGAGCTTCAGAAACTGAAGCTGATGCGTCCTGCGGGCTTGAAAGCATTTGAGCAGCGCAGCGGCGGCAGATCGGAGCTTTACTCATACGAGCAGAGAAAGACGGCCAAGCTTGCTCCTGAGCTCGAACAACAATTCCGGGCTAACCAGAAAGCCTGGGAGTTCTTCGAATCCCAACCGCCCGGATATCGAAGGTTAGCCGCATGGTGGGTCATCAGCGCCAAGAGAGAAGACACGCGGCAGAGACGTCTCGCGCAACTGATCAGAGACTCCCGCAATCGGAAACGCATCGGTGCGCTGCTCAAACCGGAACGAAAATAGGAATACTCACCGCTATCGTCCCACAACATTCCATCCGCTTACTTCTACGCTTGGGTTCGCCGTCCCCAACTGGCTCGCGCGATAAGCAGCTGTTATAGTGCGTTTCTCCCCTGGCAGCAGGGAAATGTAGTTGTCTTCCCAGATCACGGGCAGAATCTCGTCATTGCCTTTGTTCACCTTGAGCCGCACGAAGAAAGCGAGAGTTTGACTGGGATTCTCGATCGTGACGCGAGTGAACGCCTCGCCATTCTTACGTTCCGTCTTACTGGTGACGTTCAGCTTGATCTTGGGTAAACGTGCGAGTGAGGTGTAATCCGCAAAGTTTGCGGTGGGCGTCGTGTACCAGTTCGATTTATCCCAGTCCAGTGTCTCCGGCTTATTGGGGAGCCAGTAGAAATTCGATCCCACCTGCCTGCCGCTCGCGTCCTGCAGTCGCAGCAGGATGAAATAGGTGTCGCTTAATCCGGTGATCTCCGGTAACGCCAAAACTTTCTCAGTACCGTCAGCGTTAATGTCGACCGCGATCTGCTGAGAGAACTTCTCCGTCGTATCGAGATTCAGGACCTTTACGCTCAACTGCAGCCCTTTGACGTCCTGATATCCGCTGTTTACTACCCATATCGAGTGATCGTCGTATCCGTACAACGGATGCAGCGGCTGCATGGCGATTTTTGCGCCGAAGTAGCCTCCGCCGGGGCGAAGGTAGTAGTCGTACAAATGCCAGATCATGGAAGGCCAGGCATTGTTCAGCATCCATTGGATGACACCAGTCGAGGCGTATTTGTTGCGACTGTAGGCCTCGTACATGGCGCGAACGCCTTCGTAAGCCATCAGTTGGGACTTCAGCGCGAAATCGTCAACAGTCTCCGCCTTTCCGTAGCGTGCGTCCAAGGCATCGGTGAAAAGATGGATGTCCCGGAACACACCGCCTCCGGTGTGGTAGTTCCAGAAATCATCGATCGGCCAGAGGTGCGCTTTCCCGACCATGGCCCGAATGCTTTCAATGGGTGGAACGGCAGGGCCCATGCTGGTCTCGGTATTAAATCCGTAGCCGCCTCCACACTCCGATTCCTTGCACTCTTTGTGAGTGGACCGCGTGTCGATCGAATCCTGCTCCCAGTATCCCGGAGCAACATAGTCGTAGGGACCAGTCATCTTGACTCCGCTATAGCCAGTGAGCGAAGTAGCTTCCGCGCTCGCGGAAGAAAGAACCGGGTTTGGCCAGCGCAGGTCCTTCTCCACATTCAGAAACATCTGTTCGACGTCAGGCGGAGGGGGTTCGTCGCTTCCATTCAGCCAAACCAGCAGGCTGGGATGGCTGCGCATCCGGTAAATCTGGTCGCGCAAGGACTGCTCAGCGATCACGAAGTCCTGCGGCTTCCAGTTTTCCCAGTGCTGCCAGTGGGAACAGCAAACCCACCCGGGCATGAGCAAAATTCCCTTCTGGTCAGCCAGTTCGAAAAACTGCTCAGTTTCCAGCATGCCCTCCAGCCGGATCGTATTCAGTCCCATATCCTCGACGTAGCGGAATTCGTCTTCGACCCGCCGCGGGTCCTCGCGCAGGAGCATATCCATGGCCCAGCCTCCGCCACGAATGAGGATCTTCCTGCCGTTGATCGAAAAGACAAGGTGATGATGCTCATTCAGCTCGGAAGTGATCTCGCGGATGCCGAATTTGGTTTCCGAATGATCGGAGATTTGTCCGCCAGTCTCGAATTCCATGCTCAGGTCATAGAGGGTCGGCGTCCCCATCTGCCGCGGCCACCACAAGCGCGGATGGAGGATGTTCAACTGGGCGTATTGCGCAGGTTCGAAGCTCACATCCCGCGTTTCATTGGGTTTCAGTTCGACATCCTGAGAAAATTCGATCGCTCCGATTCGCCCGGTGAGCCGGCCTTTCACAGGCTGGTTCGTTGCATTTCTCAGCAGGCTGGTCACGGTCAGGTGGGCGCGATCGCTGGCAGGTGAATCCACTTTGGCCGAAACAGCGGCATAGCGCAATGCTACCGGTCCGCTGGCGGCAAGCTCTACGTCCCGGAAGATGCCCATGTGCTTGTCGGGAGGAGCCGGATTCCAATCCCAGAACGTAATCGCCAGATCATTTTCAGATGGAGAGAAAACCTGAACCGCCAGCACGTTGCTCTTGCCCGCCTGTGCCACATCCGTGACATTGAATTCGTAGGTCCGCCAGGTGCCTGCAACGTCTTCTGTCGAAGCAATCCGTTTCCCGTTGAGCCAGATGTTCGCGCGGTAGGTGATTCCACCGAAACGCAACCAGATCGTCTTTCCCTGATAGTTGCGCGGGATAACGAACTCCTTGCGATACCACCATGGAACGATGAAGGGACTGTCTTGTGGTGTGGGCAGGCTGGAGAACTTGTCACCGATGGGATATGCCATCCCTGGCAGCGCCCGCAGGTTCATGCCAAAGTACGGGTCGGGATAGACTTTGTTCTTGACCAATGCCGCGACGACCGTGGTGGGCACGGTCACCGGATACCACCCTTTCGGCTGAAACCTGGGGGTGGAGAGAACTTCGCCCTTTTCTTCCACTTTGCAGGAGGATTGGAGCTTCCAGCCGTCTCGCAGGAGCAGCCGGTTTCCCTGGGAGGTTGATTCGGCAGGCCGGGCAGCGGCCCACGAACAAACGCCCAGCATCACAACGAGCAGGAAATTCCTTTTCAGAGAGCGCATGGTGGATTACGCATATTGAAACGCGCCTCTATTATGCCGCAACGCCCGGTGGCCCGGGGACGCCGGTTGCTTGGTTTATAATCATGGCTCTGCTTTTTACCTCGGAGTGACAACAAGATGATTCGCTTTTTGCAAACCCCTGGCCCGATGAAGAAGATCATATTGGGCGGGCTGTTACTGATTATTTGCGCCGCCATGGTCATCACTCTAGTCCCGGGCGGAATCGGTTCCAGTTTCGGTTTTGGTGCCCCTGGCCGCGGCATCGTGGCCAAGGTCGGTGGCGAGGACGTCACCACGCTGGAAGTGCAGCGCGAAGCGCGCCAGATGGTGAGGCAGCAGTTTCCCCAGGGCGGCGCGCAGGCATCAATGTTGCTGCCATTCTTTGCGTCGCGCGCAGCGGAGAATCTGATCAACGAAAAGGCCATTCTTGCCGAAGCCGAACACCTTGGCCTGCGAGCCTCGGACGAAGAGGTGCGTGACGAATTGCAGCACGGACGCTATGCCGCGGCATTTTTCCCCGGTGGGACGTTTGTCGGCGAGGACCGCTACGAATCCATGCTGCAGGAGCACGATTTGACGGTCCCGCAGTTTGAGCAGGACGTCCGGAACGAAATCCTTTTCGCCAAGCTTCAGAATCTGGTAACCCGCAGTGCCAGCGTCACCGACGCCGAAGTGCAGCAGGAGTTCGAGAAGCGGAATACCAAGGTCAAGTTTCAGTATGCGGTTCTGCGCCAGGAAGACATCGTCAAAGATATCCATCCGACGGAGGCGGAGCTGAAGGCGTATTACGAACGCAATCAGGCCACGTATAAGAACTCGGTTCCGGAGAAACGGAAACTGCAGTACGTGCTTCTGGACACGGCAAAGGTGGAAGGACAGACCCAGGTAAGCCGTGACGAAATTCAGGCCTACTACGACCAGCATCGTGACGAATACCGCGTCCCTGAGCAGGTGAATGTGCGCCAGATTCTGGTCAAGACCCCTTTGCCCGGACCCGATGGCAAGGTTGACCCCAAGGGAGTGGATGCTGCCCGTGCCAAGGCCGAAGAAGCCTTGAAGGAGTTGAAGGGCGGCGCCAAGTTCGAAGATCTTGCCAAGAAGTATTCCGATGACCCCAGCGGCAAGAGCGGCGGTTCCGTGGGCTGGGTGAGGCGGGGAGGCTTTCCGGTCCCCGAGGTGGATAAAGCCGCGTTCTCGCTTCCCAAAGGCGGGACGAGCGACGTGATCAATGCCGGCTACGCCTTCGTGATCCTGCACGTTGACGATAAGCAAGACGCGCATGCGAAATCGCTGGACGAGGTGAAGGATCAGATTGAGCCGGTTCTGAAGCAGCAAAAGGCAGCGCGTGCCAATGAAGGCAAGGCCAATGCGCTGCTGATCGATGCCCGCAGCAACGGTCTGGAAAAAGCCGCTGCCGGCAAGGGCTTGACAGTGGTCACTGCGGATTTCGTAAGCCGCGGAGATTCTTTGCCTGGAATCGGCAGCACGTCGCAGTTCATGGACGCCGTGTTCAACGAGGCCGAGAAGTCTCCTCCTGACGAGGCGCAGGTGCCGCAAGGCTTTGTGGTGTTCCAGGTAACGGACATCAAGCCTCCGGCCACTCCGCCCTTTGACCAGATTCGAACCCGTGTGGAGAACGAATTCAAGAACCAGCGCGCCGGTGTGCTGCTTTCGCAGAAGACGCGCGAGCTCTCCGACCGCGCCAAGGCTGCTCATGATCTGCAGAAAGCCGCCAAGGAGATGGGCGCTTCCGTAAAGACCAGCGACTTCGTCCTGCCTGATGGACAGGTTCCGGACATCGGTTCCATGTCAGGCCCGGCCTCGGTCGCGTTCACGCTCAAGCCCGGCGAAATCAGCGGCCCCATCGACAGCGGGACGACGGGAGCAGTACTTTCTGTCCTCGAGATCCAGCAACCCAGTCCACAGGACCTGAGCACCAAACAGGACGAAATTCGCGACGGACTCCTGCAAAACAAGCAGTCCGAGCTGTTTAATCTCTTCCTGAGCGGCCTGCGGGAGCAGATGCAGAAATCTGGAAAGATCAAAATCAACCAGGATGAGTTGAAAAACCTGACCAAAGCCACGAGTGGAGAAGAGGGCGAATAAACAGCCGTCGTGCTTGGACTTCTCGCGCCGGCGCGGTTCCGGGTAGGTGGATTCGTTTCATTCTCGTCTGACATGGCATTCCCGCGCGCCACCGGCATTTTGCTCCATCCCGCCTCGCTGCCTTCACGGGGCGGGATCGGCGATTTTGGCCCCGCCGCCTACGCCTTCATCGATTTTCTGGCCTCGGCGCGCCAGGGACTCTGGCAGGTATTGCCCCTGGGGCCTCCCGCGCACGGCGATTCTCCTTACTCGTCGACGTCAGCCTTCGCTGGCAACCCCCTTCTCATCAGTCTGGAGCGGCTGGTGCAACGCGGATGGATGGATGCCGCCTCGTTATCGGGAATCTCCGACGATCCCGGTCCGGTCAACTACGAGCAGGTTCGCCAGCAAAAATTGCCACTGCTTGAGGAGGCCGCGACAAACTTTCTGGAACGAGCGCAGGAGAACGCGCATGCCCGTTACCAGCGCTTCTGCGCAGAAAATGCCTGGTGGCTTGACGATTTCGTCCTTTTCGATGCTCTGCAGGAGCGGCATCATCCGCTCGGCTGGAACCAGTGGCCGCGCGAATTGGCTCTGCACGAGCCATCGGCACTCGACGCCGCCCGCCACGAACTGGAGCCCATGCTCTCCATGCGCCGCGTCCTCCAGTTTTTCTTCTACGAGCAATGGCGCGCCCTGCGGCTGTATTGTGCGCAACGCTCCATTCGCGTCGTTGGGGATATCGCCATCTTTGTCGACTACGACAGCGCCGACGTGTGGGCGTTTCGCGAGCGCTTCCGCCTCAACCAGAATCTCGATCCGGAAGTAGTTTCTGGTGTGCCGCCTGACGCCTTCAGCGCCACGGGACAGCGGTGGGGCAATCCGCTCTACAACTGGGACGTGATGCGCCAGCATGGATACGAGTGGTGGATCCACCGCCTGCGCTGGGCCACACAGACGTGCGATTACATTCGTCTCGATCATTTTCGCGGATTCGAACAATTCTGGGAGATTCCCGCAAGCGAGCCCACCGCAATTCACGGCCGTTGGGTAGATGGTCCCAAGGACGAGCTGTTCGTCAAGCTTCGCGAGGTGTTAGGAGGGCTGCCGTTCTTCGCCGAAGATCTTGGCTACATCACTCCCGAAGTGCATGCATTGCGCGAGCGCCAGCAGATTCCCGGCATGGCCGTACTGCAGTTTGGGTTTGGTGACCCCGGCGCCCATATCTATCTTCCTCACCGCCTGACTCCCGACCGCGTGATCTATACCGGCACGCACGATAACGACACCACTCTCGGTTGGTGGCAGTCCGGAGCAACTGAGCACGAGCGGCGTGCCCTGCAATGCTACGTCGGGGAATACCCGGACGGAATCCACTGGGCAATGATTCGATTGGCGCAGGCTTCGGTAGCTTGCCTTTCGGTGATTCCTCTGCAGGACGTTCTTGGCCTGGGTAGTGATTGCCGCTTGAACATTCCCAGTGTGAAGACGGGAAACTTTCGCTGGCGTTATCGGGCCGGTGCTTTGACCCCGGATCTGGCTCAGCGCCTCGCCGATCTTGCGGAAGTGACCGATCGGATGCCTCAGCCAGTGCCTGTGCCGCCCGAGGAAGAGTTCGCCGCTTGAGCCTTCCTGAATTTCCCCTGTAAACCGTGGCCACAAAAAAGCCGGGACCTTTCGATCCCGGCATGAGTTGGCTGGTCGCCCGGATAAAACTCGGATGTTGGTCGGCCTAAGCGCTTCTCCTCGGCCTGACCGTCAGATCGCGCACCTGCGTCAGGACACTCGACATCTGCATGCCGTTCAGTTGCGACACAAACGGCAACAATTCGGCAATGAATGGATCCTGCAGCAGTTCCCGGATTTCTTCCTGGCGGTTGCGTTCGCCGCCGCTGAGCAGATCAGGCACAGTGACCTCCAGGGCATGCGCCAGGCGCTCCAGTGAAGAAAGCGTGGGCGTGGCCTTTTCGTTCTCGATCTTCGACACGTACGTCCGCGGCACAGCCATGCGGGTCGCCAGCTGCCGTTGGCTCAGTCCGTTCCGCAAGCGCATGGAGCGGATGGAAGCGGCCAGGTTTAAGTGCCCGCGCCCGGTGCCCGGCATGGGCATCATTTGCGGGACCGGGGCAACCGCCGCTACTTCGGGCTCGTCTTCATCCAACGAAGCGTGGCAGCGCCGGCAAAGGTTATTGGTTGTACGGAATTGAACCAGCAGGCAACGGTCGCAGCGGACGACCTCCCTTGAATCAACCGGGGCAAGAGTCGTAGCCATTCAGGTTTGGGAGTGCCAGAGCGGGCTTTTCCCGGAAACCAAGCAGCGAACCAAATTAGATACTTGGTTTCGAACCTGCAGCGTACTCTGCGGGAACATAGCTGTGGATGTCAAGCAAATTTTCGCAAATGATTTCGCGCCTGCCCGTATGAAGGCGAGAGAATGCAGTTTAGAAAAAGAAAAAAGGGATTGTGCAGACGGCTGTCGGGAAGCTGCGATAATGTTGCTGGAGCCCAGTAAAATCGGCGGTTCTGATTTGCTCAAGGCTGAATCCGGGCAGCGACAGGGTGCGATGCTTCAACTCCGGGGCCCGAAGAAAAATGAATGATCGTGAGAAAGCCTGGTGTTTACTAACTGAGTTCACCCAGTCGGAAAGCCTGCGCAAGCACGCGCTGGCAGTCGAGGCCTGCATGCGTGCCTACGCACGAAAACTTGCAGGCTCCTCTGAAGAGGAAGAACTGTGGGGGATGGTCGGCCTGCTGCACGATTTCGACTATGAGCGCTATCCCAGCCGCGAAGACCATCCGTATCGCGGCAACGAGATCCTGCAGCAGCGCGGCTATTCCGAGCAGGTCCGCCGCGCCATCATGTCACATGCCGAGTACACGGGAGTTGCCCGCGAAACTCCCATGGAAAAAGCTCTGTTCGCTTGCGATGAGCTCGCTGGATTCATTACCGCCTGCGCGCTGGTGAAGCCGGGAAAGTCGCTGGCCGAGGTTGAAGCCGGTTCTGTGAAAAAGAAGATGAAAGACAAGGCCTTCGCGCGCAGCGTCAGCCGCGAGGATATTTTGCAGGGTGCAGCCGGGCTCGGGGTGGACCTCGAAGCGCACATCGCCTTCTGCATTGAAGCCATGAAGCAGATCGCCGGGCCATTAGGTTTGGATGGCAGCGCTGCCAAGGGAGCATAGCGCCGCGAAGTCAAGTCTACTTTCGTGGGTAGGGAACTGGTGCCGGAATTTCGTCACCGCCCGTGCAAGTCCAGCTGAATCAATGGTTTCCCGTTTTGGGATGTTCCATGCGGAACACTTGCGCGATTTGATAAACGTTCCACGCGGAACGTTGTGACCGCCTAGCGCAGCGCCTCCGCCAGTTTGCCGCTGGCGATCAACTCTGCGATGCGCGCGAAATCCTGATACATCACGCGGTCCTTTTCCATGGTCGGGCACACGGAACGGATGGCGGCATGCGCAGCCTGGCCCCGCTTCGAGGTTTTCAGCGGCGCCAGAAGATCAATCGCCTGCGCCGCTGCCATGGCTTCGATCGCCATCGCGTTGCGGGCATTGTCTACGATGCGTTTCAGCTTCAGGGCCGCGCTCATCCCCATGGAAACGAAATCTTCTTTGTTGCCAGATGTAGGGATCGAGTCTACTGAGGCCGGGTGGGCGAGGATTTTGTTCTCGCTGACCAAGGCGGCCGCGGTGACTTGCGCCATCATGAAGCCGGAGTTGAGTCCGGCACCCGGGGCAAGGAACGGAGCCAGGCCTTCGCTAAGCGCCGGGTTGACCAGACGCTCCAGCCTGCGCTCCGAGATGCCGGCCAGCGCGCTCAGGGCTATGGCGAGAAAATCCAGCGCGAAGGCGACGGGCTCTCCGTGGAAGTTTCCGCCTGAGAGGATGTCTCCCGAACCTGCGGAACTGGCATCAGCCACGAATACCAGGGGATTATCCACGGCCGAATTGATTTCGGTTTCCATGACCGCACGGCAATGCGCCAGCGTGTCGCGCACCGCGCCGTGCACCTGGGGCATGCAACGCAGCGAGTATGCGTCCTGTACGCGGTCGCAGTCACGGTGCGACTCGCGAATCTCACTGCCCTGCAGCATGCGTCGCAAGTTCTCGGCTGTCTTCAACTGCCCGCTGTGCGGACGAGCCCGGTGGATGCGATCATCGAACGCGACATCGGTGCCGCGCAGCGCGTCAAGTGTCAGCGCGCCGATCACGTCGGCGGAGTCGGCAAGGGTCTCCGCCGCGAGCAGCGCCAGGACTCCCACCGACAGCATGCCTTGCGTCCCATTGATGAGCGACACCGCTTCCTTAGCTTCCAGCACAAGCGATTTGATCTGGGCCTGCTGCAGGACTTTGGCAGATGGTACATGCCGGCCCTGCTCATCGAGGCACTCACCTTCGCCGATGAGGGCCAGCGCCAGATGGGAGAGCGGCGCCAGATCGCCGCTCGCACCCACGCTGCCCTGCGAGGGCACAAGCGGCGTTACGCCACGGTTCAGCATTTCGCACAACGTGTCGATGACGATGGCTCGCACTCCCGAATAGCCCTTGGAAAGGGAATTGGCGCGCAGCAACATCATGGCGCGCACTTCCGCGGGGGCCAGGGCATCTCCGACGCCCACCGCGTGCGAGCGTACCAGGTTGACTTGCATTTCGCGGATCTGCTCGCCCGCGATGCGCACATCACTCAATTTGCCGACACCGGTGGTGATGGCGTACGAGACTTTGTTTCCGGCGACTAATGCGTCGACGACGGCACGGGCACGATCGACTGCCGTGCGCGAGTCGGCGGCGAGAAGCACCGCGCGGCGCTGCGTGGCGACCTCGCGCACCTCCTCCAGCGTCAAGTTGTTGCCACTAATGTGCAGTGCGTTCATCGGTCGCCTTCGGTCCCTTCGACATGAAATCGGTCATTCAATTGATCAAGAAAAACGGGTTTCAAGTGGTCATCCATGCATGGCCGTGCGAAACGCCTGCAAATACTTTGGCGGAAGCTGGATAGTCTTCATGTTCGAGTCCGTTACTATATGCGTAGTTTCCCCCTCCGCCAGCAATGTCCCGTCGGCGGCCCGCACAAGTTCGTAGCCGAAGTGCACCACCGATTCGCGGACGTTTTTCAAGCGCGTGCGCACGATGATCTCATCATCGTAGTGGGCCGGCGCTTTGTAACGGCAGCGCGCGTCCACAACAGCAATGAACAGCCCATCCTGCTCTTCGGCGTCGCGATAGGCGAAGCCCAACTGCCGCATCAGTTCCACCCGGCCGATTTCAAACCAGATGAAATGATTGGCATGATAGACCACGCCCATCTGGTCTGTCTCGGCATAACGGACGCGCAAGCGGGTTTCGCAGGTCATGCTATGGGCAGGCGATGTGGCAGATGCTTTCTCCGGCAACTGGTTCTCCTCGGGCGACGATTCTTACTCGCTTTCGGTATCCGCAGATCTCCTGGCGAGGGCAGGTTCATTTGCCTTTCCACACAGGCTTGCGTTTTTCGAGGAAAGACGAAACTCCCTCGCGGAAATCAGCGGTAGTGCGAATACGCGCGTTTTCTTCAATGGCTTCGGATATCTGCCGGTCGAGTTGTTCCCCGATGAAGCCGTTGATCAGGCTCTTGGTAGAGCGCAGTGAGGAAGGGCTGTTCTCGGCGAGTTGTCCAGCCAGCTCGCGGGCCCGCGTTATCAACACTTCGGGGGCGACGATTTCATTGACCAGCCCAAAGCGGTGGGCCTCAGCCGCCCCGAAAATGCGGCCGGTGAGGAGCAGGTCTCGAGCGATCTTGTGCCCCACTTGCCAAACCAGAATGGAGGAAACAATGGCCGGCACAAACCCAATGCGGACTTCCGTGTATCCGAACTTCGCCTCCGGGACCGCCAGAGTGAAGTCACACATGGTGGCCAGTCCGGTGCCGCCCGCGATAGCCGCGCCATTCACGGCGGCGATGGTGGGAAGAGGGAAGTCATAGAGGCGGCGGAAAAGTTTCGCCATGCGCGCCGAATCTTTCAGATTTTCTTCGTGCGTCCTGCCGGTCAGGGTCTTCAGTTCGTCGAGATCCATGCCGGCACAGAACGCCTTGCCCGCGCCGGTCATGATCACGGTTGCGGACGTGGAGCGTTCGATTTCGTCCAGAGCCGCCAGCAGCTCTTCGACCAATTGGAAGCTGATGGCGTTGCGTTTTTCCGGCCGGTTCAGCGTGATGATGGCGGCGGGAGGTTCGTATGCGATTTGAAGAGCGGAGTAAGTCATGATTGCGTTCCCGTTTTTCTGGTCATGATGGAGTCGAATCCGTGGCGCTCAAATAGCGGGCTCCGATTTCTGTCGAGGCCCGCAACAGCGTTTCCAGCGGTTTTAGAGCAGGCAGATTCACACCACGCGACTGCAGAGCTTCCAGGACTTTTTCTGTTGGCAAGTTGCCGACCAACGCGTCCTGGGCAAACGGGCAGCCACCAAGGCCGCCGAGGGCAGCATCGAATCGCCGGCAGCCTGCGTCGTAGGCCGCCAAGACTTTCTCCTGCACATGCTCGGGACGGCCATGCAAATGGACGCCGATCTCGAGGTAGCCGAACTTTGACAAAACTGCCGAAACCAGTTCCTGAATCTGGATTGGCCCTGCCATGCCCACGGTATCGGCCAGCGAAATCACTCGAACGCCGGAGGATTCTAGAAGGTCGACGGCATCGACTACCTCGCCGATGTTCCAGCTATCGCCGTAGGGGTTGCCAAACGCCATGGAGATGTAGACCACCGTATCCAGCCGGGCCTCGTCAGCTTTTCCCTTTATTTTTTCCAACTCGTCGACAGCTTCCTCCAGCGTCTGATGCTGGTTGTTGCGCAGGAATGTCGGTGAAACCGAGTAGGGGAAGCCCAGCGTATTCACGGCTTGCGTCGCGATGGCGCGCTGTGCGCCCTTCTCATTGACCACGATGCCGATGATCTCGACGTCATCCGGAGGATCGAGATCTTTCAGGACCTCTTCCGAGTCCGCCATCTGCGGAACAGCTTTGGCCGAGACGAACGACACAGCGTCGATGTGCTTGAACCCCGCACTGATCAAGGCTTTCAGGTAATCCACCTTAAGATGGGCGGCAATCTGGCCCTTCAGGCCTTGCCAGGCGTCACGCGGACATTCGATAAGCTTGACGGAGTCAGTCACGGGGGCAGTCGTTTCACCACGGAGACATAGAGTCACGAAGGCGGATCATAGGACTTTTCTTATGATGCCGACGCGCACCAACGTCGCGACGTTGAAGTTGACTATCAGGCCTGCTCGTTTGCACTCCATGGTGAATGATCACGTTTGCAGGACTCCGACCTTAAACTCAGGCACCTCTGGATTGAGCGCGGCGGCTTCGAGCGCCTGCGTGATAGCGGCGCGGGTTTCGGCCGGATCTATGATCTTGTCGATCCAAAGGCGCGCCGCGCCGTAGCGAGGGTCGGTCTGCTCGTCGTAGGTTCGCTTGACTGATTCATACAGCGCTTTCTTTTCCTCGTCACTCAGCTTCTTGCCGCCTCGCTCCAGTTGTTTGATCTTGATCTCCACCAGCGTGCCGGCGGCAGAATCTCCGCTCATCACGGCGTAGCGGGCAGTCGGCCAGGCAAAGACAAACCGCGGATCGTAGGCCTTGCCGCACATAGCGTAGTGGCCGGCCCCGAAGGAACCACCCACAATCACGGTGATCTTTGGAACCACGGAATTCGAGACAGCATTCACCATCTTGGCGCCAGCCTTGATGATGCCGCTCCATTCCGCATCGCGTCCTACCATGAACCCGTTGACATCATGAAAGAAAACCAGCGGCACCAGGTTCTGGTTGCAATCCATGATGAAGCGGGCAGCCTTTTCCGCCGATTCGGTGTAGATGACGCCGCCGAATTCGACACGCTTGTGCCCCTCATGATCAATCTGCTGGGCATGCAGCTTCTGGTTGGCGACGATTCCCACGGCAAATCCGCCAATGCGGGCATAGCCGCATAGCAGGGTTTTTCCGTACTCCGCCTTGTATTCGTCGAAGCGGCTGCCGTCAACGATACGGGCCAGGATTTCCTTCATGTCGTAAGGCCGGGCGGGTGAAGAGTCGTAGATGCCATAGATTTCTTCTTCCGCCAACACCGGGTTCTCCGGCTTCTTGCGGTCCCAGGGAGACTGGCGTCGGTAGCCCCATTTCTCCACGATAGCGCGGAGACGGGCGATACAAGCCTCATCGTTCGGCTCGCGGAAATCCACGGTCCCGCTGATGGCGGCGTGCATGGCCGCGCCGCCCAATTCCTCCGCGGAGACTTTCTGTCCGATGGCAGCCTGCACCAGGGCGGGCCCGGCCAGGAAGAGACCGCTGCCATCGGTCATGAGCACGTGATCGCACATCACGGGCAGATAGCCGCCCCCGGCGACGCACATGCCCATGATGGCGGCAACTTGCGGAATGCCCAGGGAGGACATGACGGCGTTGTTGCGGAAGACCCGGCCGAAATCATCAGTATCGGGGAAAACATCCTCCTGCAAGGGGAGAAATACGCCGGCGGAATCCACGAGATAGACGGTGGGGATGCGGTTTTCCATGGCGATGTTCTGCGCACGGATCACCTTCTTCGAGGTCATGGGGAAAAAAGCGCCGGCTTTGACGGTGGCGTCGTTGGCGATGATCATCACGAGCCGGGTATGAATGCGGCCGAGGCCGGTGATCACGCCAGCGGCGGGAGCGCCGCCCCATTCTTCGTACATCCCAAACGCGGCCAGCGAGCCCAGCTCGAAAAAGCTGCCGGCGTCGGTCAGCAGGGTGATACGTTCACGCGCCGTCAGCCGGCCCTTAGCGTGCTGACTCTCGACGGCTTTAGGACCGCCTCCCTCGCGAATCTTCTCCTCCTGATTGCGAATCTGCGAGACGAGGTCGGCCAGGAAGCGCATGTTGGCCTCGAATCGGGCCGAGGTTGGGTCCAGGCGCGAAGTAAGGACACTTGAAACGGTTGCGGAGGGATCGTTAGGCTGAGTCATGCATCGGGAACCGGAAACTGTTTACGGTATACCAGGGGAGAGCGAAGGCGCAAACCGGAACCGTCGGGCCGCTTCCATTACTGGATCTTCGGCGATGGCGTCCACCAGACCGATGCGCAAGGCTTCGGCGGCATGCAACTTCTCTGCCGCAACGAGCATTTCAAGCCCCTTCGCTTTCCCGACAAGCCGGGGAAGCCGCTGCGTTCCGCCCCAGCCGGTAATCAGGCCCAACGCCGCGCCGCGGTGGCCGAACACTGCGTTAGGTGCGGCGATGCGATGATGGCAGGCAAGCGCAAGATCCAGTCCGCCGCCCATGCAGTATCCGGAGACTGCGGCATACACCGGGGCGGGGAAGCGCTCAAGCGAATCCATCAGCGCGCGTCCGGTGATCGAGAACTCATAGGCCGCGGGCCCGGTGAGCGCGGCGATCTCAGACAGGTCCGCTCCCGCGGAGAAACAGCGGTGACTTCCGGTGATGATGAGAGCCTGCGCTGCAGATGCCAGTCTCGCCACTTCGCGAGTCAAAGACAACACACAGGCGTGGGTCAGGCGGTTGGTTCCATCTATCGAGGAAAGGCGAAGTACGCGGATGCCGTTCGCATCTTCGATTTCAAGACACGGCATCAGCCGGCCGTGGGGACGCCGCGCGGCTTCACATGGCTGCGGATGAACTGGACGATGTCATCCATGGCAGTGCCAGGCTGGAAAATCGCTGCGACGCCTGCACTCTTGAGGCTGGCAATGTCCTGATCCGGGATGATGCCGCCCACAATCACTATCACGTCGTCCATCTTGTGTTGCTTGAGCATGTCCATCACCCGGGGCACGATGGCGTTGTGGGCGCCCGACAGAATAGAGAGGCCGACGACGTGGACGTCCTCCTGCAAGGCAGCGTTTACGATCATCTCGGGCGTCTGGCGCAGGCCGGTATAGATGACTTCCATGCCTGCATCGCGAAGGGCGCGGGCGATCACTTTGGCGCCCCGATCATGACCATCAAGGCCGGGCTTGGCAACCAATACGCGAATTTTCTGCTCGGAGGCCATTCTGAAAACAAAACAGGTGCACGCGCACAGGGCGCAGTCAGTCAACCCACTTAGGATACAACAGCCCGAGGTGAATCACCCAGTGCCGGCAGCTTAAATGGTCTTAATGTCCAGGCTACGCCACAGGTACCAACAGGCAACGCTGCGATAAGGCTCCCAGCAGCGGGCGATCTTCTCCATCTGCGCCGGGTTCGGCATTTTGCGCTTGCGATAGTGCTTCCGAATCGCAGTCTGGATACCGAGGTCCCCGGTCGGCAGAATGTTAGGCCGGCGAAGCGAGAACATCAGGAACATGTGCGCAGTCCATACCCCGATGCCCTTGACCTGGGTGAGGTGTCTGATGACGTCCTGGTCGGGCATCTCCGGAAGTTGCGCGAAATCGAGCTCGCCGCGGTGGGTGCGTTCAGCAAGGTCGCGCAGGTAAGAAGACTTCTGCTGCGACAATCCCACGCTGCGCATCTGCTCGAGATTCAGCTTCAGAACACCTTGTGGGGTGAGCGGGTTTCCCGCCAAGGTCATAAAACGACTGAAAATGGTGGCCGCAGCCTTGCCGTGGAGTTGCTGATACACAATGGCTTCCGCCAGACTGGCAAATGCGGGTTCATCGTAATTCATGCGGAATGGCCCTACGCTGTCAATGATGGCGGAGAGAACGGAATCCGACTGCCTGAGATGTTCGACTGCCTTGCGCATACAAGTACTTGGACTTTCCCCTTGAACAAGAGGATAGCAAAGCGCGTGACGCGCGGTATGGGGCGATTTTCGGCCGGCGTTCGGCGTTTGCTAGATTAATTGGCGGGAAGTGGTATGAACGGTTGGTCGAAAGGAAAGGCGATGCCGACACTTATTGCGAGTCCGACTCGAGTACCGGCGGCAGGCACCCGGCCCAAGCTGATTGACGAATACATCGGGCGGGTGAATTCAAAAACGGAGACAGTCAGCATCGCGCACATGCGAAGTCCGGAGGGGTGGGAAGAACCGGGGCAGACGCCAGAGTTCGATGAGTTCACGGTTGTTCTCAAGGGGACGCTGCGGGTGCGGTATCGTGAAGGCGAAATGGATGTGAAGGCGGGACAGGCCGTGGCCGTCCATCGCGGCGAGTGGATACAGTACTCCACTCCTGCTCCCGGCGGAGCTGAGTACATTGCGGTATGCGTGCCGGCATTCTCGATGGAGACGGTCCACCGGGACGGCCAGGCTCCCTAGCGGATTCCAGATTAGGGCGTGAACTGGTAGATTGCGCCCTCATTATGCGTTCCGCCCTGTACGGTCGCGCCATAGAGGTTGCCCGCCGCGTCGGACATCATTCCGTTGTAGGCGAAAGCTCCATCCGGTGTGGCCTGGAAGCGATAAGCCACACTCTCTGTCCAGTTCCCGCTGCCGTCAGGGGTCAGCCGGAAGATGGTGCCGCAGTTGCAGCCGGCGCCGCCCTCGCTGGTGGTGCCGTAAAGGTTGCCCGCCGTGTCGAAAACCAGGTTGCTGATAGAGCTGCTGCCATCCCTGCCGCCGACGAAGCTGTGAAGCACCGTCTCGGTCCACGGTCCGGTGGAACTCGGTACGAGGCGATAGATGGCGCCCAGATCTTCGGCTCCGTCGTAATAGGTGGTGCCATAAAGATTGCCGAGCGTGTCGAACGATAAGGCTCCGTATGGAAATCCAGCATCCGGTTGGCCTTTGAAGGCATAAAGAATCCTGATCTTCCATTCGCCTGATGGCGTAGGTTTCAGAACGAATGCCGTGCCTGCCCCGTGGTTTCCGCCGGCGGTGGCCACGCCGTAGAGATTTCCTCCGTGCGCAAGGAGCCGGCCTGCCGACGCCGCTGCTCCATCCGCCCCGCCTGTGAAAGTGTGGATTACTCTTAATGCCCAGTTTCCGCTGCCATCCGGCTTCAGCTGATAGACGACTCCGAAGCCCTGGGCTCCTCCGGTAGGCGTCATACCGTAGAGGTTGCCGCGGCTGTCAAAGGCCAGCCCATTTCCGGGACCGTAGCCATCTGCGCCGCCGGTGAAATTATGGATTACACTCTCGGTCCAGCTTCCGCTGGTGTTAGTCAGCTTGTACACCACCCCGCAACCATCTTCCGGACAACTCCCGCCCGTGCCACCGACTACCGCTGTGCCGTACAGGTTGCCCTGGGCATCCAAGGCAACGCCCTTGTAGGGTTGTCCGCCGTCTGCGGCGCCGCTGAAGCTATAGAGCACGGTATGGGTCCAGCCGTTGGCAGAGGGGGTCAATTGGAAGACTGTGCCAGTGCCGAAATCTCCGCCCAGCACGGTTGTGCCGTAGATGTTTCCGGCATGGTCCATGATCAGGTCGGTGTCGGGATACTCGCCATCCTCGTCGCCGGCGAAGCTGTAAATGACCTTTTCCCGGCCTGCCGCGTGCGCCCGGAGGCCCAGGAGGGTGACCACGATAGTGAGGGTCAAAACCGTGCTTGCGAAGTGTACGAATCGTCGATTCGCCATCCATCCCTCCGAATCCGCAATCCCGAGCCGGCATGCCGCCGGTTGGCGGGCTGACACTATAGCACCGAATGGGTGGAAGGATGGGGCCTTTGGTGCAGTTTTGACCAACCTTTTACAAGTGGCGGCTGCGAGAGGCAGCAAAGCAAAGGGCGGGCCTGGCGGCCCGCCCTACGTACTTGGAGCACTTGTCGTTATGGGGCTTCGATCAATTCCATCTTTCCGTCCCGCGTCCGGTGCAGAACCATGATCTTGCCTTTTGGGTCGCGAAAAACAAAAACATCGCGGTCGCGGAAATGGGCCTCCTTGATGGCTTCCTCCAGGGTCATGGGACGCATGGCAACGGCTTCTTCCGAACGCACAAGATGGACCTCGGTGGATTTGGCCACGGCAGGGAACTTGTGCACCACGACATCAACCGCAGTGGCTTCGGTGAGGCCGACGGCCGTCTGTACATCCTGCTGCCGGGAAGCTCCATTCCAGCGTTTTGGGCTCGGATCCTTGTGATTATGCCGTTTCTTGGTACGCCAGCGCGTCTTGTATTTAACAGCTTGCCGTTCGAGGTGCTCGAGAGCCTCACTGATTGCTGCGGGCATGTCGCCCGCCTGGGCCAGCCCCACCAGGGGGCCGTTGCGAGGAGTGATGGTGATCTCGGCTTTATGCCGGCGCTTTTCTACAGCCAGGATGACCTTGGTTTCAAACTTATCGCCCAGGATTCTGCGGATTTTTGCGAGGCCGGTTTCCACTTCCTTGCGGATGGCAGGGGTGACTTCATACTGTCTGCCGGTATATTCCACGTTCATGAGCGCCCTCCCTTTCGTCTTTTCTCCGAACTGGGCACCACACACTGAAAATGAAAAGCGTTATTTCTTGACCCGGCGTTGATGGGTGCTGGGAATGTGCATGTCTTCGCGATACTTGGCTACCGTGCGACGAGTGACCTGGATGCCCTGCGACTGCAGGATGCGGGTGATCTGTTCATCGGTCAGCGGCCGGGCCGGATCTTCTTCCTCGATCAGCTTCTTGACCCGGCGCTTGAGGATGAGCAATGACGTGTTGCCCCCCTCGGGACCGTTGACGCTCTCGCTGAAGAAGTAGCGCAATTCGAACACGCCCTGGGGGGTGTGGGCATACTTGCTGGCGACCGCACGGCTCACGGTAGAAGGATGCACGCCGATTTCTTCGGCCACCTCCTTGATCATCATCGGTTTGAGTTCATCGATGCCTTTTTCCAGGAAATCCTGCTGGCGGGCGACAATGGAATAGCAGACCTTCATGATTGTCTGCTTGCGCTGCTCAATGTTCTTTATGAGCTGGATGGCGCTCTTGTAGCGTTCCTTGACGTAATTGCGGGTGTCCTTGTCGTTACCGTCCTTGGTAAGCAGGCGCCGATAGGCGGGATTGAGCCGCAACTGAGGAACGTCTTCGTCGTTCATGACGACAATCCACTCATCGCCGTGTTTCACGAAGGCCACATCCGGTTCGATGAGCCTCGGCTGCACCTTGTTGTAGCGCAGCCCTGGCCGAGGATCGAGAGTGCGAATGTATTCCAGCGCGGCTTGCACGGATTCCAGCGGGCGTCCGACGGCGCGGGCAATTTCCTTGTGCTGCTTGTTTTGCAGGGCGCGCAGATGCTGATCTACGATAGCGATCGCATCCGTCAGAATCTGGGCGGTTTCTTCGGTGGGGCCGCTCCCATTGTTCTGGGCGGAAAGATGTTGCTGGTGATAGCGCAACTGGTAAAGCAGACATTCCCGCAGATCGCGGCAGGCAACGCCCGGCGGATCCATCTGCCGGATAAGTTCAATGGCCTCATGAAGATCTGCGACGCTAAAGCTGGGCTGAAAAGCCGGAACTGCAACCGCGGAGGGCGCCACTGCCGGCGCAATTGTCTCCTCCGGGAGAGACTCAACGGCTGTTGCCGTCAGAACTTCCGTGGATTCAGCACTTTCAATACCAGGTGCAGCATCCCAGCCGCTGGAAGAGAGGTCCACGGCGGGAGTTGAGGCCGCAGCCGGAGTGTCAACGGATGCATCCTCCACCAGCGCTGCATCGAGGCCAAGAGCCGCAGCTTCCTGAACGACTTTCTCAACGACACTGGCGTCGACTTCGGGCGGGGCGGGAGGTGCAACACCCAATAATTCCTCGTCGCTGGCAATCAGGTATCCGTCTTCATTGAGGTTCCCGATCACCTGTTCGGCGGCCTCGCGCACCTGCGGGCTGGTAGACAGCGCACCCAGTTGCCAGATCAGGTGGTCGCTGAGGTTGCCGGGCTTGGACAGGAAATTCTCAAACGAGGGCCGCTCCACATCTTCCATCTCACTCGGGCTGCGGTAACCGGGATCGAGATAGTCCTGGAAAAACGAGCCAAAGTCGATCTCCTCGAACGGATCTTTCTTCTCTGCCGCGGTAATGGGATTCTCTTCGGTGGTGGAGGCAGCCCGTTCGCGGTCCTCCTCGCGGCGGTTCACGTCATCGAGCAGGGGAACAGCGTCTTCCAGTTCCTCGAGAACCGGATTTTCCACCATCTCCGCATTGATCATGTCCTTTAGTTCGAGCTTGTTAAGCGCCAGGACGCTGACCATCTGGACCAGACCAGGGGTCAGGATTTGCCTTTGTGAGACCTTCAGACTGAGCTTGGGTTGCAACCACGCCATGTTCGGCCGTTTTCCTCTGCTAAACGAGCGAGAAGCTCTCGCCCAGATAAACCCGCCGCACTTCAGGATCGCCACCCAGCTGCTCGGGAGTTCCCTGGCGGAAAATTCTGCCCTCGTTAATGATGTATGCCCGGTCTGTGACCGACAGTGTTTCGCGCACGTTGTGATCCGTAATCAGCACGCCGATCCCGCTCGTCTTGAGATCACTAATGATCTTTTGCAGGTCGAGTACCGCGATCGGGTCAATGCCGGAGAAAGGCTCGTCCAATAAAATGAACGCTGGGCTGATGCACAGCGCACGGGCAATTTCCACGCGACGCCGTTCTCCCCCTGAAAGCGCATACCCGCGATTCTGGCGAATGTGCTCCAGTCCCAACTGGTCAATCAGTTTCTCCATCTTCTCCCGGCGTTCATGCCAGGAGATCGGCTGCGCCTCAAGCACCGCGAGAATGTTCTCCTCGACCGTGAGCTTGCGGAACACGGAAGCTTCTTGCGGGAGGTAGCTGATGCCATATTGCCGCGCCCTGAGATACATGGGCACGTCTGTAATATCGTCATCGTCGATTAACACCCGGCCCGTGTCAGGGGGTATCAGGCCGACTATGGTGTAGAAGGTCGTCGTCTTGCCGGCGCCATTAGGTCCAAGCAAACCAACAACTTCGCCCTGCTCGACGCGAAGGCTGACTCCATTTACAACCCGGCGACCGCGATAGGATTTGCCGACTTCGTCGGTGGCCAGAGTACGCATTTATCGTGCCACTCGCGTCTCAGTGACGGTTGGGGAGGTCTTTTTGCCTTCAACCAGCACCCTATCATCGTGCCTATAGAAAGTCAACGAAACCCCGGTAATCTTGCCATGTTCGGCATCAAAAATGCTAGGCGGTCCGCCGGTCAGGACAAACTTGTCGTCGGCGGCTGTGTAAATCAGGCGATCTCCAGTTCCGCGGCGATTGGGTTGAGTCAATACGACATTGTTTTGAGCTACGATCTTTTCCAGTTTTCCACTGGGTGAAGGCGCCACGGCGCTAGCCGTGCTTCCAGGTTGCAGGTAGGCATCGGCAGAATCGGCGGTGATGCCAAAGTCCGCCCCTTTGCCGACCACTCCACCCTCGAAATGCGCCAAGCGTTCGTTATCGGTGTATGTGAGCCGCCCGGATTCGATTGTCACCGGAGTTGCCGTGCCGCCCGAGCTAGCGGGAACCAAGAGCGTAGAGACGGGCTGACCCGATAGGCCAAGTGCCACCACCGAGCGGTGGTCACGGTCGAACTGGATGGACGGCGCGCGCACCACGTTGGCGTCTTGCCAGAGGTGCGCATCGCCCGTGTAGACGGCCACACCCGTAGAACGATGGGCGGCCATGGTATGGGAAGTGACGTGGATGGGGCTCGAGGACGCCAGGAGCGCCCCATTGGGCTGCGGTTGCAGGTTGCTGTAGGTGCTTCGGACATCACCATCCGCAAAGGCGTCGCCGGTAGCCCGCTCGACGCGTATGGTCCTGGCGGTCGTGGTTACGCCTTTGTCCGAAACGCGAGGGGACCCAGTGAGCAACAGAATCTGGTCGCCGGGCGTATATTGGCCACGTTCGGCCGAGGCCCTGCGTTCCTGATCGACGTACGTGACCTCGCCTTGCTGCACGATCTTCTCGATAGTCCGGCCGTTGAGGAAGACGGCGTCGGCGGTGTGGCTGGTGCTTTGGCGGTCCGGTTGGCCGGGATTGCTGCTGACGATATGGGCATCGGGTTCGCCGTGAATTGTGGAAATCTGGCCCGAAGCATCAAACCGGGCTTCGAACCTTCCTGCGGTGATCAGAGTTTGCGGTCCTGCGCTTCCGGATGCCGGACGCATTGCGATCTGCGGCGGCCCAGAGGTCTCCGCCCGACTAAGCCGGCGTCCCTCGGCAAGGAAGAAGTCAACAGATGGAGCGGTAAGCTCGACATCCTGGTTGCGGGCGGAAGCGCCAGACGATTTCTGATGCTGCAGCAACTTCGTACCCTCATCCATACGGACGGTTCCCAAGCGGTTCCCAGCGGCAAAGTTAAGCGTCATCCGTCCCGTGGTTCCCTCCAGCGGTTCAGGTCCCAAACGCGCCATCTGAACGTGACCGGAAAAGACAGCCTTATCGAGCGCACCGGGCTGGGAAGCCATCAGTAATTCCAGTTGCTCAGCGTCGATCTGCGCCGGTGCAGGCTGTTCGTCCTGCACATGCACGTTCCCAGCGGCAAGAATCCGCTCCACCGAATTGTCCTGGCGAAGGAATAGGGTGGCTTTGTCAGCCGTGCCGTGCCGCAGGCCGCTATCGAGTTTCACTTGCATCAGATCAACGACTCGCGGATTCTTCGTGATAGCTCCGTGATCTGCGGCGATAAACACCTGGTTGGGGCCGCCAAGCAGAATACTCACCTGAGATCGCAGGGCCAGCACGCTGTCTTCGGCCGTGTAGGAGACCCCGACAGCAGAACCGCTGGCCTGGGCTACATGGAACTCGACACGTTCCCTGGTCCAGGCGTTTCCCGTCTTCTGGTTGAAGACAAGGCCTCTGGTCTTTAGATGGATGGGGTTCTTCAGTTCCTTTGGAGGCGACTGGTCGGGGCTGCGAAGACCTTCGGGATTTGAGACGAGGTCAATCTGAACCTCCCCTTTGGCAGTGACGTCCCCCGATTGGGGATCGTAATCAAAGTCCTGACCGTAGATCTGATCGAAGCGGCTCGAGTCGTGTCCGTAAAGGGTGATCTCGACGTCATGAAGCTCTGCGCGACCGCCTTGCTTGAACTGGACTGCCTTACTGGCCTGGATGGTGAAAATCGTGCGTCCCTGCTCTGACTTGGAGACGGTGAAGCCCTGTGCACTTTGCTGGACGGCGAGGCTGATTTTCTCGGGGACCTGTTTCAACGCGTTTTGCACTCGCCACCTGGCGTAGAGGTAGGCGCCGACTACCACCAGGCAAGCGGCAATTGCTCCAATGGCGAACCAGCGACGGAGCCGGGAAACCGAAGAAGGCATCTGTGGATAAGTTTACCGCGGCCGCGCCGTCAAGGCCTGTCCGGGGGCATTGAGTCAGTTAGTGCTGGCGCGGATGGCCTGTAGTCTCGAAGGGAAAGCTCCAGGCCTCCGAAATCGGGGTGATCGTTGTGTTCCAGCACGAAGGCCACATCCAAAGTATCGCCGGGGACGAGCGGTTCTTTCTGCAGACGCTCGGCCATGCGCCAACCGAGGGCGTCGAAGGCCAGCAATCTCTTCCAGGTTCCGCCGCCTTCCGGGGAAGTCGCGGCTGTCTGGGGAGCGGCAGGACCGTTCGACGTCAACTTGAGTTTCACGTGCTTGTCTTTCAGGATCTTCGGAGGCGCAAGTAGGCGCAAATGACGAGCTAAGAAGACAGGTTCAGGATTTCCGACTCCGAACGGTTCCATGCATTGCAACGCCTGAAATAGCGCAGGGGTTACCTGATCGAACGCGAGTTCGCCGTCGAGCTGAAGGAGGGGTTCGAAATCTGTGACTGCAAGCCGGGCACGGGCGTAAGTATCGAGGTGAGCCCGCAGTTCGGGCACCCGGGAGGCCGGCAGGGAAAAGCCCACGGCGTGCGCATGTCCTCCGAAACGCGTAAACAGCCCAGAACAGGATTCAAGCGCGTTGAGCAGATGAAAGGCCGGAATGGAGCGTCCTGAGCCGTGGGCTTCGGAGCCGTCGGTTGAAACCACCAGTGCAGGGCGGCCATATCGCTCAACCACGCGTGTGGCGGTAATGCCGATCACTCCCCGATGCCAGCCTTCGCCGTCTATCACGATGCAGAAGGCGTCGCGTGCTGCAGCATCGTTATCCATGCGGGTCTGGATCTCTTCCACGATCCTGCGCTCCTCTTCCTGGCGGGCGGTGTTGAGCTGGTCCAGGCGCGACGCGATATCGCGGGCGCGAGCTGGGTCCTTGACACTGAAAAGCTCAACTACATCCTGCGCGATATCCATTCTGCCGGCAGCATTGATGCGAGGCGCAATACGGAATGCAACCTCGCCTGACGTAAGCGGGCGGCCGCCCAGTTGGGCTACTTCGAGCAGGGCGCGAAGTCCGGGGTTCACCGCCGATGCCAAGCCGCTTAGTCCGAGCTTGGCGAAAACCCGATTCTCTCCGGTCAGGGGCACGGCATCGGCAATCGTCGCGATGGCGACAACCTTCAGAAAGGATTGCAGCAGGCGAGGCTGGTCCCGGCCGACCAGCCGGCGCTCCAGCAGACCTTGTGCAAGTTTGAAAGCCACTCCAGCGCCGCATAGGGATTTACAGGGATATTCGCAGCCGGCCTGGTTAGGATTCACGACGGCCAGCGCTCTGGGAACACCGGCCGGGCCTGGCAGGTGATGGTCGGTGACGATAAGGTCAACTCCGAGCCGCCGCGCCGTCTCCGCGGGATCAAAGGCGCGAATACCCATGTCGACGCTGATGATGAGGCGGATGCCTGCGGCGGCTGCGCGTTCGATGACATCATCGCGCATGTCATAGCCATCTCGTATGCGGTGTGGCGTGTGGAAGTCCGCCGAGCCGCCGCAAAGCTCGATAGCAGTCTTGAGAATGACGATGGCTGTCGTGCCGTCCACATCATAATCGCCATAAATGAGGATCGGTTCCTTGCGCTCGATGGCTCCTTCGAGGCGATCTACGGCTGCCTTCATTCCGGTCATGAGGGAAGGCGAATGCAGGTGAGTAAGGGAAGGCGCCAGAAAACGTTGAGCGGAGTCGCCGTCTGCGACGCCACGAATCGCCAGAAGGCGGCCAAGAATCGGAGCAAGCTCGTGGTCCGCTTTGCTGCCTGACCGTAGAGATTCAGAGAGGCTGCGAACCTGCGCAGCATCGGGGTTTCGAAGAATCCAGCGCACGGCTAACTTTCGTCGTCTGGTCCGGGCTCGTCGATCGGAATGCCACTCAGGTCTTCCGATAATTCCAGCAGGCGCTGGTAGCGCTCATACCACTCCGTGGAAGCCTCGTAGATCATCACGATGCCCTGGTAGGGAAAGCCGAGTTGCACAAAGCCGGTCTTGCCGATGTAGGTGCGCAACCAGCGCGCGTCTTCGAGATCTTCGTCGCTGCTGAATTCGGCGTTGCCCAGGCGCTGAATCATAGCGTCGAGATCCTCGCGCTGCAGCGTCCAGGAATCCATGATCAGGAAGGGCGCAGCAGCGGCTTTGGCGAGCTCCACAAAATCTTTCCAGCCCTCGGGGTTGCCGCCGGTTTTCCAAGTCACGCTGGGAACGTCTTCATAGTCCACAAGCCCGGGGAACCGCTTCATCCCATGACCTTCGATGAAAGCGATCATGTCGTCCTTCAAGCTGGCGAGATCGTCGGGAAGTGAAGACATGGCGGACTCTATGCGCATTGTATGACGGAACGGCGTTTGGCTGATAGTCGGGGGCGCTGCAAAGGAGCGCTTGCATCTTCTGTTGCCTCCGCGATGGCCGCCAGTTGCGTGTGCTAGACTACTGATTTCACAACGAGCGTACGATCCGCACATGCTGCTTTCCAAGGAATACGTGGGCTATCTTGCCCGCGAAGTCACCAAGAAACTGATCGCCGGAGAATTCATCGAGACCAAAACCGTGCCGGCGGTTGGGGAAAAGGTTCACGCCGCCATACTCGAGGAGCTGTCGCTGGAAGACCGCATCAACGACGAGGTGCGCGTCATTCTGGAGGCTTATTCCGAGGAGATGCGCAAGACGGGAGCGAATTACCAGGAGATGTTTCGCAAGGTGAAGAGCGAACTCGTCCGCAAGTACAAGGCGGTGCTGTGAGAGTCAACCGCGACAAAGTCAACAAGGTAGCGCATGTGGTCACAGATGCACTGGCGGATATGGCCGAGGTGGAATTTCTGGAAGACCGCAACAGTATCCGGCTGGAAGTGCGCAGAATTCTCGAAGAGCTGCTGAACCAGGAAGAGAAAATCGACCTGGCTGCACGTCAAAAAATTGAAAGCCAGAAACGGACGATCCTGGAAGGCAGCCAGGAATGGGACATTCTCTACCGCAAGTACTACAACGAAGAAGTGAAGAAACTCGGGATGTAGTTCCCGCATCCACCCTCACCTGAAGACGATCCCCGCAATGAAAGAAGCCCCGCGGGATGACGCGGGGCCGGTTGATCAGGAGTTGGCGATCAGGCCGCTACTTTGCGGGTGAGCATTTCCTGCATGCGCTGCCGGTAGTGCTCAGCACGGCGGGTAATTTCCTTGTGGGGCAAGCTGACAAGCCACTGGGAGCGCTGGATTGCACGGCGCTCGCGACGGCTGCCCACATTCCCCCGGTTCAGAAGGTTGGTAGGACGCTTTTCGGCAGTGATCTGGTGCCACCCGGTGCCGGAATTGATATCGAAGGCGCCGATGTATCCGCCGCCGATGAGCTGCAGAGGTTCATCCATATTGCTGGTCTGGTCGAACTGGGTCGAGCCCTTCATGCGGAAGTCCTCGAACCAGGAAGGGTAGACAAAGTCAGAGACCAGCACGCCACCGATCTCGTAGCCGCAGTCGTCGGCTTCGCAGGCATCGCACACTTCATAGGCATACAGCGTGCCCGCCGTCTGTCCGTTGGGAACAAGAACTGTCAGGTTGATGTTCGGGTCGGCCAGCATCTCCAGTAGTTCATGACTGGCGGTTACGGTCCAGGTATAGCCATACTTCAGGTCCGTGCCGGCAAAGACCTTGCCCAGCGGAAGTGCGTCCGGGGTGAGATCGTGATAGCCAAGCGCGCCCGCCTGGTCTGAGTCATCGAGAATGCTCAGCCACCACGTGCCCTCGGGCGGAGCCGCGCCATGAGGAATGAAACTGAGTTTGGCGTCAATTCCCCATGCCGGGCGGAAATCGTTGGTCACCTGTTTCTGCAAGGCTTCGACGACGGGGCGGATTTCAGCATCGTCGAGGACGGTGCTGGCATTAATGATGGATACTTGAATGGGAGCGAATGGAGGCATAGGCCTTCTCCTTCATGACAGATTGGGAGAACGCGCAGGGGGAATTTGCGTGACTCTGTTTCCGGAAGCTAATCTGCAGCAGTGAGGAAGACAAGGTTATTTGCACACAAAAAGATTTTTCTTCTCCCGTTATGGGCATGAAATCTTGTTTGCTGACGCGAGGGGCGAGGGCCGCCTGACTTAAAGAGATGGGATCGCGCAGGGTGGACCAGATTACGGAGCAGGTAAAGCAAGCGGGGATGGCGGCCGGGTTCGACGTGGTGGGTGTTGCCGCGGTTGATGATTTTCGCGAGCTCAACTACTTTCCCCAGTGGATCGCCGCCGGCCACGGTGGCGAAATGTCATATCTGCAAGCCCGTGATGAAGCGGGCCAACTGAAGCGCGCATCGTTGCAATCGGTCGCGCCGTGGGCGCGAAGCGTGATTGTCTGCGCAATCAACTACAACACTGCACAGCCTTACTCGACGGAGATGGTTCAGACCGATCGAGGCTGGATTTCCCGTTACGCATGGACCCAGGAGGATTATCACGATGTGGTCATGCGAAAGTTGCGCTCCGTCGAGCGCGCGCTGCAGGACGACACTGCCAATGCCGCTCTCATAACTCGCTGCTACGTGGACACGGGGCCTATCGTGGAGCGGGTCTATGCCAGGTATGCGGGTGTCGGTTGGATCGGCAAGAATACGTGCATTCTGAATCAGAAATTGGGATCGTGGTTGTTTCTTGGGGTGATTCTGACGTCGCTGGAACTCCAGCCAGGCATGCCAGCGCCAGATCGTTGCGGCACATGCACGCGATGCCTTGAGGCATGCCCGACAAACGCGTTCGTAGCGCCTTATCAACTCGATGCGAGCCGATGCATCTCATATCTCACGATCGAGAAGCGTGGTCCGATTCCCGAGGACCTGCGGGAGGGCATGGGGCGGAATGTATTCGGCTGCGACATTTGCCAGGACGTCTGCCCCTGGAACCGCAAAGCCCCGCACACACCAGATCCCGAATTTCAACCTCGGAGTGGCCTGGTGAATGTGGCACTGGACTGGTTGGCCGAGATCACACCGGACGAATTTCGGGAAAGGCTTCGCGGGTCACCCGTACGCCGTGCCAAGCGCTCAGGGTTGCGACGCAACGCCATCGTCGCGATGGGCAACAGCGGCAACAGAAAATATCTTCCCCTGCTCGAGAGACTAACGCTCGACGACGACCCCATCGTTGCAGACCACGCGAGCTGGGCCAAAACCAAGATTGAAGCCGGGTCCTAGCGACACCCGTGACTCCAATCATGGACGTGTTAGCATCGAAACAGCGGCTGCGTGACCTGCCTTCTATGCTGCGCTCTCGGTTTAGGTCTCGAAAATGTGTGCTGGCGGTCTTGCTTTGTCTGGCCGTCATTTGTCAGGCGCGAGAAGCCGAACCGCACTGGGTCCGCGTCAGTTCGGCGCATTTCTCGGTTTTGACCGACAGCGATGAAAAGAACGGGCGCGATGTGGTGGTCCGTTTTGAACAGATGCGGGTGGTCTTCGCCCAGTTGTTGCTTAAGAACAAGCTGGTAAGCGGAGAGCCTCTTGAGATCATCGCGCTCAGAAGCGACGATGAATATATCCGGCACGCGCCTGTCGTTCGCGGCCAGCCCGCGGCGCAGCCCGGCTTTTTCCTGCCCGGCGAGGACCGCGCCTACATAGTACTTAGTCTCGACAGAGACGATAACTGGCGGGCTATTTCCCGCGATTATGCGCGCTTCCTTCTGAATTACAACTATCCTCCGACTCAGGGCTGGTTCGATGAAGGATTGGCCCAGTATTTCTCCAGTGTCTACCTCGACGACCAGAATGCGCGTATAGGTGGAGATCCGGATGCGCACCCGGGCGCCCTGGGGGCCGAGGTTCAACCGCTGGCCGACCTGCTGAATACTTCTGCTTGGCTTCGGATTTCTGACCTTCTGTCTCAGCATCACGAAAGCACATGTAATGTGGCCACTCCGCCGACGCTTTTTTGTGCCCAGTCATGGATAGTGGTGCACTACTTGATCAATCAGAAAAAGCTGCCCGAGACTGGAACATACTTCGATCTCGTCGAGAACCAGGGGATGGACACGGAATCGGCAATTGGGAAGGCATACGGTATGAGCGCCGCGCAGTTTGAGCAAGCGGTGAAGGACCATTTTCGTTCACTGGCACCCTGGTGGCAGGGGCAGAGCGCGGATAAACGCTCTCCAAGAAACGGGGCCAACGGAGCGGGGTATTCATTCCCGGCTCCAATTCCGGCCGGGGATATTGGCACGAGCACCCAGCCAGTCCTGACAGCGGATGCCGGGGCCTTGCTGGCGGAAATGGAGCTGCGCCTGCCGGAGCATCGGGAGCAGGCGTTGAAGGATCTCGAATCGATGGCGAACCAACCCGTCACCGAGAATGCCATCGCGCACCGCGCTATCGGGTGGGCCCATTTGCAAAAGCGGGAATTCGATGCGGCCGCCGAGGACCTGGCCAAGGACATCGAGTTGGATGCTCACGATGTGTGGGGCCGTTACTGTCTCGCGCTGCTGAAGTACCAGGCCAGTCAATTGAGTGGGCGGCCCATGCAGGGGCTTGCCAACATGATCGTGGACTTGCGAATGGTGCTCGACTGGGATCCTGAGTTCGCCGAAGCCTATAACATGCTGGCAATGGCGAGGCTAGCAGGCGGCGGGACCAATTCGGCGATCGAAGCGATGCGGGCTGCGCTCGAACTTAGCCCTCGGAATGAGGTTTATGTGCTGAACATGGCGCAGGTCTACATGGCAGGGCGAAGTTGGGAAGCGGCGACCGCACTGTTGGAGCGGCTGAGCCAAAGTTCAAATTCGAGCATCGCCCAGGCTGCGCATAAGCATCTTGAGGAGTTGCCTACGTTGAAAAAGTACGGCGTGCTTCCCCAGAGTGCGCCCGAACCACAGTCTTCCGAAAGTTCTGTCCAGGCTCAGGCTGCCGACGCAGACACCGAGAGGGCCGAGTCGCCGTCTGAAGCTCCGGTTGACCATCGGCCCGTACGATTCCTGAAGGCCAGGCTCCTCGCGGTAGATTGTTCGCAGAGTCCTGCGGCTATCCTCTCAATCTCGGTCTCTGGAAAGAAATTGCGATTGCGTACTGCGGATTACCACGCGCTGACGCTCGTGGGAGCCGACGAATTTTCCTGCAATTGGGTAGATCGCCCGATTTCCGTGAATTACAAAGCTGGAGGAAAAGCTGACGGCGACCTGGTGTCGTTGGAGGTGCAGTAAGGCCGTAGGCAGGATTCCAATAACGGCAAACCCTCCCAGGGGAAGCCGGGAGGGTTTGTCAAATCTCGGGAGCGTGGTCCTTACGCGCGGACCACGTTGCCTGCCTGGAACCCTTTCGGGCCTTTCAACAGGTCAA
>Ga0335079_10000903_pt1 | contig 33583 bp, 33 predicted proteins | sample Lox_Sample_33_FD_206719 | JGI IMG/M metagenome (GOLD analysis project Ga0335079, IMG submission 206719) | Soil microbial communities from Loxahatchee National Wildlife Refuge, Florida, United States - Lox_Sample_3.3 | ecosystem: Environmental > Terrestrial > Soil > Wetlands | place: USA...
GGGTAGCGGACTGTCCGCCGTTACTGTACGCTCCATACGGATATTATGGCAAGTACATAATTCCGCAAAATCCTACATCCGGGGGAGTGTGGCGCACAGGACGAGCATGAGGGGGATGGGACGAAGGCTCCGTCGTCCCCGCGGAGGCGGGGACCCAGGGCCGCTGCACGGGCGCTCGCCCTGGGCTCCCGCTTTCGCGGAAGCGGCGAATTTGCCGAACGAACCCAATTTTTTCTCCCTCCCCTCGGGGAGAGGGTTGGGGTGAGGGGGCCCAAGCTCCGTGCTCCGCTTCCCCCTCACCCGGCGCTACGCGCCGACCTCTCCCTGGCGGGGCGAGGTCAATTCGCCGAACGAACCCAATTCGCCAAGCGATGCCAATCGACCGAACGAACCCAATTCGCGGAACGCGGCCACTTTGCCGAACGAACCCAATTCGCCACGCGACGCCATTTGACCGAACGAACCCAATCGGCCCGCTTCCGCGCCGCGCCGGCAAACCTTAAAGTCGGGAGGCCCTAGGGAGACTGGAATGGACACGCTCGCCGCCGCCGATCTCGATCTCGACCGCTATTGCCTGCGCCGCTTTCTGGCCGAGCTTGGCCCCGACGAGCTCGACACGCGCGCCGAGCACCATGAGCTCGGCGAGGTGGCCGCGATCCTCGACGGCAATCCCAAGGCGGTGTGGTTCAAGCATCTCGGGCCCGAGGGGGCGGAGCTCGTGGGCTCGGTGGGCGCGAGCCGCGCGCGCCTTGCCCACGCCTTCGGCGTCAAGCCCGAGGGGCTGCTGCACGAGCTGCTGCGGCGTCTGAAGCTCGAGCCGCAGATCATCGAGGTTCCGCGCGAGCGCGCGCCGGTGCAGCAGGTGGTCGAGCAGGGCGCGGCGCTCGACCTGACGCGCCTGCCGATCCATCTCCAGCACGGCGGCGACGGCGGCCTCTACATCTCGGCCTCGATCGATTTTTCGCGTGACGACGAGAGCGGCTGGACCAACGTGGGCTTCCGCCGCCTCATGCTCCGCGGCCGCACCGAGACCGGCGCTGATGTCACCGCGCCGAGCGACCTCAAGACGCTCTACGAGCGCGCGGTCGCGAAGGGGCAGAAGTTTCCGGTGAGCTTCGTCGTCGGCTCGTGGCCGACCGACCTCGTCGCCGCGACCATGCGCGTGCCGGTCGACGAGCTGGGCCTCGTCGCCTCGATGCGCGGCGCGCCGCTCCCGGTCGTCAAATGCATCACCAACGACATTCGCGTGCCGGCCGACGCCGAGTATGTCATCGAGGGCTATCTCGGCGCCGAGGGCCACATCGAGCCGGAAGGGCCGTACGGCGAGTTCCTCGGCTATTACGGCGCGCTGAAGAAGAACCCGGTGTTCCACGCGACCGCGATCACGCGGCGCAAGGACGCGCTCTTCCAGACCGCGACCATCAGCGGCCGCCATATGGCCAACACCGATACCGCGACGCTCGAGACCGTGCGTTGCGAGGTCAATGTGTGGCGCACGCTCGAGGGCGTCGTGCGCGAGCCGGTGGCCGTCTATGCCCCGGTTGCGACCGGCGGCATGCTGTCGGTGCGGGTGGCGCTGCGCCAGCGCGCGGCGGGCGAGGCGAGGTCCGCGATCATGGCGATCCTCGGCAGCACCAACGTCAAGGTCGTGAAGGTGGTCGATCCCGACATCGACATCTTCTCCGACGAGCAGATGGATTGGGCGCTCGCGACGCGCTTCCAGGCCGATCGCGACCTGATCGTCGCCGAGCGCGTCGCCGCGATCCCGCTCGATCCCTCGACAGGCGGGCATCATCAGGGTGCCAAATGCGGCTTCGACCTCACCGTGCCCTATGGCCAGAGCGGCAAGTTCGAATGGTCGGTGCCTGGCCCGCCGCGCTTTGAAGGCAAGCGCTTCCCGTCGCTCGAGGCGGCGCTCGCTGACGGACCAAAGCGCTTCGAGGAGCTGATGGCGGCCATGGGCTCGCGCGATGGCCGCGAGGTCGTGCGCGGCGTCGAGGATCTGCGCGTCAAGGGCCTGACGCGCGACGCGCAGGGCCGCTATCTCATGCCGGGAGGGGGCGCCGATTGACAGGCGCGCGCTGCGCCGTCAAATTTTGCGCAAGGAGGAATCGTCATGGCCGAAGCCTTGAAGAAAGTCACCGTGTCGATGATGAACGCCGTGCACGACCTGCCGCTTTTGGTCGCGCGCGATGAGGGCTTCTTCCGCGACGAAGGGCTCGACGTCACCATCCTCAAGACGCCGGGCTCGGGCCAGTATTCCTCCGACCACCAGGCGCTGCGCGCCAACATCTTCGACCGCACGATGGAGCAGCTCTACGACAAGGGCCAGTGCGACCAGTTCCGCATGTGCGAATGGGGCGTGATGAAGCGCGCCGTCGAATCGATCCACGAGCAGGGCCATCGCCCGGCGAAGATCGTGGCCTTGGGCTCGGCCATGTCGTCCTTCGCGCTCGTCGCCGATCCGGCCGCGCGCATCTGGGAGCCGGAGCAGTTGAAGGACCGGCCGATCGCCGTCTCGCCCTTCAACGGCTCGCACTTCACCACCTTGAAGATGCTCGACGGATTCCTCAACCGCGACCAGATCAAGACCACGTTCGCCGGCACCATGCGCGAGCGGCTCGAAGCGGTGAAGCGCGGCGAGGTCGCGGCGGCCTCCGTGATGGAGCCGTGGATCAGCGTCGGCGAGAAGATGGGCTTGCGCGTCATCATGGAATCGCATTCGACGCGGAGCGAGGCGGCAGGCGACGAGCTCGACGGGCCGACCTTGGCCAAGATGTTCCGCGCCGAGGCCGCGGCCGCCGACGCGATCGACCGCGATCCCGGCCGCTATGCGCATTATCTTGTCGACGAGGCGGGCGGCCTCATCGAAGCGCGCGACTTGAAGGTTCAGCGTCTCGTCAACGCGCCGCCCGTGCCCTACACGCGCGAGCGTTTCGACCACACCTACAACTGGACGGTCGGCTGGGGCCTCGTGCCGCCCGGCGCCACTTACGAGAACACGGTCGACAACCGCGCCTGGCAGTAACGCGTCCTGTCATTGCGAGCGAAGCGAAGCAATCTCCCGCGAGATTGCTTCGTCGCCTTCGGCTCCTCGCAATGACAGCGCGGGGTCAGCGCCGCGGCAGCGGGCCCTGGAATTCCCAGGTGTGGCCGGCCGGATCCTGCACGAACACTTGCGGCGCGCCGATGAGGCTGCTGTTCGAGTCGTACTTGATGCCGAGCGCGCGCATGCGGGCGCAGAACTGCTCGATGTCCTTCACCATCCACGCGGTGTGACGGCCGGCGGGCGTCGCCGGCGCGGCGGGGCCAGGGCAGTATTCGTCGTCCTTGGCGATCAGGTGGAACTGTACCCGGTTCTCGCTATCGCCGATCCACGCCCCCGGCACGAGATCGTCGAGCGCCTTCGGCCGCGGCAAGAGCTTCAGGCCAAGCACGTCGAGATAGAACTTGATGCAGGCATCGAGGTTCGCGCGCGTGCACGGCACGCCCTCGTGCATCAGCCCCACGAACTCGAAGGACGGAGCTTCGGTCTTCGTTTCGAGGACGGTCGCCATCGGAGCCTCTCTCCCATTTCTGCTGCGGCAATATTGACATGGGGCGCGCCGCGACACAATTTGCGTCACGCACAAGGAGGATGACATGACCGCCGAGACCGCCGTCGCCCAGAAACACGCGGCGCAGTCGCCGATCAAGGTGAAGAAGATCGGCCACCTCGTCTACGAGGTCGCCGATGTTGCCCGCACGGTCAAGTTCTGGACCGAGATGCTGGGCTTCAAGGTGTCGGACAAGAACGAGTTCGGCATGGTGTTCCTGCGCACCAATTCCGACCATCACACGATCGCGGTGGTGGAGAACAAGAAGAAGGACAAGGCGCGCGACGACCACGGGCTTCGCGTCGATCATCTGGCGCTCGAGGTCGCGAGCATGGACGAGCTCATCGCCGCGCGCGATTTCCTCAAGGCGCAGGGCGTGCCGGTGACATGGGAAGGGCGGCGCGGGCCCGGCGGCAATCCCGGCTTCCACTGCCTCGATCCCGACGGCTACGAGTTCGAGCTCTACTGCGACATGGACCAGATCGACGCGCGCGGCCTCTCGCGCCCGCCCGAGCAGTGGAACCGCGTCAGCTCGCTCGAGGACGCCAAGGCGAAGCCGCTGCCGCAGCGGTGGTAAGGCTTGGCTCGCGGCTGTTAGCCGGGCTTGCGGGAGCGGCGAACCGGGCCGCTATCGACTTCAAGCGTGGCCGACGCGCACGCAGACGCCTTCGCCACGGAGCCGGGTTGCGATCTGCCGGATCGATCCCTTCAACTGCGCGAGGTCGACGCAGTTGTTCGCCAAGAGGGCGAGCAGAACCGGGTGCGAGAGAACGTCGCTGAAATCGTCGCAAATCCTATCGGCGACACTCTCGAAGCCGGCTTGAAGGGCTTCCTCGAAATTCGGGCTAACCATGGACCGCTCCCTATCTGCGATCTGCTACGATTTTTACGCCGGAATACAGCGGCTTAGTGTGAACCCGCTCACATAACGCTGGATTTTCTTCGCCCTGACCCCGTCGGGGCGGTGGGCGCCTGACCTCGGGGGACCCAACAAAAAGCCCCCAGGAAATCCAAGGACTTCCCAGGGGCGATTTGGCGAACTCAGTCTACCATGATGAGGCGTAAGCTACTGGAACGGCACGCCTATCGCTCACACGCTGTAGTACATCTGGAACTCGATCGGGTGCGGCGTGTGCTCGAAGGCGTGGACTTCCTCGTAGCGCAGGTCGATGTAGCTCTCGATGAAGTCCTTGGTGAACACGTCGCCCTTGGTCAGGAAGGCGTGGTCGGCGCGCAGGTTCTCGAGCGCCTCGCGCAACGACCCGCACACGGTCGGGATGTCCTTCAGCTCTTCGGGCGGCAGGTCGTAGAGGTTCTTGTCGATCGGGTCGCCCGGATGGATGCGGTTCTGGATGCCGTCGATCCCGGCCATGAGCATCGCGGCAAAGCCCAGATAGGGGTTGCAGGCCGGGTCCGGGAAGCGGACCTCGACGCGCTTGCCCTTGGGGCTCGACACGATCGGGATGCGGCACGAGGCGGAGCGGTTACGTGCCGAATAGGCCAGGAGCACCGGCGCCTCGAACCCGGGAATGAGGCGCTTGTAGCTGTTCGTCGTCGGGTTGGTGAAGGCGTTGATCGCCTTCGCGTGCTTGATGATGCCGCCGATATAGAACAGTGCCGTGTCGGAGAGATCGGCATAGCCCGAGCCCGCGAAGAGCGGCTTGTCGGCCTTCCAGATCGACTGGTGCGTGTGCATGCCCGAGCCGTTGTCGCCCTTGATCGGCTTCGGCATGAAGGTCGCGGTCTTGCCGTACTGGCTTGCGACCATCGAGACCACGTACTTGTAGATCTGCATCTGGTCGCCGCCGCGGACGAGCGTGTTGAAGACGTAGCCAAGCTCGTGCTGCGAGGGTGCCACTTCATGATGGTGCTTCTCGACGTTCAGCCCCATCTCGGCCATCGTCGAGAGCATCTCGGCGCGGAGATCGGATGTGCTGTCGATCGGCGGCACCGGGAAATATCCACCCTTGATCGGCGGACGATGGCCGCTGTTGCCGTCGGGGAAGGCCTTGTCGGAGGAATCCGGGCTTTCCTCGGCGTCGATCGCATAAGACGAGGCCTGCATGCCGACCTTGAAGCGCACGTCGTCGAACACGAAGAACTCGGCCTCGGGTCCGAAGAACGCCTTGTCGGCGATGCCGGTCGAGCTGAGGTATTTCTCGGCCTTCTTGGCGATCGAGCGCGGATCGCGGCCATAGGGCTGGCCGGTCTGCGGCTCGAGGCAGTCGCAGAAGATGATGATCGAGGTCTGCGCCGCGAAGGGATCGAGGACCGCGGTCTCGCAATCCGGCTTCAAGAGCATGTCGCTCTCGTTGATGACCTTCCATCCGGCGATCGAGGAGCCGTCGAACATCACGCCTTCGGCGAGCACGTCGGCCGAGATCGCCTGGATGTGATAAGCAAGATGCTGCCACTTGCCGCGCGGATCGGTGAAGCGGAAGTCGATGAACTTCGCATCGTGCTCCTTGATCATGTCCATTACTTTTTGCTCGTTCGCCATGGTCTCCTGTCCCGTGTCCTGGTTGTTGAAGGTTTCGGCCGGCCTCCCGCGGTCGGCCGCGGTCATATGCTAGATCGCGTCCTTGCCTTTCTCGCCGGTGCGGATGCGGATCGCCTCATCGATGGTGCTGATGAAGATCTTGCCGTCGCCGATGCGGCCGGTATGGGCCGCATGCTGGATGGCTTCGACGGCGCGTTCGACGAGACTGTCTTCCATCACCACCTCGATCTTCACCTTGGGCAGGAAGTCGACCACGTACTCGGCCCCGCGGTAGAGCTCCGTGTGGCCCTTCTGGCGGCCGAACCCCTTGGCCTCGGTGACGGTAATGCCCTGGATGCCGACTTCGTGCAGCGCTTCCTTCACCTCGTCGAGCTTGAACGGCTTTATGATCGCTTCAACTTTCTTCATCTGTTCGCGCCCTCTTGGCAAATGCCGGGGCCGCCGTCTCCCCGATCCGGCTGCCGTAAGCCCCCGCTAAGCATGAGCCGTGCCAGTCTTGCGGCCGCGGCCGAGCGATGCTGGTGCAGGCTCTTGCGGAGAGATACCCGGACTCTAGGCCAAAGCACAAGCACGCTGCCGCTTTTTTGGGCAGGCTACTGGACCGGCAGGTCGATCACGTAGCGCCGATCGATCACTTTGTCCGGGTCGATCGGACCTTTCAGCAGGCCGACCGAGATGTACCACGCGATCTGCCGGGCGATGTCCATGGTGTCGAGCCCGCCATTGGCCGGGGCGTAGGCGATCGCCAGCCGCGTCTTTTCCACGGTTTCGCCGGTGTATTTGCTAATGATCGCCAGCGCCTCGGCCGCGTTGGGCCCGTCGACGCGGGTCTCGCCCGGGCCGGTGAAGGCGTCGTGATAGAAGGCGAGGCCCTTCCGGAAGGCGCGCTGGAAGCGGCGCACCATGTCGCCGCGCTCGTCCGCCGTCTTGGTGGCGACGAAGGTGATCGCCGACTGGAAGCGCACCTCGTCGCTGAGCCAGCCGATCACATGCACCTCGCCGGCCTGCTCCATCGGCACGAGCTGGGTCGCGGCATTGATGGTTCCGTCGACCTGCCCGCCTTTCACCGCCGAGATCACGTTGGGGATCGATTGCACCGCCTTCAATTGCACCTTGGCGATGTCGAACCCGAATTTCTGCGCCAGGAGCGCGAGGCGGTAATGCGCGGAGGAGCCGATCTGCGGGATGGCGAGCGAGTGTCCGGGCAGGTCCTGGTAGGATTTGAGGCCGGCCTCCCAGCCGCGGTTCGAGGCGGCGAGGGCGAAATTGTGGAAGCCTTTGGCCTCGCGTGTCTCGCCGCCGATGATCTTGATGGCGCCCTGTCCGCCCAAGGAAAACAGGCTGCCCGAGGTCGCGGTCTCGCCGAAATCCACATCGCCCGAAACGGCCGCGACCGCGATCGGCACACCGCCCCCTTCGAAGAACACGGGCTCGGCTTCAAGCCCTTCTGCGGCGAAATAGCCCTTCTCGATCGCGATGTAGGTCGGGCCCGAGTTCGCCACTCGGACAAGGCCGAGCTTGATGTGCTCGGCGGCGGCATCGCGCGCGGAGAGCGCGAGCGCGGCGGCGATCAAGCCGGCCAAAGCGGCACGGCGTCCAAACGGCGGCTTCATGCAGTCCTCCCGCGGGCCAAATCTACCCGATCAGATTGCGCCGGCAATGATGTTGACCGCGAGCGCCAGCACGCCGGTGTTGAAGAAGAAAGAGAGGACGCCATGCGCGAGTGTGATTCGTCGCATCGCGTGCGATGTCACCTGCACGTCCGAGACCTGGCAGGTCATGCCGATGACGGCGGCGTAATAAAGGAAATCCCAGTAGTCGGGGTCGTGATGGCCGGGAAATTCGAGTCCTCCGCGCATGTTGTAGTCGGGGCCGGGGTCGCGATCGCCGTAATAGGTGTGCGCATAGTGAAGCGCGAACATGGTGTGGACGAGAAGCCACGATAGAATAACGGCGACCAAGGCGAGAGCGATGCGCGGCGCGGCCGGTCCGTTCGCTTTGCCGATGACGAAGCCAAGCGCGACGAGGCTCACGGTGCCGGCCGCCACGATCAGCATCGAGAGGACCCAGGCGCGATCGTCGAGCGCGCGGGCGCGCGCGCGGATCAAATCAGGCGAGCCCTTGCCGATGGCAAGGTGCGTCAGCGCAAGAAAGACGACGACGCCGACGATCCATCCGACCAGGCCGCGCAGCGCCGCGCCGAAGCCCGGCGCCGGCAGCGCGAGCGCGAGGAGCCCGGCAACGATGGCGAAGCCGAGGCGCGGGCCGGCGGTGAAGTCGCGGACGTTCACGCGCCGCCCTGCCGCGGCACGCCCGCGAGCAGCAGCACGGCCTCGACCATGGCCTCGGCGCTCGCGCGGTTCTGCCCGGCGATGTCGAGCGCGCTGCCGTGTCCCACCGACGCGAACAGCACGTTCGTGCCGATCGTGACGGCGGCGGCGCGCTCTGGCGCCAGAAGCTTCGCGGCGATATGGCCCTGGTCGTGATACATGACAAGGAAGGCATCATAGCCTGCGCGGCGCAGCATCGTGTCGGCGCCGAACGGGCCGTCGGCCGCGACGCCGCGCGTCTGCGCCGCGGCGATGGCGGGCCCGATCGCGAGCTCCTCCTCATCGCCGAACATGCCGCCCTCGCCCGCATGCGGGTTGAGCCCGGCGACGGCGATGCGCGGTTTCGCAATACCGAGACGATGAAGCGCCTCGGCCATCTTCTCGAGCGCGACGAGGACGCGCTCACGCGTGACGAGGCTTGCCGCGCGCTTCAATGCCATGTGTAGCGTCAGATGCGCGATGCGCATGCTGTCGAAGCACAGCATGAGAAACACGTCATCGCGCGATACGCCGGCGCAGCCCGCGACGAGGCCGGGATAGCCGTCGAACGCGATCCCCGCTTCCTTCACCGCGCGCTCGGTGTGGGGCGCCGCGACGACCGCGTCGACCTCGCCCGCAAGCGCCGCCTCGATCGCGGCGCGCGCCGCTGCGATCGCCTCCGCCCCATGCGCCGCGCGCACTTGGCCTATTTCTGGCACGGCGCCCGCGATCGGCAGGATTTCTACCTTCGCCGTCGAGAGGCCGCAGCTCGCGGCATGGAGCGCGAGCGCCGCGGGATTGCCGACGAGGAGCGGTTGGCAGACCGCGGTGACGCGCGGATCGAGCGCCGCCTTCAGTGCGACCTCGGGCCCGATGCCGGCCGGATCGCCAAGGGCGATCGCGATCCGGCGCCGGAGCGCATCGCTCATACGGTGACGGGCTCGGTATCGATCGGACGGTAGAGACCGTGGCGCGCGCCCTCGACGAAGGGCACCGACTTGTCGAGCTCGATCGAGCACGAGCGCACGCGCTGTGATTCAGGCTTCAAAGCGACGATGGGCTTGCCCTCGCGGCTTGCCTTCGCGAGGCGCAGCAGCAGGCGGCGCGCGAAGATGATCCCGTTGTCGGTCGTGACCAGGTTCTCGCGCGTGCGGTCCTGGATCGGGCCCATGCTTTCCTGGATCGCCGCGTCCTGCATGGCGAAGCCGTCGACGCCGCTGAAGGTGAGGCCTGCGGCCTGCGCCTCGCGATCGATGAGATAGTCGTTCGACTTGTTGGCGAGCGGGAGATATGTGCCGGGTATGGCGCGCGCGTGGATGCCGCGCCCGCCCATCATCGCCTGGCGCTGCTCGCGCGCGAGGGCTTTGTGCGGATGGTAGTTGATGCTCCACGCCCAGCAATGCTCGTCGTCGATCGGGACCCAGGCGTGGCCGCCCAAGGGATGGCCCGCGCGCGGCGGGATGATCGTGTACCACGGCACGATCCACGGCGTGATGCGCCAGTAATAGCGTTTGTCGTCGACGTTGCGCCGCGCCCCGATGAGGAGCCCGCCCTCGAACTCCTTCACGTCGAAATAAGGCATGCGGTCGCGCTCGGTGTACTCGTTGCCCTTGGCCCCCTTGAACATCGGGTCGCGGTTCAAGTCGGCCGCGTGCAGGAACGGCACGTGGCTCGAATCGATGCCGCCTTCCATCGCCTGGAGGTAGTTGCAGTCCTGGAGGCGCTTGGAGATGTAGCGGCGCTCGGGCCCGACGAGCGTCCATTCGAGCGCCGGCAGCTCAGGCTTCTGCTCCGGAGGCCCGAGATAGGCCCAGATCACGCCGCCATGCTCGACGCACGGATAGGATTTGAGCTTGATGCGGCCGCGCATCCCGCTCTCCTCGGGCTCCGACGGCAGATCGACGCACTGACCCGTCACGTCGTATTTCCAGCCGTGATAGGCGCAGCGGATGCCGCATTCCTCGTTGCGTCCGAACCACAGCGACACGCCGCGATGGGCGCAGAACTCGTCGATGAGGCCGACGCGGTTCATGCTGTCGCGGAATGCGATGAGCGGCTCGCCCATCAGCCTGACGCGGACGGGCGGGCAGTCGGGCCCCGGCAGCTCCTCGGGCAGGAGCGCCGGGATCCAGAACCGGCGCAGAAAATCGCCCATGAGCGTGCCCGCGTTGGTGCGGGTCAGGGTGTCGTTGTCTTCACGCGAAAGGGCCATCTCTCAACCCTCCGTCGGGGAGATTGCCGCGTCGCTTCGCTCCTCGCAATGACACGCTCTGTCATTGCGAGCGCAGCGAAGCAATCTCCCGGTGCGGCCTACTTCGCCAGGTAACCGAACTTCTGGCGCGACAGGCGTCGCAATTCAGGCGACGGCATGTTCACCTTGGGGAACTTGTCGCGCCAGTGCCACGGCTTGCACGCGTCGATGATCGCGCGGCTGTTGGTGAAGTCGCCCTTCTCCTTGCGCTCGGGCTCGATGCGCGGGTCAAGGGGCGTCGACCAAGCATGGTTGATGATGTCGATCGAGGTCGCCGGATCAGAGCGCGTCAGCATTGCCCAGATCAGCTCGTCGAGGTTCGACGGGTCGATGTCGTCGTCCACCACGATGACATAGCGCCCGGTATAGGCGCCGACATGGCACATGGCGGCGATATGGCCAGCCTGCGTGGCGTGGCCGGGATAGCGCTGCTTGATCGAGATGCCGAGCAGAAGCCGCGCGGTCCCTGTCTCGTGCGCCCAGGCGGCGACGACGTCGGGCACGCCCGCCTTGGTGATGTTCTCGCGCAGCAGCGCCGAGCGCGTAACCGCGCGGTAGCGCGCGAGCTCGTCCGGCGGACGCTGCGGCGGACAGCCGAGCATGATCGGGTTGTTGCGGTAGTAGATCGCCTTGATGTCGAGCACGGGCTCGTCGCGCACGTCGCTCGCGTAATAGCCGGTCCACTCGCCGAACGGCCCTTCGGCCTTGACGTTGCCGGGCTGGACGAAACCCTCGATCACGAGTTCCGCGCGGGCCGGGAAGGGGAGGCCGGTGTACTTGCCCTTCACTACTTCGACGGGCTCGCCGCGGATGCCGCCGACGATGTCTAACTCGGAGACGCCGTAGGGCACTTCGCTGCAGCCCATGAGGAACGCCATCGGGTCGCCGCCGGCGACGATGCATACGGGCATCGGCTCGCCGCGCGCCATGTACTTGTCGCGCTGGATGCGGCCGTGCTTGCCGGGCGAGATGTAGAAGCCGACGCGCTTCTCGTCGTGGATCATGACGCGGTAGGTACCGCAATTGATCCAGCCCTCGTCGGGGTCGCGCGTCACGTTGAAGCTGCCCGTGCCGATGTAGCGGCCGCCATCTTCCTCGTGCCACTTGGGCGTCGGGAACTTCGTCACGTCGATCGCGTCGCCCTCCATGACGTTCTCGAGGATGGGCGCGGAGGTGACGTATTTCGGCGGGATCTGCTTCAGCTCCGCCATGTAGTGCTTGCGGAATTCCTCGGTGAGCTCGAGCTTGCCGAGATCGGTCGGAAATCCGAGCGTCATGTTCTGCCGCTTGCCGCCAAAGAAATTGACGAGCACGCGGCTTCCCGGCAGCGTGCCGGGCACGTCCTCGAACAGAACGGCCGGCGCCTTCTCGTCGTGCAGCACGACTTCCGACGCCATGCCAATCTCTTCCTGCCAGGTCAGGCCCTTGGCTTCGCGCAGCTCGCCGAGTTTCTTGGCCTCTTCCATCCATTCGCGCAGGTCGCGATAGGGGATGCGCGGCTCGATGTTGGAGCCTTCGCCAGGGCGACGGCCTTCGCCGCCGATCGGGTTGGCCATCGCGTCTTTCGATTGGTCTGCCATTCCTCGTCCTTTCGCGTCCTGCCCGGTCGCAGAACCTAGCTTGTCGGCCTCAGTTCGACAATCTGTGACGCAGCGTGGCGGGGCGTGCGGCGCGGTCTCATCGCGCCTCGTCGGGATCGATGCAGATGTCGCCATCGACGAGATGAGCGGTCCAGACGCGCACCGGCTCGTAGCAGGGCGGCGCGGTGCAGGCGCCGGTGCGGAGATCGAAGCGCCCCTGGTGGAAGGGACACTCGATCTCGCCGCCGATCACCGCGCCCTCGGACAGGAAGCCCGGCCCGTGCGTGCACTCGTCGGCGGTCACGAAATATTCGTCGCCGCTCTTGAACACGGCATAGGTGAAGCCTTCGCGCTCGACTTGGCGCGGACTATCCTCGCTCACCTCAGCGGCGGCGCAGAGGCGGACCAGCGTGCCGCTCATGCGCCGCGGCATAGGCAGCGCCGGCCGGTGCGTCCAGTGGGAAGCGCGCATGATTACCCTGCGTCAGGCGGAGAGCGGCGATGTTCAGAACGTGCGCAACGTGCTCGCGGCCGCCGCGCACGCGCTCACCGCGCGATACGGCCACGGACACTGGTCGACGGTGCGGACGCTCCGCACCTTGCGCAAATACGCTGGCGACAGGGTCCTCTATCTCGTGGATCTCGACGACGTTCCCGTCGGCACCTTGAAGCTGACCCACCGCAAGGTTGGCTTCTACCATGGCGACTGGTTTGCCGATCCCGGGGCATCCGCAGCTTATCTCATGGACATGGCGATCGACCCGCGCCACCAGCGGCACACCATCGGGCGCCGCGCCATGGCGCTCGCGGAGGAGATCGCTCGCCGCGAGGGCCTTTGCGCGGTCAGGCTCGACGCCTATCGCGGCCCCGCCGGCGCCGGCGCCTTCTACCGCAAGTGCGGCTACACGCTCGTTCACCAGGGCGAGATCAACGGCGCGCGGCTCGAATATTATGAGAAGCTGCTTTCCCCCTCGGCAGATCGTGCCTAAAATCCGCGCCGGAGGACAGGATGGGCAAATTCGTCATCGCGCCGCATTTCCGGCTGCAGGAATGGGTCGCCGAGGAGAAGGGCTATTTCGCCGCCGAGGGACTCGACTACGAGTTCCGCGAGACCATGAGCTCGCAATCCGGCAGCGCGCATCATCTCGGCAACCAGGTCGGCGCGTTTCAGAGCTTCGAGAAGGGCCGCACCTGCGACGTGAGCGGCGCGTGCCATTGGACCGTCAACGTCGCCGCGTCATCGGGCCACGGCAAGCTTTACAGCGACGCCTATTCCGTCTCGCCCGCGGGCGTGTTCGTGCCGCCGGAATCGCCGATCAAGGAGCCGGCCGACCTGCGCGGCGTGCCGATCTCCGTCGGCTATCAGTCGGGCAGCCACTATTCGACGATCCAGGCGCTCGAGCAGTATCTGCCGCTCGACGCGATCAAGCTCTCGTTCAACGACGGGCTTTTGTTCAGCCGCATGGAGCTGCTGTTCGACCGCAAGGTGCCGGCGGCAGCTGTTTTCAGTGGCCCTTACTACTTTCTCGAGCAGCTGGGCTACCGCAAGGTGATCGACAGCACCTTCATGATGGCGTCGATGATCACGGGCGATCCCGATCCCGAGGACGTGCGCAAATATTTCGCGGCATTGCGCCGCGCGCAGCGCGATATCGATCTCCGGCCCGAGCTCTACACGCACTACTACAAGAGGGAATTCCCGGCGCGCTTTCACGCGATGATGGACACGCGGCGCTGGGGTCCGGGCGAGCGCATCGTGTTCGAGCCTTATACGCGCGAGGTGTTCGAGGAATCGCAGCGCTGGATCGCCGAGCGTCAGATCTTCCCCGAGGGCGGCATGGGCTCGGGCGACTACGGGAGCTCGGTCTTTTCGCTCGCGGCGGAGTAGGTAACGATTTCTTTACCGGGCGGGCGCGATCATCGCCCTGCCCGGAAGTGATGATCTCGCAGGTTCGCCGGGTACTGCACAAAGCCCCGTCCTCGCGGCGGGGCTTTTTGTTTGGCGAGGATCGAGCGCTCATCCCCCCGCCCGCGACGCAATCGCTGCGATGGTTTGCTCCCGGCCAATGATCTGCATCAAGACGGGAGTGCGCCCAGACGTGCCATCCTTTCGCGCAAGGAGGTACTCATGGGCGGAGATTGGCTCCTCTTCGTGTTCTTCGCGATGGTCGCCGTCGCTGGCGGACTGAGCGCACTCGTATCGGCGTTCGAGCATGGGCGCGACAAGGAGCGGCACCCCGAACATTGGGAGCCGTAAGGCCGGTCGAGCAGGCGGAGGCGCGGTCGGGGAGCCTGGAAAATTGGGGCGAGTGATCGGAATTGAACCGACGACATCCAGATCCACAATCTGGCGCTCTAACCAACTGAGCTACACCCGCCGCCAGGGACAGCGCGTAGCGCGCGGGATGCGAATCGTCAAGTTCCGGCGCCTTTCTTCGCCCTGCCGCAAGCGATAGATTCCGCCGATGCGCGCGGACGAACTTGCGCTCCTGACACCACAAGAAATGGCCGCGGCCGATCGCGTCGCCTTCGTCGCCGGAGTTCCGGGCCAGGATCTCATGGAGGCGGCGGGCTGTACCGTCGCCGCTGCCGTCATGCGGCGCTGGGACAAGTGCGCGGTGGCCGTGCTGTGTGGGCCCGGCAACAATGGCGGCGACGGGTTCGTGGCCGCGCGCCATCTCGCCGCGGCGGGCTGGCCTGTGCGGCTCGGCCTCTTGGGACCGCGCGAGGCTTTGAAGGGTGACGCGGCCCATCACGCGGGCCTGTGGACGGGTCCCGTCGAGCCGCTGGCGCCAGCGCTTCTCGACGGCGCTGGTGTCGCGATCGATGCGATCTTCGGCGCGGGGCTCGCGCGTCCGCTCGAGGGCGTGGCGAAGGATGTGGTCGAGGCGTTGCGCGCGCGCGAGATCCCGTCCGTCGCGGTCGACGTGCCGAGCGGGCTCGACGGCGCAACCGGCGCGGTCCTCGGTGCTGTCGCGCCGGCCGCGATCACCGTCACCTTCTTCCGCAAGAAGCCGGGCCACCTTCTGCTGCCCGGCCGCGCGCTCTGCGGCACGCTCGTGCTCGCTGACATCGGCATCCCGGCAAGCGTGCTCGATGCGATCGCGCCCAAGACGCACGAGAACGGCCCGGCGCTGTGGCTCGATGCGTTTCCCTGGCCCAAGCTCGACGGCCACAAATACGCGCGCGGCCATCTGCTCGTGTGGGGCGGTACGGTGATGACCGGTGCGGCCCGGCTCGGCGCGCGCGCGGCGGCGCGAATGGGCGCGGGGCTCGTCACTGTTGCGGCGCGCGGCGCGAGTTGGCCCATCTACGCGGCATCGCTCGTGGGCGTCATTGTGCAGCCAATCGCCGGGCTCCCGGGCTTCGAGCAGCTTCTCGCCGACCCGCGCCGCAACGCCGTGCTGATCGGCCCCGGCGCCGGCACGAACGAGGCGACGCGCGCAGCCGTGCTTGCGGCACTCGGTGCGCGCCGCGCCGCCGTGCTCGATGCCGACGCGCTCACCGTCTTCGCCGGCGATCGCGAAAGCCTCTTCACCGCGATTGAGGGTCCAGCCGTGCTCACGCCGCACGAGGGCGAGTTCGCGAAGCTCTTCGGCGCGCATCCCGGCGACAAGCTCGCGCGTGCCCGCGCCGCGGCCGTGGTTAGCGGCGCCGTGGTCCTCCTGAAAGGCGCCGATACCGTCGTGGCGGCACCCGACGGGCGCGCGGTCATTAACGTGAACGGCCCCCCCGAATTGGCAACTGCCGGAAGCGGCGACGTCCTTGCGGGTATGATTGCCGGGCTCCTGGCGCAAGGGCTCGATCCGTTCCGCGCTGCCGCATGCGCCGCCTGGATGCACGGTGCGGCGGCCGCCGAGTTCGGCCCCGGCCTCGTCGCCGAGGACCTTCTCGACATGCTGCCGCGTGTGCTGCGTCGGCTTAGCGCAGCATCGCGGACCTGACGCTTTCGCAAAGCCGATTCGCCACAAAAACGGCTATACTCTCACGGCATGAGTGATCGCGCCGGCTCCGGCTTCCTCGATTCGGTCTTCGACCGGACGATCGGCAATTTGCGTCATGTCTGGCGCGACATCGCCGCTTCGGCGCGCGGCGTCATGTCGAACGCGCCCAGGCCCGACCTCTCCGGTGACGATGTCGACCGGGTGCGCACGCAGCTGCGCGACTGCCTCGAAGGCAAGGGCGGCGAAGTCTCGGCGCGTGCCCGTGCCGCGGCGCTGGGGCGCACCTATCTTGCGTTGAACGAGGCCGGGCGCGAGCGCTTCCTGCGCATCCTTGCGACCGAGTTCGACATCGACCGCGCGGCAGTCCAGGCGCAGTGGGAGCGCTTGCGGCGCGCCAAAAGCGAAGAGGAGCAGCGCCCCCTCGAACGCGCGCTCCGTCATGCACTCGAAGCGCCGCGCATCAAGCTCCTGACGCAGTTCAACGCGTTGCCGGAAGGCGTGAAGTTCCTGGTCGACATGCGCGCCGAATTGATGAAGCTCGCGAAGGGCGATCCGGCGCTCGCCTCGCTCGAGCTCGATTTGAAGGACCTGCTCACGAGCTGGTTCGACATCGGTTTCCTCGAGGTGAGCCGCATCACCTGGAATTCACCTGCCTCGCTCCTCGAGAAGCTCACGGGCTATGAGGCGGTGCACGCGATCCGCAGCTGGAAGGACCTGAAGAACCGCCTCGAGGATGATCGGCGGTGCTTCGCCTATTTCCATCCGCGCATGCCGGACGAGCCATTGATCTTCGTCGAGGTGGCGTTGACGAAGGGCATGTCCGACGACGTGCAGCTTCTGCTCGACGAGAAGGCGCCGCTCGAGGACCCGGCCGAGGCCGACACGGCGGTCTTCTATTCGATTTCGAACTGCCAGCGCGGGCTCTCCGGCATCAGCTTCGGCGACTTCCTCATCAAGCGCGTCGTCGATCAGCTCGCGGCCGAGCTGCCGCATCTCACGACCTACGCGACGCTGTCGCCCCTTCCCGGCTTCCGCCCTTGGCTTGAGAAGCGCTTCGCCGAGCAGGGCGAGACGATCCTCACGCCCAACGAACGCAAAGCGCTCGAGGGGCTTCCGGAGCCCGCCATGCGCAACCTGCCGAAGCTCGTGGCAAAGAACGGCTGGCACCGCGACGACCACCTTTCCCAGGCGGCACGCGCGCCGCTTCTTCGGCTTGCCGCGCGCTACGTCCTCAACGAGAAGACCCCGGCCGGCCGCGCGCTCGATCCGGTCGCGCATTTCCATCTGAGCAACGGCGCCCGCGTCGAGCGGCTCGACTGGCGCGCCGATCTATCGGCGAAGGGCCTGCAGCAGTCGTACGGGCTCATGATCAACTATCTCTATCGACTCGACGCGATCGAGGCGAACCACGAGGCCTATTCGGGCGAGGGCCGTGTCGCCGCGTCCTCGACCTTGCAGAAGCTTGCCAAGAGCTGATCTGCCGCCCCGGCGCCTGCAATCGCGAGGGACGGGGGCTCAGGCTTGAAGCGCTGATGCCGGCACGTCTACTCTCGCCGCTCCGGTGCGCCCAAGCATTTCCGCAAAGGAGGCAGTTCACGTGATCAAATTGACCGACCCGATTCGAAATGTGTTGTCCTCGGCGCTGAAGGATGGCACGCCCTGTCTCCTTGGCACTTCGACCAAGGACGGCCATCCCCAGATCAGCCCGAAAGGCAGTGTCGTCGTCTTCGACGATGAGACCTTGTGCTATTGGGAGCGCAGCAACCGGTCGGCGCTGAAGCGGATCGAAGAGAACCCGCATGTCTGCATCTTCTATCGCAATCCGCAGCATGCCGGCGAGTTGCGCTACCGCGCCGGCGTCATCCGCTTTTATGGCGATGTCCGCCTGGTCACGAGCGGCCCCGAGCGCGACAAGGTCTGGGACTTGATCCCGGAAGAGGAGCGCAAGCCCGATCCGGAGAAGAAGGGGACGGCCGTACTGGTGCGCTTGAGAAGCGTCGAGGAATTGTCGGGCAACGTCATCATGGCGCGCGACTGAAGCGAGGAACCCTCTCCGCCCTCGGGGCGGAGAGGGCATTCGCGCCCGTTTGGTGACGACCGCGCGCACTCAATGTTTGCGCGTCTTCCGCACCGTGCTATGAACCCGCCCTCGCCGGCGGCGGCCCGCCGCGCCCGTGGCGGAACCGGTAGACGCGGCGGCCTTAGAAGCCGCTGCCGCAAGGCGTGGGGGTTCAAATCCCTCCGGGCGCACCAGCGGCGCCGCACACGTGTCGACGAGGCCCCGAGGAAGCCCAAGCTCCCATGCAGATCACCGAGACCAATACCGAAGGCCTGAAGCGCGAGTTCACTGTCACCGTCGAGGCGGCCGACATCGAGAAGCAGGTGACGGCAAAGCTCGAGGAGCTGCGCCGGTCGATGCAGCTGCCGGGATTCCGGCCCGGCAAGGTGCCGCTCACCCTGCTGCGCCAGCGCTATGGCCGCTCGGTCATGGGCGAGGTGCTGGAGCGCACCGTCAACGACAGCAGCGCCGAGGCGATGCGGGAGCGCAATCTGCGCCCGGCGCTTCAGCCCAAGGTCGAGATCGTCAATTTCAACGAGGGCGCCAATCTCGAATACAAGATGGCGGTAGAGATCCTGCCCGAGATCCAACCGATGAACTTCGCCGAGCTGTCGCTCGAGCGGCTGAAGCCCGCCATCCCCGACGAGGACGTGACCGCCGCCTTGGAGCGCCTCGCCAAGGGCCAGAGAAAACAGGAAAAGGCCGAGCGGCCGGCGCAGAAGGGCGACGTCGTCGTCATCGATTTCACCGGCGCGAGCGACGGCACGCCGATCCCCGGCGCCGCCGCTACCGACTATGCGCTCGAGCTGGGCTCGGGTGGCTTCATCCCCGGCTTCGAGGACCAGCTCGTGGGCGCCTCGGCCGACGAGGAGCGCGCCTTCGACATCACGTTCCCGGCGGATTACGGCAGCGCGGATCTCGCCGGCAAGGCGGCGCGCTTCACCGTCAAGGTCAAGGAGGTGCGCGGGCTCGCCGAGCAGGCCGTGGACGAGGGGCTCGCGACCGCGCTCGGAATGGAAAATCTCGACGAGCTGCGCAAGACGGTGCGCGAGCAGATCGAGCGCGACTATGGCCGGCTCGCGCGTCAGAAGCTGAAGCGCGACCTGCTCGACCGCTTGGCCGAGCGGCATCATTTCCCCGTGCCGGATGGCATGGTGCAGATCGAGTTCGACACGATCTGGAAGCAGATCGAGGACGAGCGGAAGCGCCAGAAAGAGGCCGCGGCCGCTCCGGCTGCCGGCGCGGGCGACGCGCCGCCGCCCGAAGCCGAAAAGCCGCCCGAGGAGGATGACGAGACGCTCAAGGCCGAATACCGCGCCATCGCCGAGCGCCGCGTGCGCCTTGGCCTCCTTTTGTCCGAGGTCGGGCGCGCCAACAACATCACCGTGACGCAGGACGAGCTCAACCGCGCGCTTCTGGAGACGGCGCGGCGCTTCCCCGGGCAGGAGCGGGCGGTGGTCGATTACTACCGCAACAATCCGTCGCTGCTCGATGGGCTGCGCGCGCCCATCTACGAGGACAAGGTCGTCGACTTCATCCTCGAGCTCGCCCAAGTGAGCGAACGCTCGCTCGCGCCCAAGGAGCTTGTCGCGATCGCCGAGGCCTTGGAAGACGACGATGCAAAGCCCAAATCAGAGGAAAGCCCGCCTTCGTGACGGGCGGCAGGAGACGGCCAGCATGAATCCCTATGAGTTCCAGATGAACAATCTCGTGCCGATGGTGGTCGAGCAGACCAATCGGGGCGAGCGCGCCTACGACATTTTTTCCCGGCTCCTCAAAGAGCGCATCATCTTCCTGGTCGGCCCGGTGAACGACGGGGTGGCGAGCCTCGTCTGTGCCCAGCTCCTGTTTCTCGAATCGGAGAATCCGGGGAAGGACATCTCCTTCTACATCAATTCGCCGGGCGGCGCGGTCAGCTCGGGTCTCGCGATCTACGACACGATGCAATATATCCGCTGCGACGTCGCCACCGTGTGCATCGGCATGGCGATGTCGATGGGCTCGCTGCTGCTCGCGGCCGGCGCCAAGGGCAAGCGCGTGTCGCTGCCCAATTCGCGCATAATGATCCATCAGCCCTCGGGCGGCGCCCAGGGCCAGGCCACCGACATCGAGATCCAGGCACGCGAGATCCTGTATCTGCGCTCACGGCTGAACGAGATCTACGTACGTCACACCGGGCAATCGCTCGACACCATCCAGGCAGCGGTCGAGCGTGACAAGTTCCTGTCGCCGGCCGAGGCCAAGGAATTTGGCATTATCGACGACGTGATGGCCTCGCGGCCGCCGCGTGCGGACGAGGTTCGCGCCGCGGTCCGCGCCTGAGGGTGCGGGCGCAATGCCCGGTCCGGCGTGTTCCGCCCTTGTTCACGGGGCGGTTAACACCACATTTAACTGGTCATTGATCCTCGGGCAGTAGATATTGTTCAATTAGAAAGCTATGTGCCGAGCGGCCGGGGATGGGGCGACCTGGGGGCGGCACGGGCGAGCGTGGTATCAGGGGTCACTGGCTGACGGTGACGGAGAGCCCATGACGAAGTCCAGCGGCGGCGATTCAAAGAATACGCTCTACTGCTCCTTCTGCGGCAAGAGCCAGCATGAGGTCAGGAAGCTCATCGCCGGCCCGACCGTCTTCATCTGCGACGAGTGCGTCGAGCTCTGCATGGATATCATCCGTGAGGAGCACAAGACGACGCTGGTGAAGTCGCGCGACGGCGTGCCCACTCCGCGCGACATTTGCAAGGTGCTCGACGACTATGTCATCGGCCAGGACCACGCAAAGCGCGTGCTCTCGGTCGCGGTCCACAATCATTACAAGCGGCTGGCGCACGGCGCCAAGAACAACGACGTCGAGCTCGCGAAGTCGAACATCCTGCTCGTGGGCCCGACGGGCTCGGGCAAGACGCTCCTGGCGCAGACCCTGGCGCGCATCATCGACGTGCCCTTCACGATGGCCGACGCGACGACGCTCACCGAGGCGGGCTATGTCGGCGAGGACGTCGAGAACATCATTCTGAAGCTGCTCCAGGCGGCGGACTACAACGTCGAGCGCGCGCAGCGCGGCATCGTCTATATCGACGAGGTCGACAAGATCAGCCGCAAGTCGGACAACCCCTCGATCACGCGCGACGTGTCGGGCGAGGGCGTGCAGCAGGCGCTCCTCAAGATCATGGAAGGCACCGTTGCCTCGGTGCCGCCCCAGGGCGGGCGCAAGCATCCGCAGCAGGAGTTCCTGCAGGTCGACACGACCAACATCTTGTTCATCTGCGGTGGCGCCTTCGCCGGCCTCGAGAAACTGATCGCGCAGCGACGCCAGGGCACGTCGATCGGGTTCGGCGCCGAGGTGCGCGGCCCCGACGAGCGCAAGACCGGCGAGATCCTGAAGGATCTCGAGCCTGAGGATCTCCTGAAGTTTGGCCTCATCCCCGAGTTCGTCGGCCGCCTGCCCGTGGTGGCGACGCTCGACGACCTCGACGAGGGCGCGCTCGTCGACATCCTCATGAAGCCCAAGAACGCGCTGGTGAAGCAGTATCAGCGTCTGTTCGAGATGGAGGATGTGAAGCTCGAGTTCCAGGACGAGGCGCTGCGCGCGATCGCGCACAAGGCGATCAACCGCAAGACCGGCGCGCGCGGCCTCCGTTCGATCATGGAGGCGATCCTTTTGGAGCCCATGTTCGAGTTGCCGGGACTCGACGGGGTGACCAGCATGGCGATCAGCAAGGAGGTGGTGGAGGGCCGCGCCAAGCCGCTCTACATCTACTCCGAACGGCGCCAGGACTATCTCGAGCGCCGCGGCGAAGGCGCCGGAGCCTGAGTCGGGCACATTTTGTCGCAGCTTGCGGTCCGTGGCGTTAACGAACGCGTGCTCCTCGCGTCGTTCCCCTTGACGCAACTCCAAGCCGGTCCACCTAATAGGTGTTGAACAAGCGGCGGCCCATGGCGGCCGCTGCAGTGCCGGGCACGGTCACCCGCCGGCCCGGCTCGTTAAGAAAGGGGCGCCATGTTCGAGATTTCCCGCGGTACGGTTTATCCGGTCCTGCCTCTTCGGGACATTGTCGTGTTCCCGCACATGATCGTGCCGCTGTTCGTCGGCCGCGAGAAGTCGGTGCGCGCGCTCGAAGACGTGATGAAGGACGACAAGCAAATTCTCCTCGTCACGCAGAAGAACGCGGCGCAGGACGATCCCGGTCCCGCCGACATCTACACCGTCGGCACGATCGGCACGGTGCTGCAGCTGCTCAAACTGCCGGACGGCACGGTCAAGGTGCTGGTGGAAGGCGGCCAACGCGCGCGCATCGTCCGTTTCACGGACAACGAAGCGTTCTTCCAAGCTTTCGCCGAGGGCGTGCCCGACAAGACGGGTGACCAGCAGGAGCTCGAGGCGCTGGCGCGCACCGCGGTCACGCAGTTTGAGCAATACATCAAGCTCAACAAGAAGATCCCGCCCGAGGTGCTCGTCTCGATCAACCAGATCGAGGACCCCTCGAAGCTTGCCGACACGCTCGCCTCGCACCTGGCGCTCAAGATTCCCGAGAAGCAGGAGCTGCTCGAGGCCGAAACGGTGTCGGAGCGGCTCGAAAAAGTGTTCGGCTACATGGAGAGCGAGATCGGCGTCCTCCAGGTCGAGAAGCGCATCCGCTCGCGCGTGAAGCGCCAGATGGAGAAGACGCAGCGCGAGTACTACCTCAACGAACAGCTCAAGGCGATCCAGAAGGAGCTGGGCGAGGGCGAGGACGGCAAGGACGAGCTCGCCGAGCTCGAGGAGCGCATCAACAAGACCAAGTTCTCGAAGGAGGCGCGCGAGAAGGCTCAGGCCGAGCTCAGGAAGCTCCGCACCATGAGCCCGATGTCGGCCGAGGCGACGGTCGTGCGCAACTATCTCGACTGGCTCCTGTCGATTCCGTGGCAAGTTCGCACCAAGGTGAAGCGCGACATCAAGGCCGCCGAGAAGGTGCTGAACGACGACCATTACGGGCTCGAGAAGGTGAAGGAGCGCATCCTCGAATACCTCGCCGTGCAGCAGCGCATGCGCAAGGTGAAGGGGCCGATCCTCTGCCTCGTCGGGCCGCCGGGCGTCGGCAAGACTTCGCTCGGCAAGTCGATCGCGCGCGCCACGGGCCGCAACTTCGTTCGCATGTCGCTCGGCGGCGTGCGTGACGAGGCCGAGGTCCGCGGCCACCGCCGGACCTATATCGGCTCGCTCCCCGGCAAAGTCATCCAGGGCATGAAGAAGGCGAAGTCGTCGAACCCGCTCTTCTTGCTCGACGAGGTCGACAAGCTGGGCCAGGACTGGCGCGGCGATCCGAGCTCGGCTCTGCTCGAGGTGCTCGATCCCGAGCAGAACTCGACCTTCCAGGATCATTACCTCGAGGTCGATTACGACCTGTCTGACGTGATGTTCATCACCACGGCGAACACGCTGCGCATGCCGCAGCCGCTCCTCGACCGCATGGAGTTGATCCGGCTTCCCGGTTACACCGAGGACGAAAAGGTCGAGATCGCCAAGCGCCATTTGATCCCGAAAGAGATGAAGGCGCACGGCCTCAAGAAGACCGAGTGGTCGATCACCGACGATGCGCTCCGCGATTTGTGCCGCTACTACACGCGCGAGGCGGGCGTGCGCAATCTCGAGCGCGAACTCGCGAACCTGCAGCGCAAGTCCTTGAAGGACATCTCGATGCGTCACCTCAAGAAGGTGACGATCTCGCGCCGCAACCTCGACAAGTATGCGGGTGTCCGCCGGTTCCGTTTCGGCGAGGTGGAAGAGCACGATCTCGTCGGCGTGACGACGGGCCTCGCTTGGACCGAAGTCGGCGGCGAGCTTCTGTCGATCGAGGCGGTAACGCTTCCCGGCAAGGGCAAGGTTACGGCGACCGGCAAGCTCGGCGACGTGATGCGCGAATCGGTGCAGGCGGCCGAGAGCTATGTGAAGGCGCGCTCGATCGCTTTCGGCATCGTCCCCACCCTCTTCGACCGCAAGGACATCCACGTCCACGTGCCCGAGGGTGCGACACCCAAGGACGGCCCCTCGGCCGGCGTCGCGATGGTGACCTCGATCGTGTCGGTGTTGACCGGCGTCGCGGTCCGCAAGGACATCGCCATGACCGGCGAGATCACGCTCCGCGGCCGCGTGCTGCCGATCGGCGGGCTCAAGGAGAAGCTCCTGGCGGCATTGCGCGGCGGCTTGAAGACCGTGCTCATCCCGAAGGAGAATGAGAAGGATCTCGCCGAGATTCCCGATAACGTGAAGCGCGGTCTCACCATTATTCCGGTGGGAACGGTGGACGAGCTGCTGAAGCACGCCCTCGTGCGCGAACTGACGCCGATCGAGTGGAACGAAGACGATCGCCCGGCGATCCTGCCGAAGGGCGAAGAGGATGGCCGCACCGGCATCGTCACTCACTGATACGGAACTGGTTGCAAGCGCCGTCACCCCAAAGGGTGACGGCGTTTTCATTTGTGGAACGTGGTGAAAATCGCGGATCGCGCGATTGACGCGCTCGAAATTGCGGACTTACACTCGCATCCCTTGATCGAAGCGCGATTTTATCAAGGCGAACTGGGGGCCGCGGTGAACAAGAACGAACTCGTCGATACCGTCGCTGAGCGCTCGGGGCTCAAGAAGAACGAGGCAGAGAAGACGGTCGATGCCGTGTTCGACACGATTGCGTCGGCGCTGCGCGGTGGCGACGAAGTGCGTATCGTCGGCTTCGGCACGTTCAGCGTGAGCGAGCGTGCGGCGAGCGAGGGCCGCAATCCGCGCACCGGCGAGAAGATGCTGATCGCCGCCTCGAAGCAGCCCAAGTTCCGCGCCGGCAAGGGGTTGAAGGACGCGATTCGCTGATATAGTCGGCGTCGGGCGATTAGCTCAGCGGTAGAGCACCTCGTTTACACCGAGGGGGTCGGAGGTTCGAAACCTTCATCGCCCACCATTGCCGCAAATCCGCCAAGGTGTCGCGTCATGCTTGCGCATGAATGATGAAACGCGCGTATCCTTCGACGACGGGCAGACAGCGTGGAGCATCGCCGCGATGCTGGTCGAAAAGCACGGCATCCGCGCTGCTTCCTTCGCCGAGCACCAGGCGCTGAAGGCGCGCCAACGCGGCGAGCCCAGCTCGGTCGAGCGCTGGCGCAATGTCGCCGATGCCGCGGCCGCGATCCTCCGCGGCGAGGGATTCGACTGATCCTGTCCGAACTCGTTGCAGGACAATGAAATCCCGGGCCCATTCCTTGACACATCGTTAACGGCCGGGCTAAGAGGCGAACGCGCGGTGATGCTGCCGCGGGGGCGTAGCTCAGTTGGTTAGAGCGCCGGCCTGTCACGCCGGAGGCCGCGGGTTCGAGTCCCGTCGCTCCCGCCACTAAGCGGGTGACGATCCGCCGCAAACCCGGCGCGGGGACGAGCGATGAACAGCCTGGTAGGGGCCTATCTCCCGATCTTGATCTTCATCGGCATCGCCGTTGGGCTTGCGCTTGTGATCGTGCTCGCCTCTTTCGTCATCGCGCGCCAGCGTCCGGATTCGGAAAAGCTCTCGCCTTACGAGTGCGGCTTCGAGCCGTTCGCCGATGCGCGCAACAGGTTCGACGTGCGCTTCTATCTCGTCGCCATCCTGTTCATCATCTTCGATCTCGAGGTCGCGTTCCTGTTTCCGTGGGCGGTGGCGCTGGGCAAGATCGGCGTGTTCGGATTCTGGTCGATGGTCGTGTTCCTCGCCGTGCTGACGGTGGGTTTCATCTACGAATGGCAGAAGGGAGCGCTCGAATGGGAGTAGAGGCGCCGCCCCGGGAAGAGCTTCTCGCCAAGCTCGGCGAGGAGGTGCGCGACAAGGGTTTTCTGCTGACGACGCTCGATTCGTTGGCCAACTGGGCGCGCAGCGGTTCGCTCTGGCCGATGACGTTCGGGCTCGCCTGCTGCGCCGTCGAGATGATGCACACGGCGGCGAGCCGCTACGATCTCGACCGCTTCGGCGTTGTCTTCCGCCCGAGCCCGCGCCAGTCGGACGTGATGATCGTCGCGGGCACGCTTTGCAACAAGATGGCGCCGGCGCTCCGCAAGGTTTACGACCAGATGGCGGAGCCGCGCTGGGTCATCTCGATGGGCTCGTGCGCCAACGGCGGCGGCTATTACCATTATTCCTATTCGGTGGTGCGCGGCTGCGACCGCATCGTGCCGGTCGATGTCTACGTGCCAGGCTGCCCGCCCACCGCCGAAGCGCTGCTCTATGGCGTGCTGCAACTCCAGAAGAAGATTCATCGTCAGCGCACGTTCGCGCGCTGACCGCGTGAGAGGACTATGACGGCAACGCTCCGCGAGCTCGGCGATTACGTGGCGGCGGCCTTCCCGGGTGACGCGACGAACCCGCGCATCGCCCATGGCGAGCTCATGCTCGACGTGCGGCGCGAAGGGATCGCGCGCGTGCTCGCCTATCTGCGCGACGATCCGAACTGTCTTTTCACGATCCTCGCCGATCTCTGCGGTGTCGACTATCCCGAGCGGCCGGAGCGCTTCGACATCGTCTACAATCTCTTGAGCCTGCGCCACAACCGGCGCATCCGTCTCAAAGTGACAGCCGACGAGGAAAGCCCGGTTCCGTCCGCCGTCGGCGTCTACAGCGCCGCCGGCTGGTTCGAGCGCGAGGCGTGGGATCTTTTCGGGATATATTTCTCCGATCACCCCGATCTGCGGCGCATCCTCACCGACTATGGCTTCGAGGGCCATCCGCTGCGGAAGGACTTTCCGCTCACCGGCTATGTCGAGCTGCGCTACGACGAGGATCAGAAGCGCGTCGTCTACGAGCCGGTGAAGCTCAAGCAGGAATTCCGCAGCTTCGATTTCCTGTCGCCGTGGGAAGGAATGAACCATGTGCTTCCCGGCGACGAGAAGGCGAAGGAGGAGAAGCCGTGAACGGCGATCCTCAGGCGCAACTCAAAAGCTTCACCATGAATTTCGGGCCGCAGCATCCGGCCGCGCACGGCGTGCTACGTCTCGTCCTTGAGATGGACGGCGAGGTGGTGGAGCGCGCCGATCCGCATATCGGGCTGCTTCACCGCGGCACCGAGAAGCTCATCGAGTACAAGACCTATCTCCAGGCCGTGCCCTATTTCGACCGGCTCGACTATGTCTCGCCGATGTGCAACGAGCATGCCTTCGCGCTCGCGGTCGAGAAGCTTCTGGGGATCGATCCGCCGCCGCGCGCCAAATATATCCGCGTGCTCTTCGCCGAGATCACGCGCATTTTGAACCATCTCCTGAACCTCACGAGCTTCGCGCTCGACGTCGGCGCCATCACGCCGCTCCTCTGGGGCTTCGAAGAGCGCGAGAAGCTCATGGAGTTCTACGAGCGCGTCTCCGGCGCCCGCCTTCACGCGGCATATTTCCGGCCCGGCGGCGTGCATCAGGACATGCCCGCGGGGCTGGCCGACGACATCCGCGCCTTCGCCGCGGCCTTCCCGCAGCGCGTCGACGATCTCGAAGAGTTGCTGACCGAGAACCGCATCTTCAAGCAGCGCACCGTTGATATCGGCGTGGTCAGCGCCGAGGAGGCCATCGACTGGGCTTTCGCCGGGCCGATGCTGCGCGGCTCGGGCATCGCCTGGGACCTGCGCAAGGCCCAGCCTTACGATGCCTATGAGGAGATGGATTTCGACGTGCCGATCGGCAAGAACGGCGATTGCTGGGACCGCTATCTCGTGCGCATGGAAGAGATGCGGCAATCCTTGCGCATCATCAATCAGGCGCTCGACAAGATGCCGGGCGGGCCGATCGCGGTCGACGATCGCAAGGTGATGCCGCCGCCGCGCGCCGAGATGAAGCGCTCGATGGAAGCGCTCATCCATCACTTCAAGCTCTATACCGAGGGCTATCACGTGCCCTCCGGCGAAACCTACACGGCGGTCGAGGCGCCGAAGGGCGAGACCGGCGTCTATCTCATCGCCGACGGTTCGAACCGGCCCTATCGCTGCAGGCTGCGCTCGCCCGACTTCCTCTTTCTCCAGGGGCTCGACTTCATGGCGAAGGGTCACATGCTTGCCGACCTCGTGGCGATCATCGGCTCCATGGACATCGTCTTCGGAAGCATCGACCGATGAGCGACGACCACAGCCTTCCCCCCGTCGAGCAGCCGGCGAGTTTTGCCTTCACGCCCGAGAACCTCGCGAAGGCGAAGGCGCACATCGCCAAATATCCGCCCGGCCGCCAGGCGAGCGCGGTCCTGCCGCTCCTCGACCTGGCGCAGCGCCAGCACGACAACTGGCTGCCGCGCGCGGCGATGGATCATGTCGCCGAAATCCTTGAGATGGCAGCGATCCGCGTCTACGAGGTCGCGACTTTCTATACGATGTTCAACCTGCGCCCGGTGGGCCGCTATTTCTTCCAGATCTGCACGACCACGCCGTGCTGGCTCCGTGGCTCGGATGATGTGGTCGCCGCGTGCCGCAAAAAGCTCGGCATCGATATCGGCGAGACCACGCCCGACGGGCTTTTCTCGCTGCGCGAGGTGGAATGCCTCGGCGCTTGCGTCAACGCGCCGATCATCCAGATCAACGACGATTTCTATGAGGATCTGGATGGGCCCGCGACCGAGGCGCTGATCGACGCCTGCAAAAGCGGCAAGGTCCCGGAAAAGGGCTCGGTCAAGGGCCGCCACGGCTCGATGCCCGCGGGCGGCGCCACGACGCTCACCGATCTTGCCTTCAAGGATTGAGCATGCTCGCCGACAAGGACCGTATCTTCACCAACCTCTATGGCCAGTTCGACTGGCGCTTGGCCGGCGCGCGGAGACGCGGCGATTGGGATGGCACGAAGGAGCTCATCGCCAAGGGGCGCGACTGGATCGTCAACGAGGTGAAGGCCTCGGGCTTGCGCGGCCGCGGCGGCGCGGGCTTCCCGACCGGCCTCAAATGGTCCTTTATGCCCAAGACGAGCGACCGGCCGTGCTATCTCGTCGTCAACGCCGACGAGAGCGAGCCCGGAACCTGCAAGGACCGCGACATTCTCCGCAACGATCCGCACAAGCTCGTCGAGGGTGCGCTCATTGCTTGCGTCGGCATGGGCGCCTCGGCGGCCTATATCTATATTCGCGGCGAATTCTATAACGAGGCGCAGCGGCTCCAGGCGGCGATCGACGAGGCCTATGAAGCGGGGCTCGTCGGCAAGAACGCATGCGGCTCGGGCTATGATTGCGAGATCTTTCTCCATCGCGGCGCCGGCGCCTATATCTGCGGCGAGGAGACGGCGCTCCTGCAAAGCCTCGAGGGCCAGAAGGGCCAGCCGCGCCTCAAGCCGCCGTTCCCCGCCGCGGTCGGGCTCTATGGGTGCCCCTCGACCGTCAACAACGTCGAGACCATCGCCGTCACGCCGACGATCCTGCGGCGCGGCGCCAAATGGTTTGCCGGTATCGGCAATCCCAAGAACGAAGGCACCAAGGTCTTCTGCATTTCGGGCCATGTCGAGCGCCCGTGCAATGTCGAGGAGGCGATGGGGATCCCGCTGCGCGAGCTGATCGAGCGCCACGCCGGCGGCGTGCGCGGCGGCTGGGACAATCTTCTCGCAATCATCCCGGGCGGCTCGTCGGTGCCCGTCATCCCCAAATCCGTTTGCGACGAAGTGGTCATGGATTTCGATTCGTTGGTGAAGGTGAAGAGCGGCCTCGGCACCGCCGCCGTCATCGTCATGGACAAGTCCACCGACATCGTGAAGGCGATCGCGCGGCTCTCGAAATTCTACAAGCACGAAAGCTGCGGCCAGTGCACGCCGTGCCGCGAGGGCTGCGGCTGGATGTGGCGCGTGATGGAGCGCATGGTGACGGGCGATGCCGCGGTCGAGGAGATCGACGCGCTCCTCGACGTGACCTACGAGGTCGAGGGCCACACGATCTGCGCCTTGGGCGATGCCGCGGCTTGGCCGATCCAAGGGCTCCTGCGCCATTTCCGGCCCGAGCTCGAGCGCCGCATCGCGGCGCGCCATGCCGCTCCCGCGAAGGCAGCGGAGTAGCCCCATGCGCATCGAGAACAAGCAGGAGGTGCTGATCGCGGAGAGCGCCGATTTGTCGGGCTCGCGCTTCCACGACGTGAATCTTGCGGGCGCTGCGATCGACGATTGCAACCTATCGCGACTTTCTATCACGCGCGCCAATCTCTCGGGCGCCGCGATCGACGATGTGGCCATGCAGGATGCGCGCTTCCACAATGTCAATTTTGGGGGCGCCGTCATCGAAACTTCGCGCCTTGCCGGCCTCGCCATCCGCGACCGCAATCTCGATGGCATGACGATCGATGGCGTCGCCGTCACTGAACTCTTGGCGGCCTACCGGGGCGCGAAATAATGCCGAAGCTCACCGTCAACGGGATCGAGGTCGAGGTGCCGCCGGGCACGACGGTGCTGCAGGCATGTCAGCGCGCGGGCGTCGAGGTGGCGCATTTCTGCTACCACCAGCGCCTCGCGATCGCCGGCAACTGCCGCATGTGCCTCGTCGAGCAGGAGAAGGCGCCGAAGCCGATCGCGAGCTGCGCTATGCCCGCCGCCGACGGCATGGTGATCCACACCGACAGCGCCAAGGCGCAGAAGGCGCGCAAGGGGGTGATGGAGTTCCTGCTCATCAACCACCCGCTCGATTGCCCGATCTGCGATCAGGGCGGCGAGTGCGATCTTCAGGACGAAGCTATGGCTTATGGCTTCGACCGCGGCCGCTTCAAGGAGAACAAGCGCGCCGTCCGCGACAAGGAGCTGGGGCCGCTCGTCAAGACGAGCATGAACCGCTGCATCCACTGCACGCGCTGCATCCGCTTTCTCGACGACGTGGCAGGCGTCTCCGAGCTTGGCGCCACGAGCCGCGGCGAGGACATGGAGATCGGAACCTATATCGAGCGCGCGCTCACATCGGAGCTTTCGGCCAACATCGTCGATCTCTGCCCCGTGGGCGCGCTCACGGCGAAGCCGTACGCCTATATCGCGCGGCCGTGGGAATTGGCGAAGACGGAATCGATCGACGTGCTCGATGCGCTCGGCAGCAACATCCGCGTCGATTCGCGCGGGGGGCGCGTGCTGCGCGTCTTGCCGCGCCTCAACGACGACGTGAACGAGGAGTGGATCTCCGACAAGACGCGCCATGCCCATGACGGGCTCGCGCGCCGCCGCCTCGACCGGCCCTATGTGCGGCGCAACGGCCGGCTCGAGGAATGCTCCTGGCAGGATGCGTTCCATGCGATCACCGAGCGGCTCGCGCGCGTCAAAGGGCCGCAGCTCGCTGCCATCGTCGGCGACCTCGCCGATGCCGAGGCGATCTGCGCCTTGAAGGATTTGATGGCGGCGCTCGGCTCGCCCAACCTCGATTGCCGTCAGGATGGCGCGGCACTCGATCCCGCATGCCGCGCCGGTTACATCTTCAACACCACGATCGCCGGCATCGAGCAGGCCGACCGTTGCCTGCTCGTCAGCACGAACCCGCGCATGGAAGCGGCCGTCCTCAACGCGCGGCTCCGGAAGCGTTGGCTCCAGGGCGGCTTCCGCGTCGCTTCGATCGGTCCGGCGCTCGATCTTACATATCCCGTCGCCTCGCTCGGCGCGGGGCCGGAAACGCTGGCCGAGCTTGCGGCCGGCCGCGGCGAATGGTTCGAGGTGCTGAAATCGGCAAAGCACCCGATGCTGGTGCTGGGCCAAGGCGCGCTCGCGCGGCGCGACGGCGCGGCCGTGCTCGATCTCGCGCGCACGCTTGCCGAAGCGGCCGGTCTCGTGCGCGAGGACTGGAACGGCTTCAACGTGTTGCACACGGCCGCGGCGCGCGTGGGCGCGCTCGACCTCGGCTTCGTGCCGGGGCAGGGTGGCCGCGACCTCGCGGGCATCCTCGCCGGCTGCGCTTCGGGCGAGATCGGCGCGCTCTATCTTCTCGGCGCCGACGAAATCGACACGGGGTCGCTCGGCTCGGCCTTCGTCATCTACCAGGGCCATCATGGCGACCGCGGCGCGCGCCGCGCCGATGTGGTGCTGCCGGGCGCGGCCTATACCGAGAAGGACGCGACCTACGTCAACACCGAGGGCCGCGTGCAGCGCGCCAACCGCGCCGTCTTCCCGCCGGGCGACGCGCGCGAGGACTGGAAGATTCTGCGCGCGCTTTCGGGCGCGCTCGGGAAGCCGCTGCCGTACGACTCGCTTCCGGCGCTGCGCGCGCGCATGGCGGAGGCAAATCCGGTTTTCGCGCATCCCGACGAAGTGACGCGTGCGACGTGGGGCGCATTCGGCCGGAAAGGGCCGGTCGAGCGTCAGCCCTTCGTTTCGCCCATCGGCGACTTCTACCGCACCGACGCGATCGGCCGCGCCTCGCCCACCATGGCGGACTGCGCGGCGAGTTTGGGCAGCGTCAAAGGCGTGCCGCACGCGGCGCCGAGGTCCGGCACGCATGGCTGAGTTCTGGACCGAATACGGTCTCCCGACCCTCCTCCTCATTATCGAGATCGTGGTGGTCGTGGTCGGCCTTCTGATCGCGGTAGCCTATCTCACCTATGCCGAGCGCAAGGTGCTGGCGGCGGCGCAGCTCCGCATGGGCCCGAACGTCGTTGGCTGGTTCGGGCTTTTGCAGCCGATCGCCGACGGGGTGAAGCTGCTCCTGAAGGAGACAGTGATCCCGAGCGGCGCTAACCGCGTCGTCTTCGTGCTGGCGCCGATCCTGACCTTTTCGCTCGCGCTCGTCGCCTGGGCAGTCATCCCGTTCGACGCCGGCGTCGTCATCGCCGACATCAACGTAGGCGTCCTCTATCTCTATGCGATCAGCTCGCTTGGCGTTTATGGCATCATCATGGCGGGCTGGTCGTCGAACTCGAAGTACGCCTTCCTCGGCGCGCTGCGCTCGGCCGCGCAAATGGTGTCCTACGAGGTCTCGATCGGATTCATCATTGTGTGCGTCCTCCTCTGCGCCGGCTCGCTCGACCTCCAGGCCATCGTCGAGGCGCAGCGGCATATCTGGTACTGCATCCCGCTCTTCCCGATGTTCATCGTGTTCTTCATCTCGGGGCTCGCCGAGTGCAACCGCTCGCCGTTCGATCTGGTCGAGGGCGAATCAGAGCTCGTCGCGGGATTCTTTGTCGAATATTCAGCCATGACGTTCGCGCTCTTCTATCTCGGCGAATACGCCAACATGATCCTGATGAGCGCGATGACGACGATCCTGTTCTTGGGCGGATGGCTTGCGCCCTTCAACATCCAGCCTTTCACGGGCGTGCTCGCCCATTTCTGGTCGGCGGCGTGGTTCTTCGCCAAGATCGCCTTCGTGCTGTTCTGCTTCCTGTGGGTGCGGGCGACTTTGCCGCGCTTCCGCTACGACCAGTTGATGCGGCTCGGCTGGAAGGCGTTCCTG
>Ga0335079_10000904_pt1 | contig 33556 bp, 32 predicted proteins | sample Lox_Sample_33_FD_206719 | JGI IMG/M metagenome (GOLD analysis project Ga0335079, IMG submission 206719) | Soil microbial communities from Loxahatchee National Wildlife Refuge, Florida, United States - Lox_Sample_3.3 | ecosystem: Environmental > Terrestrial > Soil > Wetlands | place: USA...
CGAGAGCCCGCAGCCGATCGCGGCAAACCGGCGGTTCAACGTGTTTGTCGGTTACGACAATCCGGCGATGGAAATCTCTGGAATGGTGAGACTCAAGGCCGATACCGACGGCAAGCTGACCGCGTTCGAAGCCGTCCCGCCGCAGGTCGAGATGCCGGCGCCACCCGCACCGCGCTTCGACTGGAACCGCCTGTTTCAGCTTGCGGGCCTGGACATGCCCTCGTTCCAGCCCGCCGACCCGACCTGGACTCCGTTGGCCGCCACCGATAACCGCGCGGCCTGGACCGGCACCGACACGGCCACCGGCGCCAAACTGCGCGTCGAGGCTGCGTCCTGGCGCGGCCGGCCGGTCTTCTTCCGGATCATCGGGCCCTGGACCGCCCAGGAGCGGACCACCGTCCCCAGCGACTCCAGCAATCAGATGCCGATCCTGATCATCGTTTACACGTCGCTGGCCGCGGCCTGCATCATCGCCTGGATGAATTACCGCGCCGGCCGGAGCGATCCGCGCGGCGCCAACCGCCTCTTCCTGATCTACTTCGTGGCTCAGGCATTGTCCGCGATGCTGGCCATCCATCACACCGCGACGCGAAGCGAGATCAGCCTGTTCTGGCTGGCGGTGAGTTCCGCGTTAATCAACGCGGCCCTGAACTGGATCTTCTATGCCGCGCTCGAGCCCTGGGTGCGCCGCAAGTGGCCGCAGACCATAATCTCCTGGACTCGCTACGTAACCAAAGGACTCCGGGACCCGCTGGTAGGCAGAGACCTGCTCTACGGCGTAGCACTCGGGCTGCTTCTGAACCTCGGCAGCGTGGCCGCGGCGGCGTTTCACGGCAATAACGGACAGCCCCTCTTCCCGCAGCTCGATCCGCTCTCGGGAGTCCGCATCGAGGCCGCGGTCTTGCTCGGATATGTTCCTTCCGCGTTCTTTACGGCGCTGCTCTTTTTCTTTCTGCTATTTCTACTCCGGGTTCTGGTGCGCAAGGAGTGGATCGCTGCAGCGGTGTTCGTCGCAGGAATCGCGGCAGCACTCACCTTCGGTACCACCACACCCGCCGTCGACTACCCCGTGGCGCTGTTGTCGTTTGCGATCTTCGCGTTCGCTCTGCTGCGCTTCGGCCTGCTGTGCGCCATCGTGATCTCCGCGGTGGGCCAGGTCGCGGGCCTGTGCGCACTTCTGGATTTCTCGGCATGGTACGCGGGATTGTCGGCCATTCCGTTGCTGGCGATCGCGCTGATCGCGGCCCACGGATTCCGATGCTCCTTGGGTGGCCGGAAGCTGTTCACGCTGGAAGCGTGAGCGCCTGTTCCAAGTCCTCGATCAGGTCGTCGGGGTGCTCCAGGCCGATCGAAAGCCGGATCAGGTTCTGCGGGGTGCTTGAATTCGGACCTTCGACGCTCGCGCGGTGTTCGATCAGGCTGTGCGCGCCGCCCAGGCTGGTGGCGCGGATAAAGAGCTTGCAGCCGGCCACCGCCGCCATCGCAGCCTCGCGCCCGCCGCGCACCTGGAACGACAGCATGCCACCGAATCCACACATCTGCCGCGAGGCGATCTTGTGGCCAGGGTGCTCTTCCAGCCCTGGATAGTGCACGGTTTCCACCGCGGCGTGCGCGCGCAGAAACTGCGCGACCTGCATGGCGTTCTCCGATTGCGCGCGAACCCGCCAGGGCAGTGTCTCCACGCCGCGCAGCGTCAGCCAGCAATCGAAGGGCGAGGGCACGCTGCCCCCGTAGCGCTGCGATTTTCGGGCGCGCTCGAACAGGTAATTGTCGTTGCGCGTGATCAGAGCGCCGCCCACGACGTCGCTGTGGCCGCCGATGTACTTCGTGGTCGAGTGGGCCACCATATCGATTCCGCAATCCAGCGGGTGCTGCAGCACGGGCGTGGCGAAGGTGCCGTCGCAGATGGTGATGATGTTGGGCGACGCAGCCCGGCACAGGGCGGCAATGGCGGCCAGGTCGGTGACCTTCATCAACGGGTTGGACGGCGTCTCGACCCACACCAGCCGCGTGGTGGACCACAGCGCCGCGTGGACATCGTCGATGCTGGTCATATCGACGTAGCTGGTTTGGATGCCCCACTTGCCGAAGACCTCGCCGATCACCCGGCGCAGGCCCCAGTAGACGTCGTCAGGAGCGACGATGTGGTCGCCGGGCTCAAGGCCCTGAACCACAGCATTGGCCACAGCCAGGCCCGATGAGAAGCAGAGCGCCTGTTTGCCGCCTTCCAGCGATGCCAGGCATTCTTCCAGCGCGTGCCGATTGGGATTATCCTCGCGCGAGTAACTGAAACCGCGAGGATATTCGCCGTCGGCGCCACGTTCGAACGTCGTAGAAAGGTGGATGGGCGGGGTCACGGCACCAGTCGCGGAGTCGACATGTCTGCCGGCGTGAACAGCTCGCGTCTCGATTTTCATGGGTGTCCCCATCCCCCCGGCGTTCCGGGTCTACATTCTGAATTCTGAATTCTGTCTTCAGAATTCTTCCCTTCAGTATAGGTAATCGACCAGGCGCCGCAGCCAGCTTCCGCCATTGGAGGCCGTGCGCGGCGGCGCTGCATCAGGCGGTTCCGGCTGTGCGGACCATTCCTGGCACGCCGCCGCCAACTCCATGAGGCAGTCTGAAACGCCCAGGCGCTCGCTGCGGCCTATGGCGGAGGTATCGCGTTCCTGGGGCGCGTGCTGGCCCAGGGAGACGCGGACCAGGGTGGGAAAAGGATCGCGCAGGCCGTGTTTGAAGCAGAGCCCGCGGGCACGCGGCAGCAGGCCTTCGAGCCGGCGGCGGCTGTCGAGATATTCGGCGTGTTCAGCGGCCAGATCTTCGCTCACGCGGTCGGCATAACCAGGCAGGCGGTAGTATTTCTGGTAGGCGGCCTCCCACGCATCCACCGCGGCGAGGTATTGTTGAACCGCATCCCGCAGTTCCAGCGTGAATTCGCGGTCGTCCATCTCCTCCATTGAAAATACCAGACTCGCTTTATCCCATGCAGATGCCCCAAGTGATTTCGATACCAGTGGGGCGATACCACCGGTACTAGGTGCGTGGAATCCCCCACCCGCCAGGCCAATTGTCGAATTTCGCCTCTTGTTTTCTGCAAGTTATCGATGGCAGGCCGATTGCACGATTGAAGTTCTATGGCATACGTAATTACGGACACCTGTACCAAGGACGAGTTGTGCGTGCAAGCCTGCCCGGTGGACTGCATCCACCCGAAGCAGGACGAGCCCGGTTTCGCCGACGTGCCGCAGCTCTACGTCAAGCCCGACGATTGCATCGATTGCGGCGCCTGCGTCCCGGTCTGCCCGACCAACTCGATCTTCGTGCTGGATGAGCTGCCGCCCGAGCTGGCGCGCTTCGCCGAACTGAACGCCGCGCATTACAACTGAGCTGCGGCAGCAAGACCCATTCAAGAATTGGATGCGGCGGGGAATCACAACTTCTGTTAAGGTTCACCCGCCGCCCTTGCCATGGGTCCGCCGTACCTGAGCCGCTTTTTCTCCTTTTGACGCGTTCCCCCACAGAGGGAATGCCTGTGTTGAAACACTTTCACCACGCGGCTCTGTTGGCCGCACTTTCCACCACTGTATTCGCCCAGGGCGTGCCGGAGCGCTACTACCATGCCATCCGCTCCAACGACCTGCAGACTCTCGGCACCCTGCTCCAATCCGGAGTCGCCCACACGCGAGACAGCCGCGGTACCACGCCCCTGATGTACGCCGCCGCCAACGGCAGTATCGAAGCCGTGCGCGCCCTCATCGCCGCCGGAGCCGATGTCAACGCCGCCAACGATTTCGGCGCCACCGCGCTGATGTGGGGAATCATCGATCCAGATAAGGTTCGCGCACTGTTGGCCGCCGGAGCCGACGTGCGCGCCCGCTCGAAGATGGGCCGCACGCCGCTCTACCTGGCCGCGGCCAACGACGGCTCCAGCGCGACCGTCAAGCTGCTGCTCGACCGCGGCGCCGACGCCACGGCACGCGACAGCCAGCAGTCCACGCCGCTGATGGCGGCCGCCAGCGCCAACGACCTGGCCAGCATCCGCCTGCTGATCGAGCACGAGGCCAAGGTGAACGATGCCGACGCCTTCGGCATGACTCCGCTCATGCAGGCGGCCGCCAACAACAACACAAAGGCAGTCGAGCTCCTGCTGGCCCGGGGCGCCGACATCAACGCCGTCTCCAAGCCCGAAGCGCAGATGGGCGTCAAGAACGGCGCCCTCGCGCTCGGCAACTTCACGCCGCTTCTGGTCGCGGCCAGCGCCGGCGGCCCCGATGTAATTCGCGCGCTTCTCGATGCCGGTGCCAAGGTCGACGCGGTGGATGTGCGCAAGATGACGCCGCTGATGCTGGCTATCGCGACCGACCACGCCGACCCGCGCGTGATCCGCATGCTGCTCGCGCGCGGAGCCGACCCCAACCGCAAGGACAAATACGGCGAATCGTGCATCGATTGGGCCCGCAAGTTCAACAACCCGGCGGTGCTGCGCGAACTGAACCAGCAGCCGGCCAAGGCCCCGGCCGGTAGCGTGATCGTTCCCACATCCCTCGTTGGCGCGCCCGGCGCTGGTGAAGCCGCCGCGCGCTCGATCGAGCTGCTCCAGCGCAACAGCGCCAGGTTCTTCCGCGAGGGCGGCTGCGGCGCCTGCCACACGCAGAACCTGACCGGGATGGCCGCCGGCGCGGCGCAGGCGGCGGGTCTCGCCATCCACGAAGAAGGCAGGGCTGCCGACCTCAAGGGTGCGGAAATGTTCCTGGCCGGAATGGAACAGGTCCTGCTGCAGCGCATGGACGCACCGGTTCCGGACATTCTCACGTACACAGGCATGCAGCTCATCGCGGGGAACGCCGCGCCGAGCCGCGGTACCGACGCCATGACGCACAACCTGGCAGCCTTGCAGCGCCAGGCCGGCAACTGGCACGTCGGCTGGGTGGCGCGCGCTCCGATGGGCGACGGCGATATTTCGCGCACTGCGACGGCCATCCGCGTGCTCCAGGTGTACGGCCCTGCCGGCCGCAAGGCCGAGTTCCAGAAGCGCATCCAGCGTGCCGCCGCGTGGCTGGCCGCTGCCGAGCCCAAAATCACCGAGGACCTCACCATGCAGCTCCTCGGCCTCAAGTGGGCCGGTGCCGCCGCCCGCGACCTGCAAGCCGGCGCACGCAAGCTGATGAGGCTCCAGCACGAAGACGGCGGCTGGGCGCAGACCCCGTACCTGCCAGCCGACGCCTATGCCACCGGCGAAGCGCTTTACACGCTGCGCGAACTGGGTGTGCCCGCGAATTCCGCCGGCATTCAGTACCTGCTCCAGACCCAGGCAGCCGACGGGAGCTGGCACGTAGCGAGCCGCGCTCCGAAGTTCCAGCCTTACTTCGAGAGCGGCTTCCCGTATGGCGGAGATCAGTGGATTTCCTCCGCCGCGACTGCATGGGCCACGATGGCGCTCAGCGATTCATCGCGGCCGAAGCAGGTCGCGAGCCGCTGATCCCGCCGGGGCAGGCCCCTCTCGGCCTGCCCCTCTTTTTACGCCGCAAGCGCCAGCGGGAGCGTCACGTGCAGTGCGGTCCCGCGGCCGGGTGCGGAATCGACCGTAAACGCGCCGCCCAGATGGCTGACCCGCTCCTGGATTCCAAGTAGCCCCATGCCGCGCTCCCGCTGCGGCGTGAAGCCCTTGCCGTCGTCCTCGATTGCCAGCCGCAACCCGGACTCCTGCTGCTCCACCGTGATCTTAACGTTGTGCGCCTCGGCATGCTGCACGCAGTTGTGCAGAGCTTCCTGCACGATCCGGTAAACGCAGGTCTTGTGTTCTTCCGGAAGAGCCTCCGACACCATGGCGGCGTCCACCTTCACCCGGATTCCGCTGCGCTTGGAAACTTCGCGAGCCTGCCACTCCAGCGCCGGCACCAGTCCGAGATCGTCGAGCATCGACGGCCGCAACAGCAGCGCCATGTTGCGGACCACCCGGATCGACTGCTCCACTTCGTGCTTGATCTCGCCGATCTTGCCCGCAGCGGCTGTATTATCGGCGCGGATGAGCTGCGAAAGGTTCGCCAGCTCCACCAGGACTCCGGTCAGCGCCTGCCCTACTTCGTCGTGCAGCTCCCGCGAGATGGACCGGCGCTCCTGCTCCTGCGCTTCCACCAGGCGTGCGGAGAGATTCTGCAGGGCCAGCCGCGCCGCCGAGCCTTCGGCCTCCAACCCGAGGATCTTGCGCATGGCAAAGGCCGCCAGCACCAGCCCCAGTCCGACGGTCAGCGCCACGGTGATTCCCAGCCGGCGCTGGAACTGCTCGAACAGGGCTTCCACCCGCGCCTTGCCGTCGTTCAATTGCGCTTCGTTGAGCTCGCGGATCTGGTCGGCGATGCCCAACATGGACATGCGGCGCGGGAAGACCTCGTCCCGCAGGAACAGGTATCCGTTCTTCTGCCGGTGCTGCGGCGTCCACTCGAATACCGGTTCCAGGACGCGCCAGTAGTCGTCCAGCTCGCGCGTCAGGCCGGCGAATGGAGCTTTTTCCCGCTCGTTGAGCAGGGCGCGGTACGCGGCCAGTGCGGCGTCGGTGTCCTTGCGGGTTTCGAGCAGGCTGTAGCGGTGTCCTTCGGCTTTGCCGGCTTCCGGTTCCAGCAGGTAGTCGCGCACGTAAGTCCCAGAGACGTAGACATCGCCGCGAATCCGTTCCAGCAGGCGCGTGCGCAGCAGGAAATCTTCGCGGATGCGGTTGTTGGCGCCGCGAATCTGCGAGATGGCCTGGATGGCGTCGAAGCCGGCGAACGCGCCCAGCAGGAGCAGCCCGCCGAAGCCGGCGGTGAGCACCAGTCGTGTGCTGATCGTTCCTGGCGTGCGGATTCCCACAGTCTATTTCTCATTATGCGCGTTGAGGCTCGAGTGAGTCCGAGACTACAGCGAAATCACCAGCGGCACGCCTGTCAGACCGAGATGCCGATCTGTCGACCAGCATTCACTAGTCTTCCGTTGGCGCATAATGATCAATCCGTGAGCATCTGCCAGCGTCAGCTTCTGGTCGCTGTACTTCCGTACCATGTGCGAAGTCTCATCCAATGCATCGGAATCGAACCCACACACCACGAACCTCGGCAACTCGCTTACGAAGGCGAGGAACTGCACGGCACGATGCTGGTCGTACCGTCGCAGAAACCAACCGTGGCCTTCGGCGATTACCAGGGCGGAAGTCGCCAACGGCGGCGGGTCGGAGAACAGGCGGCGGAACACCGGGTGAAACGTGTCAGAGCGATCGAGTAACGCGATCAGGGCCGAGGTGTCGACGTAACACTCAGTCCTTCGCGCCATAGACGATTTCATCGATGGACCGGCTCGACCGCGGATCACCTGATTCCACGAAGCCCGCGTATCGCATCCACGGTGCTTCTTCGTTCGCGGGCAGCGCGTTTCGCAATGCGCGGCGAATCAGTTCAGCTACGGATATGCCGAGTGCGGCGGCTTCTTTCTTCGCCAATGCGTACTCGCGCTTGTCCAGGCTGATCTGTGTGCGAATCATGTTATCACCAATCTCTTCCATGATAACAGATGACAGGTTGACTTACGCCGGGTCAGATCAAACTCAACTGCCTCGGATCGTGCTGGGGCGGCGCCTCGACCTTGCGCACATCGTCGTAGCCCGGGTCGAACTTGCGGATCAGCTTGTTGAGCCGCATGGAGGCTTCCCAGATCTCGAAAAGCAGCGTGCAGCGCGGGCAGCCGCCTTTGATGGCGCCGGGACCGTCGATCGCCGGATTGTATCGTTTGTGGCGGCTGCAGCGGCCGTTGAACTTACGGCTTCGGATCTTCAACGCAACTCCAGACCACATGTTATAACCCAAATCAGTTTTCGGGGCTATGCGTGATGGAATGCGGGGGCGGTGTGGCTCCGGGCTTGGTCAGGCCTTGGTGATTTCGGCCGGACTTTGCGCCTCCGCCGGTTTTTCGGGCTCGCCCTTTAACGCCGTCTTGAAATTGCGGATGCCTTCGCCGAGGCCTTTGGCAACCTCTGGGATCTTCTTGCCGCCGAACAGCAATACCGCCACGCCCAGGATCACCAGCAGCTCCGGGAATCCGATCGTCTCAAACATTCGCTACCTTCCTCTAAGAGGGGACGTATCCATTTTAACGCTGGTTACCACTTCCTTACGGGCCAGGACCGCAATCCGCTGCCCGCGCTACAATCCGAGTGAATGCCCTCAGCGCAACGGGTTCAGTGGGCAAGGATTCGGGTGGCAGCCGTGATCGTCACCGGTATGCTGATCCTGGGGACCCTCTGCTTGCTGCTCACCGGCGGAACACTGCTGGAGCCCAAGACCACGCTCATTCTCTATATGCCGGATGCCGTCGGGCTCGGCGTCGGATCGCCCGTGCGGGTCGATGGTATCGGCGTCGGCAAGGTTAGCTCGGTCGAGCTATCGGGCTCCGCTCAGCCGGATCGCGTCGTCAAGGTGATCATGACCATCGAACGTGACCGCCTCTACAGCATTCCCGATGATTCGACGGCCGAAGCCTCCGCCGATACACTGGTGGGCGACAAGTTCGTCGATATCGACAGCGGTCACAGCAAGACTACCTTGAAAGCGGGGGCAGAGATCGTCTACAAGACGACGCCCGAGCTGATGAAGCGGCTCGACCTCACGCAGTTCGAGAATCGCCTGCGCGCGGTGGACGCGCTGGTCAGTGAACTCGAAAAGGGACAGACTCCCCTTGGCCAGTTCGTTCAGGGAGACGAGATGTACCGGACCCTGATCCACCGCGTGGCAGAATTGGATGCTGCCATTCGCGTCGCGGCCCGGACCACGGGCGCCGTGGGCCAGGTCCTGTACAGTGAAGCGGATTACCGGAAGATCTCAGCGCCCCTGGAGGATATGGATCTGAGCCTCGCCCGGATCCAGTCCGGCCAGGGCCCGCTCGGCCGGCTCCTGCGCGACAACGCTCAATATGTGCAGGCGCGCGACGCCCTGGCCGACTTACACACTACGATAACGGCTCTCCGCAGCAACACGCTGATGACTTCTGACCGGCAATATACCGAATGGACTCGCGGCGTCCAAAACATGATCCGGATGGTTGATGAGTTCTCCGTGAATCCGTTGATCGAGACGACCGAGAGCTATGACGCTATCGCCGGCGCGGCGCGCGAATTGGAGTCGGGATTGAAGGAATTCCGGGAGAATCCCCGGAAATTCCTGCGGTTGAAGATGTTCTAGCCGGCCATCAGGCACCCGGCCGGGCGGGCACGAAGTAAACCTTGCCGGCGGCCGCATCCAGTATCCACACCGGTCCGGAGCCGGCCTCGTTGAGCCGGAACCATGATCCCATGGGGGTGATTCCGTCTATGCGGCAATCGCATTCCACCTGCTTCGAATCGCTGGTGGCCCGGTCCCAGACGGTTGCGGTCCGCAAGCCGGCCATGACCACCTTGCCGCCATCGGCCGAAAAGGCTAATCCCCCCGGAGCGAAAGCCCCCGGAAAATCCTGCCGCGTGGACGCGCCGGTCACATCCTGGAAGATCGATAGAGTGCCGCCGGTCACCACCGCCGCATCGTGACCGCCCGGAGCGAAGGCGACCTGTGCGCCGCCATGGGCATCCGTCAGGAGACGGTTGCCGCCCGGGTACTGAACCAGCGCCACCGACGTTTCGCGGCCAATCAGGACACACGTCCCGTCATCGCTGACCGCGACGGCCGGCATGCGCGATGTACCGGTTGCCGCCGCGGCTTGGGCTGTGGCGCCGGAAACCGCCGGCACCGGCAAGGGTTGGCCCAAATCCGGCGAGCCGGGCAGCCCTCTCAGAATCTGGACCGCGTTGCCGCGGTACAGCACCGCCGCGCTTCCCGAAGGGCTGAACACCATCCGCGACGGTGCTCCGGACAGTCCCTGCACCGCGATTTCGGTGGCAGCGCCGTTCGCCAGTTGGAACAGGTGAACCGACCCGTCCGCCGCCACGGCCAAAGCCGAATCGCCTCGCGGCGCAACCACCGCGCCGGCCGCGCTCATGCCCAGGTCCACTGCATCGCTCATCAGTGCCGCCCCGGGGATGCCCCGAATCTGTCGCAGTGCGTTGGCGGAGGAATCGAACAGGTAACCGGCGGACGGCCCCGCAACATTTCCCGTCTGCGCATAAGCCAGGCAGCAGATGAGGCTTGCAAAAACAGGCGTTCGCAATCGCATTGACTTACCTCGGAGGTCCTACGGTACCCGATCCGGCGCCGATGGTGACCGGCGCCGTCGTGGTAGAACCGGACGGCGTCGTCCCGCCGCCGCCCTGTTGCGTCGCATAGACGATTCCGCCGACCGCGGCGGCTCCCGCCACGGCCAGCACGGCGATCAGCTTTGCGCTGATGCCGCCCGCGGCCACGGTGCCTGCCGCCGTCAGCACGGCGTTGGACTGGTTGATATCGATGGACCCGGTTCTCCCGTTCTGGCTCGCGTTGACGTGGATCCGGAACTGGCCCTTCACGGTGTTGGGCCGGAAGCCGTGCGCCACCGCCTGTCCCTGCTCGTCGGTGTTGACGGTCACGGTCCGTGCACCGTTGGCGAAAACGCCGCTCGCGCCGTTGGAAGGCAGGGTGAACACCACCACCGCTCCGGCCACGGGCCGGTGGTTTTCGTCCTGCACCTGCACCACGGGCTCGCGCGCCGTCCGCTCCTTGATGTTGTTGATCTGCCCCTCGCCTTCAACCACGACCAGGTTGAGCATCGGCGCCTGCGAGAACGCAGGCAGCCATAACGCCAGCAGCAGAGCCAGACAACGCAATATCGCCTCCCCGCATATTATGGCACGCGGCTCACTGCGAGGATCAGGTCGGCCGCCTCCGCGATGCCGCCGGCGCGGAAATCGGGGGCATGCTCCGGCCCCCTTTCCTGCCACCGCCGGTCGATGAGGATGGTCCGCACGCCCGCATTGGCGCCGGCATCGATATCGCGCCAGCGGTCGCCTACCATGAAGCTTTCGGCGAGATCGACTCCGTAGCGGTCCGCGGCCTCCAGCAGCATTCCGGGCTTCGGCTTGCGGCAGACACAGCGGTCACGGTCGTCGTGACAGCAGACCAGGACGTCGTCGAGGGGCAGCGCAGCTCGCACAAGCGCCTCCATGGCGTCGATCGTCTGGCGCGACTGGGTTCCGCGTCCGACGTCGGGCTGATTGGTGACGACGATCAGGAGGAAGCCAGCGGCCTTCAAGCGCGCCAGAGCCGGAGCGGCCTCGGCGTAGATGTGCAGCTCTTCCGGGGTCTCCGGCGGATAAGGCTTGCCATCGCGAACTAGGGCTTGATTGAGGACACCGTCCCGGTCGAGAAAGACAGCTTTGGCCATAAACTACCGGCAGGGCCGGCGCCTGAAAACGATCGTCCGCCTCACTACCACTTGGTCTCCGAGACTTTCAGGGCCGGGTGAGTTACCAGCAGGTGCCAGATGACGGCCTGGAAGGCTTCGGCGTGCGGGGTCACGTGCTTGGGATTCACCGTCGGCACGATCACGCAAGCGTCGGCGGCCCGGGCGGTGTATCCGCCGTCGCGGCCGACAATGCCGGTGACGGTGGCTCCCACTTCCTTGGCCACATGGATCGCGCCGATCAGGTTCACGCTCACTTGTTTCTCGACGTTGCCGCCGCCCACCGAGAAGATCAGCAGCCCATCCTCCGCTTTCAGGCGGCTGGTACGAAGCCAGCTCTCGAAGACGCCGCTCCAGCCCTCGTCGTTGGTGCGCGCGGTCAGTTCGCTCACGTTGTCTGTGGGCGCGTAGGCCTCGAAACCGCAGATTTTGCGGAAGTCGTTGACTGCGTGCGACGCGTTGGCCGCGCTCCCGCCCACTCCGAGGATGAACAGCCGCCCGCCGCGCGCACGGCACGCCGCCAGCCGCTCGGCTACGCGCTCCACCGCGCCCGTGTCGATCTGTTTGATGGTCTCGATGGCTTCCGCCAGGAATTGCTCCGCGAATGTCATTTTGAAAGAAACTCCGCCAGGTCGCGGATTCCCTCCGCCGACCCGATCTCATAAAACCGGTCCGGCGATTCCCAGGCTGCCAGCTCGCCTCGTCGCAGCAGATCCTGGTACAGCGCCGCGAGATCGCTTGGCCGGTCTTCGTGAATGTCGTTGAACGCCGCGCGCCGGAACATCCCCAGGCCGTAATCGATGTAGCGCATGGCAGGTGTCCGGTTCACCTTATCGTAAGCTACAATCCGCCCGCCGGTAAACTCCACGTTGCTGGTGTCCCACTGCCCTTCGTTGCGATATACGGTCATCAGGCCCGCCTTGCCTGATTCCAGAAAGGCGCGTTCGGCCGCTCCGTAATCGCAGGTCAGGTAAGAATCGCCGTACACCACGGCGAATGCCTCGCCGAGCAGCGGCAGCGCCCGCCGGATTGCGCCCGCGGTGCCCAGCAAAACCGCTCCATCCGGCGAATAATCGACGTGCAGCCCGAAGGCGCTGCCATCGCCCGCGAACTCGCGGATCTGGCCGGCGCGATAGCCCACGCACATGACCGCGCGGCGGTATCCAGCCCGCGCCAGCAAGCGAAGCTGGTGCGCCAGAAAGGGCTCCCCGGCAACGTCCACAAGGGCTTTCGGGATGGTCTCGGTGATCGGCCGCAGGCGGGTGGCCAAACCGCCGGCAAGTATGGCGACCGGCAGCATGTCAGGAACGCGTCACCAGCGCAGTGCCTTCGAAGTCGAAGCGCATCCGGACCTCGCGAAGTCCCGCGGCAATCAGGGCCCGCCGCACCCTGGTCTTGTCCTCGGAATACACCATCAGAAAGCCTCCGCCGCCGGCGCCGATCAGCTTTCCTCCCAGCGCACCGCTATCTCGCGCAAGCTGGTAATATTCGTCGATCTGCGAATTGGTCATCGACTTGGATCGGTATTTCTTCCGTTCCCAGTGCTCGTGCATGATCGCGGCAAACCGCCGAAGATCGCCTCTCTCCAGCGCCTCCTTGCTCTCGTAGCCGAACTGCTTGATCTGGTGCAGGTGGTCGATCATCCCGGTATCGCCGCCACGGGTCCTCTGGTCCTGTTCGGCCAGAATGGCCGCGGCCGCACGTGTGAAGCCCGTGAAGAACAACAGCAGGTTGTCCTCCAGGTTATAGAGCGTCTCCGTGTGCACGTTGAGTGGCTTGACCTCTACCGAGTCGTCCCGTCGGAAATCGAAGGCGGTGATGCCGCCGAACGAAGCGATGTACTGGTCCTGTTTCCCGATCGGTTCCTGGAGCAGGTCGATCTCGATGTGGCATGCCTGTTCCGCCAGCGCCTGGCGCGGAACGAACTCCTTGTTGAGACTGTGCAGGGCCCGCAGCAGGGCAACCGTGAAGCTTCCGCTCGATCCCAGCCCCGTGCCCGCCGGAATATCCGAGAGACTTACGATTTCCAGGTGCGGCGCAGCCACAGGCACCAGGCGCAGCGCCTCGCGGATGATCGGATGCTTGATCTCGTCGATGGTCTGCGTCACCTCGGTGGCCGAATACTTGATCAGGTACTCGCGCTGGAAGGTTTCGTGTAGCGTGATGTACACGTAGCGGTCGATGGCGGCCGAAAGCACGAATCCGCCGTGTTCGCGGTAGTAGGAGGGCAGGTCGGTTCCACCGCCTCCCAGCGAGATGCGAAGGGGAGCGCGCGTGATAATCACTTGCGATTCTCCTCGTAAACCTGCTCGATGACCCTCAGGGCTGCCTGGGCATCGCGGATTCCCGGGTCGGGCTGCCGGCCGAGCCGGATGTCCTCGAAGAACGCGGCATTCTCCTGCTCCCAGGAGGCGTCCGCCATCGGGTACTCCCACGCCAGTGTCTCGGGAGGGCCCATCTCGGGCGACATCTTGTAGAAGGTCAACCGCTCCGTGCCGTAGCTCCCGCCCAATCCGTTGATCTCCAGCTTGCCCACCCGTCCGGAGATTTCCAGCGAGAAGAGATTCTTCCACTCCGTCCAACTGGCGTGCAGAAAGGCCACCTGGCCCCTGGCCGTTTCCAGCAGGAGGAATCCGTTGTCCTCCACCGGCATGTTCCAAAAGTAAGTGGGCGCGGCGCCGCGCACGCGCGCGAAGTCGCCGAGGAACCAGCGGGCGAGATCGATCAAGTGCATGCCCTGATCGATCAGCTCGCCGCCGCCCGAGCGTTCCGGAACCGCGCGCCACTCCTTGTCATAACCCATGCGGCCGCCGTGTCCGTATCGTCCGCGGATAAACATCATCTCGCCGAGTGCGCCGGTCTCGAAAATCTCACGCGCTTTGCGCACTGCCCGGTGATAGCGATGATTGAAGCCTACCCGTACTAGTGCGCCGGTGCGGGCAGCGGCTTCGGCGACGGCGTCGAGTTCCGCCGCGCGGCGCGCGCCCGGCTTCTCGATCAGCACGTGCTTGCCGGCGGCGGCTGCCGCCTGCGCCACCCGCGCCAGCATGTCGTGCGACGTCGCGGCGAATACCAGGTCCACCTTTTCGCTGGCCGCCGTGGCGCGCCAATCGGCCGTGGATTCTGCGCCCGGATACTTCGCCGCCAGCGCGGCCGCGCGCGTGGGGTCTACGTCGCAGCAGACCGTCACCTTGCATCCGCCAATCGCGGCCGCGCGCTTCTGGCCAATCAGGCCGCAGCCGACGATGGCCGCTCGTAATGTGCTCTTCTCCGTCACCGCTTCAACGGGTCCTCCACCCATGGCGGAGTGGCATCGATCAGGCGACCCAGTTCCGGCTCCACCTCGTCCATCTTGCATTTCATTTCCCAGGCGATCTCGCGATAGCTGAAATGCCCCTTTGTGCCGCTGCGCAGCTTGGAAATGTACTCTGCCTCGGCAAAATCCATTTTGAACAGGAAGCGTGAACGCGCCCCGAACGGCAACAGGTACTCGCGTCCCGGCGCGGGCAATTGCCGGATGGCCGCGAATGCCGCTTCCATCGCCGGGCCGTACACTCCCGCTGCGCCGCACTCCGTGACCAGCTTCGGAGTGTCGAAGCCGAGGTCCCCGCTGTACGCCTGCCGGAACTTCTGGCAGCGCCGGTGGCGGTGCAGATCGCGGTATGCGCCAATGTCCATCACGATGTCGTACGCGTACAGGCCGCCGCGGAATCCCGCCAGAATCTCATCCCGCCGGGTTCGCGAGCCCATCGCGACATCGATCACCTCCGCGCGTTTGGCAGGACCCCACCCGCACGCCAGTTCGTACAACTCCCGGAAGGGGCGGTCCGTCACCGGATAGAGCAGGGTGGCCACGATATCGGCGGGCACATGGCTTGGCCGAAGCAGGTCGACGCGATCCAGTTCTAGCCCCGCCGGCGCAGGCAGGTTCTGGTCCGCCCAGAGTTTCAATTCCGCCTGCGACCGGGCCGTGTGTTCGTCGGGATCGGCGTGGCGCGCCAGCGTGGGCGCGAGCGGCTCGGCCGCCGCGGCAGGATCCCACCGGCATTCGGGTTCCGCCGCGCACGCCTCGGCAATCTCCTGCCCGAGACTGCGCAGTTCCAGGTACGGACTGCCCTTCAATCTGCGGATCTGCTTTTCGACGGTGCGAATGCTGGCCACCTGTCCCACATTGGTCGGCACGCCCCAGAAGAGCAGGTATCGGGCCACGTCGAAGGCGCGCGCCGCAAGATTGCGCTTGTACGCCTCCGGCTTCATGTCGTCGGGCCGCGGCAGGCACTCCGAGAGGCGCGCAAACGCTAGCTCGTTGACCTTGGCGTAGGCCGCCAGCAGCGCCTCTCCGGCCGCCTGGTAGGCCGCACGGATCTGCGGATCCGAAAACTCGGGCGGCACGACAAAGCCCGACTTGGAAAAATCCTGGTATCGCGAGCTCTTGGCCTGCCCGTCCCACAGCGGCTCTTCCTCGATCTCCGTGGCCGCAAGCTCGCTGATCCCTTCGAAGCACATAACGGTGTGCCCCAGGTCGGCGATCGACGCGTGCCCGTACTGGAAATAGAAACTCTCCAGAAACTTCATCGAATCGTGGGTCCGAACCCACTCGATGGAGTCGCGAATGGAATCCGGCGACCGGCTGTATCGGGCCAGCGCGTAGGCGCTCTTCTCCGGCGGCATGGGCGCCACAGTGATCACGCGTTTGGGCGGGGTCAAGAAGTTATGATAGCGGAGTGCAAATCCGGATTCAGCGCATTCACCCCGAGGCCATTCTCCCCGCCTATGCGCACGGCCCCGGCGAAGACGCCGGGATGGACCTCCATGCGGTAGAGCAGGTAACCCTGGAGCCCGGCATCCCGCGCCTGGTGCCCACGGGCCTCACCGTGGAGATCCCGCCCGGCTTCGAAGCGCAGGTACGGCCGCGCAGCGGGCTGGCTCTCAAGCACGCCATCACCATGCCCAACGCGCCGGGCACCATCGACCCCGGCTATCGCGGGGAAGTGCGCGTGATCTTGCTGAACCTGGGTCGCGAGCCGTACACGATTCATCCCGGCGACCGGATCGCACAGATGATTGTCGCGGCATATGAGGCCGTGGAGTGGGTGGAAGGTGTGCTGGCCGGGTCTGCGCGGGGCAGCGGGGGCTTCGGGTCCTCGGGACGCTGACCAGGCCTGCTCTAGCGCAAATAGAACAGGCTCAATCTGGGCAGCTTCGCCTGCTCCAGCAGATTGCGCTCCAGGTACTGCTTCTCCAGCATCGCCAATTGGTCCGCCGTCATCTTGCCGCGATACGGCCGGAGTTGCCGGTCCAGTTCCTGGCGCGCCGCCAACAACTGCTCCTCGGTCTGGTTCGCGCGCGCCAGCGCCATCATCTTCTCTTCCAGCACCGTCAACCGCTGCTCCAGCGCCTCCAGGTTCTGATAGTGCTCTTCCACCCTCGCCGCCAGCCGCCGCAGCGATTCCGCAATCTCCGCATACGGCACTGCCTCCGCATTCGCCCCCAGGTACTTCCGCAGGTCCTCCAGCGGAAATGGTGCCTTCGGTTCGGGCCTCGGCTGGGCCGTGCCCGCCATGACTTGTGCCTCCATTAGCACGGCCTGTGCGCAGAAAGCCAGCGAGTTGACCATCTGCGTCTTCACCTTGCGCCCGCGCCATTTCTCGAACGCGTCGTCGATTCCCCGCAGTACGGCCTCCAGCGGCACGCCCGCCTCGTTCCAGCTTTCGATCAGCGCCCAATCCAGCGGCGAAAGTAGAAACAGGCCCGTGCCCCGCGCCCGCTGAAAATGCTCCTCGATTTCCGTGAAGTAGTTGAAGTAGTTCACGCCGGATGATTGCGTTCCCAGATCATCTGCAGGCCTTCCAGCGTGAGGTACTCATCCACCGCCTTGAGATACTTCGAGCCGCTGACGATGAGGTGCGCCTGCCCGCCGGTAGCGATGGCCTTAGTCTCGGGACCGAGCTTGGCGATCACGCGCTCCAGAATCCCGTCGATCATCCCCACCGCGCCGAAGTACAGCCCGCTCTGCATGCTCGCGACCGTGTTGGTGCCGACCACGTCCTTCGGCGGCCGGAAATCCACCAGCGGCAGCCGGGCGGTCTTGCTGAACAGCGCGTCGATCGCGATCCCGATGCCGACTGCGATCGCCCCGCCCAGATACTCGGCGTCCTTCGAGATCACGTCGAAATTGATGGTGGTGCCCAGATCCACGATCACGCACGGCCCACCGTATTTGTAGAATCCCGCGACGCCGTTGACCAGCCGGTCGGCGCCCACCTCGTTGGGGTTGTCGTAACGAATGGTCAAGCCGAGATCGGTTTTCGGACCGACAAACACGGCCTCGGTCTTGAAGTACCGCCGGGTCATCGACGCCAGAGTGGAGTCGATCGGCGGAACCACGCTGGAAATGATGATCCCATCCACCGTGGCGATATCGAGCCCCACGGGCGAAAACAGGTTGCGAAGCAGGATGCCCCATTCGTCGGCGGTCTGTTCGTGAACCGTCCGCAGCCGCCACTGGCAGACCAGGTTACGCCCTTCGAATGCGCCGATCGTGATGTTGCTGTTGCCTGCGTCAAGAGTCAGCAGCACGTACGCCTCCTGCAAGTATCAGGGTATCGGTTCCGTTATCCTGGCGCACGATGAGGTAGCCCGCGGGGTCGAGTCCCGCGGTGGTGCCGCTAATGACGCCGCCGGGCTGATCCACGATGACCCGGCGTCCGGCAACATAGCTCGAGGCGTGCGCAAAGAGCCGGAGAATGGTTTCGGAATCTTCTTTCACCGTGGCATCGATGGCCGGGAGCAGCGCGAGCAGGATGTCCTCGCGGTCGATCTCCCGGTCCGCGTGCAGCCGCAGTGACGTTGCCTCGATCCCAGGCGGGAACGCGGTGTGGTTCACGTTGATTCCGATGCCGGCGATCGCCCGGCCGTTGACAAGCTGCACCAGGATGCCGCCCGCTTTGCGGCCGTCCAGCATGAGGTCGTTCGGCCAGCGCAGGTCGCAGACGATGTCGGTGGCTTGCGCGATGGCGTCGGCTGTCGCTACTCCGAGCGCGAGCGTCAAGAGCGGAGTGGGTTCGAGGACGATCGTGCAATAGATGCCGTAGGCCGCCTCGGAGTGCCAGTGGTGTCCGTGGCGGCCCTGGCCGGCAAGCTGCCGGTCGGCCAGAACCACGGTCCCGGCCGGTTCGCCCGCTGCCACGCGCTGCGTGGAATCGATCGAATCGAAATAGAGAAGCCGACGATCCGGGAACGCGGCGCGCAGACGTTCCAGCCTCATACCTGTTCCAGGCGGAAGCTGATGTCCATCGCGCGTGCGGAGTGGGTGATGGCCCCGGAAGAAACGAAGTCGGCGCCGGTCTCCGCATACGCCCGGACGTTTTCCAGCGTAATGCCGCCCGACAGCTCTACCCGCGCGCGCCCAGCGATCTCCCGGATCCATTCCGCCGCTTCGCCCGGCGTCAGGTTGTCCAGCAGCAAATGCGCCGCTCCCGCATCGAGCGCTTCCCGCAGTTCCTCGCGCGTGCGGACTTCGATCTCGATCGGCAGCGTGCTCGCGGCGCGCGCCCGCCCGATTGCCGCGCGAACCCCGCCGGCCGCGGCGATATGGTTGTTCTTGATGAGAATCGCGTCCCACAGGCCCATCCGGTGATTGGTGACACCGCCGGCCGCCGCAGCTTGTTTTTCAAGCACCCGCAAACCAGGCGTGGTCTTCCGCGTGTCCAGCACGCGGCACCCGGTGCCCGCCACCCTGTCGGCGAACTGGCGCGCGGCGGTAGCCACTCCGCTCAGGCGCTGCAGAAAGTTGAGCGCCACCCGCTCCCGCTCCAGCAGCAGGCGCGCGGGTGCTTCGATCGCGGCGATCACGTCGCCATCCGCGCAAGCATCTCCGTCATTCTTCAGCAGGGTGACCGCTTGCCGGTAGATTTCCGGCAGCAGGTCCAGCCCGGCAACCACCAGCGGCTCGCGCGCAAGAAAGCGCCCCGACGCCATCAGCGGTTCCGGCACGCAGGCGGCCGTGGTCACGTCGCCCGAGCCGATATCTTCCTCCAGCGCGAGCCGCACGATGTCTTTGTAGGGTAGGCCCCCCGGCCTGCCCGCGCGCCGAAGGCGCGCGTTCACTGCGACTCCTCGAGCTTGCGAAGCTGCGCCTTGTACTCCGTGAGCTTCGCGCGCATCCCCTCGATCACCTTGGCCGGAGCCTTCGAAAGGAACGTTTCGTCGCTAAGTTGGCGCTCGTGGCTGGCGATATTTTTTTTGACCTGGTCGATCTCCTTTTGGCGGCGCGCCGGGTCCCCGGCTGTCACCGGGACATCCAGCACCAGGTCGAATTCCGGCGTGGACCGGATCGCCGCGGCCTTGGGCGCGGCTCCCTGCTGGAATGTGAGGTTTACCCGCGCGATTTTCTGGATCGCGTCCGCATGACACCGGGCGATCTCCAGGGCGGCCGTGTGTCCGTACACCGTGCCATTGAGCTGCTGTTTCGGATCGAGCTTGTTCTCCGTGCGCAGCGTGCGGGCCAGCGTCACGATCTCCTGGACGATGGCGAATTCCTTCTCCGCCTCCGGCTCAGCCAGATCCGGCCGGAATTGCGGGTAAGCGGCTAGGGCAATCGACTTGGTCGAATTCTGCCCCAGCCTCTGCCACAGCTCCTCCGTGAGGAACGGCATCGCGGGATGCAGCAGGCGAAGCGCGGTCTCGAAGGCTGCCACCGCGTGCTCCCAGCCCCCGGCCCTGACCTTCTTCAGCTCGATGTACCAATCGCAAAATTCGTGCCAGAAGAAGTGCCACACCAGTTGCGCGTATTCGTGATACCGGTATTGCTCGATGGCCCGGTTGGCATCTGCCGCAACCGCGTTGAGCCGCGAGAAGATCCAGCGATCTTCCGTCTGCAGGGGCACGCCGGACGCTTGCCCCACGTTCATGAAGAGGAAACGTGCCGCGTTCCAGATCTTGTTCGCGAACGCGCGCGCGCTCTCCATGCGCTCTTCGGTGAGCACGATATCCGTGCCCGGCGCGGCGCCCTGCAATAGCGCCATCCGCACCGCATCCGTCCCATACTTCTCGGTCACCACCAGCGGGTCGATCACGTTGCCCCTGGTCTTCGACATCTTCTGGCGCTCGGCGTCGCGCACCAGGCCGTGTATGTAGACCTGCCGGAACGGCACGTCGCCCATGAATTCCAGCCCGAACATCACCATCCGCGCCACCCAGAAAAAAAGGATGTCGAAGCCGGTGATCAAGAGCGACGTCGGGTAGAACTTCGCCAGGTCCGCCGTCTTCTCGGGCCAGCCGAGCGTCGAAAACGGCCAGAGCCCGCTGCTAAACCACGTGTCCAGCACATCGGGATCCTGTTTGAGATCCGTCGAGCCGCACTTCGGGCACGCTGCCGGCGCCTCCCGCGCCACTGTGATCTGCTTGCAGTTGCCGCAGTACCACGCCGGGATGCGATGTCCCCACCAGAGCTGCCGCGAGATGCACCAGTCGCGGATGTTGTACATCCACTCGTTGTAGGTCTTCACCCAGTTCGGCGGCACGAATTGGATGCGCCCATTCTCCACCACCTCGATGGCCTTCTCCGCGAGTGGCTTGGTTTTCACGAACCACTGCGTCGAAATCAGCGGCTCCACCGGCGTCTTCGAGCGCTGGCATTTGCCGAGATTCAGCTTGTAGTCCTCGATCTTCACCAGCGCGCCGGTCTCCTGCAGCCGCGCCACCACGCGGCGCCGCGCTTCGAAGCGGTCCAAGCCCGCAAACGCGCCCGCCGCCGCCGTCATGTTGCCATGCTCGTCGATCACCTGAATCTTGGGCAGGTTGTGGCGCTTGCCAGCTTCGAAATCGTTGGCGTCGTGCGCCGGCGTCACCTTCACCACGCCGGTCCCGAACTCCGGATCGGCCACTTCGTCGAGGATCACCGGAATCTCGCGATCCATCAGCGGAAGCTGTACCGTGCGCCCGTGCAGGTGCGTGTAGCGCGTGTCTTTCGGGTTGATCGCGACCGCGGTATCGCCCAGCATCGTCTCCGGCCGCGTAGTGGCCACCGTGACATAAGTATCGGGCAGCCCGTTGACCGGATACCGGACGTGCCAGAGGTGGCCGGGCACCTCTTCGTGCGCGACTTCGAGATCGCTCAGCGCCGTCATACAGTCCGGGCACCAGTTGATCATGTACTCGCCGCGGTAGATCAGCCCTTTCTCGAACAGCGTGACGAAGACCTCGCGCACCGCGCGCGAAAGCCCGGGATCCAGCGTGAAACGCTCACGCGTCCAATCGCAGGACGCCCCCAGCCGGATCATCTGGCGCTTGATGGTATCGCCGGACCGCTCCTTCCATTGCCACACGCGCTCTTCGAACTTTTCGCGGCCCAGGTCGCGGTAGTTGATGCCTTCTTCGGCAAGCTGGCGCGCCACCACCATCTGGGTCGCGATGCCGGCATGATCCGTGCCCGGCAGCCACAGCGTGTTGTCGCCGAGCATCCGGTGCCAGCGAATCGTCACGTCGATCTCCGTGTGCTCGAGCATGTGTCCGATGTGCAGCACCCCGGTGACGTTGGGCGGCGGAATGACCAGCGAAAACACGCGGCCGGGCGCATCGGCGGGAGCGCCGAAGATATTGGAGTCAATCCACCACTGGGCCCAGTGTGGTTCGAACCGCTGGGGCTCGTACACTTTCTCGATTTGCATGGGAAATACCAATATACCGGGGGTCGGGGGTCCGCGGCCACCTGCCGCCCGAGAGCCTACCCCAATACCTCGCGCACCTTCGCCGCCAGCGTGGCCGGCGTGAAAGGCTTCGGCAGGTACGACACGCCCGCATCCAGCTCACCCCGGTGCGCGATCACGTCGCCGCTATATCCGGATATGTACAGCACCTTCATTTCCGGCCGCGAGAGCAGCAGCCGATCGGCCAGCGCTTTGCCGGTCATCCCGGGCATGATCACGTCGGTCACCAGCAGGTCGATGGTGCCGTCATATTGCGCCGCCGCCGCGAATCCCGCGCGTCCGTTCGGCGCCTGCAGAACCTGGAAACCGCACGATTCCAGCGCCGTGATAATCATCTGCCGCACGTCCTCGTGATCCTCCACCACCAGGATCGTCTCCGACCCGCGTATCGGCGCCACCGTTGCCGGCCCAGCCTGGGACGCGGGTTCCGCATCGTCGATCCGCGGCAGATAAATGTGGAACGTCGTCCCTTGCCCCACTTCGCTGCTCACTTCGATAAGGCCGCTGTTCTGCTGCACGATGCCGTAAACCGTGGCTAACCCGAGTCCCGTCCCGCGGCCTTTTTCCTTCGTGGTGAAGAACGGCTCGAAGATATGCTCCAGCGCCTCTCGATTTATCCCCACACCCGAGTCGTTGACGGCCAGCAGCACCGCCGGGTCGCCGAGCGGCGATTCGCCTGCTTCCACATTGGCAGTCGTGATCGTCACCTTACCGCCGTCGGGCATGGCGTCGCGCGCGTTCGCGGTCAGGTTCAGCAGAATCTGGCTGACCTGGTCCGGATCGGCCTTCACCAGCCCAAGCGACGGCGCGGCCGCAATGGACAGCTCGATGTCGTCGCCCACCAGCCTTTGAAGGATCCGGTGCATCTCACCGACCAGAACGTTCAGATCGATCGGCTTTGGGCGGATGATCTGTTTGCGGCTGAAGGCCAGCAACTGGCGAGTCAATCCCGCGGCCCGGTCCGCCGCTTTTCGGATCTCGGCCACGTGAAGCCGGTTCTTGTCCTCCGGCGCCAGCCGGCCCTCGAGCAGCCCGCTATAGCCGGAAATCACCGTCAGCAGGTTGTTGAAGTCGTGCGCCACGCCGCCGGCCAGCCGTCCGATGCCTTCCATCTTTTGCGCCTGCTGTAGATCGGATTCCATGCGCAGGCGCTCCGTCACGTCGTGCATCGCCGCCACGTAGCCGGTAGTCTTGCCGGCGGCATCGCAGATCGGCGAGATGGTTCCCTCCACCTCGTAGAACGAGCCGTCCTTCCTGCGGTTGGTGAACCGTCCGCTCCACACGCCGCCCGCCGCGATTGCGCCCCACATCTCCCGGTAATACCCCTCCTCGTGCTTGCCGGATTTCAGAAAGCGCGGATTGCGCCCCACCGCCTCGTTCTTGGTATACCCCGTTACCCGTTCGAACGAGGGATTACAATACGCGATTTTTCCGTCGACCCCCGTAATCATGATCATCTCCGCCGATTGCTCCACGGCCGCAGCCAGGCTGGCACGCTCCGCTTCTGCCCGCTTGCGTTCGGCCGATCCGCGAATCCGCTCCCGTTCCGCCGCGATACTGGCCTCCCAGAATGCCTTTGAGTGCTCGCGTGCCTGCGCCATCAAAAAACCGAGATAAAGCAGGGTGCCCGCGGCCACTGCCAGGCTCTGACGATCGCCCTGCGCAATCGAGACTGCCGTGGTTGGGAGAATCAGCAGAGCCAGCCCCGCGTACGCCAGTTTCATGTCCGGCGCCAGCGAAGAAGAGGCGCCGGCAGCCAGCGCGGCAGTCGCCAGCAGGACGTACATGGCGGTCCACTGGCCAGGATAAAGGTCGAGCGTCAGCCCGGTAAACCCGCCCCAGACCAGGAACAGGGTGTACATACTTCCCAGGAAGATCCCTCTTGTCAGCGGCACATCATCCGCTGGACCCTTTAGCAGACGAAGCGCGGTAATGGTCCGGATCAGCCCCAGAACCAGTGTCACAGCGCTGGCAACCACCAGGACAACCGGGTGCCTGGCGTAGTAAGGCGTGGTCCAGGCAAGCAGCAGCGTGACGACGAAGTAGACCATCGTGCCCGAAATAGAGCGTTTGGCCAACTCCCGCTCGACGTGCCCGGCGAGCCCGGCTCGAATCTCGGCTTCAAGTTCCATGGGCGCTCACCGAGGTTCCGGCTTGTCCTGCATTATACTCATGGCGACGTTCAGGTGATTCCCGGATGCGCAGTATACTGGCTGAAACCTCCATGAAATCCCGCATCCAATCCGTGGATGCCTTGCGCGGCCTCGTCATGATCATCATGGCGCTCGATCACGTACGCGATTTCGTCCATTCCGACGTGCGCTTTTATCAACCCGACGATCTCGCGCGAACTACCGCCGCATTGTTCTTCACTCGTTGGATTACGCACATTTGCGCGCCGGTCTTCATGTTCACCGCCGGGCTCGGCGCGTTCTTCTGGTTGAGCCGCGGACGTACCATCGGCCAACTCTCCCGATTTCTCTGGACCCGTGGCCTGTGGCTGGTCCTGCTCGAACTCACCGTCCTTCGGCTGGGCATGAACTTCACCTTTTTTTCCGGGCTTGTGATGCTCTCCGTGCTCTGGGCGCTCGGCTGGTCCATGGTGGCGCTCGGTTTCCTGGCGCGTCTGCCTGTCCGCGCCCTGGCCGTGCTCAGCGTCGCTGTCATTGCCCTGCACAACCTCTGCGATCCGGTGATGGCATCGCAATTCGGCGGCGCCGCCTGGATCTGGAACCTGCTGCATCAGCCCGGGACCTTCCGCCTCGGCGGCGTCTTCTTTCACGCTGCCTATCCCCTCGTGCCCTGGATCTTCGTCATGTCCGCTGGCTTCTGTTTCGGAGAGCTGTTCCAGCGCGATCCCGCGCAGCGCCGGCAGATCCTGACCCGCATCGGTCTGGCCATGACCGCCGCCTTCCTGGTCGTCCGCGCCCTCAACATCTACGGCGATCCGGTCCCCTGGTCAACCCTCTTCCCCGGCATGACCGTGCTCTCGTTTCTCAAGTGCACGAAGTATCCGCCGTCGCTCGATTTTCTGCTGATGACGCTGGGCCCCGCGATCCTGATCCTTGCGTGGTTCGACCGCCTGGCATTCCCCCGGACGAATCCCCTGATCGTCTTCGGCCGGACGCCGCTCTTCTACTTTCTCGGCCACTTCTTCCTGGCCCATGGGCTGGCGGTGCTCCTTGCGTTCGTCCGCCACGGGCGCGCCGGTTTCATCCTCGACATCATCCCGCCGATGCACGGCCCGGCGCCGGTCTTTCCCGCCAACTACGGCCTCAGCCTGCCCGGCGTCTATGCCGTGTGGATCGGCGTGGTCGTGATGATGTACCCGCTGTGTCTGTGGTTTGCGCGGCTGAAGGAGCGCAGCCGCGCATGGTGGCTCAGCTATCTTTGAGGGCCGTCCGCAGGTCTACTGCGCTTCCGTGTTTGACGATGCTCCGGGCGCGGCCTTGCCCGCGTCCAGATGGTCCCAGTTCAGGATCGCGTTGAACGCAAGCATGTACGTTCCCTGCGTCTGCCAGCGCCAGAACGGCCGTAGCGCGAACATCACCACATGCCCCTTGCCCATGGACACGTCCACCGCCAGCGCATGATTGGCCACTGCTTCGCCGCCCCCGAGCGTCCCCGAAAGCAGCATGTCGTTGCCGTTCGCCGGGAAGCGCACAATGACGCGCGGCGCCGGACCGGCTGCCGCGCCGAACCCTCCGCGCCCGCCGAATCCACCGCCGCCCGCGCCCACTTCCGGAGCGCCGGCCGTCGCGCCGCCGCCGCGTCCCCCACGTCCTCCGCGTCCGCCCCGCCCGCCACCGGCGCCCGGAGCCTCGGCCTGCGCCGGAGCATCCGCCGGATCGAGCGGAGACACATGGATCGGCACCGCATTCGGCGTCACGTTCTGCCCGGCCCCGCCATTGATCGGCCCGCCGGCGCCGCGCCCGCCACCGCCGCCGAATCCGCCAAACCCGCCCGCCCCGGCAGCCGTTGCATTTAACACCGGGTCCTGGTTGAAGTACACCGGCAGGTCCTTGTTGTCGTACCCGTAGGCGATCGGACTCTTCAGGTCGGCCATCACACCGCGAATGATCGACCCGCGCGCGAAGAAGCTCTCCGGATGTTCCACCGTCACGCCGCCCGCCAGGTTGAATTCCGCCATCAGCGCGGCAGTCGAGCCTTCGGTAATCAGCGTCCCGCCCGCCTGCACGAACTTGCCGAGTTCGATCAGGCCCTCCATGCCCATGCCTCCGCGGATATCGTCGGTCTCATCGACTCCGCCCAGGTTCGGCGTCGCCGCGGTCTTCCTGTAAGGCAGCGGTGCGCTCCCGGTCATCGGAATTCCGTTGATCATCGAAGCCGAGTTGCCGCCCACGTGCGGGAAAAGGATCACGTCGTACTTCGCGCGCAGATTGCCCTCCTTCAGCTTCTGATCGGCGAAATACGTGTAAGGCACGCCGTAGTGATCCAGCGCCGCGCGCACCCAGCCTTCATCCTGCGTGCGCGACCACGAGTGCACGTACCCGATTCGCGGCACCGTCATCTCGTGCGTCTTCACCTGCGGAGCGGAATCGACAGCCCACGCGGAAAGCCCCAGGTCCTTGATCTGCGCGTCCAGCCTCGCGTGGTCCGCGTTCGGGATGATGAATGCCCCGGCTCGCAGCTTGCGCCCGCCCAGGTCGAAATCGTCCTCCGCGGCGAGCATCTTCACGTCTTTGTTCTTGTACCGGAACATCATCAGGTTGTTGTCGCTGGTGTGCTCCACCACCAGCGTGCCGCCTGAACCTTCCACGCCTCCCGGCGCCTTGGCGTCCGCCGTGAGCAGCGTCATGTTGGACTTCTGGTCCAGCACTGCCTTATCCGTGACCGGTTTGAGCTGCACGTTGCGCATGTATTGCATGGTCCAGCCGGTGTCGTCATACGGCCGCGGATTCGCCGTCGGATAGTTCTGCACGCTGGTGTACATGTCCACCAGGGTGTGATACGGCTGATCGCCGCGAATGATGTAATCGCCCTTGGCAACCTGCAATTTGCCCGCCTGAAACGCGGTGGTGGCCACGTGAACCTCGACGCCCTGCTTGCGCAGCTCGTTCACCAGGTCGGCGGCATCGGCCTTGCGGCGCTGCGCGGCCGGAACCCACCACGCGTAATTCGGCCCCTTCTCGCCCTTCTCGATGGCGCGTTTGTTCTTCAACCAATAATTCTCCAGGTAGAGCTCCCGTTCCTTCGCCACCTTATTCAGCGCGATCAACAGGGTCGATTCCTGGATGTTGGTATTGTTCCTCGGTCCCCACTTGATCGAGGGCAGCGGCGGATTCGGCCGGTACCACTCCCGGCTGGTCTGGGTCGCTCCCAGCGTCAGGTTGGGGTTCACGTCCGGCCCGTAGCTCTGCACCTCGTAGAACCGCCCGAAGGAGTTATGGGTGAGCGCGATCCAGAACAGGTAGTTGGGCACCCAGCCGTCGTAGAAGCCGTACGTAAAGATACCCGGCACGCCCCGCTTGGCCATCTCCATGACCTCGGTTTCACCCAGCAGCCACCACTCGTCGATCGCGATCGGGTCCAGCGACACGTTGTACGGCCCCGTGCCCGTCGAGACGTAGAGATACGACTGCGCCTCGTGCAGGTCGTGCAGAATCGTCGGGTGCCACTCGACCACGCCCCTGGTGAAGTTCTGCGTGATCTTCAGGTATTGCCCCATGCCGTCGCGGTTGTTGTCGTGCTGCACGTACTTGCCCCAGTACATCAGCGGCAGCCGCGGCTGACCCTGCGCCAGCTTCTTGTTGTAGTAATAGGTATCGACTTCCCGCTCGCGCCCGTCCACCTCGATCACCGGCGTGATGAACACGATCGAGTTGTTGCGGATCGTCTGAATGAAGGGCGTCTCCTCCACGATCAGCCGGTAGGCCAGTTCGATCAGCATCTCCGGCCCGCCCGTCTCCGGCGAGTGGATGCCCGAATTCACCCAGTAGAGCGGCTTGCCCGTCTTGATCAGCTCGCGCGCCTCGTCGTCGTTTTTGAGTTTGCGCGGATCGCCCAGCCGGGCCAGGATGTCCTTGTATTTGTCCAGGTCCTTGATGGTGGCCTCGTCCGCGATCGCCAGGATCACCTGGTCGCGTCCTTCCTCGGTCTGCCCGATTTTCCAAAACTTCGCGCGCGGCGACGCCTTGGCCAGCGCCTCGTAGTAGCGGTAGATGTCCTTGGCGTAGGTCAGCTCGCCCGGCTTGCCCGGGATGCGCCCCAAAAACTTCAGCGGCGACGGCACGGTGTCCGACGCGGGCATGTGGTCCACCAGCTCCGTAGTGATGCGCGGGTCCTGCAGGTATTCCTTGATGAGTTTCGTGTATTCTTCATCGAGCTTCTGCGGCGCGGGCTGCGCGGCGGCAGGAGCCGCCTTCCCCTTCTTGGCCACCTGCGCATCGGCCGGCGGACCACACACGAATGCTAATGCGAGCGCGAGCAGAAGACTCCTGCTCCAGACAAAGCGATTGGACATGTTGGAAATCCTTCCCTGGATTTCACGAGTGTTACCCTTTTGGGGGCCGTGTGTCAACCACGGCGGTCAGCGCAGCAATGCCTCAGCGCCTCCTCCAATACCTGTGAATCGCCCATGCCGCGCCGCCCGCCACCGCCGCGCCCCCGCCGATCCACAGCATCGGCTGCCACGGGAAAGCCCGCCCCTCGCGCCGCAACGTCAGTACGTAGCTCGCCAGCACGCCTAAATAGAACAGCAGGCACATCGGCGTCGCAAAGAGCACAAGATTGAATACGTCCGTGGAAGGCGTCACCACCGCCGCCAGAATAAAGATCGCCAGTATCGCGTACCGGCTGTGCCGCATCAGGAACCCGGGCGTGACGACGCCCAGCGCCGTCAGTAGAAAGATCAGCACCGGTAATTCAAAGACGATCCCGACGCCCAGCACTACGTCCACGAAGCGCTCGAAGTAAATGTCCATGGGCACCATCGGCACCACGAAGCTGTCCCTGGCGATGCTCAACAGAAACGTCAGGCCGTACCGGAACACCACAAAGTACGCGAACACTCCCCCGAGAATGAAAAGCCCCGAGGAACCGACCAGCAACGGCCCCACCCAGCGGCGTTCGTGCCGGTATAATCCCGGTGCGATGAACGCCCAAAGCTGGTACAGCACCCACGGCGATCCCAGGAAGATCGCCCACACCACCGGCAGCTTCACCCAGATGATCTGAAACCCGTCCATCGGATCGAACACGTAGAGCTGCGGCGGATAGCCCAGCGCGGTGAGCGCCTGCCCCGCCGGCTTACAGATGAATCGCCACAACGGATCGGTAAACGTCAGGCTCACGGCGTATGCCACTCCCAGCCCGAGCAGCGCCTTGATCAGGCGCGCGCGCAACTCCGTCAGGTGCTCGACGAAGGACATGCGCAGCATATCGTCTTCCTCTTCACGACGAGGCATGGCTCAGTTCCTATGAAGTGATTCAGCGCTCCTGGGTGCGGTAGCGCCTACGGTGGGAATTCGATATGAGGCGAGCTTTCCCGCCCGCCCCGATAGAGTTAGTGTACACTCAACTCCCATGAATCGCAGACAATTCGTCGCAGGTCTCGCCGCCGCGGCGTGGGCCGGACCCGGCCAGCCGCAGATTAACGGCGCGCGCCTCCGCGACCACCTCGAGCGCCTGAGCGTCTTCGGCCGTCCCCAGGGCGGCACCTTCGCCGACGGTGTCAGCCGCGTGGCGTACTCCGATGCCGACGTCGCCGGACGCGCCTACGTCCGCGGCCTGATGGATGCCGCCGGCCTCAAGACGCGCCTCGATGCCGCAGGCAACATCTACGGCCGCCGCGCCGGCCGCGAAGACTCGCTGCCGCCGGTCCTCTTCGGCTCGCATATCGACTCCGTCCCCAACGGCGGCAACTTCGATGGCGACCTGGGCTCGCTGGCCGCCATCGAGGCCGTACAGTCGCTTCAGGAAGCCGGCCTCACCACCCGCCGTCCGCTACAGGTCGTCGTCTGGCAGAACGAAGAAGGCTACGCCTTCAACAACGGGCTCGCCGGCAGCCGCGCCGCGGCCGGCCACCTGGATCCCGGCGAGCTCGATGGCGTATGGAACGGCATGAAGAAATCCGACGCCATCCGCAAAATCGGCGGCGTCCCCGAACGCATCGCCGAAGCGCGCCTCCCCAAGGACGCATTCGCCTGCTATCTCGAGCTGCACATCGAGCAGGGCGGCACGCTCGAAAAGTCCGGCACCGATATCGGGATCGTCGAAGGTATCGTCGCCATCGACCGCTATGACGTCGAGATCCGCGGCTTCGCCAATCACGCCGGCACCACGCCCATGCCCGAACGCCAGGACGCGCTGGTCGCTGCATCGCACCTCGTGGTCGCGGTCAACGACATCGTACGCCGCGAGCCGGGCCGTCAGGTCGGTACCGTCGGCCAGTTGAACGTCAGCCCCAACGTGCCCAACATCGTCCCTGGCAGCGTCAAGCTGGTCATCGAGCTGCGCGACCTTTCCAGCAACAAGATCGCGGCACTCGCCGATCAGATCCGTATGCGCGCCGCCGAGATCGCCAGGCAAACCGCGACCCGGATCGACATCCGCCCCGCCGCCCACCACGACGCCGCCCTCGCCACTCCGGAGGTCCAGCAGTCGATCGAGGCCGTTTGCGGCCGCCTCGGCCTCAAACACCAGCGCCTTCCCAGCGGCGCCGGCCACGACGCCCAGATGATGGCGCTGATCGGCCCCATGGGTATGATCTTCGTCCCCAGCGTGGGCGGCATCAGCCATTCCCCCAGGGAGCTCACGTCGTGGCAGGACTGCGCACGCGGCGCGCAGGTCCTGCTTCAAACAGTCCTGACGCACGCGGCTTGACTGAGCGCCCGCAGCGCGATGCTCTTCGCCCTATTTCTTCGCTGGGTCCACTGACTTCGGCGGCGATCCCGCGGTCCGCCGGTACACCGTCTCGAAACCCTGCTTCGTCCAGGTCACGCCGTTGGTGGCGGTGGTCGAAGTCTGGTGTATGGTCCCGGGCGGCTGATTCGGCCCCGGAATGTTCGACCGCGGATCGGTAGCCGCGTCCTTCTGGGCGTCCGCCGTATCGGTCACCGTTCGCACCCTGGCAATTGGCCGCGCGTCGATCCGGTCGATCTGATCGCGTGGAATCGCCACCTGTGCGTTCTTGTTGATCACCACGAGATTCTCGTCGGTGAGCTCATCCATCTTCACGTTCAGCGGCTGTGCGGTCCCTCGCTTGTAAACCTGCAGCTCCGTTCCGGTCTTGAGTTCCTTGACCTTGGCCCACGGGTCATCCGCCCCGAAAGCCAGCATCCCGGCGCATAGAAGAACCACGGCTCTCCACATGCCTCTATCCTACTGCCTGGCCGGAGCGCCCGGTTAGTCCGCCACCCGCTTCAACACCGGCTCGTACGCGTCGATTCTCCGGTCCCGCAAAAACGGCCAGTTCCGCCGCACCTGCTCGATCCTTCGCGGATCGCATTCCGCCACCAGGGTCTCGTCCTGGTCCGCCGCCTTCGCCAGGATCTTGCCCTGCGGATCGCTGACGAACGATCCGCCCCAGAACTGCAGCCCGTCTCCCGGCGCGCCTTCCTCGAATCCCACCCGGTTCACCGCCGCCACATACAATCCGTTGGCGATGGCGTGCGCGCGCTGCACCGTCGTCCAGGCATTCTGCTGCACCAACGCTTCCCCGGCGTCGGACTGGTGGTAGCCGATTGCCGTCGGGTAGAACAGCACCTGCGCCCCACCCAGCGCCGCCATGCGCGCCGCTTCGGGATACCACTGGTCCCAGCACACCAGCGGAGCGATCCGCGCATACCGTGTGTCGAAGCAGCGCACTCCCAGATCGCCGGGAGTGAAGTAGTACTTCTCGTAGAATCGCGGGTCGTCCGGGATGTGCATCTTGCGATAGCTCCCCAGCAGCGAGCCGTCGGCATCGATCACCACCGCAGTATTGTGGTACACCCCCGCCATGCGCCGCTCGAAAACCGAGCCCACCACCACGATCTTCAGTTCGCGGGCCAGCTTGCCGAGCGCCTCCGTGCTGGGTCCCGGAATCGGTTCCGCGAGGTCGAAGCTGTCCGTTCGCTCCTCCTGGCAGAAGTACTGCGACCGGAAAAGCTCCTGGAGACAGACAATCTGCGCTCCCCTGCCTGCGGCCTCGCGCGTCCGCCATTCGGCCTTGGCCAGGTTTTCGTTCGGGTCCTTCGAGCACGACATCTGGACCAGGCCCACGCGAAACGGGGTGAGATGCACATGTCTATTGTATCGGCTGGTACTGCCGCGGAAGCTCCTCATTGTTATCATGTTCACTTGTCATGATGCGGGTGCATCGGGCCCTGGTCCTGTTTGATATCGATGGCACGCTGGTGCGGCGCGCGGGGCCTCACCACCGCGAGGCCCTGGTCCAGGGAATCCGGCGCGTCACCGGACTCCCCACTACCACCGACGGCATTCCCGTCCAGGGAATGCTCGATCCCGAAATCGTCACCGTAATGCTGCGCCGCGCAGGCGCCGCTCCGGCGGCCATCCAGCGAGCCATGCCGGAGGTCCTTCGCGCCGCCGAGCGCTACTACCTCCGCGTCTGCCCCGAGCTTCACGGCAAGCACTGCCCCGGCGTCGTGCCCGTGCTCGAACGGCTCTCCCGTCGCGGCAACCTGCTGGGCCTGGTCACCGGCAACCTGACCCGCATCGGCTGGCGCAAGCTGGAGCGCGCCGGCCTGCGCGAATATTTCCGCTTCGGCGCGTTCGGCGAAATGGCCCGGTCGCGCGCCGGGCTCGTCCGCCTCGCCGTGCGGCAGGCGCGCGCCAATGGATGGATCGCGCGCGGCGCTCCGGTCTCGCTCGTCGGCGATGCTCCCCAGGACATCCTGGCCGCCCGCGCCAACCGGATCCGTTCCATTTCCGTACGCACCGGAATCACCCACCCTTCCGAGCTCGAAGACCTCAAGCCGGACGTCTTCCTCTCGAATCTACGGGAGCTCCGGCTCTCCATGGTGGAATCCTGAAGGTCATGCGGGCCCTGGCGTTACTCGGTTTTCTCTGGTTCGGCATCGCCGGCCGGACGCAGTCGTATGTGATCTCCACCCTTGCCGGCTCCGGCGCGCCAACCACGCCTGTGAGCGCCGTCAAAGCCGCGATCGGCGACCCCCCGCGCGTGGCCGTCGATTCCGCTGGTAACGTCTACTTCGGCAGCCTGCATTCCATCTTCAAGGTGGATCCGTCGGGCAACTTGACGCGCTTTGCCGGCAACGGCCGCGCCGGCTACACCGGCGATGGCGGCCCCGCCGGCAACGCTCAGTTGATCAATCCCATCGGCCTCGCGTTCGACGCGGCAGGCAGTCTCTACGTCGTCGATCACGATGCCGCCGTCGTGCGCCGTATCGCGCCCGACGGCACCATCGCCACCGTGGCCGGCGCCGGCGGCACGCTCAAAGGACCGTTCGGCGTCGCTGTGGACCCCTCCGGCAACATCTACGTATCGGATACCGGCAATCAGCGCGTCGCCCGGTTCGGCGCCGATGGCCGCT
>Ga0335079_10000908_pt1 | contig 33530 bp, 28 predicted proteins | sample Lox_Sample_33_FD_206719 | JGI IMG/M metagenome (GOLD analysis project Ga0335079, IMG submission 206719) | Soil microbial communities from Loxahatchee National Wildlife Refuge, Florida, United States - Lox_Sample_3.3 | ecosystem: Environmental > Terrestrial > Soil > Wetlands | place: USA...
TCGTGGATCACCAGGCCGGCCTCCACCTTGCCCATCTTGACGAGTCGCCCCACCTCCTTGAAGTCCACCACCACCGGCTCGTGGTGCGGCAGGCGGAGCGACAGGGCGAGCGCGGCGCTCGTCCACTTGCCGGGGATGGCGATGCGGGCGCGGGCCAGCTCCTCGGTGCGCAGGAACTGGGACTGCGCGTCCACCACCACGGTGGGGCCGTAGCCGTCCCCGAAGGAGGCGCCGGAGTCGAGCAGCATGTACTTGTCGTGAAGGTGGGCGTAGGCGTGCACCGAGAGGGCGGTGATCTCGTAGCGCCCCTCCAGCGCCGCGCGGTTCAAGGTCTCGATGTCGGCGAGCTCGTGCACGAACTCGAGCCCCTCCACCTTCACCGCTCCCGACGCCAGGCCGTAGAACATGAAGGCGTCGTCGGAATCGGGACTGTGGGCCACGCGGATCTTCTGGGACATGGGCGCGCCTTATATCTTTCAACGATCGTTGAAACAAGGGGCGGAACGGAGTAGATCCGGCCGCACTCATGGCCTACCGGTCGCTGCGCCAGTTCCTCGAGCGGCTCGAAGGGGCGGGGGAACTCGTGCGGGTCCGGGAGACCGTCGATCCCGCCCTGGAGATGGCGGCGCTCGCCGACCGCGCCGCCAAGCAGGGTGGCCCGGCGCTCCTCTTCGAGAAGCCGGCGCGCGGCCAGCTGCCGGTGGCGATGAACCTCTTCGGCACCCGCCGTCGCACCTCCTGGGCGCTCTCCTGCGACGACCTGCAGGAGCCGGCCGACGAGCTTCGCGCCCTCCTCAAGACGGCCCCGCCCCAGGGCATCTGGGAGAAGCTGAAGATGATCCCCAAGCTGGGGCGGCTCGCGTCGCTCGCGCCCCGGCACGTCGGGTCGGCGCCGGTCCAGGAAGTGGTGGAGCGCGAGCCCGACCTCTCGCGCCTGCCGGTGCTCACCACCTGGCCCCATGACGGAGGCCCCTTCCTCACCCTGCCGCAGGTGATCACCCGCGACCCGGAGAGCGGGCTCCGCAACGTCGGCATGTACCGCCTGCAGGTGCTCGGGCCGCGCCGGCTCGCCATGCACTGGCAGCTCCACAAGACGGCGACCGCCCACTACCGCGCCTACCGGCGGCTGGGCGAGCGCATGCCGGTGGCCATCGCGCTCGGGGGGGACCCGGCGCTCACCTACTGCGCCTCGGCGCCTCTGCCGCCGGGCATCGACGAGTACCTCTTCGCCGGCTTCCTCCGGCACGAGGCGGTCCACCTGGCGAGGGGAGTGACGGTGGACCTCGAGGTCCCGGCCGACGCCGACCTGGTCATCGAGGGCTTCGTCGATCCGGGGGCGGCGCTCGTCCGCGAGGGCCCCTTCGGCGACCACACCGGCTACTACTCGCTGGCCGACGACTACCCGGCGCTGGAGGTGACCGCCATCACCCGGCGGCCGGACGCCGTCTACCCCGCCACCGTGGTGGGCCCCCCGCCCATGGAGGATTACTGGATGGGCGTGGCCACCGAGCGGCTCTTCCTGCCCATGCTGCAGCTCGTCTTCCCGGAGGTGGTGGACATGGCCTTCCCTCCGGAAGGCGTGTTCCACAACCTCTGCTTCCTCTCCGTGCGCAAGGAGTTCCCCGGCCACGCCAAGAAGCTCATGCACGGACTGTGGGGCTCCGGCCAGATGTCCGCCACCAAGACCCTGGTGGTCTTCGACGACGACGTCGACGTGCACGACTTCTCGCAGTGCGCCTGGCGCGCCCTCGCCAACGTGGACGCGAAGCGGGACCTGGTCGTCGTCGAGGGGCCGGTGGACGTCCTCGACCACGCGGCACCGGCATTCGCGCTCGGCGCCAAGATCGGGATCGACGCCACCCGCAAGTGGGCGGAGGAGGGAGGGCGCGAGTGGCCGGAGCCGTGCGTCCACCCGCCCGAGCTGCTGGCGCGCACCGACGCCCTCTACGAGCGGCTGGTGGCCGGGGCGCAGCCGCCTGCGCGCCCGCGCATCCCGCTGCCGGGGGCGGCGAGCTGGACGCCTCGCCGGGGAGGGATCTAGTGTCCACGGTCCCCTTGCCCGGGCAGGCGGGGCGCGCCCAGGCGGTGCGCGCCATGTTCGACCGCATCGCCCCCACCTACGATCTCCTCAACCGGGTGATGACGCTGCGGGTGGACCAGCACTGGCGCCGCAAGCTCGTGCGATCGCTCTCGCTCTCGCCCGGGGAGCGGCTCCTCGACGTGTGCGCCGGCACCATGGACGTCGCCGCCGCCGCCCGCAGGCGCTACCCGGGCGCGGGCGTGGTGGGATCCGACTTCTCCATTCCCATGCTGGCCCGGGGCAAGGGCAAGACGGGCCTCCCCGCCGCCGCCGCCGACGCGTTGCGCCTGCCGTTCCGGGACGGGTCGGTGAGCGCGGTCACGGTCGCCTTCGGCGTGCGCAACCTCGACTCCTACGAGGCCGGGCTCGCCGAGATGGCGCGGGTGCTCCGTCCGGGCGGCCGGCTCGGCGTCCTCGAGTTCTTCCGCTCCGAGTCGGCGGGCTCCCGCGCGGTGCACCGGGCCTACAACCGGATGGCGCTCCCGGTGCTGGGGAGGGCGCTCTCCGCCGATCCCTCCGCCTACCGCTACCTGGTCGAGTCGATGGAGCGGTTCGCCTCGCGGCGTGAGTTCGAGGAGGCGGCGCGCCGGGCGGGGTTCCGGAGCGTGCGCGGCGAGACGCTCTTCCCCGGGGTCTGCGGCCTCGTCACCGGGGTCAAGGGATGAAGCTCGTCGTCGGCATCGGCGGCGCCTCCGGTGCGCCCTACGCCAAGCGGCTCCTCGACTTCCTGGCCCGCGAGGCCGCCGACCTGGTCTCGGTGGACCTCGTCTTCACCGCGACCGGGCGGCTGGTGTGGAAGCAGGAGGTCGGCTCCGAGCCCCACTATCCCGGCTTCCGGACCTGGAAGAACAACGACCTCACCGCTCCCTTCGCGTCGGGCAGCTCGCTCTACGACGCCATGTGCGTCGTCCCCTGCTCCGCCGCCGGCCTGGCCCGCGTGGCGTACGGCGTCTCCACCGACCTCGTCGGCCGCGCCGCCGACGTGATGCTGAAGGAGCACAAGCGGCTCGTGCTCCTCTTGCGGGAGACCCCCATCTCGCTCGTGCACGCCCGCGCCATCACCCAGGCGGTGGAGGCCGGGGCCATCGTCATGCCGGCGGCGCCCAGCTTCTACTCGAATCCCGGCAGCATCGGCGAGCTGGTGGACACGGTGGTCGCCCGCCTGCTCGACCGCCTCGGGGTCCCGAACGACCTGATGCAGCGCTGGGACGGCGTCTCGCCCCACGCCTGCGGCGAACCCACGGAGGTGTCGTGATGCTCTCCACCCTTGCGCACCGAGCCCTGGAGCGCGACGGCCTCGGCCCCATTCGCGATCGGGTGCTCTCCGGCGAGAGGCTCTCCGAGGCCGATGCCCTCCGACTCTACCAGGCGAACGACCTCGCCGCCGTGGGGGCGCTGGCGAACCACGTCCGCGAGGCGAGGCACGGGGACCTCACCTTCTACAACCGCAACGTCCACCTCAACCCCACCAACGTCTGCGTGGCCAGCTGCAAGTTCTGCTCCTTCGCGCGCCCCGACGACAAGCACGCCAGCGACGGCTACACCATGAGCCTCGACCAGGCGTTGGAGCACGTGCTCTCCAAGCGGGCGCTCGGGATCACCGAGGTCCACATCGTCTCCGGGCTGCACCCCGACCTCCCCTGGGACTACTACGTCGAGACCGTGCGCCGGCTGCGGCGGGCCTGGCCGGACCTGCACATCAAGGGCTACACCGCGGTGGAGCTGCACTTCTTCGCCGAGAAGTTCGGCAAGAGCTACGAGCAGGTGTTGCGGGAGCTCATCGATGCCGGACTTACCACCATCCCCGGGGGTGGTGCCGAGATCTTCGCCTCCCGGGTGCGCCGCAAGATCTGCGACGACAAAGCCACCGCCGAGCAGTGGCTCGAGGTCCACCGGACCGCCCACCGCCTCGGTCTCAAGTCGAACGCCACCATGCTCTACGGCCACATCGAGACCCTGGCGGAGCGGGTGGACCACATGGCCCGGCTCCGGGCCCTGCAGGACGAGACTCGCGGGTTCCAGGTGTTCATCCCGCTCGCCTTCCACCCCGAGCACAACATGATCGGGAAGGCGTTCCCGAAGCCCACCGGCTACGACGGGCTGCGGACCTACGCGGTCGCCCGCCTCTTCCTCGACAACTTCGACCACATCAAGGCCTACTGGGTCTCGCTGGGGGAGCGCCTGGCGCAGTCCTCCCTCTCCTTCGGGGTCGACGACGTCGACGGGACCGTCCTGGAGGAGCGCATCTACCACATGGCGGGGGCCACCACCCCGCAGGCGCTCTCCGAGGCGCAGCTCCACCGCATGATCCGCTTCGCCGGACGCGTGCCGGTGGAGCGGGACAGCCTCTACCACGTGCTCCGCGTGCACACCCAGCCCGCCGCGAACGCCGAGGCGGCCGTGCGCCTGCCCGCCACCGCCTAGAGGAGAGCGCCATGAAGCTCCGCGCCGCCGCCGTCTCCTTCCTGAACGCGCGCCCGCTCACCGCCGGGCTCGAGGGGAGCCACCGCTTCGAGCTGGTGCAGGCGGAGCCGTCCGGCTGCGCCGCCATGCTGGAGCGCGGGGAGGTGGAGGTGGCGCTCCTGCCGGTGGCCGCGCTCGCCGGCAAGGACCTGGAGGTGGTCCCCGGCCTCGCCATCGGGGCCGACGGCCCGGTGCAGACGGTGGTGCTCGCCGGGGAGGCGCCCCCCGAGACCTGGGAGGAGGTCTTCCTCGACACCGCCTCGCGCACGTCGCAGGTGCTCGCCCGGGTCGTCCTGGCCGGGCGGGGACTCTCGCCGCGCTACACTCCGCTCCCGGCGGTCGAGGGGCTCGAGCGCGCGCAGGGGAGGAAGGGGGCGCTCGTCATCGGCGACCGCGCATTCGACGTGAAGAAGAAGGTGGTCCTCGACCTCGCCCGGGAGTGGAACCAGCTCACCAAGCTCCCCATGGTGTTCGCCGTCTGGGCCGCCCGCCCCGGCGTCCTGCGTCCCGAGGACGTGAGCGAGCTCGCCCGCGCCGCCCAGGCCGGGCTGGGGATGCGCACCGAGCTGGCGCAGGCCTTCGCTCGCGAGCGCGGCGGCGATCCGGAGCGCTACCGTCGCTACCTCACCCAGCGCATCCGCTACGGGCTCGGGCCCTACGAGCTCTCCGGGCTCGAGGCCTTCCTCGCCCGCGCCGCGGAGGCGGGCATCCTGCCCCCGACCAACCTCCGCTTCGCCGACGACGTGGTGAGGAGCCGCCGCATCCGCCGTCCGGTGACGCTCGACAAGGCCCTGCAGAAGGGGGCGGAGGGCGAGCGGCTCGACGCCGACGAGGCCGAGCTCCTCGACGAGAAGGCACCGCTGCTCGAGCTCGGGCTCGCCGCCGACATGCGCCGGCGCGCTCTCCACCCCGACGGGGTGGTGACCTACATCGTCTCGCGCAACGTGAACTACACGAACGTCTGCACCACCGCCTGCTCCTTCTGCGCCTTCTACCGGCCGCGCGGTCATGGCGACGCCTACGTGCTCGACCGCGCGCAGATGGCGCGGAAGATCGAGGAGACCGTGGCGCTCGGGGGCATCGAGCTCCTCCTCCAGGGGGGGCTGCACCCGGAGCTGGCGGTGGAGTGGTACGAGGACCTCTTCCGATGGGTGAAGCAGCACTACCCGACCATCAATCTCCACGCGCTCTCGCCGGAGGAGATCTGGCACATCGCCCGCACCAGCCAGATCTCGCTCGGGGAGACCATCGATCGGCTGGTGGCCGCGGGCCTCGACTCCATCCCGGGCGGCGGCGCCGAGGTGCTCGACGACGAGGTGCGCCGTCGCATCGCCCCGCTCAAGTGCTCCACCGACGAGTGGCTGACGGTGATGCGGGCCGCCCACCAGAAGGGGCTGAAGAGCACCGCCACCCTGATGTTCGGGGTGGGAGAGCAGGCCATCCACCGGGTGAACCACTTCCTGCGCCTGCGGGAGCTGCAGGACGAGACCGGGGGCTTCACCGCCTTCATCTGCTGGACGTTCCAGCCCGAGCACACGCGCCTCGTGCCCTCCGACAACAGCGCCCACGCCTACCTGCGCACCAACGCGCTCGCGCGCCTCGTCCTCGACAACGTCCCGAACTTCCAGGCCTCCTGGGTCACCATGGGAGGCGGGGTCGCCCAGGCCTCGCTCCACATGGGGTGCAACGACTTCGGGAGCGTCATGATCGAGGAGAACGTGGTCTCCGCCGCCGGGACCACCTTCCAGATGGACAGCGAGGAGGTGGAGCGTCACATCCGCGACGCCGGCTTCCAGCCGGCGCGGCGGAACATGCGCTACCAGCGCCTCGGTGCCGCGGCCTAGGGACGGGATTTGCCGGTCCGGGTCCTCGGCGCGCCGTTCGTCCTCCTCGGGGGGGACATCCCCCCCGTCGCCGACGGCGCGGTGGCGCTCGACGGCGACCGGATCCTCGCCGCCGGTCCGCGCCCCGAGCTCGAGGCGCGCTTCTCCCGCGCCGAGCCCGTCGACGGGGTGATCCTGCCCGCCCTGGTGAACGCGCACCTGCACCTCGAGCTCTCCCACCTCGCCGGGCAGGTCCCCGGAGGAGCGGGACTCGTCCCCTGGATCCGGGCGCTGGTGGCGGCGCGGATGCGGGCGGGTCCGGTGGAGGAGGCGATGGCGCGGGCGGCGGCCTCGCTCGCAGAAGCTGGCGTGGCGGCGGTCGGCGACGTGACGAACACTCTCGGGTCGATGCGCCACCTGGCGCGACACGGCATGTCGGGGACGCTCTACCACGAGGTATTCGGGTTCACGGCCGACCGGGTGGCCGAGGCGCTGCGAGCGGCGGCCGAGGTGCGCTCGAGGCTCGGCGACCCGCCACCCGGCCTCGCCGTCGCCCCCTCGCCCCACGCCGTCTACTCGACCCATGGCGAGACAGTGGCGCGGCTGCTCCGCGCCGGGCCCGCCTCGATCCACGTGGCGGAGGACCCGGGGGAGCGGGAGTTCTGCGCCGCCGCCGCCGGGCCCTTCGCCGAGCTGGTGCTCAAGCTCGGCCTCTCGCCCGGGGAGCTCCGCCCCTGCGCCCGCTCCGCCGTGGCGGCGGTGGCACCGCACCTCGGGGCCCGCTCGCTGGTGGTGCACGCGGTGGACGTGGACGAGGAGGACCTCCGCCTCCTCGGGGGCTCGGGCGCGACCGTGGTCCTGTGCCCCCGGTCGAACCTCCGCATCGGCGGCCGGGTCGCCGACCTGCCGCGCCTCCTCGCGGCCGGCCTGCCCCTGGCGGTGGGGACCGACTCGCTCGCCTCCTCCCCCTCCCTGTCACCGCTCGCCGAGCTCGCCGCGCTCCATCGCGCCTTCCCGCAGGTGCCGCCGGCGCGGCTCCTCCCGCTCGCCTGGAACGGGGCAGCGGTGGGCGCCGCGGCGGTGGGGCGGCTCTCCCCCGGGAGCTCGCCGGGCGTCGTCGCCGCCCCGCTCCTGGGCGCCCGCCCCGCCGATCCCGCGGCCTGGCTCCTCGAGGTCCACGCGGCCGAGGAGCGCCCCGTCACCTGGCTGGCGCGCCACCGACCGGGGCCGCCCTCATGACCGTCGCCGCGCTCGCGCGCATGGTGAAGTTCAGCCACTCCCTCTTCGCCTTGCCCTTCGCGGTGAGCGCGGTGGTGCTCGTGTCGCGAGAGGCCTCGCTCGACCCGGTGCGGCTCCTGCTGGTGGCGCTGGCGGTCGTGGCCGCCCGCACCGCCGCGATGGCCATGAACCGGATCGCCGATCGGCGCTTCGACGCCCGGAACCCGCGCACCGTGCGACGCGAGCTCGTCACCGGCGAGGTGTCGCCGCTCTCGGCCTGGGCCCTCCTCCTCGGCAGCGGCGCCGTCTTCGTGGCGGCGGCCTGGGCCATCTCGCCGCTCGCCGGCGGGCTCTCCCTGCCGGTGCTCGCCGTCCTCCTCGGCTACTCCTACGCCAAGCGATTCACCTGGGGCTGTCACCTCTGGCTCGGGGTGGCCCAGGCGCTCGGCCCGGTGGGCGTGGCCGTCGCGCTCACGGGGAGCGCGCCCATCTCGGCGGTGCTGCTCGGCCTGGGAGTGGGAGCCTGGATCGCGGGCTTCGACGTCTTCTACGCCATGCAGGACGTGCACTTCGATCGAACGGAGGGACTCCGGTCCATCCCCGCGCGCTTCGGCGTTCCGGGCGCCCTGATCTGGGCCCGGGCCCTCCACCTGCTGGCGGTGCTCGCCATCGCCGGCGCCGGGATCTCGGCCTCGGCCGGGCCGGGCTGGTACGTGGGCTCGACGCTGCTCGGGGCGGTGCTGCTCGCCGAGCACTTCTACGTGGCCCCGCACGACCAGCTCAAGCCGGAGCGCATCGGAAAGGCCTTCTTCGACTTCAACGCCTTCGCCTCGGTCGCCTTCGCGCTCTGCGCGCTCGCCGACATCTTCCTCCGCCACCGGTCCTGACATGTCCATCGCCCTTCCCTCGCTCCGCCCCCAGAGCCACGCCCTCACCCAGGCCGAGCTGCGCGCCGCCGACGCGGTGGGCGCGCTCATGGAGCTGTGGGGCTTCCGGCGCCAGCTGGGGCGCGTCTGGACCGTGCTCTTCCTCTCGGAGCGGCCGCTGCCTGCCCCCGAGCTGTGCGAGCGGCTCCAGATCTCGACGGGCCTGCTCTCCATGAGCCTGGCGGAGCTGAGGCGGTGGGGAGTGGTGCGGGGCGTCTCGGTGCGCGGCGAGCGCAAGGAGCACTACCAGGCGGAGACCCACGTCTGGAAGATGGTGCGCCGCGTCCTGCGGGAGCGGGAGCGCCTCGCCCTGGAGGAGGCGCTCACCGTCTTCGAGTCGGCCCTCGCCGCCCTGCGCGAGGCACAGTCCGACGTCGATCCCGGGGTGAAGGCGGCAGCCCGCCACCGGCTCGACCGGGTGGGGCAGCTCGTCACCCTCACCCGCACCGGGCTCGGCCTCCTCGGCATCCTGCTGGAGAGCGCCCGGGTCGACCTGGGGCCGCTCCAGGCTTTCTCCGACGCCCTCTCCGGTCGCGACCGACCCGCCGCTCCAGGCCCCGCGCCTAGCTGGCGAGGCCGTGCTGGAGCGCGTACCGGGTGAGCTCCACGTTGGTCGAGAGCCTGAGCTTCTCGCCGATCCGGGCCCGGTAGGTGGCGACGGTCTTCTCGGCCAGCCCGAGGTCGGCGGCGATCTGCTTCAGGGACCGGCCCTGCGCCACGAGCAGCAGCACCTCGAGCTCCCGGCGCGAGAGCGCCTCGTGGAGGGCAGGCGCCTCGCCGCCGCCAAGGAGACCGGCGAGCCGCTCGCCCAGCGCGGCCGAGATGTAGCGGCCCCCGGAGAGCACCCGCTGCGTCGCCAGGAGGAGCTCGTGGGCGGCGCTCGTCTTCGCCAGGTAGCCGGCCGCCCCGAGCCGGATGCAGCGGGTGGCGAACTCCTCCTCCGGGGAGGCCGAGAGCATGAGGACGGGCAGGCCGGGGTGGTCGCGCCGAGACTCCTCGAGGATCTCGAGGCCGCTGCGGCCGGGCAGGCTGATGTCGAGGAGCACCATGTCCCAGGGCCCGCGGCCGAGCTGCTCCACGGCCTGCTCGTAGTTGGCGGCTTCCTCGAGCTGGGCGCCCGGCAGCCCGTCCTCGAGCACCTGCCGGAGGCCGCGCCGGACGACCTCGTGATCGTCGACGATCAGGATTCGCGCCATCGCCCCTCCCCGGCGCCGATCGACACCCGCGCCGTCACCGCCGAGCCGCCCCCCGGCCGGGGCTCGAAGCGTACCTCACCGCCGACCTGGGCGGCCCGCTCCTCCATGCCGACGAGCCCGAGCCCCTTTCCGCGCTCGGAGGACGGCGGCGGCCCCCTGCCGTCGTCCTCGATGTGGAGGACGAGCGCCTCCCCCTCGCGCGCGAGCCTCACCGACACCCGGCTGGCGGAGGCGTGGCGCATCACGTTGGTGAGCGCCTCCTGGGCGATGCGGTAGAGGGCGGCGGCCACGGGCGGCGGCACGAAGTCCAGGCCCGCCGGCACGTTCACCTCGCAAGCGAGGCCGGTGAGGTCGTGAAAGCGCCGCCCTTCCTCCGCAAGGGCGGCACCGAGGCCGATCTTGTCGAGCACCAGCGGGCGCAGGTCGGTCGCGATCCGCTTTACCGCCGCCGCGGCCTGGTCGGCGAGGACCGAGGCCGCCACCACCAGGTCCTCCATCCGCCCCCTCTCCGAGCCGGCTCCGGCCAGATCCTCCATCTGCCTGAGGTCGAGCGAGAGCCCGGCGAGCATTTGCCCCAGCTCGTCGTGGAGGTCGCGTGCTATCCGGGCCCGTTCCTCCTCGCGGGCCTTGGAGAGCCGGGTCGCCAGCGTGAGGAGCTGGTCGTTCCGCTGCCGCAGCGCCGCCTCGGCCGCCTCCCGAGCGCGGCGGTTGCGGAGCGCGGCGATGGCGCTGGCGACGTCGTCCGCCAGCCGCTGCAGGAGGTCCGCCTGCACCGGCTGGAAGGTCGAGGGCTCGCCCGCGTAGAGGCCGAGGACACCGATCCTCTGCCCGCGCGCCGAGAGGGGAAGGAAGGCGGCCGACGCGTAGCCCCGGCTCCGCATCTCCTCCGCCAGCGGCCGCAGCGACGGGTCGGCCTGCACGTCCTCGACGACCACCACCTGCCCGGAGCTCACCGCCCGCCCCGCCGGCTCGCCCCCGGCGCCGGCGCCGGCCCAGGAGGGCCGCCGCAGGGAGAGGTAGCCCCCCTCCACCCCGCGCCAGGTGACCGGCTGGATGCTCCGCGCCTCGTCCTCCTCGGCCCGACCGACCCAGGCCATGCGGAGTCCGTTCACCTCCACCGCCGCCCGGCAGATGTCGGAGAGGAGCGACTCTTCCGACTCGGCCCGGACGAGCGCCTCGTGGACCGTGCGGACAAGGCCCATCGCCCAGGCGAGCCTGCGCCGTGACTCCTCGGCCTGCGTCTGAGCGGTGACGTCGCGAATCTCGAGCTGGACCGCCGGCCGGCCCCGGACCTCGTACCGGCTCGCCTCCACCTCGCCCCTGAAGAAGGTGCCGTCGAGCCGGCGCAGCCGCCTGAGCATCACGGCCTCGAACGGCTCGCCGCGCTCGACGTGCGCGAGCCTCTCGGCGACCGAGGCGGCCTCCTCCGGCACCGCGAAGTCGAGGACCGAGCGCCCGACGAGCTCCCTGGCCTCTCCCTTGAAGAGCCTCTGGGCGCAGCGGTTCGCGAACTCCACCACGCCGGCCTGGATGACGACGATCCCCTGGGGCGCGTTCTCCACCAGCGTCCGGTAGCGGGACTCGCTCTCCTCCAGCGCGGCGCGCGACCGGTGGATGTCCGCGGCGGCGCGCTGGAGCAGGGCGTAGAAGACGACCGAGGTGGCGAGGACGAACGCCATACCCTTGGCAAAGGACCACTCGGCGGCCTCGCGCGCACCGCTCGCAAAGCTGGCGACGGCGATGTCGCTTCCGAGGAGCCAGGCGCTGGCGAACACGGCGTAGAGCCCCACGATCCGCCAGGAACGGATCGGTGCCAGCCCGCGGTGAACGCGGTCTCGCATCCGTGCCTCACTCTTCGGCAAGACCAAGACGAGGAGAGGTCGCTCAGCACTCGCCATTTGTTTATTCAACAGCCGGCGGCGGAACAACATCCAGGGACGTCGTGGAAGTTCCACCGACAACTCTCATTTCCCGGAGTGGTTCCGCCGGATTCTGTCGGGCGTCAAAGAATGGTTCGCGGGCAGCGGCGCCGCGCCCCCCAAGAAAGTCTGGATGACGCGCGCCGCCACCCCGTCCGCGCTGGGACCGCGGGGGACTCGGAGGCGAGGTTCCAGTCGCAGGACCGCGCGCCGACGCGAAGCCTCGTGTCGAGCGCCCGGCTCCCCGCGGAAGGCACCCCCGGGGCAATCGTAGCCGTGGGCGCAGCCACCGGGGATCTCGGGTGGCTGGACACCGTCGAGGGCCTCGCCACCTCGCCTCCACTCATGGGCGTCCCAGCCGCGGCGGACGGTGAGACAGGCCGCCCGGTGGCGAGGTGCGCGCGCATCGGCGTGGACCATGTGAGGTCGGCTTGGGATGCGCTTCCAAGGTCGGGAGGGCAGTTCCTGGCCCGCCATCGCTCGCTCTCCTTCCGGTCGGCTCACCGCCTTCCCGCGCTCTCAGGCTCCGGCCGAACGCGGATGCCTAAAGCGGAGCGGCTCCGTCGGCGGCGGGCAGGTAGATGCGAAACTCGGTACCGGCGCCGAGTTCGCTCGAGAAGGAGACAGCGCCGCCGTGCGCGGCGACCACCCGGTAGACGGTGGCGAGCCCGAGCCCGGTGCCGCGCTCCTTGGTGGTGACGAAGGGCTCGAAGACCCGTTGCCGGATCTCGGGAGGCATCCCGCCCCCGGTGTCGGCAACCCGTATCTCCAGGTAGCGCCCGAGACGCAGCCCCGGCGTCGCCGCCACCAGGGCCTCGTCGGCCTCCACGTTCGACGCGGTCACGAGCAGGGTCCCGCCCTGGGGCATCGCCTCCCGGGCGTTCACGAAGAGGTTCATGAGGACCTGCTGGATCTGGGTGCAGTCGGCGTCCACCTCCCAGAGGTCCGGGGTCCAGGCGGTGCGGAGGCAGATTCCCCCGCGCATCGTCGGGCCCACCATCTTCACCGCCGGCAGGAGGAGCTCGGCCCCCCGGACCCTCCGGCGCGTTCCGCTCGACCCGCGGACGAAGTCGACGATCTGGCGTACCAGGCCCTGGGCGAGGACGGCGGCCCGGTCGATGGTGTCGATTACCTCCCGCCCCTCGGCGTCGAGGTGGTAGGCGTGCAGGACCGGCAGGGCCGAGAAGATGGCGGTGAGGACGTTGTTCAGGTCGTGCGCCACGGCTCCCGCCACCTGCCCGAGCAGGTCGAGCCGCTCCGTCCTCTCGGCGATGGAGCGCAGGCGGCGCTCGGCGGTGACGTCGTGCGCCACCACCAGGATGCCGCGCGGCGCTCCGGTGAGATCGTCGAGCCGGGTCCACCGGCTCGCGACCTCGAGGACGTTCCCGGCGTGGGATCGGACGCGGAGGTCCCCGGCCCACGATCCGAGGCTCGCCACCTGCTCCCGAATCTCCGCGAGCTGCTCGGGTCGGTCGAGTCCGACGAGCGAGGTGAACCTCTGGCCGATCGCCTCGGCGGTGCTCCACCCGAAGACCCGCTCCGCTCCCTGGGTCCAGGTCCGCACGGTCCCGTCCAGGGCCTCGAGCACGATGGCGTCGGTGGCTTGCGAGAGGAGCCCCTGCGTCTCGCGCAGGGCCTCCGCCGCTCGTTTGGATTCGGTGACGTCCTGCTTCACCGCCACGAAGTGGCGGATGGTGCCGTCGGGATCGGCCACCGGGGAGATGGTCATCTCCTCTTCGTAGAAGGAGCCGTCGGCGCGCCGGTTGACGACCGTCCCGTGCCAGACCCGGCCGGCGGTGATCGTCTCCCAGAGGCGACGGTAGAAGCCCTGGTCGTGCACTCCCGACCTCAGGATCTGGATGCCGCGGCCGAGGACCTCCTCCGGAGGGTAGCCAGTGAGCGCGGTGAACGCTCGGTTCGCCCACTCCACTCGCCCCTGCGCGTCGGTCACGACGATGGCGTTGGCGGCGCACTCGAGGGCGGTCGCCTGAAGCCGGAGCCGATCGGCGACCCGGATCTTCTCGGTGACGTCCTCCCAGGTGCGGGCCAGGCGGACGAGTGCGCCGGCCGGGTCGAGGATGGGGAAGGTGGACCCCCGGATCCAGCGCACCTCGCCTCCCGGCCGGGCGATGCGGAACTCGATCGCCCATTCGCCGCTGGAGGCTCGCCCCTTCCAGGCGGTTTCCACGCGGTCGCGATCCTCCGGGTGCACCAGATCCATCCACGCGTCTGGGCGCGCCCGGAGATCGGCCGCCGATAGCCCCCACACCCGCTCCGGATGCGGGCTGACGTGGACGAGGTTTCCGGTCGTCGGGTCCTCGAGCCAGAAGAACTCGGAGATGGCGGAGCTGAGTTGGTGCAGGGCGGCCTGCGCCTGGTCCCCGCTCACCCGGGCGCGGTGGGCCTCGGTGACGTCGACGCAGAAGCCGATCGATCCCTGGCGGGTGCTGGAGGCGGCCCGGTGGGCGATGGACACGAGAAGCCACGCCTCGGTCCCGTCCTTGCGCCGGAAGCGCTGCTCGACGAGCTCCGCCGCGGGGAGTTCGCTGTCGGCCCGGCGCGCCCAAGCGTTCAGGTCCTCGGGAAAGAGGATGGCGGACACGTGGCGGCCGACGAGCGTCTCCGGCCGGGACCAGCCGAGCATCCTCGCCGCCGGACCGTTCATGAATTGGATCTGGCCAGTCGCGTCGGCCGCCCAGAGACCCAGGCCCGTCGCCTCGGCCATGGCGCGAAAGTCCGGGGAGCCCATCGATAGGTGCCCCTCGCCGCTCGCGGGTGCGGGGCCCACGCCGGGATGGTCGATCCACCGCTTCGCGCTCATCGGCCTTAGGAGAGGCGAGCCGGGTTCCGAAGGAGGTCCCGCGCCGTCGAGGGTGGGGAGTTCCGCGTGGGGCGGACGGCGATCATCGACGGAAGTCTCGACACCGCTTCATCGACTTGTCGAGTCGGGCATTGTCAGCCCCGGGTGTCAGGCGATGACCCGAAAAATCGCTTTTCTCGTGCGGCGAGGCCCGGTTTCAGTCTGCCAGGACCCTGCGGGCGGCCTCGCTGGCGCGGGCCGCGACGTCGGCGGGATCGACGCCCAGCGGTACGCCCTCTCGCAGCCGGACCTCGCCCCCCACGATCATCCAGGCGGCGCGCGCACCGGCCCAGAGGATGGCCACGTCCCCGTCGGTGCCCTCCGGGGGGACTCCCGAGGGGCGCCATTCCAGGATGGCGAGGTCGGCGAGGGCCCCGGGCTCGATCGCGCCGAGCCTCTCGCCGAAGAGCTGGCCGGCGAGCGTTCCGCCGGTGGGCCAGACAGCGTGCCCGAGGAGTTCGGAGGGCGGGGGCGGCCCTGACCTGCGCCAGCGCAGGTGGGCGGTGAGCGCCACTGCCTCCCCGGCGAGGTCGTGGAAGATCCCGTCGGTGCCGAGCGCCACCGGGACCTCGTGGGCCGCCAGGATCTCGAACGGGGGCAGCTCGCCGCCCCAGAATGCCGCCGAGCGGGGCGTCGCGACCAGGGTCGCGTCGGCCCGGCAAAGCAGGCTCGCCTCCTCGCTCCCGGTGGTGCTCCCGTGGGCGACCACCGTCCGTGGGCCGAGCAGGCCCTTCGCCTCGAGCAGCGCGATCGGCCGCTTGCCGTCCAACGCCCAGGACCGCTCCAGGTCGGCGCCGTCCTCGGCCACCGAGGCGTGCAGCCCGAAGCCCCGTGCCGGCTCGGCCAGAGCCTCGAGCGTAGCGCCGGTCGTGGCGTGGAGCCCATCCAGCCCGGCCATCCCGCGCACCAGCGGATCGCCCCGGCGCCGCTCGCCGTACTCGAGCGCGGCCCTCGCGGCCGCGAGGCCCCGCTCCGCTCCGCCGAAATCGCTCGCCCCGTAGGCAAGGACCGCCCGCAACCCGACCTGCCGCACCGCCCGCTCCACCGCGGCGAGCGACTCGAGCTCCTCTCCGGCGGCGCCGCGCTCCAGTGCCAGGACGCAGCTCACCCCCGCCTGGAGGGCGGAAAGCGCGGAGGCCCGGGCGAGAGCTTCGAGCGCCGCCGGATCGAGTCGGTCCTCCACCGGCCGGCGGAATCCCGTTCGCAGCCCGTGCAGGGTCCCGGGAAAGCGCTCCGGCAGCCCTGCCAGCCGCAGGAGCGGCCCGAGGGCGAGGTGGGCATGGGCGTCGATGGCCCCGGGGACGAGGAGGCGGCCGTCGGCGTCGACGTTCCAGTCCCCCGGCAGGGGCTCCACCGGCTCCCCGCGGGGTGCCACCGCTGCGATGCGGGCACCCTCGACCACCACCGTCACCCCGGAGCGCGGCGGGTCGCCAGCGAGCACCGCGCCTCGGATCACGATCCGGTCCGCCACGGACGACAATACTCCTCCGCCGCCACCCGGGGGTAAAGCCTCTGGTGCGGGTGCCCCCGCTCGGCGCCGCCTCACCCGCGGTGGCGGGGGGGAGCCCCCGCACGACCTCGAGGTCCGCCATCGGTCCTTGCCGCCGGCGCCGGGATCGCGTTAAGGAAGCGCCCGCATGCTGTCGCCCGAGGTCCTGAAGAAGCTGGAGTCGATCGAGAGACGGTACGAGGAGCTCACGCACCAGCTCTCGGATCCGGCCGTGGCCTCGTCGGGGGAGCGCTTCCGCAAGGTCTCGAAGGAGCGCGCCCAGGCGGAGCCGACCGTCCTCGCGCTCCAGTCCTACCGCAGGCTCTTGAAGGACGTCGCCGACAACGAGGCCCTGCTCGGCGAGAAGGACGAGGGCATTCGCGAGATGGCCAAGGAGGAGCTCGCCCTCCTGCGCCCGCGGGTCGGCCCCGCCGAGGAGCAGCTCAAGGTGCTCCTCATCCCCCGCGACCCGAACGACGAGAAGGACGTGATCCTGGAGATCCGGGCCGGGGCGGGCGGAGACGAAGCCGGCCTGTTCGCGGCCGAGCTCCTGCGCCTGTACCTGCGCTACTCGGAGCGCCGGGGGTGGCGTTGCGAGGTGGCGGACGTCTCCGGCGGCACCCTGGGCGGGGTGAAGGACGCCACGGTGACCATCACGGGCGACGGCGTCTACTCCTGGCTCAAGTACGAGTCGGGCGTGCACCGGGTGCAGCGGGTGCCGGCCACCGAGGCGCAGGGGCGCATCCACACCTCCACCGTCACCGTCGCGGTCATGCCGGAGGCGGAGGACATCGACGTGCAGGTGAACCCAGCGGACATCGAGATGGACGTCTTTCGCTCCACCGGCTCCGGGGGACAGAGCGTGAACACCACCGACTCCGCCGTGCGGCTCACGCACAAGCCGTCCGGGCTGGTGGTGAAGTGTCAGCAGGAAAAGAGCCAGACCAAGAACCGCGCCATGGCGATGAAGATGCTGCGGGCCAAGCTCTACGAGATGGAGCTGGAGAGGCAGCAGAGCGCCCGGGATGCCGCCCGCAAGAGCCAGGTGGGCACCGGGGACCGGTCGGAGAAGATCCGCACCTACAACTTTCCCCAGGACCGGCTCACCGATCACCGCGTCAACTACACCCGTCACAACCTGCCGGCGGTGATGGACGGGGACGTCCAGGACGTGATCGAGGCCTGCCGCACCTTCTTCGCCGCGGAGGCCCTCCGGGAGGCCTCCACCGGCGACGCCGCGGGCGCTTCCGAGAAGCGGGCGTGAGCGACACCTGGACGCCGCTCAGGCTCATCGGCTGGACACAGACCTACTTCGCCGGGCTGGGGATTGACGCGCCGCGGCTCACCGCCGAGATCCTGCTCGCGAGCGCTCTGCGCTGCGAACGGCTGCGCCTCTACCTCGACTTCGACAAGCCGCTCGCCGAGCCGGAGCTCGCCTCCTTCCGGGACCTGGTGAGGCGGCGCGCCGGCGGCGAGCCCACCGCCTACCTGACCGGGAGGAAGGACTTCCTGGGCCGGACGTTCCGGGTCGACGAGCGGGTGCTGGTGCCGAGGCCAGAGACCGAGCTCCTCGCCGAGGCGGCGCTCGAGGCCCTCCCCGAAGAGGGCGAGGCGCTCGACCTATGCACCGGCTCGGGTTGCATCGCGGTCTCGCTCGCGCTCGGACGGCCCGGCGCCCGGGTGGCGGCGGTCGACCTCTCCCCGGCCGCGCTCGAGCTCGCGCGGGAGAACGCCCAGGCGCTCGGCGCCCGGGTGGAGCTCCTCGAAGGCGACTTGTACGCGCCGCTCGCTCGCGGGCGGCGTTTCCGGGTGATCGTCGCCAACCCTCCGTACGTGCCGAGCGCGGAGCTGGAGGGGCTTTCCCGGGAGGTGCGGCGCGAGCCGCGCCTCGCGCTCGACGGCGGGCCCGACGGCCTCCGGGTGCTGCGCCCGCTCGTCGAAGGGGCTCCGGCCCGGCTGGACGGGGGCGGGACCCTCGTCGCCGAGATGCACGAGAGCCATGCCGAGATCCTCCCGCCGTTGAGCCTCGCCGCCGGCTTCGCGTTCGCCGAGACCCGGCGCGACCTCGCCGGCCTTCCGCGCTACTTGGTGGCGCGACTCGCCGCCCGCGCCTAGAATCCACGACCTTCGAGACTCCTGCCGATGGACAAGATCCTCATCGAAGGTGGCGTCGCTCTTCGGGGCGCGGTCGCCACCTCGGGCGCCAAGAACGCGGCGCTCCCCGTGATCGCCGCCTCGCTCCTGGCGCAAGGCGACCACGTGGTGCGCAACACGCCCGACCTCGCCGACGTCCGGACGCTGGGCCGGCTCCTCGCCCACACCGGCTGCACCTTCGAGCGTGGCGCCGGCGGTCGGGCGCACGCGGTGGCCATTCGGGTGCCGCAGTCCATCGAGCCGGAGGCTCCCTACGAGCTCGTCCGCACCATGCGGGCGAGCGTGCTGGTCCTGGGCCCGCTGCTCGCGCGCTGGGGTCGAGCCCGGGTCTCGCTGCCGGGCGGGTGCGCCATCGGCGCCCGGCCCATCGACCAGCACCTGAAGGGGCTCGCGGCCCTCGGCGCGGAGCTCCTGCTCCAGCACGGGTACGTCGAGGCGAGGGTGCCGGGCGGCCGGCTGCGCGGGACCACCTTCGTCTTCGACAAGGAGACCGTCACCGGGACCGAGAACGTCCTCATGGCAGCCGCGCTCGCCGAGGGGCGCACCGTGCTCGGGAACTGCGCGCGAGAGCCGGAGGTGGCGGACCTGGCCAAGGCGCTCTCGGGGATGGGCGCCCGCATCGAGGGGGCCGGTACCCATGAGATCCAGGTGGAGGGGGTGGAGACGCTGCGCCCCATCGCGCACGACGTCATCCCCGACCGGATCGAGGCCGGGACCTTCCTCGTCGCCGGGGCGCTGCCGGGAAACGAGGTGACGGTCGAGGGATGCATTCCCGCCCACGTCGAGGGGCTGCTCGAGAAGCTCCGCCGGGTGGGAGCGACGATCGCGCCGGTGCCGGGAGGCCTCCGGGTGAAGGGCGATGGCCGCCCGCGGCCGGTGGACATCCGCACAGCCCCGTACCCGGGCTTCCCCACCGACATGCAGGCGCAGATGATGGTGCTCCTCGCCCTCGCCAACGGCTCCTCGGTCGTGGCCGAGACCGTCTTCGAGAACCGCTTCATGCACGTGCTCGAGCTGCAGCGGCTCGGGGCCGACATCGCGGTGGACGGAAACGTCGCGGTGGTGAAGGGGGTGCCCACGCTCTCGGGAGCCCCGGTGATGGCGAGCGACCTGCGCGCCTCGGCTGCGCTGGTGCTGGCGGGGCTGGCGGCCCAGGGCACGACCGAGGTCCGCCGCGTCTACCACCTCGACCGGGGGTACGAGCGGATCGAGTCCAAGCTGGCACCGCTCGGGGCCCGCATCCGCCGGGAGAAGGCATGAGGGGCTCGGGACAGGTCCTGTCGGTGGCGATCCCCAAGGGCCGCCTGCTGGGGGAGGCGTCGAAGCTCTTCGAGGTCGCCGCCGGCACCTCCCCGCAGAAGCTGCTGGAGGGGACTCGCAAGCTCGCCGCCGAGGCCTCCGGACTGCGGTTCATCTCCATCCGGGCTTCGGACGTGGCCAGCTACGTGGAGCACGGCGCCGCCGACCTCGGAATCGTCGGCCTCGACGTCCTGCGGGAGGAGCCGCGCGACCTCTACGAGCCGCTCGACCTCGGAATCGGGCGCTGCAAGGTGATCGTGGCACGGCCGCGCACGGCGCGTCCCCTGCCGCAGGGCGTGGCGCCCCGGGTGGCGACCAAGTACACCCACCTCGCCTCTCAGCACTTCGCGCGAAAAGGCATCCCCGCGGAAATCATCCACTTGCACGGGTCCATCGAGGTCGCGCCCTCTCTGGGTCTCGCCGACCTCATCGTCGACATCACCGAGACCGGCGAGACCCTGCGCGCCAACGACCTCGTGATCGAGGAGACGGTGCTCGACGTGTCGGCGCGCCTGGTTGTGAACCGGGTGGCGCTGAAGCTGCACGCCGAGCGGCTCCGCCGCCTCGTCGAGGCCCTGCGGAAGGCGGCCGAGGCGTGATTCGGTTCGGGGGACATTGATCCGCCACTTGCCTTGCCGCTATCATCCACCCCGGATCCACCGAAGGCGTCGCGAACGAATCCCCACCCAAAAACCATCACGTGGAACCTGGTCCTGGAGGAGGACCCAGCCGCATGGATTGCCCTCGTTGCAGCGTAGAGATGACGGAGATCGCCGGTGACGACAGCGTCATGCAGAGATGCTCCGACTGCGGGGGGCTCTGGGCCGACGTCACCGACGTCAACCGGTTCCTCCTCCACGCCAACCTCCCCGCTCTCACCGCCATCGGCGGCTACCTTAACGCCGACGAGATCACCGGGATGTGCCCGGCTTGCCACGTGGACCTGGTGGTGGTGGAGGGCGGCGAGAAGCGCTCGTTGCACTACGACACCTGCGAATCCTGCGGCGGCATCTGGGTCGATGGCCCGGAGGAGGGCGACCTCCCGGAGACCATCGACTGGAGGACGGGCGAGAAGGAGATCGTCTCCTTCTACCGGGCTTTCTCCAAGAAGTAGGGCGAGCGGAACCTCAGCGCGCTACCAGTGCCGGTCGTCGCGCCACGGCCAGGCGGTGTTGGAGTAGCCGCGGATCTCCCAGTAGCCGCGCCGGTCGTGGGGCATGAACTCGACGCGGCGCACCCACTTCGCGCCCTTCCAGGCCCAGAGCTGCGGGGTCACCACCCGCACCGGGCCGCCGTGCTCCGGGGAGAGCGGCTCCCCGTCGGCCCGGTGCGCGAGGAGCACGTCGGGCTTGAGGGCCTCCTCGAGGGGGAGGTTCGTCGAGTACCCGTCGTAGGAGTAGAACATCACGTGGGTCGCCGCCATCGTCGGGCGCGCCAGCGCTGCGAGGGTTTCGAACGACACGCCCTTCCATCTCATGTCGAGCCGGCTGAAACCGGTGACGCAGTGGAAGTCAGACGTGTCCTCGACCTGGGGAAGTTCCAGGAAGTCCCGCCAGTGCAGCCGCAACGGCTGATCCACCTCCCCCTCCACCCGGAGTTCCCAGCGATCGGTGGAGACGACGGGCTGCTCACCGATGTCGAGGACCGGCCAGGTGGCGAGGACGTTCTGGCGCGGAGGGACCTTCGGCATCCCGTGCCGGTTCTGGGGCCCCTCGCCCTGGGGCCGGGCGTCGGACAGCGAAGGCGTGGCCTTCATCCGCTCCGCCCAGCGCGCCCGGAGGATGGCCCGCCCCTCTTCGATGGCATCGAGATCGGTCACAGCGGGGGAGTGTAGCGCGGGCGCACTGACCGCGCCGGCCCGTTGGCGGGCGTCGCCCGTCGCTCCGTCCACGTCGCTCCGTCCAACTTGACGGGCGGGCCTGCTTCGGGCAGATCTGCCGACTGCTTTGCGGGAATAGCTCAGTTGGTAGAGCATCAGCTTCCCAAGCTGAGGGTCGCGGGTTCGAATCCCGTTTCCCGCTCCAGTGCCAAAGGCCGGAATCCTGGAGCTTCTGCTCCGCGGGTTCCGGCCCTCTTCTTTCCATTCGCCGCTTCGGGTAGCAACCGGGTAACAAAACTCGCGGGCAAAGCATCCGCTACGGCCTTCCCGAACGACAACCCGTCCACTTCCGCCCGAAGGTATTCGGGCGCGAGATGTGCGTAGATCTCGGTCGTCACCTTGGGGTCGCTGTGTCGCAGGATGCGCTGGACGGCCGGCAGGTTCGCGCCGCTCATGATGAGCAGGCTGGCCGTCGTGTGACGGAGGTCCTGGAAGCGGATCGGGCGAACGACCGCCTTTACCCAGAGCTTCCGGCCGTCCGTGGGACACCGCCGCTGCTCCTGGTCGGCAGCCACCTCGACGTGACCACAGCCCTTTCGGCGGCAAACGTGGCGATACGCCCTCACCACTCCGCCGCGGCCGAGGGCTCGCCGTGGGGTCTGCTTCAGGATCACGTCCCGCCGCATCATCGTCCCGTCCGGACGCGGGAAGACGAGCCCGAAGGGAGACGCTGCGATAGCCACGCGAAGGAACGGCACGAGCGCCGTCGCGATGGGGATGCCGTCGGCGTGGCCGCCCTTAGTGGTGCCTCGCTCGTGCGAGCGAGAGACCGTCAGCATCTGTCGACCGAGGTCCACGTCCGTCTTCCGGAGTGCCAGGAGCTCGCCCTTGCGCAGGCCAGTGTAGATGGCCGTCGCGAAGAGTGGCCGCCAGCGCGGGTCGAGCGCGCGCAGCAAGAGCGGGACTTCGTACGGCGGAAGGTAGTCCGGCTTCCGCCTCGGAATCCTCCGCTTCCTCACGTCCTGCACCGGATTCGGACCGGGATACCGCCCCGCCCGACGGGCGGCGTTGAAGGCCCTGCCGAGGTAGCCGCGTAGGTGGTTCACCATCTGCGGCGACATGTGTCCGCTCTTGGCCTGCAGGAAGGCCTCGATCCGGCCTGCAACGACCGCGGTGAGCGGGAGCTGCGCCAGGTCGGAGTCAAGGAAACGGACCCGGATGGCGCTCTCGTTCGAGGCGTGAGACGCGAGCGGCTTCGAGTACGTCGCGAGCCACCACTGGAGTAGCGCGGCGAGTGTCCCGCCGCCGTCCACGGAGACACTGTCTTCCTGAGCACGGCGCTCGAGGGATTGCTGGTCGGCCTTAAGCAGGTCGGCATCCCGCGTTGGAAGGCCCGCTTCTTCGACGTCGACCTTGGAACCGTCGAGGTGGCTCCGCTCAGCGACACCTTCTCCAACGCGCCCATCGAACCTGTCACTACTGTAACCACTGTCCCCAGGAACCGAACTGCTCCAGCTCGCAAACGACTGAGTGCCTAGTTCACCGAACGACCATCTACCGAAGTGTCGTCGATGTCTTGACTGGCTCCCCCTCCATGTCTCCCGCTTACCGCTACGCCCAGCTAGACAGACCTCTCATGTCACTATCCGTATGGGCCTATTTATTGAGTTATCCTCACACCACAGTTCACCTTCTCTGTCAGTCCATAGGGTGCCATTCGCCAGACCTCCCTCCCCGAGTCGTAGGGGGAGGGAGGTCTGGCGGATGGCACCCGTCACGCCGCCCTGCACACCTGGCGCCGGGCGTGCGGCCGGTTCCAATGAGATTCGCCGCTTGCGTCGCCCAACCCCGCCACCAGCCCTGTCACCAATCGTGCCAGCAATCCTGTCCAAGTGGGAGGACACCCCAGGTAACAGGGTTCGAGGACACTCTTCGTGACAGGATTCGCCCGACTGAATCTCCGGCCGTGGGGCGGCGGACCGCGCGACGACGCCTCGCGTCAGTACACGGCGAAGAATTCGTCCTCCGATATCCCCGCGTCCTTGAGGATGCCGCGCGCCAGCCCTTCCTTGAGCGCCCTCCCCCGGTGAACGGGAACCACGATTCTCGGACGGCCCGGCATCGTCAGGACGTGGTGGCTGCCCGAGGCCCGAGCGACCGTCCAGCCAAGGCGCACGAGGGCCCTGATCATGCGGAGCGCCTGGATGCCAGCCATGCGCCCCACCGGCGATTCACCCAGGCCGAGCCCGGCTCCTGACCTTCTGGGACTCGTCCACGGAGAGCCAGGCCTCGATGGCTTCCTTGGCCATCCGCTTCGCCTCTGCGAGGTCGTCCCCCTCGGTGCGGCACCCCGGCAGCTCGGGCACCTCGACGGTGTAGCCCCCTGCCTCGAGGTCCGGCGTGAGAACAGCTCTATGGGACCGTCCATGAACGCGTACGCAGACCGTGAGCGGTGCGCTGATCTCCGTGACGCCCTGCTTCAGGTGGCGCGCGACCTGCTCCAAGCTGATGGCGTGAACTACCTGGCCATCGGCAGTCGCCTCGATGAGCTTGGCTGGGTCGTCCGTCAAGGCGAACACCTTCTTTCCCTTGGCGGTGAGCGCGAGAGTTGCCAGCGGTTGCTCTGCGTGGCGCTGCAGCCACACGACAGCGCGGCGGGTGGTCTGGACGCTCACCCCTGCCTCGCGGAGCTGGCCGACGACGCGCAGCGCGACAAGGTCGGCGAACGAGTAGATCCGGCGCGATCCCCGCCCGGCCGCCTGCCGGACCGACGAGCGAACGAGGCCGGTCCTGGCCCAGTGGTCGAGTTGGCGGTAGCTGATGCCGGTGAGGGCAAGGACCGCTCTGGCGCCAAAGCCGGTAGCAGACATATCGGCTGGATAACATGCGTGTAGTTCGGTGACAACCTCACGGACGCCTGTCCGCCGAGGCCTCGGTGAAACGGGTGACGAACTCGACCGGGACGCGGATGACGTTCAGGACTCGGAAGTGCCTAAGCTCGCCCCTGTTGCAGAGCTTTGTAGACGGTGGCGGTGGACACCTTGAGGAGCCTGGCCACCTCCCGCACGGTCAGCATCCGCTTCGGAAGTTCACCGTCCGTCGGTTTTTCGGGTAGCAAGGGGGTAACAAAAAACTCGAAAACGGACTGGTTCGGCTGGGAACCCTGGACCCTAGTCTCCATGAGTCCTCCAGAGTTTACGAAGGCTTGCGAAGCACCGGCATACGTGGGACGGATGGTGAACTCGGTTCCCAAGCTGAGGGTCGCGGGTTCGAATCCCGTTTCCCGCTCCAGATTGACCGCCGGCACCTCCCGAGCCTTCGCTCCAGGGGTGCCGGTCTTGTTTCTCGCGCCAGGAGAGCGGCCGTGGCAGGCGCCGCCGGGGCTCGGCCGGCGCGACCGCCCTTCCGATGCAGTACCAGCACCGACACGCGCACGCGATCGACGAACGGCCGGGCGTCGAGCGCGTAAGTCAGCTCGAGCAGCGGTGCCGCCATCTCGGGCTCGGCGCCGTCGCGATGGAGCGCGTTGAAGTGCCAGCGCACCTCGACGTCGCCGGTCGGATGGAAGATGTCCGCCAGCGTTCCGGAGCCGAGCCGCCCGTCCGCTCGCACCGGCCCGATGAGCGCCTCGCGGACCTCCTTCGTCGACAGCCGCTCGCCGAACAGGTAGCTGCCATAGAGGACCATGCGATCGACGCGATCGGGATTCTGCGCCGCTTACGCGAGCGCGACCGGCCCACCGCACGAAAACGCGAGCAGGTGGAGCCGCGTTGCTCCGAGGTGCTCGACGAGTGCCGCCAGATCATCGACCTCGGAATGGAGCGTGAACGCGGTCCGCGTCCGATCGCTCAAGCCGACGCCGACCCGATCGTAGCGGACCAGGCGAAGCCGTTCGGTCAGGCGAGCGAAGAACCGGCAGTACGACGGGTCATCCGCGTTGCGCTCTAGATGGCTCACCCACCACGCCGGCAGGACGACCAGCGGCCCTTCGCCCTCGTCGCCGTACGCGATCCGTTGCCCGGCACGATTGCGAAGGAATCGGACCTGGACCACGAGCGCATTATATCGGCCCGGACGCTGCGAGCTTGGCGCGCGACGCGCCTGCCCCTAGACGGAAGCGGTGCCGCGCCTCGCCCCGCGGGGCCGAGGACGGAGGCCGTCGGGGCGGCTCCGTCCACGGCCTAGAAATCCTGAAAGCCCTGCTTCTCGGCCTCGAGCGGGATGGTGGCCTGGTAGCGGTTCGCTCCGCCCTTCCTCGCCGTGTTCTTCGCGGAGACGGCGGCCGGCGCCGGTGCCTGAGCGCGCGGGCTTGTGGTCCGCGGAGAGGCTGCGGGAGCGGCGGAATCCTGGACCTGGAAGGAGTTCGCCATGGCGAGCAGCTCCTGCGCCTGGCTCGAGAGCTCCTCCGCGGCCGACGACGACTCCTCGGCGCTCGCCGCGTTCTGCTGGGTCACGGTGTTCAGCTGCTCGACGGCCTTCGTCACCTGCTCGATGCCGGTCGCCTGTTCCCTGGAGGCCGCGGCGATCTCGCCGACGATGTCGGAGACCTTCTGCGCGGCGCCCAGGATCTCGGTGAGCCTTCCCGAGGCCTCCACTGCGGCGCTCGCGCCGTCGGCCGCCCGGGAGACGGACTCCTGGATGAGGGCCTCCGTCCGGACGGCCGCGTCCTTGGCGCGCAGGGCCAGCGACCGCACCTCCTCGGCCACCACCGCGAATCCGCGCCCTGACTCTCCGGCTCGCGCCGCCTCGACGGCCGCGTTCAGGGCGAGCAGGTTCGTCTGGAAGGCGATCTCCGAGATGTCCTTGATGATGTTCGCGGTGCCCTGGGCGGCGGATCGGACCTTGTCCATCACCGAGTTCAGCTGCTGAATCGCCGCGCTGCCCGCCTCGGCGGCGCCGCGAGTGGCGGCGGCGAGGGCAGCCGCCTGCTGGGACGAGTCGGCCGTTCCCTGAGTCGAGGAGGCCATCGTCTCGAGAGAGCAGTTCGTCTCCTCGAGCGAGCTCGCCTGCTCCGAGGCCCCGGAGGCCACCGCCTGGCTGGTGGAGGCGATCTGCGCCGCGGCCCCGGAGACCTGGTGCACCCCTTCGGTGACCTGGACGATTGCCCGGTGAAGGGCCTCGGCCGTCTGGTTGAGGGCTTCCTTGATCCGGGCGTGGTCGCCCTGGTAGGTACCGGTCACGCGGGCCCGGAGGTCCCTCCGGGCCAGCTTCTCGAGAACGGCGGCCGCCTCGTTGATCGGCGCCACCATCGAGTCGAGGGTCCGGTTCACCCCCGCGACGATCGCCCGGTAGTCGCCCTGGTGCCTGTCCGCGTCCGCCCGAACCGCGAGGCGGCCGGCCACGGCGGCCTCGGCGAGCCCGCTCACGTCGCCGGCGAGCGCGCGCACCGCGCCCGCGCTCCGAAGGATGGCGGCGGCGATGGTCTCGTAGGCCTTTCGCGCCTGCGCCGTGTCGGCGTCACCGTCGGCGACGGAGGCTTCGATCTCGAGGTCGCCACGGGACAGCTTCTCGAGCGCCGCGACGACCCGCTCCGTCTCCTTGGCCTGGTACGCAGCGACCTTCTGGGACTGCCGCATGGCCTGCCTCACCGCGGTCTGGTCGCTGATGACCTCGAAGGCACCGATGACCCCGTCCCCGTCGCGCAGCGGAACGCCCGAGTAGCCGATCTCGAGGACGCGGTCCGCCTGGGGCCGAGCGATTGTCTCCGACGACGCCGGTAGATTGTCCCGCATGGCGCGGCTGCAGGCGCACCGCTCGGTGCGGCAGTCCTCGGTCCTGAAGAGGTCGTGGCAGGCAACGCCAGCGACATCCCGCCTGGACTTGCCGAGGACGGCGAGCGCAGCGGTGTTCATGTAGCGGACCTTGAACTCCCGATCGACGATGGTGGCCGGGGCCGGCATCGCGTCGAGGTGCCCGACGAGCGTGCCGATGGTGGCGTTCACGCCCTCGACGATCCGCCGGTAGGCGCCCTGATGGCGCCCCGCGTCGGCGCGCTCGTCGAGCCATCCGCCGACCGCCGCCGCCGCCAGCCGGCCCGCGTCCTTCTCCAGAGCCTCGAGGGTGTCGATGCAGGTGTTGAGGTTAGCCTTGATGGTGTTGAACTCACCCTGGTAGGGATCGGTGATCCGCGGAGGCAGGTCGCCCTTCGAGATGCGCTCGACGTACTCGGCGGTGACCTGGAGCGGCCGCACGAAGGCGTCGACCGTTCGGTTCATGCCCTCGACGATGGGTTGAAATTCGACTGCGACGGCCCTCGCGTCCCCGCGCACCGAGAGCACTCCCTGGTCCACGGCGTCGGTGAGCCTGGCCGCCTCTCCCGCGAGCGCTCGGAGGACGCGCCCGATGCTCCGGGCGAGGAGGATCCCGAAGGCGAGCAGCACGAGGGCGGTCAGGACGACCGCGAGGGCGAGGACGGCACTGGCCCGCGCCCCCACCGCTTCCGCCTCCTTCGCCTCCTTCTCGACCAGGCGCGAGGTGTGCTCGTCGAGCTCGCGCACCGCCGCCACTGCTGGCCGGTAGGCCGCCCGAGCCGCTGCCATGGCGTCGAATGCTTTCGCCTCGGCCTTCGCGCGGACGTCCTCGCCGGCCGATCCGGCGGCGGCCTGGAAGCGCTCCTTCGTCAGCCTCTGAGTCTCTTCCGAGTTCCTGCGGTACTGCGAGAGGAGCTGCTTGAAGGCGGCCCACTTCCGCGCGCCCTCGTCGCTATGAGGGTTCGCCTCCCATTGCTTCACGAGCTCGTCGATCGCGGAGAAGTCGGCCTCGAACTCTCCGTTGATCCGCTTGCGGTCGGCCTCGTTGAGGCGACCGTTGGCGAGAGCCCACATCGCGCGCTGCACGTCCACCAGCCGCGCGTCGATGCCGGCGATCGCCCGGGCGTTCGGGAGCTCGACGTTGGCGACGGCAACGGTGGTGGCCAGGACCCTGGAGAGGCTCGCGTACGCGAAGAGCCCGACCGCGGCGAGGACGGCGACGGAGATGGCGGAGGAGGCGACGATCTTCGTCCCGGTCTTCATGCTGGCGAACATCGCATTCTCCTGCTGAGGGAAGAGGGGCTCGGGGCCGCGCCTTCGCGGAGTCACGGCTGGTCCGCAGGGCTCTCGCCCGAGCTTGAGGAGAGAGCCGCGGAGATCGGAGGGCGCTGATGGGCGTTCCCCCGGCACGTTGCCGAGGTGGCGCACGAGATGGTCGAAGGCTTTCGTTGCACTGTCCGCTCCCCGTGAGCCCTTTCTCGAAGAGCGAAGGCTCGGGGCCTCCGATTGTGCAATCGACGCGCCAACGCCGAGGAACGGTGCGAATTCGGCAATGTGCTCGGATCGCTGTCGCGAACGCGACACATCTCCCGCCTGCGGGTAGGAGGCGGTTGGCCCCTGGGTTCTCTCCGCCCCACAGAAAGGGGACACACCGTCAGGAGAACACCCTACGGAGGGGCGGACGTCGAGAGGAGCGAGGGGAGCCGCCACCCGGAACGACGACCGCCTGCACCGGAGTCTCGTCGCCGGTGACCGGGGCGGCGAACGCCTGCGGCCCGCTTGCGCCCCGAGGGGCGCGTCACGGTACGGCGATCGGCGAGACGCCCTCCTCGTCGGGACGGCGACGGCGTTCGCACCCTCGGCTGGTATCCTCCCCGAGGACGCTTCGACTTGCCTGGAACCAGGGGAACTGGGATGGCCGCTCGACCACCTGCCGCGTCGGATCGCCAGGTCATCGAGGAAGCGCGACCGAAGTGCGAGGCGTCGCCGCGTTGGATCGTCGCCCTCTACGCGGTGGGGCTGTTCCTCGTCGTCGCGGGTGCGCGTACCTGGCTCGTGGGGCGCTACGGCAGCGACGTCCCGTTCTGGGACCAGTGGGATGCAGAGGGAGCCTTCCTATACCTGCCGTATCTCGACGGTTCCCTGTCGCTCCGCGCCCTCTTCGCCGCCTGGCACGAGCATCGGATCCTCTTCTCGCGGCTGCTCGCCCTGGCGCTCCTGCTCTCCAACGGACAGTGGGATGCCCGCCTGCAAATGCTCGTGAACTCCCTCCTCTACAGCCTTGTCCCGTGCTTCCTCTTCGTCCTTCTCGCGAGGAGCCGCGGCAGGATCTTCGCCGCGGCGTGGACGGTCGTTCTGGCGCTCGTCTTCGCGCTGCCATTCGGGTGGGAAAACACCCTGGCCGGGTTCCAGTCTTCGATCTACTTCCTCGTCGCCTTGTCGATGGGTTCCATGTCGATCCTCGTGAACGGGGCCGCCGGGTCGCCGACTTGGTGGGTGGGCCTCGGGCTCGCCTTCGCCTCCCTCTTCTCCATGGGCTCGGGCGTCATGGCCGCCGCGGCGGTGCTCGGTTTCACCCTCGCCGCGGCGACCCGCGCGCGGAGCGTCGCCGGCCTCCGGGAGTGGGGGCCCACCGCCGTCGCGGCCGGTTCCCTCGTCGCACTCGCGCTCCTGTTGTCGGTGACGGAGGCGAGGCACGCCTCGCTGCGGGCACACGGCCCGATGGAATTCCTCTCGGCCCTGGCGTACGGGGCTGCCTGGCCCGTCCGCTGGTCGCCGTGGGCCTGCATCAACTGGCTGCCCTGCGGGCTGCTCGGCGTCGGCTATGTTTCGCGCCACGTTCCGGACGGGCGTGCGGAGCGTTCTGCCCTCGTCCTGGGCTTGTGGGTGCTCTTGCAGATGTCGGCGGTCGCGGTCTTGCGCGCATGGGGCGCAAGCGCCTCCCGCTACACCGACCTCCTCGCCCTCGGCCTGCTCGCCAACTTCCTCGCCGCCTGGTCGCTCTTGGCCTCCGGAGGCGCCGCGAGAAGGGTCGGCCTGGTCCTGTTCTGCGTCTGGATCGGCGGCGCCGCCTACGGTCTGGGCACTTCGGGGTCGCTCGCCGAGGCGGCGAGCCGGAAGCGTTCGTACGACGTGGAGACGTACAACGCTGCGGGCTACGTCGCGACCGGAGACGTTCGCTTCCTCTCGGCGGCGCAGAACCGGCTCGACGTTCCCTATCCGGATGCCGCCCGTCTGCGGACGCTGCTCGACACACCCGAGCTGCGCGCCATCCTTCCCGCCGGGATCCGGCTGCCGGTGGACGTGAGGCCCGAGCCTCCGGGGACGCCCCTCCATCGGCGGCCCTCCGTCCCTGATCTTCAGCCGCCGCATCCCTGGGAGAGGCTGTGATCGCTTGCGCCTCGCGACGGAGGCCTTCATGTCCCGTCGTCCGGCCCAGCCCGGGCCGGGCCGCCTCCTTTCCTGCAGATGTGGATCCGCGGGGATCCGGGCTGCCTCGTCCTCACCGACCGCGAGGGCCACCGTGGACGGGCGGTGGCACTGCGGGAGGGGCTCGCCGACGGGGACCTGGTTCTGGGCGGGTGCAGCGCTCCTTGCCGGCTCGCCAGCTCCTGCGCGGACGGAGAGCTGCTCGTCTCCGAACCCAAACAGCTGGGAGCGCTTTCGTACCTGGCCCGGCGGGTTTCCCGCCGCGGTGGCTGGGCCTTCACGGCGGGAATCGTCATCGCGCTGGCGACCGCCCTGGCGTCGCTCGCGATGCGCGGCCGCCGGGTTTCCGCCGTCGCCGGCGCTCGCGACAGGCCAGGTTCGTGAGGCGGCAGGGTGCGTCCTCTGCCGGGGAGTTCCCGCCGGGATCCCGCGCGATGCCGACCGGAGGTGCGACTTCCCGGAGCGGTGCCCACCGATGGTGAACGCGAATCCTGCGGCCGCGCTCGGCCCGCAGGCACCCGAGGGGGCCGAGAGGTGCGGACCGGGGCGAGCCCGGTCGCACTTGCCTGGCGGTACGCTTCGTCGTATCGGTCACCTCGCTCCTCCGAAAGGAAGGTCCATTGGCCCGTTGGCCCCTCTTCGTCCCTCTCGGGGCCGCCGCCCTGCTGGGCATCGCGATCCTCCTGCCGCAGAGCGCGCTCCTGACCGCCGCCTGTGCGGCCGCCCTCGTCGCGGCCGTGCTGGCGGCGGTCCACCACGCCGAGGTGGTCGCCCATCGAGTCGGCGAGCCCTATGGAACACTGGTCCTGGCGCTCGCGGTCACGGTGATCGAGGTCGCGCTCATCGTCTCGATGATGGTGGCGGGCGGCCCGGACAAGGCGCCACTGGCGCGGGACACCATCTTCTCGGCGGTGATGATCATCTGCAACGGAGTGGTGGGGCTTTGCCTGCTCGTCGGGGGACTGCGCCACCGGGAGCAGTCCTTCCGCGTCGAGGGAGCCGGCCCCGCCTTCGCGGCGCTGGTGGCGCTCTCCACCCTCTCGCTGGTGCTCCCGACCTTCACCACCACCACCCCTCGTGCAACCTACTCCTCCTCGCAGCTGGCGTTCGCGGCGCTCGCGTCGCTGGCCCTGTGGGGGGTCTTCGTCTTCGTCCAGACCATCCGGCACCGGGACTACTTCCTCCCGCAGGTCGATCCGTCGAACGAGTCCGTGCACGCGCCCCCGCCGTCCAACGGACAGGCCCTGGCGAGCTTCGCTCTCCTGCTCCTGTCGCTTGCCTCGGTGGTGGGGCTCGCCAAGGTCCTGTCGCCTCGCATCGAGGCGGCGGTCACTGCCGCCAGCGCCCCCGAGGCCGTGATCGGGATCGCCATCGCGATGCTCGTCCTCCTGCCGGAGACCTGGGCGGCCACCCGCGCGGCGCTCGAGAACCGCCTCCAGGCCAGCATGAACCTGGCGCTGGGGTCGGCGCTCGCCAGCATCGGCCTCACCATCCCGGCGGTGGTGGCCGTCTCGCTCCTCTTCCACCTCCCCCTCGTGCTCGGGGTGGACGGGAAGGACCTGATCCTCATGTTGCTCACCTTCGTGGTGGGCGCCATCACCCTCGGGTCTGGCCGCACCAGCATGATGCAGGGCGCGGTTCATCTCGTCATCTTCGCCGCGTTCCTCTTCCTGGCGCTCGTGCCGTGAGAGAGCAGGCGGCGCGCCGGCGCTGCCTCAGCGAGCCCGCGCGCCCGCCGGGGACGAGGAGGAGGGCGGGGTGGCCTGGGGGGCGCAGCGCTCCCGGTACCCGAGCAGGCGCCTGCGGAGTTCCTCCTCGCCAGTGGCACCCGCCGGGAGCAGGTCCACGGCCCGCTGCTCGAGTGCCAGGGCCTCGGCGCACTTGCCCAGGCTTACCGCCACCGCCGCCAGCGTGTCGGTGATGCCGGGGTCCCAGGGAGCGAGGTCGAGGGCCCGGTTGGCCCAGGTCAGGGCCTCCCGTGCCCTGCCGGTCGTCACGAGCTGCCAGGCGAGCGCGTGGTTGGCCCGGGCCGACTCGGGGTTGAGGGTGACCGCCGTCCGGGAGGCCGCCTCCTTCTCGGCGGCGGAGCCGTCCCCGCGGATCGCCTCGCCCAGAAGCAGCCACCCGCGCCAGTCGCCCGGGCGGGCGGACACGACCTTCCTCAGCTCCGGGACGGCCGGAACCCCGTCGAGCTGGGCCTTCCAGGCCACCGCCTCCGGCTGGGCCGGGTCCTCGGAGAGCGCCTCCGCGAGCTCGGCGCGGACGAGCGGGTCCGGGGCCTTCTCGTCGCGGGTCGCGCGCACTCCCAGGAGGAGGAGGTGGACGTCCGCGGGGCGGAGAGGGGAGGCGGTGAAGCCCCCGTCCGCCCAGGCGCTCACCGGGTAGGGATGGAACGGCACCTGGAGGTACTGCCGGAGCTCCTTGGCGAGGCGCTCGCTCGCGCCGGGCTTCTCCGGATCGAACTCGGGGAACACCTCGACCCACGCCCTCTTCGGATCCTCGCCGTCCGAGAGGCGCCTGCGGTAGTCGCGGAACTGCTGCGAGCGCGTGTTCCACAGGCAGTGGTAAAGGAGCCAGCTCCACACGTGGAACCGGCCCCTCTCGTCGTGCATGGAGCCGCGCCACTCCAGGAGCTCCTTCGGCGGGACGGGCTGCAGGGTGGCGAGGGCATCGACGAAGCCCGAGGGCACGAGGCCCGCGTAGCGGGCCCGGCCGGGCTCGCCGCGCACCACCCGCGATCCGGTGGTCCCCACGGCCGCGGTGTCGTAGCGGGCGACCGTCTGGGCGAACCCCGCCAGTCCCTCGCTGAACCAGGCCGGCTGGCGCGGGAAGAGGAACCAGGAGAGGTGGTGTGCGAACTCGTGCGCGATCGTCTCCGAGCTGGCCTCGGTGGCGGGAAGCACGATCGCCGGGAGCATGAGGCTGCCTCCCCGGTTCTTCTGGTAGGCGCCGACGTCCCCGCTGCCGGCGAGCTCGCGGAAGAGCCCGGCGTCGCCGGGGGCCACCACTCTCACCCGTCCCGGGATCTCGGCCTGCCCGCCCACCAGCGCCTGGACGACGAGTGCGTGCATCGTCTCGAGGTCCCTCACCAGCGACTCCGCCTTG
>Ga0335079_10000909_pt1 | contig 33497 bp, 27 predicted proteins | sample Lox_Sample_33_FD_206719 | JGI IMG/M metagenome (GOLD analysis project Ga0335079, IMG submission 206719) | Soil microbial communities from Loxahatchee National Wildlife Refuge, Florida, United States - Lox_Sample_3.3 | ecosystem: Environmental > Terrestrial > Soil > Wetlands | place: USA...
ACCTGCGCCGCGACACCTACGCCGCCTTCGCCGAGGCGGACGCGGGCGGCGCCCTCAGCCAGCGGATCTACGGGCTGGTCGTCCACGACGAGGTGGACTGGCTCATCGCGTCCGGCCTGCGGGGCCGCCGCTCGGACCGGCTGGCGGCCGAGGCCGTCAAGATCTGGTCGGACGGCGGGATGAGCAGCCGGACCGCGGCCATCCACGGCACCTACCCCGTGCCGCCGTATGGCTCCGGCATCCTGTACTTCGAGCGCGGCGAGCTGACCGAGCTGGTCCGTGATCTCGATGCCCGCGGGTTCCAGGTCTGCATCCACGCCCAGGGGGACCGGGCCATCGAGACGGTCCTCGACTGCTATGCCGCGGTCCTGGCCGGGTCCCCGGCCAACCCGCGCCGGCACCGCATCGAGCACGGCGGCGCGATGTACCCGCCGCTGATCTCCCGGGCCGCGGAGCTCGGGATCGTGGTCGTGAGCCAGCCCGGGTTCTTCTCCACCCTGGGCGACGGGTTCGTGGAGGCCTTCCCCGACCGCAGCGATCAGCTCTACCCCTTCGCGTCCTGGCAACGCGCTGGCATCACCGCCGCCGGATCGTCCGACGCGCCCGTCATCACCGCCAGCCCGCTGATCGGCATCCGCGATGCGGTCCTGCGCCGCACCGCCGGGGGCCACGTGCTCGGCCCGGGGGAGCGCATCGGAGTCAGGGACGCGCTTGCGCTCTACACCCGTGCGGCCGCCTTCGCCATGCACCGGGAGGACGAGATCGGCTCGCTCGAGCCCGGCAAGCTCGCCGATTTCACCGTCCTGGACGCCAACCCGCTCGAAACAGATGCAGAACGGATCGGCGGCATCCGGGTCCTGGCCACGGTGATCGACGGCACGCCGGTCTACCAGTCCGGGCCCATCTTCCCCGGCTGACCCTGGCCGCGGCCCAGACGGCCGCACCCACCGCACACCCACCGGCCCGCGGCCGCGTCGGGCGGCACCCGGGGCGCCGGACGGAGCCGGATGAGGCCGCTATGTCAGGGCAATTTGACTGCCCCGCTGGGCATAACTGCGATGAGAGCAGCGAACCGCCCACTGCGCCCGGCGTCAGCGCGCTGACCGGGCGGGGCGCGGATCCGGGGCAAGGAGCGGCAGGGAGCACGGCATGACCGACACCGCGGCGGGGCCGGCCGGGACGGGCCCCGGCCTGGCCGTCCTGGACACGATCCAGCAGCGGGTGCTGTGGCTGGCGACCCGCATCGTCGACGCCGCCAACCACGACCGCGACACCGGTGACGGCGTCAAGGTCGGCGGCCACCAGGCCTCCAGCGCCAGCCTGGTGACCGTCATGACCGCCCTGTACTTCGCGCACCTGGACGCCGCGGACAAGGTCAGCGTGAAGCCGCACGCCTCGCCCACCTTCCACGCCATCCAGTACCTGCTCGGCAACCTGGACCGCGCCTACCTGCCGATGCTGCGGGCGTTCGGCGGGCTGCAGTCCTACCCGAGCCGCACCAAGGACCCCGACACCGTTGACTTCTCCACCGGGTCGGTGGGCCTCGGCGCCGCGGCGCCGCTGTTCGCGGCGGCGGCCCGCCGCTATGTGGACGCCCATTTCGGCGCCAGGCCCCGCAGCCGGTTCGTGGCGCTGATCGGTGACGCCGAACTGGACGAGGGCAACATCTGGGAGGCGGTCTCGGACCCGGCGACCGACGGCCTGGGCAACGTGCTGTGGATCGTCGATGTGAACCGGCAGTCGCTGGACCGGGTGGTGCCCGGCATCCGGATCGCCCAGTGGGAGCAGCAGTTCACCGGCGCCGGCTGGCATGTGGCCGAGGCCAAGTACGGCCACCGGCTGCAGGCGGCGTTCGCGCGCCCGGGTGGGCAGGTGCTCCGGGCGTGGATCGATGCGATGCCGAACGAGCATTACCAGTCGCTGTTCGGGCTGCCGCCGCAGGCGGTCAGGCAGCGGTTCCTCGAAGGCGCCCCGGACGAGGTGCGCGATTTCTGCGCCGGGATCACCGGCGACGGCGAGTTCGCCGGCCTGGTCACCGACCTGGCCGGGCATGACTTCCGCTCGCTGCTGGAGGCCTTCGGTGAGTGCGACGCCGAGAAGGACCGGCCCAGCGTGGTGTTCGCCTACACCGTCAAGGGCTGGGGCCTGCCCATCGCCGGGAACCCGCGCAACCACTCCGCGCTACTCTCCACCGCCCAGATCGACCAGATGCGGGAACGGCTGGGCCTGACCCTGGCCAGCGAATGGGACCGGCTCGACCCGATGACCACGGCCGGGCAGTGGGTGGCGGCCCGCCGCGAGCACCTGGCCCGTGCGCCGCGGCGCGGTTCGCCGGCCGTGGCCGTGCCCGATTCCGCTGGCCTGCGCGCCGGCCGGCCGATCTCGACCCAGGAGGCGCTCGGCCGGATCCTCGTCGGCCTGTCCAGGGACGAGGCCGTCGCGCCCTTCCTGGTCACCACGGCGCCGGACGTCGCCACCTCCACCAACCTGGCCGGCTTCATCAACCGCACGGGCGTGTTCAGCCCGGCCCCGCGCCGCTCGTGGAGCGAGGATGCCGCGCTGAAGTGGTCCGAGGGCCCGGAGGGCCAGCACATCGAGCTGGGCATCAGCGAGATGAACCTGTTCCTGCTGCTCGGCCAGCTCGGCCTGGCCTGGGACCTGTCCGACCAGCCGCTGCTCCCGGTCGGCACCGTGTACGATCCGTTCGTGCTGCGGGGGCTGGATGCGTTCGTCTACTCCGTGTACTCCGGCGCGCGGTTCCTGGTGGCCGGCACCCCGTCGGGGATCTCCCTCGCCCCGGAGGGGGGAGCGCACCAGTCGACCATCACCGCGTCGGTCGGCCTGGAGCTGCCGAACGTCACCTTCATCGAGCCCGCGTATGCGGCGGCCCTCGACTGGCTCATCTGCGGCGCCCTGCAGGCGATCGCGGCCGCGAACGCCGCGCCGCCCACGGCCGCCGTCACCGAGGACGGCTCGTACTACTTCCGGCTCAGCACGCGGGCCATCGACCAGGGCCCGTTCGCCCGCGTGCGGGAGCGTCTCGGCGACGCGCTGCTGCGCCGCCAGGTGCTGGCCGGCGCCTACCAGCTGGTCGACGCCAGCCAGGCCGCGGCCGGCGGCGCGCCAGCGGTCTACCTGGCCGGCTCGGGCGCGGTGCTGCCCGAGGTGCTCGCCGCCGCCGCCGAGCTGGGCGATGAGGGCATCGCCGCCCACGTCATCGACGTGACCTCCGCCGACCGGCTCTACCGGGCCTGGCAGCGGACCCTGCGGCAGGGGGTGCGCACCGCCACCACGCCGTCCATCCCCGGTGCGCTGCGCACCGTGTTCGGCCCCCGGGCGCCGGTCGTGACCGTGCACGACGCGGCCTCGCACACCCTGAGCTGGCTCGGGTCGGCCCTGGGGGTGCCGGCCGTCAGCCTCGGGGTGGACTCGTTCGGGCAGTCCGGCACCGTGGGCGACCTCTACCGCGCGCACGACCTCGACGCCGGCTCGATCGTCAATGCCGCCCTGGCGGCGCTGTCACTGCGCCACCAGTGACCGCGGCCGGCCCCGTTCTCCCGTGGTGGCCTGCCCGCCGGGTCCGGGGCCGCCGGGCCGTCGTGCGCCTTACGGCGACTGGGGGAGCTTGACCGAGCCGGGCCGGACGGGCGGCGCGGACGGCGGCGGCACGACCGGCCCGATGTCCCCGTCCGGCGCCTCGTCCAGGTCCACGATCACCGGGGCGTGGTCGCTCGGCCCGGTGCCCTTGCGGGCCTGGCGGTCCACCCACGCCGCCCGCACCCGGCCGGCCACCGGGCCGGTGGCCAGCACCAGGTCGATCCGCATCCCGAGGTCCCGGTGGAACATCCCGCCGCGGTAGTCCCAGTAGGTGAACACCCGCTGCGCCGGCCAGCGGTCCCGCACCACGTCGTGCAGGCCGACCGCCTCCAGTTCGGCCAGCGCCGCGCGCTCCGGCGGTGTGACGTGGGTCTGCCCCGCGTAGGCCGCGGGGTCGAACACGTCGGCGTCGGCGGGTGCGATGTTCATGTCCCCGCACACGACCGCGGCCTCCGGGCCGGCCGCGACGGCCTCGCGCAGCGCGGCCAGCCAGGCGAGCTTGTAGCGGTAGTGCTCGGAGCCGGGCGTCCGCCCGTTCGGCACATACACCGAGCACACCCGTATCCCGCCGCAGGTCGCGGACACCGCGCGTGCCTCCGGGCCGGGGAAGCCGGGCTCGCCGGGGAGGCCGGTCACCACGTCGTCCAGCCCCACCCGGGACAGGATCGCCACCCCGTTCCACTGCACCTGGCCATGCAGGCCCGCCTCGTAGCCACGGCTGGCGAGCTCGCCGCCGAGCAGCCGGGTGAACGCGCCGTCGGCGAGCTTGGTCTCCTGCAGGCAGACGACATCGGGCTGCCGCTGGTCCAGCCACGGCAGCAGCCGCGGCACCCGCTGCTTGACCGAGTTCACGTTCCAGGTCGCTACCCGCACCCGGCCTACGGTAGCCGCCGCTGCTGACGCCCCGCTGCCACCGGGGCGTACGCGCACAGGTCGCGCAGCACGCAGCCGGCGCAGTCAGGCCGCCGGGCATGGCACACCGTGCGCCCGTGCGTGACCAGCGCGACGTGCAGGTCGTAGCGGATACCGGGCGGCACCAGCGGCGCGAGCAGCTCATGCGCCTTTTCCGCGCTCGTGCCCGCGCGGATCCAGCCCAGCCGGGTGACGATCCGGTGGACATGGGTGTCGATGGGGAACGCGGCCCGGTTCATCGAGAAGACGAGCACGCAGGCGGCGGTCTTGGGGCCGACGCCGGGCAGCGAGGTGAGGTAGGCGGCGGCCGCCGCGTCGTCGAGGCCATGCAGGCGGTCGAGGCTGATGCGGCCCTCGCGGTCCTCGATGGCGGCCAGGATCTGCTGGATGCGGCGCGCCTTCTGGTCGGCGATGCCGCCGCAGCGGATGGCGTCGGCCACCTCGTCGTGGGGCGCGTCGGCGACCTGCTGCCAGTCCGGGAACCTGGCCTTGAGCCGGGCGAACGCCCGCTCCGAGTTGGTGTCGGAGGTGTGCTGCGACAGCACGGTCGCCACCAGCTCGTCGATGACCGGCAGCCCCGGCTTGGGCGTGAACCCGCCCTGCTGGGCGCGCAGCAGGCGCTGCACCGCTGCGATGCGGGCGGGGCGCGGCGTCGTCATCTGGCCATACTCAGCGGCCGGCCGCGCCCAGGCAAGATGATGGTGCTCTCAGGCTGGACGCGGCCCGCCGCTTCACATGCGCTGCCCGTTAGGTGCGCACACTCCTTTCGCTGATTCGTGCCGCCCGGTCAGTGACCCGACGCCGCCCCGATGAAGAACCACGGGCCGTTGGGCGAGCCCACGCCGGTCTCATCGTCGTAGCCGGGGGTGTCGTGCAGCGTCGAGGTCTGCACGTCGATGGTCTGCAGCCGGTAGATCTTGCCCTGGCTGTTGTCGAGGAAGTTCGCGTAGTCCGTGCGGACCTGGGCCACCGGGGAGGACGGCGCGACAAGATCGTGCACCGCCCGGGTTCCGAGCATCCGGTAGTACAGCGGGTTGATGAACCCCAGCGACCTGTGGCTGAACTGGTCGGCCACCGCCACCACGCCGGCAAGCATCGGGGAGGACAGGCTGGTCCCGCCGATACGGTACTGATCCCAGTACGTGCCATCCGGGAACACCTGTGTCTCGCCGACCTCGAAGCCGGTGTTGGGGTCGGCGGCCATCGCTATGTCAGGCACCGCCCGCATCGGCGTACTCCCGTAATACTCGGAGATGTTCGCCGGCACCCGGCCCTTCTGGTAGAAGGGCTGCTTGAACAGCTGGCTGGTCCCGCCGCCACCGCCGGAGCTATAGGGTCCGGGCGGCGCTGGCGACCAGGCCCCGCTGACCAGGTCGGTGTAGGCGTTCTGCCACCCGAACTCGTCCAGCCACTGGCCACGGCTGCCGATCAGCACGCTGGTGCCGCCGACGCCGGTGACGTAGGGCAGGTCGGCCGGGAATTCCACGGTCTTAGCGGCCAGGTCCGTGCCGCCCACGGTGTGGTCGCCGTCGTCCCCGGAGGAGAAGTTCACCGTGATCCCGGTCAGCGCCGCCTCCAGCGAGAACTGCTGGTAGAACTGCACGTAGGCGGTGCCGAGCAGGTTGATGTCGTCGGTGCCGTCGGTCCAGGAATTGGTGATCACGTTGGCGATGTGGTTGTCGATCGCGCTGGCCCAGGCGTCGTCCAGCCCGCTGGCGCAGTCCGAGGCCCCGACATAGACGATCTTGGCGCCGGGGGCCATCGCGTGCACGGCCTCGACGTCGAGGGTCTCCTCTCCGTACCAGCCCTGCGCGCCGCACTCGTCGATCAGGTCATAGCCGTCCGGGGGCGGAGTGATCTGGCGGAACTGGCCCTTGCGGAACAGCGGCTGGTGGTGCACCCGGCTGTACTTCTGGGCGTCTCCGTAGATGGTGGGCGAGGCGTAGGCGTCGGTGATCGCCACGGTGACCCCGCGGCCGGTCACACCGGAGCGCAGCAAGCCGCTCTCGCCATAGGCCTTCTGGTACTGCTGGGGCACGTACCCGCACGGCGTGTACGGCTGGTGCTTGCCGTAGGCGGCCGGCTTGTTGCTGGCGATCTTCTGCGCGTAGTACGCCGAGCACGGCTGCACGCCGTACCGGGCGCCGGGCGGCGGCCCGGGCAGGGTGTCGGCGGGCTTCTTGAGGGTGGTGCCCTGGTCGATCCCGAGCACCCCGCTGATCACGCCGCTGACCGCCGCCGGGGTGCTGGCCGGCAGGGACAGCGCGGTGGCGTTGGCGTGCACCGTCTTGCCCAGGTAGGAGTAGTTGTGCACGCTGGTGCCGAAGGTCTTCTGCACCTGTGCGACCGAGCCGCTGGCCTCCACAAGCATGCCGCTGGGCAGGGTGTTGGTAACCCGGAAGCCCTGCGAGGAGAGCCAGCTCCGCACCGCGGCGACATCGGCCTTGGCGGGGGCGTAGCTGGCGTCGAACGCCGCGTTCGACAGCCAGTGGCCGTAGCTGGCGCTGGCCGGGTCGGAGACCGCCTGCAAGGTGGCGACCGCACCAGCCTGGTCACGCATGCCGAGCAGCACGCCGAAGCCGATCTGCTGCGCCGACGGCATGGCGCCCAGATTGCGGGCCTGGTGCAGCCAGCGGGGGGTGCTCCCGTGCAGAGGGTGCCTGCCTTGCGGCGCGGCCATGGCCGGTACGGCCATCGCGCTGAGAGCTAATAAGCCGGCGCCCGCCAGCAGCGCGGCAACGATCCTGTGTCGAGGAAATCGGGACGATCCCATTCCAGACCCCGCCTTCTGTGAGTAATGGCTCATTTAGCCAACGCCGCGATCAAGGACTCGTCAAGACCCACGGTCGTAGGTGATACCCGTTCGAGCCCAGCCGGACCGGCTGGCAGGCCTCACGTTGCCGGCTGCCCCGCTGCCCCGGCCACCGTCACGGTGCGTCACCGTGCACCGTTTCCGCCAGCGCGAGCCATTTGTCACAAAGGCGGGCCGATATGCGGGTGAGATTGGCGCGGCGACCGGCTGTGAATAGCCGCGGATTGTGAACGTCCGCAGGTCACGGGAGCACGTCATGGCCGCGATGTTCGCCGCACGGACATCCTGTGGCCAGGCCATATGCCGTGCGCCGGCCGGAGGCTCAGCCAGGTGGCGGGACTGCCGCCGTCTCAGCGGCCCGATTTCTCAGCGCGCGGGTGACCGGCCGGCTGCCGGAGTGCTGCCTGCGGGCACGGCGCCGCTAAACGGGCCGCGTCGGCGCCGGCACCGGTGACGGCGCCGGCGTTCGCGGCGGTCAGCGTGAGGAACGCCGCGGCCCGCCCGAAGGTCTCCCCGATGGTCCGGCCCGCCAGCCGCGCCTGGTACGCGCGGTAGCGCGCCATCTCCCACGCCTGCGCGCGCGGCGCGAGCGGCGCCAGCGCCGGTTCCGGCGCCCGCTTCCAGGTCCAGCCCGTGATCCGCGCGTTGCCGGCGCCGGTGCCAGGCGCGGCGGGCTCGACGAACTCGGAAAGCTCGGCGTCGCGGCCGATCCGGTTCCGGACGAAGCGCAGCCCGGTCAGGATGCCTTCGGTCAGCCGGCGCTCCGCCGGGTCCTGGCCGGACATCACGCCGTCGTAGACCCCCGCGTGGTGACGCACCAGCGTGGCGTCGACGATCGTGACCCACCACACCGCCTCACCGATCAGCGCGAGGGCCCGCGGCCGGTCCCACACCCGCACCTGGGGCAGCCGCTGCGCCGTCTCGCTCATCGCGATGACGGACCACTGCAGTGCGCTCGCCCCGGCCGCCGCGTCGCCCATGTGCTCGCGGTTCCATGCGAGCCGGCACGGGACGGTGCAGAACCGCGCGTGCTCGCGGCGCGGCTCGAACTCAGCGCCGCACTGCTCACAGCTCCGGGTCTCGGCCACCGGCCTATTTTAGGCGTAACGGATGTGACGCAGCGATGTCAGCAGCCCAGCTGCTCGGCGAGGTGGCCGATCCCGTCGGCTTCGAGCAGGCCCGCCAGCTGCGGCGGCTGCTCTGGCGGCGCATCCGGGCCCCATTCGCGGGGCCGGCGGATGAAGACCGGGCGGATGCCCAGCGCGGCTGCGGCCTGCAGGTCTGACGCGTGCGCGGCCACCATCGCGGCGCCGGCGGGCGGGCAGTCGAGCAGCTGGAGCGCGGTCAGGTACACCTCGGCGTCGGGCTTGTAGCTGGCGGCGAGCTGCGCGGAGAGCACGACGTCGACCTGGAGGCCGGCGAACTTGAGCAGGTCGGCGAGCAGCGCGAGATGACCGTTCGACAGCGTGGCGGTGACGTGCCTGCGGCGCAGCCGGTCGAGCCCTTCCCGGCTGTCCGGCCAGGGACGCAGCTGCCGCCAGCCCTGGACCAGCGATTCGGCGCCGGCCGCCGGCAGCGAGATGCCATGCCGGGCGAGTACCTCGCTCAGGGTGCCGCGCTGGATGGCGTCGAGGTCACGCCAGGTGGCGTCCAGCCGGGCCCGGTCCAGCGCGGGCTGGTAGGCGCGTCGCCAGTCGTCGACGACACCCGCCCAGTCGGCCTGCTGGCCGTCGCGGGCCGCGGCCGTCTCCGCCAGCTCGATCAGGCTGGAACGCCAGTCCACCAGCGTCCCGAACACGTCGAACAGCAGAACCCGCATCGGCGTCACAGCCGCCAGTATGCCAATCCGGGCCCAGGGGGGACCGGTGCGGGGAATCCCGCACCGCGGCAGGCGCGGCTACCGGAGGTAGGAGGCGCCGTTGAGGTCGAGCACCGCGCCGCTCGCCCATTCGGCCTGCGGGGATGCCAGGTACACCACCGCCGCCGCGATCTCAGCGGGCTGGGCGACCCGTCCGAACGGGCTCTGCGCGCGGATCTGGTCGCCGTCCGGCCCGGCGAGCAGGGTGGCCGCCATGTCGGTGTCCACGTAGCCCGGCGCCACCGTGGCGACCGCGATCCCGTGCGGGGCCAGCGCCCTGGCCAGCGACTGGCCGAACGCGTTCAGCCCGGCCTTGCTGGCCCCGTAGGCGGGCTGGCCAGGCTCGCCGCGGTAGGCGCCCCGGGAGGAGACGTTGACGATCCGCCCGCCGCCCCGGGCCACCATGTGCTGGACCGCGCACCAGGTCACGTTCGCGGCGCCGGTCAGGTTGACGCCGAGCGTCTCCTGCCAGGCTGCCTGCCATTGCTCGTAGGAGGTGCCGGTGATCGGGTGCGAGGTGAAGATGCCGGCGTTGTTCACCAGCACGTCCAGGCCGCCGAGCGCGCTGGCGGCCTGGTCCACCATCTGCCGCACGGCCTGCGGGTCGGCCAGATCGGCCTGCACCACCATGTGCCCGCTGCCGGGCAGCCCCGCCAGCACGGCGGTGGCCAGCTCGGCCGAATGGCCATGGTGGGCGGCGACCCGGTCGCCCTGCTGCGCGAACGCCTCGGCGACGGCGCGGCCGATTCCCCTGGCCGCGCCGGTGACCAGCACCGCTCGCCCGCCCACCCGACCGACCCTAGCCGTCGGCTGGCCCGCCTGGGGGCCGCTCGGGTTTCGCCGGCCGGCGCGGCCACTCCAGCGGGGCGGGCCATGATGGAGTAACAGGGCAACGATGGGGCGCGGTGGGTGAGCAGCGCCGGTGTGAGAGTGCGGGAGGCCGTGTGACCGGTCCAGGCGCCGGGCTTGTGGTGCGCGAGGTCACGGTGCGGGCGGTGGTGGTGCCGCTGCGGCGGCCGCTGGCCACCAGGGTGGGGGACTTCCCCCGCTGGCCGCTGCTGCTGATCGACGTCGCCACCGAGCAGGGAATCACCGGGCGCAGCTACCTGGCCCCCTACCTGGACCGGGCGGCGGCCGCGCTGCTGCCGGCGATCCGTGATCTTGGCGCAGGGCTGCGCGGCCAGCCTGCCGCTCCGGCCGTGCTCTCCGGCCAGGCCCGCGGCTGGCTCGGGCTGGCCGGATACCAGGGACTGGCGCTGGCGGCGGTGGCCGGGCTCGACATCGCGCTGTGGGATGCGGTGGCCAAGGCGGCGGGCCTGCCGCTGGCACGGCTGCTCGGCGGGACCCTGGAGCCGGTGCCTGCCTACAACAGCAACGGGCTGGGCCTCATCCCGCCCGCCACCGCCGGTGATGAGGCTCTGGAACTGCTCGGCGAGGGCGGGTTCACCGCCCTTAAGGTGCGGGTGGGCAGGGCCAGCCCGGCCGGCGACGTCGCAGCGGTCCGCCGGGTGCGGGCGGCGGCCGGCGACGCGGTCACACTGGTCGCCGACTACAACCAGGGGCTCGCCTGGGACGAGGCGCTGCCGCGCTGCCGGGCCCTGGACACCGAGGGCCTGGCGTGGATCGAGGAGCCGCTGCGCTACGACGACCTGGACGGTCACGCGCGGCTCGCGCGTGACATCGTGACGCCGGTCATGCTCGGGGAGAACTTCTACGGCCCGCGCGCCATGGCCGAGGCGATCCGGGCGCAGGCCTGCGACCTGGTGATGCCGGACCTGATGCGGATCGGCGGAGTGACCGGCTTCCTGCAGGCGGCCGCGCTCGCCAGCGTGGCCGGCATCCCGATGTCCTCCCACCTGTACCCGGAGGTCTCGGGCCACCTGCTGCGGGTCACGCCGACCAGGCACTGGCTGGAATGGCAGGACTGGGCGCACCCGGTGCTGGCGCACCCGTTCGAGGTCCGTTCCGGCGAGCTGCACCTGCCCGATGTGCCCGGCAACGGCCTGGAATGGGACGAGGACGCCGTCACCCGCTACCGGGCGGAGTTCTGACTGGCCGGCCTGTCCCGCCGAAGCCGATGCTCATCCCGGTTTCCCCCCTGGCTGTATCGGTGGCCGTGGCCCCGGGCCGGGGCACCGGCCGGGGCCACGGGCGTTCTCACCGCATGACGCGGGCCGGTACTAGTGCCCGGACACCTCCAGCACGTAGGTTCCCCAGTTGTCATTGGGGTCCTGGAACGCTGGCGGCGGGATGTACTCCGTTGCCAGCCAGACACCCCGGCCGCTCGGGTCGAGCTGGGCGAAGGAGTAGTCGCCCCACCGGGCCTCGTCGAAGAAGAAGTCGGAGAAGCTCAGGTGCGCGCCCGCCCCCGCGGCCACCGTGGTGATCTTCCTCGATCCCAGCGTGGTGAAGGCCGCGCTGGGATCGATAGTGCCGCTGGTGATGGTGAACACCAGCGCGGCGGGCCCGCGCTGCTGCGGCTGGATGGCCGGGTAGAGCAGGTTCGCTCCCTTCGCGACCACGTAGCCCTGGCTGGCCACCCGCTTGCCGACCGGGTCGATCTGGAACCACGCGGCGGCGTCGCCGGTGCTGCTGCCGCCCCTGAAGGTCACCGCGGCGTCCAGTGCGGTCCACAGCCGGACCCGCCCGCCGGACCCCGTCACCGCGACCGGCGCGCTCATCCGGCTGTCGTCGGGGTTGAGGAACGCCTCCGAGGTGATGCCCGCGCTGCTCACCGAGCCGTCACCTGTGCTGGCGGCCGGGACCGGGAACGCGTAGGGCTGGCTCGGGATGGCCGTGCCGGTGAGCACCGGCGTCCCGTGGCCGGTCGTCACCGACGCGGTGTGCCGCAGGCTCCAGGTGCCCACGGTGTCGGCGACCGCGTTGTTGTTGCCGGCCGCGTCGAACGGGAACGAGTTCACCAGGTACCCGGTGTTGCTGCCGGTGCCGATCGCGGGATCGAGCCCGGTGACCGGGATGCCCGACAGGGACACCGGCCCCAGCACCGAGTCGCTGACCGTGGCCGCCTCGTGCACGAGCTGGGACTTGGAGATCGCCAGCACGATCGCGCCCTCATAGTTGGTCTCGGTCGGGCCGCAGTACTCGTCGGTCGAGATGATCAGCGCGTTGTCGCTGAAGCCGGACTTCGGCTGGTCCCCGAAGCAGTCCCCGGCGCTCGGGCCGCCGAGCGAGGTGTCGAACTGGTACGCCGCGACACCGCGCTTGTTCATCACCACCACATCGGCGGTGGTGTTGTTGAAGTCCGAGGCCGGCCCGGTGGCGACCGGGAAGCCGATCTCGGTGAAGTAGAAGCTCTGTGTGCCCGGGTCATACAGGCAGCGCACGTCGCCCTCGGCGTAGGGGTCCTGGAACAGGGTGGCGAGGTTCACGTCCGGCTGCAGCAGCGTGCCGTTCACGCTCGTTTCCCGCGCCGCGAGGTTGATCGGCTCCCACACCGCCTTCGGGCTGTCCGCGAGGGTATGGTCGCGGCCGATGCACAGGCCCTGGTCGGGCGGGGTCACCGCGAAGCCGTTGAGGTTATCGGAGTCGAGGTCGCTCAGCCCGTTGAAGCGCTGGACTATCGAGACGCCGGAGTGCCCGCTGCCGGAAGCGCTGCCCGCCGCGCTGACGGTACCGCTGACGGCCGCGTTGGCGCTGGCCGTCGGCGCCGCGGTGTTCCCGGCCGCGGGGGAGGACCCGGCCGGGGACCTGAAGGGGGTGAACATCTGCGGCCCCCGGCCACGGAAGGCCGAGAGGACCGCGGGAAGGGCCGCGACACTGCCCGACTGGTGCAGGCGGACGGCGCGACCGGTGGTGCCGGTGTAGCTCGCCGTGCCCTGCGCATGGGTTCCCGCCGCCGAGGCGACAGAGCCCGAGGCTGGCACCAGGACTAAGTAGCAGAAAACTCCCAGTACACCGATGAGTGAAGCACGCTTCATGACGGCAACCTTCCTTTGTCAAGGCACAACTGAATCACGCCGGCACGTTCGAGACGCGGATTGCTGACCGGCCAGCCTGGGGCACGGAGTTGCTCAGGGGGCAATAAGCGTGCGCGGTTTCCGCGGGTGGGAAGGGGCTTGCCAGCCTGATCGTGACATGGCCACGGGTGCAGGCCGATGACGCACGGCGCGCCGGCTTCCAGCATGCGAAAGCCCCCGGTAGAGGTGGGTCTCCTTGGCAGGCAAGCCAGCACCAGCAGGCGCTGCCCGGGAGTAGCCTACGTCGGCCCGGTCCGATCCGCCCATCCCGCACCGGTGATGAGTCCGAGATGTGACCTGCTGTTCCTATCCGTTGCCGATGACCGTTTTTTATCCCCTGCCGATGAATGGCATCGTGGTGGCGGTGATGGTCAGGAATTGCACGTTGGCGTCCAGCGGCAGCGACGCCATGTAGAGCACCGCGTCGGCGGCGTGCCGGGCGTCGAAGGTGGGCTCGGGAACCACGGAACCGTCGGCCTGCGGCGCGCCGCGGCTGATGCCCTGGGTCATCTCGGTGGCGGCGTTGCCGATGTCGATCTGGCCGCAGGCTATGCCGAAGGCGCGGCCGTCCAGGGAGATCGACTTGGTCAGGCCCGTCAGCGCGTGCTTGGTGGCGGTGTAGCTGGCGCTGCGCGGCCGGGGGCTGTGCGCCGACACCGAGCCGTTGTTGATGATCCTGCCGCCGCGGGGGGTCTGCGCCTTCATCATCCGCACCGCGTGCTGGGCGCACAGGAAGGCGCCGGTGAGGTTGGTGTCCACCGCCTGCCGCCAGTCCGCCACCGAGATCTCGTCCACCGCGCCCGCCGGGCCGAACACGCCCGCGTTGTTGACGAGCAGGTCCACCCGCCCGAAGCGGCGCTGAACCGCCGCGAACAGCCCGGCGACGGACCCGGGCTCGGTGACATCGGCCACCGCGGCCAGCGCGGACTCCGCGGGCCACGTGCCAGGGGTCACGGTCTCGCGCAGGGCGTGCTCGCGCCGGCCCGCCGCCGCGACCTGCCACCCCGCGGCCAGCAGGGCCTGGGCGATGCACCGGCCGAGCCCCGATCCCGCCCCGGTCACCACGGCCACACCGGTGGTTGCCATTGCCGTCCTCTCTGGGAATCAGCCCCCCGGTGGGGCGTCAGCGCGTGGTCTCGGCCAGGTGCATGCCGATGACGGAGCCGAAATCCGGGTCGGGGACCAGGCCGAGCCGTGCTGCCCGCTCGCTCCGGAACCGGGCGGGCCAGCTCGCCACGATCCGGGCTATGACCGGGTCAGGGACCCAGTCGATCAGCGCGCTGGCCGTCGGCCCGGCCACCCGCTCCAGCGCGCTGACCATGTCCGCGACCGTGACGGTCAGGGCCGGCAGGTTGACCGCGCCGCGGCCGCCCCAGGCTTGTTCGGATGAGGTGGCGGCGCAGAGCAGCCCGCCGATCGCCTTCGCCGGGGAGGCGAGCGCCACCTCGGTCCGCGCGCCGACCGGGCAGGTCGCGCGCTGGCCGGCGAGCGGCTCCCGGATGATGCTCGAGAAGAAGCCAGAGGCTGCCGCGTTGGGCCGCCCCGGGCGCACACAGACGGTCATCAGCCGGATGGCCCGCCCGCGCAGGAAGCCCTTGCGCGTGTAATCGGCCAGCAGTTGCTCGCCGATGACCTTCTGCACCCCGTAACTGGTCTGCGGGTTCGGCAGGGTCTGATCGTCCACCACCGGCGGGAGCGGGTGATCGGCCGAGTCCCCGAAGACGGCGGCGGAACTCGAGAACACCACCACCGGGTTCGTCCCGGCCGCGCGGCACAGCGCCAGCAGCGCCTCGGTTGCCCGCAGGTTCGCCCGCATGCCGAGGTCGAAGTCCGCCTCGCATTCCCCGCTGACGGCCGCGGCGAGATGGAAGATCACACCGGCGCCGGTGACCGCGTCCCGCCCGGCGCCGGTGAGGCCGGCCGGTTCGCCGAGGTCGCCGCGGACTCCCGCCACCCGGCCGTCGGCGGCGAGATCCGCGGGCAGCGGCGCCCGGTCGATGAGCGTCAGCCGCGCCAGCGGCTGCGCGCCGCCGCCCGCCACGCCGAGTGAGCCCGCGGCCAGCAGCTCCCGCGCCAGCCGCGCGCCCAGGAAGCCGGCACCGCCGGTGATAACCACATTCGTCACGGCGTCTCCATCTCCGGCGCGAGGACGCTGTATGCAGTGATCTTCGCACGCGCGCCCGCTGAGTCAGCAAGGCAGATGTGCGGTGCGTGGGTGGGCGTGTGCGGTGCGCGGGCGGGCCGTGGGTCAGTCGTCCGGCCCGGCGACAAACGTGTCTCCGCCTTCCGCGGTGCGGATCAGGCCCTCGGAGTGCAGCAGCCTGAGCGCATTCCCGGCGGTGGCCGTGGAGACGCCCCATTCCTGGCTGATCCGCGTGATCGAGGGCAGCATCGCGCCCGGGGGAAGCTCACCGCTGTCGATGCGCTCCCGCAGCGAGTCGGCGATCTCCTGGTAGCGCGGCACGCCCTCGGGCAGCTCTCCGGTCACATGAGCACGGTAACCGCTGGCGGGCGGTTGCGCTGGGAGGTCCCACCTGCCTGCCCAGATGCGGCGCTGAGCGAGGTGCTGCGCGGGGAACGCCAGCGATCCGGAAGCGCCGGGCTTGCTCTTACCTGATTACTCATGTAAGACTAATCGCGTGTCATCGATCAGGCTCTTCATCCTCGGCACGCTCGCCGCGAGCGGGCCGCTGCACGGGCACCAGATCCGGCAGCAGGCCCAGGCCGACCGCACGGAGATCTGGACCGACATCCAGGTCGGCTCGGTGTACGGCGCGCTCAAGCGGCTCGCCAGCGAAGGCCTGGTCCGTGAGGTCAGGACCGAGCGGGTCGGTAACCGGCCGGAGCGGACCATCTACGAGATCACCAGCGAGGGCAGCCGCGCGCTGTCCGCGGTCCGGTACGCCGCCCTGCGCGACCTGGCCCGCCGCACCGACCCATTCGACCTCGCGCTGGCCCAGTCGCGGGACATGGCGGAGGAGGACCTCGACCAGATCGTGGCGCACCGGCTGGCCGGGCTGCGGGTGCAGCTGGCCTCGCTGCGGCACCACGCGGAGACCGCCGATCCGTACGTCAACGAGGCCGAGCGGCTGGTGCTGCAGCACCTGATCGTGCGCGCCGAGGCCGAGGTGCGCTGGCACGAGGAGCTGTCGGCGCGCGTTCCCAAGGTCGCCGCCGACTTCCGCGACGGCATCGGCGCCCCGCAGCAGCTCCACCCCGATCAGGAAGGAACCCGCCCGTGACCACCCCCGCTCCCGCCTCGCCCGCCGCGCAGCCATCGCCTGGCCAGTCAGCGGCAGCGGCCCGCCACGGCTGGGAGGCGATCTGGATCGTGCTGGTCGGCGCGTTCATGGCGCTGCTGGACACCACGATCGTCAACGTCGCGCTGCCCAGCATCAGGACCGGCCTGCACGCGTCACCGGCCAGCCTGGAATGGATCGTCTCCGGCTACGCCCTGGCCTACGGGCTGGCGCTGGTGCCCGGCGGCCGGGCCGGGGACAGGTTCGGGCACAAGCGGCTCTTCCTGACCGGGCTGACCATCTTCACCCTGGCCAGCGTGGCCTGCGGGATCTCGCAGGACCAGGGACAGATCGTCGCGGCGCGGATCATACAGGGCCTGGGTGCCGGGCTGTTCTTCCCGGCAATCAGCGCGACCATCCAGCACACGTTCACCGGGCCCGCGCGGTCCAAGGCGTTCGGCCTGCTCGGCGCCGTGATCGGAGTCTCCACGGCGATGGGGCCGCTGCTCGGCGGCCTGATCATCGCCGTCGCCGGGGCCAGCGACGGGTGGCGCTGGGTGTTCCTGGTCAACCTGTTCATCGGTGCGGTGGCCATCCCGATGGCGGCCTGGCGGCTGCCCGGCGGGGCCGCGCACACCCGGCGCGGATTCGACCCGGCCGGGCTGGCGCTGCTGACCGGCGGGCTGCTGCTCCTGCTCATCCCGCTGGTCGAGGGCCAGCAGGACGGCTGGCCGGCCTGGACCTGGGCCTGCTTCGGCTGCTCCGTGATCGCGTTCGTAGCGCTCGCGGCCTGGGAGCGGCGTGCGGAGGAGCGCGGCGGCGACCCGCTGCTCAAGCCGGCCCTGCTGCGGCAGACCTCGTTCTCCGCTGGCGCCATCTTCGCCATCGCGTTCTTCGGCGGCTTCAGCAGCGTCTTCTTCACGCTGTCGATCCTGTGGCAGGTGGGCCTGGGCCACTCGGCGCTGATCACCGGCCTGGTGATCGCGCCGTTCTCGGTGGGCACGCTGGTCACGGCCGCGAACAGCGACAAGCTGTCGGCGCGGCTTGGCCGGATGGTGCTGGTGCTCGGCTGCACCCTGCTGCTGATCGGCCTGGGCCTGACCATCGTGGTGATCCATCTCACCGCGCCCGCCACCGGCGGCTGGGATCTGGCCGGCCCGCTGCTGCTGGCCGGGCTGGGCACCGGCATGACGATCGCGCCGAACCAGGACTTCGTGCTGGCGACGGTGCCGCGCCAGGAGGCGGGCACCGCCAGCGGGATCCTGGGCACCTCCCAGCGGATCGGGACCGCCATCGGCATCGCGGTGATCGGCACCGTGCTGTTCGGCAGCCTGCACCTGGTTCCCGGGCCCGCCGCCGTCGCCCGCGCCTTCAGCCACAGCGCGCAGCTCGCGCTGCTGGCCAACCTCGCCTTCGTCGCGCTGGCCCTGATCCTGGTCCTCGCACTGCCGCGGGAGATCCCGCGCCGCGGGCAGGAAGCGGGACCTCCGGCAACGGGACCTGCCCGGGAACAGCACGGCCCCGCGCGGGGTTCGGAGCAGTCGGAGCGGCCGGCAGAAGGGAGCGCCCGTGACGGCACATCCGCGGGACCAGCTGGGGCGGTTCGGGATCTGGCGGCCGGCCCGCCAGCTGACCGCTGAGCTGGCCGCCGGCATCGAGCAGGCCGGCTTTGGCGCCCTGTGGCTCGGCGGCTCGCCCGATGGTGACCTGGCCCAGGTGGACGAGCTGCTCGACGCGACGAGCACCCTGACCCTGGGCACCAGCATCGTGAACATATGGAAGGACGGCCCGCAGGACGTGGCCCGCGCGTTCGCCCGGGTGCAGGACCGTCACCCGGGCCGGTTCGTGCTCGGCGTCGGCGCGGGGCACCGTGAGGCAACGCGGGAGTACCGGCGCCCGTACGAGACCCTCGCGGCCTACGTGGACTCGCTGCGGGCCGGCGGCGTCCCGCAGGACGCGCTCGTGCTCGCCGCGCTGGGCCCGAAGGTGCTCACGCTGGCGGGCGGGCGCGCGGCCGGCGCGATCCCGTACCTGGTGCCGCCCGAGCACACCCGCCGCGCCCGCGAGATCCTGGGCCCGGGGCCGCTGCTCGCCCCCGAGCACAAGGTGGTGCTCGACACCGACGCCGCGCGGGCCAGGGCGCTCGGCCGTGACCGGGTGCGCACGCCCTACCTCGGCCTGGTCAACTACACCAGCAACCTGCGCCGGCTGGGCTGGGCCGAGCAGGACCTGAGCGACGGCGGCAGCGACGCGCTGATCGACGCGCTGGTCGCCCACGGCAGCGCGGACCAGGTGGCGGCGCAGCTTGGCAGGCACCTGGACGCCGGCGCGGACCACGTGGCCATCCAGCTGCTCACCGCGCCGGACGCCGATCCGCTGCCGGGTTACCAGGACCTGGCCCGGGCGCTGAAGCTCTAGGACATGACTTGAATCCGCCGCCGCGCGCGGGCACGGAGCGGCGCGCGGGCCCGGGGGAGGGCGGGGCTCGGGGCAGGGCGCGGGCTCAGGGCGTCAGCCGGTGCAGGTCACGCGGGAACAGTGTGACCTCCCTGATGTTGGCGGACCCGGTCAGCCGGCTGGTCCAGCGTTCCAGCCCGAGCCCGAATCCGCCGTGCGGCGGCATGCCGTGCGCGAAGGCCTCCAGGTAGCCGGCATAGACCGCGGGGTCCTCGCCGCGTGCGCGGATGGCCGCCAGGTAGTCGGCGTGCCGGTGCAGCCGCTGCCCGCCGGTGACGAGCTCAAGGCCGCGGAAGATCAGGTCGAAGGTGCTGGACCACCGGTCGTCGCCGGGCTGCGGGTGGGTGTAGAACGGGCGCTTGCTCATCGGGTAGCCCTCGACCGCCAGGAAGTCGCTGCCGTGGTTCCGGGCGGCCCACTCGCCGAGCGCCTGCTCGTCCGCGGGGGCCAGGTCAGGCTGGTCCGGCGGCGCGCCCACCAGCTCGAGCGCGTCGCGGAAATGGATGACCGGGATCTGCGCGGGCACCTGCGGAACCGTGATGCCGAGCCGGCCGGCCGCCTGCTCCGCCTGCTCCCCGACGGCCGCGGTCATCCCGGCGAGCGCGTGGCGCAGCACCGCCAGCACGTCACGGTGGTCGCTGATGAAGCCGATCTCGGCGTCCAGGGACACGTATTCGGCCAGGTGCCGGGCGGTGTCGTGCGGCTCTGCCCGGAACACCGGGCCTGTCTCGTAGACGCGCTCGAACACGCCCACCATCGCCTGCTTGTAGAACTGCGGCGACTGGGCCAGGTAGGCCGGGCGGCCGAAGTAGTCGACGCCGAACACGCTGGCGCCCGACTCGGTGGCCGACGGCACCAGCTTGGGGGTCTGGATCTCGGTGAACCCCAGGCCGTCCAGGGCCGACCGGAATCCGGCCAGCGACGCGGCGGCCAGCTCCCATCTGGCCCGCTGCGCCGGATGACGCCAGGTCACGGCGGCGTGGTCGAGCAGCACCGGCAGCCCGGCGTCCAGCGTGGGCCGCCACAGCTCGGCCGGTGGAGTCTGCGCTGGCTCGCTCAGCGGCGTGATCCGCGGCTGCGTCACCTCGGTGCCGCCGGGCGCCGCGGGGTTCGGCGTGGCGGTGCCGGTGACCGCGACGACCGTCTCCTCGCCGCACGCCCGGACCATCTCCAGCGCCCGCTGGTCACGGACCACCACCTGCGCCAGCCCGGACCGGTCCCGCACGATGAGGAACGTCACCGTGGCCAGCATCCGGCGCCGGTGCACCCAGCCCTCGATCCGTACCTGGCTGCCGGGAGCGGCGTGGGGCAGCTCAGCGGCCAGGGTGCGGGCAGCGCCCGCCAGCGGGACAGACGGCACGGTCATCACCTCCAGTTCGCAGCGTGGCCCTGGAGGTGTGGGCGGGGGCTAGGTCGCGGTGCCACCACACCTTCACCGGCGCGGGAACGCGCCGGCCTCAGCGGCCCTTTACGGGCCATGGCCCGTAAAGGGCCAGCGGCCCGCGCTAGGAAGCTGTCTTCACCGGGAGCCCGCCGTCCGCCTTCGCAGCCACCGGCGGCTCTCTGAGCGGCGGAACTTCCCGGCTACTTGGTCTCCCATCGCAGCGCGGACAGCTCAAGGATAGAGCGGGCCACCGGCGCCGTTCACATGCATAACGGCGGTGCCCTCCCCGCCGCCTGCCCCGGCCGGCGCCTGTGCCGCTCAGGTGGCGTCGTGGAAGACCAGGCCCAGGGTGAAACGGCGGCCGGAGCGGACCGCCGACACCCCGTGCCGCACCGGGGCCGCCGACCACCCGCGGGCCGAGGCGACCGGCCGGTCGCGGGTGGTGAAGACCAGCCCGTGGCCCTGCGGGATCAGGGTCGCGGTGCCCCGCGACTGCGCGCGGGGACGCTGCTCCACCAGCAGGAACTCGCCGCCGGTGTGATCGGCGCCCGGCTCGCTGAGGTTGATCACCACCTGCAGCGGGAACACCTTGTCCCCGTACAGGTCGCGGTGCAGCGCGTTCCAGCCGCCGGTCTCGTACCGGAGCAGGATCGGCGTCGGCCGCCGCTGGCCCGCGGCGTGGCAGACGCCCAGCCACTCGTCGAGGGTGTCCGGCCACTCCGCCCGGCGGCCGAGCCGGGTGTACCAGTCGCGGGCGATGGGCAGCAGCCGCCGGTAGAGCGCGTGCCGCAGCGCGTCGACCGGCTCGGGGAACGGCGCGGCGAAGTACCGGTACTGGCCTTCCCCGAACCGGTGCCGCGCCATGTCGATGGTGGCGCGGAAGCGCCCGGGCTGGTCGTAGAGCCCGGCGATCCGCGCGCACTCGGCCGGGGCCAGCAGCCGGGGCAGCAGCGCGCACCCGTGCGCGTCGAGCTCACGGGCCACCGCGTCCCAGTCTGCGGCGGCCACCCGCTCGTGGTAGGTGCCGGCCGCTGTTGCCGTGGTCATCAGGCCGCCTCCAGCGTCAGGAGCGAGCGCTTGGCGCCGGGGCCGCCGGCGTAGCCGCCGGGCGAGCCGTCGGAGCGCACCACCCGGTGGCACGGCACTACGATCGGCACCGGGTTGGTGGCGCACGCGGTGCCGGCCGCCCGCGTCGCGCGCGGGTGGCCCGCCGCCGCCGCCACCTGCGCGTAGCTTTCCGTCGCCCCGTACGGGATCTGCAGCAGGTGTGCCAGCACGGCGCGGCGGAAGCCCTTCGCCAGCCGCAGGTCCAGCGGCAGGTCGAACACCCGGCGCCGGCCGGAGAAGTACTCGTCGAGCTGGCGGGCCGCCCCGTCCAGCCGCCCGGGCGCGCGCAGGATGCGCGGGCTGACCAGCTCGGCCAGCTGCGCCAGCGCGGCGTCGTGGCCCTGGCCGGGGTAGGCCACCCGGACCAGGCCCTGCTCGGTCGCGGCCAGCAGCAGCGTCCCCACCGGCGTGTTCACCGTCCGGTATGCGACGTCGAGAACGCCGTCAGCGGCCGCTGCCGCGGCCAGCCGCGCGTGCAGCCGCGCGTTCGCCTGCTCGTCCTGCGCCGGAAGCGCACCGAACAGGTCCATCGCCTCTGGCTCCATCGTGGCCATCATCGGCCCTCTCCTTCCCTCGTGCGCGCCAGGTAGGTGGCGCGCAGCGTCTTGATCCCGTCGGCGGCGGCCCGGCGCGCCGCGTCCGTGCTGCCGCCCGTGATCGCCGCGATCTGCGCATACGGCAGCCCGGCCAGGTAGTGGTAGGCCACGGCGGCGCGCTGCTTGGGCGGCAGCGCGGCCAGCGCCGCCCACAGGTCGCCGTCCCAGTCCTCCGGCCGGCCGGTGCGGGCAGGCCGTTCGGGCAGCGACCCGGCGGCGACCGGCCGCCGCGCCGCCGCCCGGATGGCGTCGATGGCTTTGCGGTGCGCGATCGTGACCAGCCACGCCTCCACGTTCGCGCCCTCGTCCAGCTCCGGGTACGCCTTCAGCGCGGCCAGGAACGTCTCCGACCAGGCGTCCTCCGCCTCGTCCGGCCCCACCACCGCCCGGCACACCCGCAGCACCATCGGCCCGAAGTCGGCCACGATCTGCTCGAAAGGTCGCAAGCTCACATCCTGTCAACGTCCCGGGCGGCCCGAGCGTGAGGCGCCAGGTCAGAACAGCCGGCCGGCCGGCACCGGCGCCTCCAGCTCCAGCAGCGCCCGCTTGCGCGCCAGGCCGCCCGCGTACCCGGTCAGTCTCCCGTCCGCGCCGACCACCCGGTGACACGGCACCACGATGCACAGCCGGTTGCGGGCGTTCGCCACCCCGACCTGCTGCGCCAGCCCCGGGTCGCCCAGCTCGCGGGCCAGCTGGCCGTAGCTGCGGGTCTGCCCGTAGCCGATCGCCGCCACCAGCGCCCACACCTGCCGGTCGAACTCGTCGCCGTGCAGATCGAGATCCAGCTCGAAGGCCGTGCGCTGGCCGGCGAAGTACTCGCCGAGCTGGCGCACCGGCTCGGCGAGGTCCGCCCGGGACGGGCGGCCCAGCCGCTCGGGCCGTGGCCGGTTGGGCTGGCCATCGAAGTACACCCCCGCCAGGGCGCCGTCGGCGCCCACCAGCGTCAGCTCGCCGAGCGGCGAGTCCATGACCGTGTGCGTCACGTCCATGGTGTCAGCACCTCCTCCGGTCACCGGCCGTACGCGGGTACCCCGCGCAGCCGTTCTGTATCTACGTCCGTACGCGGGTACCCCGCGCAGCCGTTCTGTATCTACGTCAGGTAGACGCCCCGGGCGGGCAGAACGTGAGCTGCGGGTGACCAAGGGCCCGGCGGGGCGGGACCGCGGCACTTGACCCACTTTGCGCGGCCGGGACACAGTGGACAGACCAGCCGTGGCAGCTCGGGAGAGGTCAGATGGGATATCCGGACGCATCGATGGCGCAGGGCGCAGGCCCGTCCAGCCAGGCTCTTGACCCGCTGGAGATGCTCCAGTCGGCCAGCGACCTCATCAACCCGATCGCGGCCGCGAGGCAGATGCCGTGGCTGTTCAGCGAGCTGATGATGATGCCGCTGGGCCGGTCCAGCCTCACGCCGCAGGAGAGCGACCCGCGATTCGCCGATCCGACCTGGCGGGAGAACTACCTCTACCGCATGCTCGGCAGCGGTTACCGGCTGTTCGAGGAATGGACCAACCGGATGGTCGAGGCCACGGACGGGCCGTGGGACCGCCAGGCCCGGACCCGTTACCTGGCCAGCATCCTCACCGCCACGATGTCGCCCACCAACGTCTTGCTGACCAACCCGGCCGCGCTCAAGCGCGCGTTCGAGACCGGCGGGGTGTCGGTTCTGCGCGGCACCCGGAACATGGCGCGCGATCTGGCCCGGGGAGGCATGCCCCAGATGGTCGACCGGGGGCCCTTCCCGGTCGGCGAGAAGCTCGCGTGCACACCGGGCGCCGTCGTCTACCGCGACGAGATCTTCGAGCTGCTGCAGTACGCGCCCGCGACGCCGGCCGTCCGCAGCCGGCCCCTGCTGATGGTGCCGCCGGAGCTCAACCGCTACTACATTCTCGACCTCGCGCCCGGGCGCAGCCTGGTGGAGTACTGCGTGGCGAACGGCATCCAGACGTTCATGATCGTCTGGCGGAACCCGCGGGCCGAGCTCGGGCATGGGCGCTGGGGACTGGACGACTACCTGGCCGCGCAGGCCACCGCGGCCGATGTGATCAAGAAGATCACCGGCAGTGACACGATCAACTGGCTCGGGCTGTGCGCCGGCGGGATCACCACCGCGCTCATGCTCGGGTACCTGGCCGCCACCGGCGACGCGTCGGCCGGCTCGGCGACGTTCATCGTGACGATGCTGACCAACCGGTGTCCCAACATCATCGGCATGATGGACACCGAGGCCTCGCGGGACACGCTCCGCAAGGCTGCCGAGGCCGGCCAGGTCTTCCCTGGCCGGAGCGTGCGCACCAGCTTCGCGTGGCTGCGCCCCAACGACCTGGTATTCAACTACCTCGTCAGCGGCTGGCTGCTCGGCAAAGACCCGTCCGCCTTCGACGTGCTCGCCTGGAACGACGATGCCACCGCGATCAGCGCGAAGTTCGCGCTGGAAAGCACCGAGCTGCTGGTGGACGCCATGGAGGGCCAGCAGCCGGTCACCGTCCTCGGCACTCCCGTCGACCTGGCGAAGGTGGACTGCGACAGCTTCCACATCGCTGGCTACACCGACCACATCACGCCGTGGCGGGCCGCCTATACATCGACCCAGGTGCTCGGCGGCGACAAACAGATGGCCGTGGTCAAGTCCGGCCACATCCAGTCGTTCGTCAACCCGGCCGCGAAAGCCCGGTATGACTACTGGGAGGGCCCGCCGGCCAGCGACGACCCGGACCAGTGGCTGGCCGGGGCGGCGGAGCACCACGGGTCGTGGTGGCCGCAGTGGATCCAGTGGCTGACCGAGCGCTCCGGTGCGGAGAAGAAGCCGGCCAGCGCACTCGGAAACAAGAGGTACCCCCCGCTCGGGCCGGCCCCCGGCACCTACGTGCACGAGTAGGCCGGCCGGGCTCATAGCTTTTTCACAGGTTGCCTGCAGGGGAGCCGGAGAGCCAGGCACCAGACTGCCCCCCATGAACATCCGGCAGCGGCACCCGGTCGCGCGGGCGGTGGCGGACCGGGACCGGGGCCGGTTCCGGCTCCGCGCGGCCACCGCGGCGGCCGGCGCCTCCGGCCTGGTCATGACCGGCATGGTCGCCCTGATCCTGCCGGGCTCGGCGCACAAGGCCGCCGCGACGGGCTCGGGCTCGGGGTCATCGGGCGCGGCCACCGCACCGGAGGACCCGGCAGGATCCGGCTCGGGCCACTCCGGCGGCCTGGGCTCGGGCGCGCAGAGCGACCCCGGTTCCGGCAGCTTCGGCGGCTTCGGGGGATCGTCGGCGCCGTCATCGGGCTGGGGCACCGGTCATGCGACCTCCGGTGGGTCGTGACCGCCCGTCCGGCGGGCGGCGGTGAGGTGAACGGCATAACGTCGTCCACCGCCCTGTGGTACGTGAGCCGGGCCACCGGTGTGGTGGCCCGGCTGATGCTGACGGCGGTGATGTGCGCAGGATGCTGGCTGATGCTGCACACCTCATCCACCCCTAGCAGGACGGAAACGCATGGTGACCGCCGTATCGACCCAGCCGCGTGACGCTGACGCCGATGACCGGGGGACGCCCGGCGGATGGCGGGCGCGGCTGCTGCGGGCCCGGCCGGATGACCCGGCGTGGGCCCGGCCCGCGCTGCTCGCCCTGCTGGTGGCGACCGCGGTGCTGTACCTGGCCGGGCTGAGCCGCAACGGCTGGGCGAACGACTTCTACGCCGCCGCCGTCCAGGCCGGCACCAAGAGCTGGAAGGCGGTCTTCTTCGGCTCGTTCGACTCCGCCAGCTTCATCACCATCGACAAGACCCCGGCGTCGCTGTGGGTCATGGACGCCTCCGCCCGCATCTTCGGCCTCAGCTCCTGGAGCATCCTGGTGCCGCAGGCGCTGGAGGGCGTGGCCACGGTCGGCCTGCTCTACACGACCGTGCGCCGGTGGTTCGGGCCGGCCGCCGCGATCATCGCTGGCGCGGTCATGGCCGTCACGCCGGTGGCCACGCTGATGTTCCGGTTCAACAACCCCGACGCGCTGCTGGTGCTGGTCATGGTGGCCGCCGCGTACACCATCACCCGGGCGGTCGAGTCGGGCAGGACCGGATGGCTCGTCCTCACCGGCGCGCTGCTCGGGCTCGGCTACCTGACCAAGATGCTCCAGGCGTTCCTGGTGCTGCCGGTCTTCGCGCTCGCCTACCTGGTGGCCGGGCCGCCCCGGCTCGGCAGGCGGATATGGCAGTTGCTGGCCGGCGGGGGAGCGCTGCTGGTGAGCGCGGGCTGGTGGGTGGCCATCGTCATGCTGACCCCGGCGGCCGACCGCCCCTACATCGGCGGCTCCACCGACAACAGCATCCTGCAGCTGACGTTCGGCTACAACGGGTTCGGCAGGCTCGACGGGAACGAGGTCGGCTCGGTCGGGTTCCGGGCCGGCGCGGGCACGCCAGCGACCGGCGGCGCGGCCAGCCTGACCCGGCTGTTCGGGTCCGAGATGGGCGGCCAGATCAGCTGGCTGATCCCGGCCGCGCTGGTCGCGCTGGCCGCGCTGCTGTGGGTGTCGTGGCGTTCCCCGCGCACCGACCGGACCCGCGCCGCCGCACTGCTGTGGGGCGGCTGGCTGGTGCTGACCGGCCTGGTGTTCAGCTACATGTCCGGCATCATCCACCCCTACTACACCGTCGCTCTGGCACCCGCGGCCGGGGCGCTGACCGGCATCGGCGCCGCAGTGCTGTGGCGGGACCGCCACACCGTGTTCGCCCGCGTGGCCATGACGGCCATGCTGGTGGTCACGGCCGGCTGGGCCTGGGCGCTGCTCGGGCGCAGCCCGGGCTGGTACCCGTGGCTGCGGGGTGCGATCGTGGCCGCCGCCCTCGGGTCGGCGGCGGTGGTGCTGGCCTGGCCCCGGCTGGCCGCCGCGGCGGGCGGGTGGCGCGGCACAGCGGGCGGGTGGCGCGGTGCGGCCGGCGGGCCGCCGCTGGCCGGTCACGGCCACACACTGCTGGCCGCGGTTCCGGTGTCGCTCGCGATGATCGCCGGGCTGAGCGGCCCGCTGGCCTACAGCGTCAGCACCGCGGCCACGGCGCACACCGGCGCGATCCCCTCGGCCGGGCCGGCGGTCACCGGCGCGTTCGGCGGGCCGGGGTTCGGCGGGCGTGGCCGGTTCGGCGGCCCGGGCGGGTTCGGCGGCAGGTTCCGGGGGATCGCCGGCGGCCGGTTCAACGGGCCTGCCGGCCGCGGCGCGGCGGGCATCGGCGGTTTCGGTGCGGGCTTGGGCGGCACCGGCCAGCCGGGATTCCCCGGCGGCCAGGGCGGCGCCGGCCAGTTCCCGGCCGGCGGGTCCGGCGGCTTCGGCGGCTTCGGCGGGCGGGGCTTCGGCGGTTCCGGGCGGGGAGCCGGCGGCCCCGGGTTCGGGGGTGGCGGCGGCCTCGGCGGCGACACCCAGGTCAGCAGCGCGCTGACCAGGCTGCTGCAGACCGGTGCCGCGGGCTACACGTGGGCCGCCGCCACGGTCGGCTCGGAGAGCGCCGCCCCGCTCCAGCTCGCGTCCGGCCAGCCGGTGCTGGCCATCGGCGGCTTCAACGGGACCGATCCCGCCCCCACCCTCGCCCGGTTCGAGCAGCTCGTCTCCGCCGGCAAGATCCACTACTTCGTGGGCCAGAACCGGGCCAGCTTCGGCGGCGGGTCCGGTGATGCGGCGCAGATCACCTCCTGGGTGGAATCCCACTTCACCGCCGAGACCGTGGGCGGCGTCACCGTCTACGACCTGGCCGGTCAGGGGGCGGCGTCGCCGGTATGAGGGCCGCTGCCGCAGGCATCAGACGAAGGCGGACAGGCCGGTGATGGCGCGGCCGACCACGAGGGTGTTGATCTCGCGGGTGCCCTCATAGGAGTAGATCGCCTCGGCGTCGGCGACGAACCGGCCGACCTGCTGCTCCAGCAGGATGCCGTTGCCGCCGAGCAGCTCGCGGGCGTAGCCGACCGATTCCCGCATCCGCACCGTGCAGAACGCCTTGGCCAGCGCCGAATGCTCGTCGGCGGCCAGGCCATCGGCCTGCAGCTGGGCCAGCCGCGCACACAGGCAGGCCGAGGCGGTGATGTTCGCGAGCATCCGCACCAGCAGGTCCTGCACGAGCTGGAAGCTGCCGATCGGCTTGCCGAACTGGTGCCGCTCCTTGGCGTAGGCGAGCGCGTATTCGTACGCCCCGCGGGCGCAGCCGACCGCCATCCAGGCCACCCCCGCCCTGGTCTGCCGCAGCACCGCCGCGGTCTGCCGGAACGAGGTCGCCTTCTGCAGCCGGTTCTCCTCCGGCACCCGCACCCCGTCCATGGTGATGTAGGCGTTCTGCACGACCCGCAGCGCGATCTTGTCCTTGATCTTGGTGGTGGACAGGCCCGGCGTGCCCTTCTCCACCACGAACCCCTTGACCTGGCCGTCTTCGATGTCGCGTGCCCAGATGATGATGTAGTCGGCGAACGTGGCGTTCCCGATCCACTTTTTCTGCCCGTCGAGGATCCACGCGTCGCCGTCGCGGCGGGCGGTGGTGGTCAGCCCGCCCGCGACGCCGGACCCGACCTCTGGCTCGGTCAGCCCGAACGCGCCGATCTTCTCCAGCCGGGCCATCGGCGGCAGCCAGCGCTGTTTCTGCTCCTCCGACCCGCACAGGTAGATCGACCCCATCGCGAGGCCGCTGTGCACCCCGCTGAAGGTGGAGAAGGACGGGTCGGTCCGGGCCAGCTCCATCGCGATCATCCCGTCCAGCAGCGGGCCGCCGCCGGGGCAGCCGTAGCCGGTGTACGCCACGCCGGCGATCCCGAGCCGGGCGAAGCCCGGGATCAGGTCGTGCGGGAATTCCTCCCGGGTCCAGTACCGGTTGATGACCGGCCCGACCTCCTTGGTCATGAACTCCCGGGTGCGCGCCACGGCGTCGCGGCCCGCGTCGTCGAGCAGCTGCTCGAGCTGGTAGAAGTCGGCATCGGCGGCGTTCGTCATCTCACGTCCTCCTCGGGAGTGCGGGACCGGCTAGGCCAGCTCGCCGTCCTGCGCCGCGGCGCCGGCGGCTGGCAGGTCGGCCGCCAGGAACCGGCCGACCACCGGTGCGAGCTCGGCCGCCTCAGTGGCCAGGCCCAGGTGCCCGCCGTGGTACACGTGCAGCTGCGAGTGGGGGATCAGGGAGTGCATCAGCCGGGCGTTGGCCAGCGGGATCAGCGGGTCGTCGTCGCCGGACATGATCAGCGTGGGCTGGCGGATCAGCGGCAGGAACGGCAGGCTCGTCCAGCCCGCCCCGGCGGCGAGCTGGTACACATAGCCCAGCGCCGGGCCGACCCGGCTGTCGGCGTGCATCAGCGCGCTGACGCGGTCCGGCTGGCTGCGCGCCGAGCCGCCGTAGAGGTCGGCGGCGTTCTCCCGCAGGTATCCGCGGTCCAGGTAACGGCGCGGCGTGACCATCCGGGCCAGCACGGACGGCCTGGCCGGCACCATCAGTGAGCCAGTCGCCGTGGCGACCAGCACCAGGCGCCGGCAGCGCTGCCGCTGGAACGTGGCGAAGTGCTGCGCGACCCCGCCGCCCCAGGAGATGCCGAGCACGTCGGCCTCGTCGTGGCCGAGCGCCGACAGCAGGTGCGCCATCAGCCGGCACAGGCCGGTGAAGCGGTAAGGCAGGCCGGGCAGCGGCGACCCGCCGACCCCGGGAGCGTCGAACCGGATGACCTCGATCGCTGGATCGAGCGCGTCGACGAACGGCTGCAGCAGTTCCAGGCTGGCGCCGATGCCGTTGACCAGCAGCAGCGGCGGACGCTGGCCGGCTGCGGGCCGGACATCGATGCGCAGCTGGTGACCGTCGACCACGATGCTGCGAGCTGTCTGCGGCGGTGGCTTCCGGCGGAAGCTGATCGGCATCGGTCGCTGTCCTCCCCTGGGCGTCACATACTCAGGCGCTGGCCTGCTGCCAGGCTCGCACGGGCGGGTGCCCGTCGGCTACCGGTCGAGGACGTACAGGCCGGGCGCGGGCTCGATCGGCTCGAATCCCTTGTCGCCCAGTGTTTCCGGGCTGTCCTTCTCGCCGCCGCTGCGCTCGGCGAGCCAGGAGGAGTAGTGCGGCCACCAGCTGCCCTGGACGGTCTCGGCCGTCCGCAGCCAGTCGCGCGGGTCGGGCGGGTTGGCCGGCCGCTGCCCGGCGGGCGATACCTGGAACCGCGCCTTCGGGTTGTCCGGCGGGTTGATCATGGACGCGATGTGCCCGCTGGTGGACAGCACGAACCGGACGTCGCCGCCCAGCAGCTGGGTGCTGCGGTAGCAGGACTGCCACGGGCACAGGTGGTCGGCGATGCCCGCCACCAGGTAGGAGTCCACGTCGACCCGGGATTCATCGACCGGCGAGCCGAGCATCGTCACGGCATCGGGCTTGGCGAGCGCGCTGGTCAGGGCGATGTTGATGAAGTCGCGGTGCAGCGCGGCCGGCAGCCGGGTGGTGTCGGCGTTCCAGTACAGGATGTCGAACGGCGGCGGGGTCTTGCCCTGCAGGTAGTTGTTGACCCAGTAGTTCCAGATCAGGTCGTTGGCCCGCAGCCAGGCGAACACCTCGGCCAGCGACCGGCCGTCCAGGTAGCCGCGGGATCGCGAGGCCGCGACCGCCAGCTCCGCCGCGCGGTCGTCGGCCAGCGCGGCCACGGTGCCCTCCTGCACCTGCTCGAGCACCGTCACCCCGAGGTACAGCGAGGCGAGCTGCTCCAGGCCACCGGTGCCGGCCAGGTGCGCGGCCACCATCGAGGACACGATGCCACCCGAGCAGAGCGCGAAGATACTGGCCCTGGCCGCCCCGCAGATGGACCGGGCGGTGTTCAGCGCGTCCACGATGGCCTGGCCGTAGGCGTCGGTGCCCCAGTCGCGGTGCCGTGCGTCGGGGTTGCGCCAGGAGATCGCGAACACCTGGTGACCCTGCGACACCAGGTACTCGATCACGCTGCGGCCGGGCGCCAGGTCGGTGACGTAGAACTTGTTGATCATCGGCGGCACGATCACCAGCGGGAACTCGTGCACGCGCGGCGTGGCCGGCTGGTACTGGATCAGCTCACAGATCTCCGCCCGCCGCACCACCGCGCCGGGCGTGAGAGCGAGGTCGCGGCCGACCTCGAAGGCATCCGGCGCCACCATGGCCGGGATCCGCGGGGCGGTCGCCATGTCCGACGCGAACGCGCGGAGCCCGCGCACGGCGCTCAGCCCGCCGGTGTCGACCAGCGCCTTCCACATGGCCGGGCTGAGCAGCGGGTTGTTGCTGGGCGCCGCCGCGTCCACGAGGTTGTGCACGACGAACCCGACCCGCTCACCGTCGCGCCAGCCCAGGTCCGCGTCCGCGAGCAGTTCCTCCGCCAGCGCGCCGCCGGCCAGGTAGGCCTGCAGGATCCGCCGGAGGAACGGGTTGCCCATCCACGCCGGGTCCGCGAACCGCCGGTCGCGCGGCCCGGGAGCGACGGCCGAGCGCCCTATCGCGATCTTGCCGAGCTCACCGGCCAGTGCGGCCGACCGCCGGGTCACCGTCCACGGCCGCCGGGCCAGGCCCAGGCCGAGCCGGATCGTGGAACCGCCGGGCCGGAACCGGCGCATGATCCCCAGGGCCGCGTCCGACAGCAGCAGGTCGAGCGCGGGCGTGGCGTCCGCGACGTCGGCGAAGTCCCCGGCGGGGCTGCCGCCGGCCGGCAAGGTCACGCGCTGTCCCCGGCCGGCGGCTTCACCTCGCGGCGCAGGATCTTGCCGGTCGGCCCCTTCGGCAGCTGGTCCACCAGCCAGACCTGCCGCGGGTACTTGTAGGCGGCGACCCTGGCCTTCGCGAAGTCCCGCAGCTCCTCGGGGGTGGCGGTGGCGCCCGGCTTGAGCGCGACCGCGGCGCCCACCTCCTCGCCCAGCGAGTCGTGCGGGATCCCGACCACGGCCACCTCCGCGACGGCCGGGTGCTCGTGCAGCGCCTCCTCGATCTCCCGCGGGTAGACGTTGTACCCGCCCCGGATGATCAGCTCTTTCTTCCGGTCGACGATGAAAAAGTAGCCGTCCTCGTCGATGCGGGCCAGGTCGCCGGTGCGGAACCAGCCATCGGGGATGGCGGCCGCGGTTGCCTCCGGGTTCCGCCAGTAGCCCTTCATGACGTTGTGGCCGCGGATCGCGATCTCGCCGACCTCACCCTGGGGCACGTCGGCCCCGGAGTCGTCGACGGCGCGCATCTCCACCCCGGCGATCGGGGTGCCGATCGAGCCCGCCTTGCGTTCGGCGTCCGGGTGGTTGAACGACGCCACCGGCGATGTCTCCGACAGCCCGTAGCCCTCCAGGATCGGGCAGCCGAATGCCTCCTCGAACTGGCGCAGCACCTCGACCGGGAGCGCGGCCCCGCCGGACACGCACAGCCGCAGCGACGACACGTCGACGGTGGCGCGGTCCGGGTGGTGCAGCAGCGCCGAGTACATCGTCGGCACGCCTTCGAAGATCGTCACCTTCTCCCGGCCGATCATCTCCAGGGCTTTGCCCGGGTCGAACCGCGGCAGCAGGGTCAGGGTGGCGCCGCCGATGACCGATGCGTTCATGCCGCAGGTCAGCCCGAAGACGTGGAACAGCGGCAGGCATCCCATGATCACGTCGCCCTGGCCCGTGGCGAACAGCGTCGTCGTGGCCACCTCGGCGTTCCTGGACAGGTTCGCGTGGGTGAGCTCGGCGCCCTTCGGTACGCCGGTCGTCCCGGAGGTGTACAGGATGACGGCGTCATCGTCGTCGCTGCGTTCGGCCCAGTCCGCCAGCGGCTGGTGGTCGCCGAGCAGGCTCCGCGCGTCCGGCTCCGTCACCCGCATGACCTGGGCGCCGGTGTCGGCCGCTCCCTTGGCCGCCTCGTCCGCGAACTGATCCCAGGCGAAGATGACCGAGGCGCCCGAGTCGCCGAGGTAGTGCGCGACCTCCCGGCTCTTCAGCAGCGGGTTCATCGGCACGACCGAGGCGCCTGCGGCAAGGCTGCCGTAGAAGAGCAAGGGGAACGCCAGCACGTTCGGCAGCATCAGCGCCACCCGGTCGCCGGGCCTGATCCCGGCCTCGCGCAGCAGGGCGGCTGCCTGCCCGTTCCCGCGCGCGAGCTCCGCATAGGTCAGCGCCAGTTCGCCCTGCCGCATGGCCAGCCGCTCGCCCCGTGTGGCCTCCGCGTCCCGCACCATCTGGGCCAGGTTCGTCATTGCCGCGGCTCCTCTCCTGGCGGGCCAGCGGCTCTCCTCGCAGGCCAGCGGCCACCCGTCCACTCATCCCATGCCCGCCCCCGGGCGCTGTCAATAGCCCGCCGGGCCAGCCCGTGGCGGTGTCAATGGCCCGCCGGGCCAGCCCGCGGCGGCCCGGGGCGGGCGCCGGCGCCCGCATGCGCAGGCACGATGCGCCGTTGCGGCCGGGGCCGGCCCCTGGTGGCCGGACGCGTTCAGCCTCGCCCTGCCCACCCCGCCAGCGGGCTGGCCGGCCGCTGGTCAGGCGTCTGCCATCACGCGGACGATGACCCGGCGATGTGCGCGGGCCGCCGCGTCCATGACCACGGCAATCTCTTCTTCCCGCAGTTCCTCGGCCGCCTCCACGATGATCACCAGTGGCTCGTGG
>Ga0335079_10000912_pt1 | contig 33449 bp, 33 predicted proteins | sample Lox_Sample_33_FD_206719 | JGI IMG/M metagenome (GOLD analysis project Ga0335079, IMG submission 206719) | Soil microbial communities from Loxahatchee National Wildlife Refuge, Florida, United States - Lox_Sample_3.3 | ecosystem: Environmental > Terrestrial > Soil > Wetlands | place: USA...
TCATCACCGCGGTGGTGGCGGCGGTGTCCCTGGCCGTCTACCTGCTCGGGCGCACGCGCATGGTGATCGACTCCGGCGGCGCCGAGCTCTTCCCGCCGGATGCCGCGCGCTTCGTGCTGCGCAACATGTCGATCAGCCTCATCGTCAGCGGGCTCGCGCTGCGTTACTTCTACGTCTCGCACCACTGGCGGCGCAGCATCGAGCTGCGCGCGGCGGCGCGGGTGCACGCCCTGCAGGCGCGCATCCGGCCGCACTTCCTCTTCAACAGCATGAACACCATCGCCGCCCTCACGCGCAGCAACCCGGCACGCGCCGAGCAGGCGGTGCAGGACCTGGCGGACCTGTTCCGCGCCACCCTGAGCGACAAGCGCGACACCATCACGCTCGCCGAGGAGCTGGAAGTCGCCCGCACTTACCAGCGCATGGAGCAGCTGCGGCTCGGCCCGCGGCTGCAGGTCGAATGGCGCACCGGCACGCTGCCGGTCAACGCGCTGGTACCGGGCCTCATGATCCAGCCGCTGCTGGAGAACGCCATCTATCACGGCATCGAGCCGCGTGCCGAGGGAGGTACCGTCACCATCACCGGCGAGGTGAACGGCGACCTGGTGACCATCGTGGTGCGCAACCCGCTCGACCCCTCCCCGGGCATGCGCGAGGGCAACCGCCTGGCGCTCGCCAACATCCGCGAGCGCCTGGCGCTCATGTACGGGGAGCGCGCGCTGATGAAGTCCGGCCGCTTCGACCACGAGTACATTGTCACGCTGCGCTTCCCGCTCATCGAGCGCACCGCCCCGGCCGGCGTGCCGCAGCCGGCGTAGGCAGCACGTGCCCGCGCCGGCGAGACTCAGGGTGCTGATCGTCGACGACGAGCCGCCGGCGCGCGAGCGGCTGCACAGCCTGCTCGCGGAGATCGCCGACACCGAGGTGGCGGGCGAGGCCACCAATGGCCGCGAGGCGCTCGAGCGCACGCATGCCCTCAATCCCGACGTGGTGCTGCTCGACGTACGCATGCCGGGCATGGACGGGCTGGAGACCGCGCGTCACCTGAACGTGCTGGAGGAGCCGCCCGCGATCATCTTCACCACCGCCTACGATCAGTACGCGGTGCAGGCCTTCGAGGCGCACGCGGTCGGCTACCTGCTGAAGCCGGTGCGCCAGGAGCAACTGGCGGCCGCACTCACGCGCGCCGGGCGCCTGACGCGCGCCCAGCTGCAGAAGCTGGCCGCGGCCGAGGCCGGCGAGCGCCGCAGCCACATCGCCGCGCGCCACCGCGACGGGCTGCGGCTGATCCCGCTCGAGGAGGTGCAGTACTTCCTCGCCGACCAGAAATACACCACGGTGCGCCACGTCAAGGGCGAGGACCTGATCGAGGACTCGTTGCGGCTGCTGGAGAGCGAGTTCGGCACGAGCTTCGTGCGCATCCACCGCAACGCCCTGATCGGGGTCAAGTACCTCGAGCGCATCGAGCGCAACGCCGAGGGCCAGTACCTGGTGCACCTGCGGGGCGTGCCGGCGCCCTTGCAGGTGAGCCGACGCATGGCCGGCGAGCTGAAGGAAAGATTCCGCGTCTGAGAACCACCGCGGCGCGCGCCGCCTCGCAAGAAAGGGGAAAGACGGTGCCCACAAAGCTGCACTCGCGCCGGAGCTTCGTCGGCTCGCTCGCCACGCTGCCGTGGTGGCTCAGGGCGCACGGGCAGCAGCCGGGGCCATCGCCGGCGTTGCTCTACCGGCGTGAACCCACGCCACCGGCCAGTGCCAGCGAGGTGCTGGACGTCATGGACTTCGAGCCGCTGGCGCGTGCCGCGCTGCCGCCGGCGCACTATGCCTACCTGGCCACCGGCATCGACGATGACCAGACCGTGGTGCGCAACCACGCCGCCTTCGCGCATTACGAGATCCGCGCGCGCCGCTTCGTCGACGTGACGCACCTAGACACGAGCGTTGCGGTGTTCGGCGAGCGTTGGGCGCACCCGCTGTACCTCTCGGCGGTGAGCTCGATGGGTGCCTTCAACGCGGAAGGGGAGCTGGCGGTGGCACGCGCGGCGCGCACGCGCGCCACGGCGCTGATGCTCAGCAGCGGCGCCTCGCGCAGCCTCACGGAGGTGAGCGCCGCGGCCGACCGGCCGCCGTGGCAGCAGATCTATCCCACCAACGACTTTGCGGTGACGCGAGCCCTGGTGCAGCGCGCCGAGCAGGCCGGCTGCGCGGCGATCGCGGTGACGCTCGATGGCCGCAACACCCCGCGCATCAACGAGACCCTGCGCCGCGGCATGCAGGCCGACAGCCGCGACTGCGGCGGCTGTCACGCCAATGGCCTGCACGACATGTGGCTCAAGGCGCCCATGTATGCCGGCCTCGACGTGACGCGGGTCGACGCGCTCGAGCCGCTCGACCAGGGCCTCGCCTGGCTCGACCGGCTGCGCCAGCAGGTGAAGGTGAAGTTGATCGTCAAGGGCATCGTGACCGGCGAGGACGCTGCGCTCGCCGTGGGTCACGGCGCTGACGGCATCGTCGTCTCCAACCACGGGGGCCGGAACGAGGAGACCTTGCGGGCATCCATCGACTGCCTGGCCGAGGTGGTGAGGGCAGTAAAGGGCCGTGTTCCGGTGTTCGTGGATGGCGGCTTCCGGCGCGGCACGGACGTGTTCAAGGCGCTGGCGCTCGGCGCCACCGCGGTGGGCGTCGGGCGCCCCCAGGGCTGGGGGCTCGCCGCCTTCGGCCAGAGCGGCGTCGAGGCGGTCATCGACATCTTCAACCGCGAGCTGGCGGTCATCATGCGCCAGAGCGGCACGGCCACGCTGCACGAGGTGCGCAGCAGCACTCTGGTGCACGTTGCCGGCTGACCGATACAGGCTCCTTGTCGCGCAGCCGGCGCTGCGCGGATAATCCGCACGCATGCACCGCCGCGGCTCTTTGCCGAGTGCGGTCGCGCCGCCCGCGCGTGCGCAGGGAGCATCCTCAGGTCGGCTGTGGGGGGCACGATGTCACCGCCAGGCTCGAGCGAACACCACCCGGGTGCAGGGCATGCCCTCTGGGTGCGGCTCACCCACTGGGTAGGCGCCGCGAGCGTGCTCACCCTCGCCTTTACCGGCTACGTCATCCTCATGGCGCACCCGCGCCTGTACTGGGGAGAGACCGGCAACGATCTCACCCCGACGCTCATCGAGTTGCCGGTGAGCCGCAACTACAAGCACGGCGGCTGGGAGGTGCGCACCAGCGCCTTCCCGACCGGCGGTGCGGCCGTGAGCGCCGTGCGCACCTACGACATCCTCAACTGGAACGGCTGGGCGCGCAGCCTGCACTTCCTCGCCGCCTGGTGCTTCGTGCTGAGCGGGCTGGCCTACCTCGTTGCCGCGCTCTGGGGCGGGCACCTGCGCCGCGACCTGCTGCCGCAGGCGCGTGAGCTGCGGGCGCGCTCGCTGTGGGCGGACGTGCGCGCGCACCTGCGCCGGGTATCCCCGGCCCACGGGGGCCCGCCGTACAACCTGCTGCAGAAGGTGAGCTACAGCTTCGTGGTGCTCATCGCCCTGCCGCTGATGATCATCACCGGCATGGCGATGTCGCCGGCGATCAACGCGGCCTACCCGTTCCTCGCCGCGATGTTCGGTGGCACGCAGTCCGCGCGTACGGTGCACTTCCTGCTGTTCGCGCTGCTGGTGCTGTTCGTGGTGGTGCACGTGGTGATGGTGGTGCTGTCGGGGTTCCGCCGGCAGATGCGCGCCATGACCGTCGGGAGATCCGCATGAGCGAGCGCTCGATCATCGTCAGCCGTCGCCGCATCGTCGGCGGGCTGGCCGCCGCGGGTGGCCTGCTCCTGAGCGGCTGTTCGCGTACCGACCCGCCGACCTACGGCAACCTGCTGCGCATGGGCGATCAGTTCACCTATCGCGCGCAGCGTCTGCTGCTGCCGCAACGCGCGCTCGCCCGGGAATACTCGCGCGCCGACATCACCTCGGTGCCGGCGATCGGCAACACCGACCCGGGCGATGCCAACGTGCCGGGGTTCGATGAGCACAACGGCCCGCGGTACGCGCAGCTGCGAGCCGGCGCCTTCGCCGACTGGCGGCTGCAGGTAGAGGGCAGCGTTACGCGCCCGGGCGGCTATTCGCTCGCGGACCTGCGGCGCTTCCCCGCGCGCACCCAGATCACCAAGCACACCTGCGAGGAAGGTTGGTCGGCAATTTCCGAGTGGACCGGCGTGCCGCTGCGCAGCGTGCTCGAGCACGCCGGCATGAAGCCGAGCGCGCGCTTCGTGAACTTCTTCACCTTCGACCAGGGCGCGGACAGCATCGACATGCTCGATGCACTGCATCCGCAGACGCTGCTGGCCTACGGCATGAACGGTCGCGAGCTGCCGATCGCCCACGGCGCCCCGCTGCGGCTGCGCGTGGAGAAGCAGCTCGGCTACAAGAGCCAGAAGTTCCTGCACCGCATCGTGGTCACGGACAGCTTCTACGACCCGGGCAAGCTCGGCCCGATCGGGGCCGGCTGGGCCTGGTACGTGGGCATCTGAGGGCGGCGCGAGCGCGGCCGCGGCGCGCTACAGGATGTAGCGACTCAGGTCCTCGTCCTTGACGAGGTTGCCGAGGTGCTCATCGACGTAGCGGGCGTCGATCCTGACGTGCATGGCACCGTTGCTGCCCCGCTCGGCGGCCTCGTAGGAGACGCTCTCCAGCAACCGCTCCACCACCGTGTGCAGGCGGCGCGCGCCGATGTTCTCGGTGCGCTCGTTGACGTGGAAGGCGATCTCGGCGATGCGCTGCACGCCATCGCTGGCGAACTCGACCGCCACGCCCTCGGTCTTCATCAGCGCCGTGTACTGCGTGGTGAGGGAGGCATCCGGCTCGGTGAGGATGCGCACGAAGTCGCCCACCTTGAGCGAATCGAGCTCCACGCGGATCGGCAGCCGTCCCTGCAGCTCCGGGATCAGGTCCGAGGGCTTGGAGAGGCTGAAGGCGCCCGAGGCGATGAACAGCACGTGGTCGGTCTTGAGCGGCCCGTACTTGGTCGACACGGTCGAGCCCTCGACCAGCGGCAGCAGGTCGCGCTGCACGCCCTCGCGCGAGACATCGGCGCCGATACTCTCCTGGCGGCGCGTCACCTTGTCGATCTCATCGATGAACACGATGCCGTTCTGCTCCGCGTTGGCGAGCGCCCTGATCTTGAGCTCGTCCTCGTTGATGAGCTTGCCGGCCTCCTCGTCGATGAGCAGCGTGAGCGCCTCGCGCACCTTGACCTTGCGCGTGCGCGTGCGGTTGCCGCCGAGGTTCTGGAACAGCGACTGCAGCTGCTGCTGCATCTCCTCCATGCCCGGCGGCGCCATGATGTCGACCCCGCCCGGGAGCGAGCGCACCTCGATCTCGACCTCGCGCTCATCGAGCTCGTGCGCGCGCAGCATGGTGCGGAATTTCTGGCGCGTCTCCGAGTCGCGTGCCGGCGCCGGCTCGTCGGTGGAGAAGCCCATCATGCGCGGCTTGGGCAAGAGCGCATCCAGCACGCGCTCCTCGGCGCCCTCGAGCGCGCGCGCGCGCACCCGGGACATCTCCTGCTCGCGCGTCATCTTGACGGCGACGTCCGCGAGCTCCTTGACGATCGAATCCACGTCGCGGCCGACGTAGCCGACCTCGGTGAACTTGGTGGCCTCGACCTTGACGAACGGCGCGTTGGCGAGCCGTGCCAGGCGGCGCGCGATCTCGGTCTTGCCCACCCCGGTGGGCCCGATCATGAGGATGTTCTTCGGCGTGATCTCCTGGCGCAGCGGCTCGTCCACCTGCATGCGCCGCCAGCGGTTGCGCAGCGCGATCGCGACCGCGCGCTTGGCGGCCGCCTGGCCGATGATGTGCTTGTCGAGCTCGGCCACGATCTGCCGCGGTGTCAGTGCTGACATGCTGCTAGACCCTCACGCCCTTGGGAGCCGCGCGCAGCTCCTCGATCACCAGGTTGCGGTTGGTGTAGATGCAGATGTCGGCGGCGATGTTGAGCGAGCGCTCGACGATGCTGCGCGCATCCAGCTCCGAGCCCTCGAGCAGGGCGCGCGCGGCGGCGAGCGCGAACTGCCCGCCCGAGCCGATCGCCGCCGCGTCGTGGTCCGGCTCGATGACGTCACCGTTGCCGGAGACGATGAACAGCTTCTCGGTATCGCCCACCAGGAGCAGCGCCTCGAGGCGCCGCAGGTAGCGGTCCGAGCGCCAGTCCTTGGCGAGCTCGATCGCCGCGCGCGTGAGGTTACCGTACTTCTCCAGCTTGCCCTCGAAGCGCTCGAACAGCGTGAAGGCATCGGCCGTGCCACCGGCAAAGCCGGCCAGCACCCGCTCGTTGGCCAGGCGGCGCACCTTGCGCGCGTTGCCCTTCATGACGCTGTTGCCGAGGGTTACCTGGCCATCGCCCCCCAGGGCGATGGCGCCCGCGCGGCGCACCCCGAGGATCGTGGTGCCGTGCGGGTCAAAGGCGCGACGGGAGGACATATAGCTCTGAGGGCTCCGTGGGGGCTTGGGTTCCGCGCGGGCGCGGGCTCAGGCCTTGCGGCGCGCGCGCGGGTGGGTAGCGTCGTAAATGCGGGCGAGGTGCTGGAAGTCAAGGTGGGTGTAGATCTGGGTGGTGGAGATGTCGGCGTGGCCGAGCAGCTCCTGCACCCCGCGCAGCTCGCCGCTCGATTCCAGCAGGTGCGAGGCGAAGGAATGGCGGAACAGGTGCGGGTGCACCGGCACCGTCAGGCCCTGGCGCCGCGCCCACGCCGCCACCCGCAGCTGCACGGCTCGGCCACCGAGGCGGCGGCCGTTGCGGCCCACGAACAGCGCCGGCTCATCGCTGCGGGCGAGCCCGGCACGCTCCTTGAGCCACTCGCGCAGCGCCTGCACCGCCACGCGCCCCACCGGTACGATGCGCGACTTGCGGCCCTTGCCGAGCACCTGCACGGTGCGGTCCTTCAGGTCGAGGCTGGCGAGGTCCAGGCCCACCAGCTCCGCCAGGCGCAGGCCCGAGGAGTACAGCAGCTCCATCAGCGCGCGGTCGCGCGCACTCAGGACATCGCCGGGCGGGATCTGCAGCAGGCGCGCCATCTGGTCCGCATCCAGCGTCTGCGGCAGCCGCCGCGCGCTCTTGGGAGCGCGCACGCCCTGCGCCGGGTTGGCGCGCACGCGCGCACCGCGGGAGCGGCGCGTGAGCTCGGCCGGGGACTCGCGCAGCAGGAACTGGTAGAAGCTGCGCACCGCGGACAGCCGCCGCTGGATGCTGCGCGGGGCGAGGCCGCCGGCGTGCGCATGCGCGGCGAAGGCGCGCACCTGCTGCGCATCCAGCCGGGCCCACTCGGTGATGTTGCGCTGGTCGCAGTAGCGCACCAGCGCCGCCAGGTCGCGCGCGTAGCTGCGGTCGGTGTGCGCGGACAGGCGGCGCTCGGAGTTCAGGTAGCGCCGGAAGCGCGCCACCCACTCGAGCGCCGCGGGGCTCATGTGTGCAGTTGGCGCGCGCTCAGCGCGCCGCGCCGAGCGCATCCCCGATGAGGTCGGCGAGGCGCGCGAGGAACTCGGTGCTCATGCCCGGATGGAAGCGGTCGCGGTCGGCGCTGCCCAGGGCCAGCAGGCCCAGCGCACCCTTGTCCCCGAGCGGCACCAGCGCCAGCGAGCCCATCTCCAGGCCCTCGGGACCGAAGAGGAACTCGCGCTGCGAGTCGCGCGCCTGGCCGCAGCGCGGCTTGCCGCTGGCGAACAGGGACTCGAAGGACTTCAGGTGCGGGTCACCGACGCTCACCCGGCGCACGAAGGACGGCAGCGCCGCCTCGCCCGGCACGCCGGTGAGGATGAGCGCGGCGTGGAAGGCGTCGAAGTCCTCGCGCAGCCCGGCCTCGACCTGCTCCAGCGCCGCCGCCGGGCCGGTCGCGCGCAGCAGGCGGCGCGTGAAACGGTGCAGCCGCTCGGCGATGGCATCGTTGGCCCGCGCCACCCGCACCAGCTCGGCGAGCTTGCCCTCGAGGGTGGTCTGCTTCTCGCGCAGCACCTCGATCTGGCGCTCGACCAGCGAGATGGTGGCGCCGCCGCGGGCGTGCGGCAGGCGCAGGCGCGCCAGCAGGCCCTGGTGGCGCTCGAAGAACTCCGGATTGCGCTGCAGGTAGCCGGCGATCGTTTCCTCTTCGCTGTCCACCGCCACCAGCCCGCGGGCTTCACGTGTCGTCATGCTCTAAACCTCGACGTGTCCTTCAAATGATATTTCGGTCGGACCGCTCAGCCAGACGTGTGCGCCCGGACCGTCCCAGTCTACCTGCAACTCGCCGCCGCGCGTGGCCACGCGCACGCGCGCAGCCAGCAGCCCGCGCCGCCGGCCGATCGCCACCGCCGCGCACGCCCCGGTGCCGCAGCTGCGGGTCTCGCCCGCGCCGCGCTCGTAGACGCGCAGCCGCACCGCATCGCGCGCCACGACCTGCAGGAAGCCGACGTTCACCTGCCGCGGAAAGCGCGGGTGCTGCCCGATCGCCGGCCCGAGCGTCGCCACCGGGGCGCGCTCGACGTCGGCCACAACCAGCACGGCGTGCGGATTGCCCAGGGAGAGCGCGCCGATCTCGAGCGTCTCGCCCGCGACCTCGAGCGGGTAGGGGTCGGCGGCTGCCGGCGCCTCGAAGGGGAGCGAGGCGGGCGTGAAGTCCGGCACACCCATATCGACCGAGACCTGCGCCTCGCTCACGCGCGCGCGCACGATGCCGGCGGGGCTGTCCAGGGCCACCGCGCCATCGCGCGTCAGGCCGCGGCGGTGCAGGAGCGCGGCGATGCAGCGCGCGCCGTTGCCGCACTGCTCGACCTCGTCACCGTCGGCGTTGAAGATGCGGTAGGCGACCGCACTGTCGGCGCGGCGCGGCCGCGTCAGCACCAATGCCTGGTCGAAGCCGATGCCGGTGCGGCGGTCGGCGAGGCGGCGCACGCGCGCCGGCTCGAGCAGCGACTCATCGGCGGGGGCATCGAAGACGACGAAATCGTTACCGACCCCGTGCATCTTGGTGAAATCGATGCGCATGTGGGGCAAGCATAGCCGAATCCGGCACACACCCGCATGTCGGGCTTGCGCCTCAGCGCAGCGCCGCGCGCGCCTTGAACAGGCAGCGGTCCATGACCGTGAAGATGCCGGCGGCGCGGGCGCGCACGGCGGCGGCCTCATCGACCACGCCCTCCTGCAGCCACAGCGCCGGCAGCTGCAGGCGGATGCATTCGGTGACGATGCCCGGCACGTGCTCGGGGCGGCGGAACACATCGACGATGTCCACCTGCTCATCGCTGGCGAGCACCTCGGGCAGCTGCGCGAGCGCCGGCACCGCGAGCTCCCCCAGGATCGTTTCGGCGACGGGCGTCACCGGGATGATCCGGTAGCCGAAGCGCTGCAGCGCGCGCGCCACCCCGTGGCTCGGGCGCGTCGGGTCCCGCGACAGGCCGACGACGGCGATGATCGCGGCGCGCTTCAGCAGCGCGACGATCTCGGCCTCGGGCGGGTTGGCGAACACGGCGACTCCTGCCTGCAGCCGGCGGCCGCCGGCGCGCTAGTCTATTCTCTTCAGGTGACAGTGCCGCCCGTAGAGCCGCGCGCGTGAGTGAGTTCAGCGTCCGCATCGAGCCACACGGCCGCACCCTCAAGGTAGCGGCGCGCCAGAGCGTGCTCGAGGCGGCCCTCGCCGCCGGCCTCAACCTGCCGCACAGCTGCAAGTCCGGTCACTGCGGCTCCTGCCGCGCGCGCCTCGTCGCCGGCGCGGTGCACTACCCCAACGGTCCGCCGCTCGGGCTGAGCGCGGCGGAGGCGGCCGCCGGGGAGGTGCTGCTGTGTCAGGCGCGGCCGGCCGCCCCCCTCACGGTGCAGGCCCGCCTCATCGCGAGCGTGGGCGAGGTGGAGATCAAGACCCTGCCGTGCCGCATCGAGCGGCTCGAGCGCCTCGCCGCGGATGTCATGCAGGTGTGGCTGCGGCTGCCGGCGGTCGAGGCGCTGCCGTTCCAGCCGGGACAGTACCTGGACGTGCTGCTCGAGGGTGGCCGCCGGCGCAGCTTCTCCATCGCCAGCCCGCCGCACGACAGTACGCTCATCGAGCTGCACGTGCGGCGCGTGAGCGGCGGCGGCTTCACCGAGCGGCTGTTCGGCGGCGGCACGCCGTTGCGCCCGGGTGCGTTGCTGCGCATCGAGGGGCCGATCGGGCAGTTCACCTACCGCGCAGGCGAGACGCCGGTGATCATGATCGCCGGGGGCACGGGCTTCGCGCCGCTGAAGTCGATGCTGCGGCACGCGCTCGAGAATGGCAGCCGCCGCCGCATGCACCTGTACTGGGGGGCGCGCCAGGCGGAGGACCTGTACGAGGAGGCGCGCGTGCTCGAGTGGCTCGCGCGCTACCCGCAGCTGAGCTTCACCGCGGTGCTCTCGGAGGCGACCGCCGGGGGCGCCGCGCAGCGGCGCCTCGGCCTGGTGCATGAGGCCGTGCTTGCCGATCACCCGCGCCTTGAGGATTTCGAGGTGTACGCCGCCGGGCCGCCGGCCATGATCGAGGCACTGCGCGCGGGCCTGCCGCGCCACGGCCTGCCCGCCGGAAGATTGTATTTCGACTCCTTCGACTATGCCCCGGATGAGCGCCGCTGAGGGGCCGCCTCAGTCCTGCGCCGCGCTGAAGTTCTCGCGGTAGTCCTCGAGCGCCGCGCGGATCACCGCGGCGGCGTGCGCGTAACCGTAGCGGCCGGCGAGGCGGATGCTGCTCGGCTGGTCGGGTATGAGCTTGTAGGTGCTGAAGTAGTGCTCGACCCGCTCGAGCAGCGCCGGCGGCAGCTGCGCCAGCTCGGCCGCGTCGCCCCACACGTAGTCGCCCTCGAGCACGGCGATGATCTTGTCGTCGGCCTCGCCGCGGTCGATGATTTTCAGTCCCCCGACCACGCAGGCCCGCAGCAGCACCTCGGAGTGATTGATGGGCCGCTCGCTGATCACCACGATGTCGAGCGGGTCGCCGTCGCCGCGGTCGCAGCCTGGCGCCAGCTGGCGCACGCGCTCGCCGCAGTAGGTCTGCGGAATGAACCCATAGAGCGCCGGCGGCTGCGAGGAGGTGCGCTGCGGGCGGTCGACGCGCAGATAGCCGCTCGCCTTGTCGACCTCGTACTTCATCAGGTCGAAGGGCGTGATCTCGATGTAGGCGTTCACGACGCGCGGTGCGTCCGCACCGGCATCGAGGCCGTGCCAGGGGTGCGGTCGCCAGCGTGAGTAGGAGCCCGGGTGCGCCACGGCGCGATTGTACGCCGCGCCGCGGTGGCGCCGGCGCTCAGAAGCGGCCGGCGTCCACGTCCTCAAGGAACTGGATCAGGCCGTGCATGTACACCTGCTGGTCGTCGTAGAGGGCCATGTGACTGCCGTTGGGGCAGAAGAGGTAGCGCCCCTTCTTCACCTGGCGGGCAATCTGCTGCATCTGCGCCGGCTCCATCGTGTCGTAGCGCGCGCCGATGGCGAGCGTCGGCACGCTGATCTTCGCCAGGTCCGCGGTGCGATCCCAGGACACCAACAGGCCGCTCGCGCCCATCTCGCTCGGACCCTGCAGCGGCACGTAGATCTTCTTGTTGAGCTTGGCGAAGCTGCGCAGCACCGGGTCGGGCCACTCTGCCGGCGGCATGCGCAGCACGTGCTGGACGTAGAAGTGCTGCATCAGCAGCTCCTCGTAGCGCGGGTCGTCGAACTTGCCGGCCGCCTCCAGCGCCTTGATCTGGGCCAGCGCCTTCTGGTCCATCGCCGGCATGAGCGCCTGGTGGGCGTAGCGGTTGTAGGCCGGGATGCTCGGCACCATGTTGGAGATGACCAGGCCCTTCAGGTTCTGCTGGTACTTGAGCGCGTACTCGAGCGCGAGGATCCCGCCCCAGGAGTGCCCCAGCAGGTAGAAGTTGCCCCTCTCCAGGTGCAGCGCCCTGCGCACCTGCTCCACCTCGTCCACGAAGCGCGGCAGCTGCCACAGCTCCGGGGCGTCCGGCTGGTCGCTGTAGGCCGAGCCGAGCTGGTCGTAGTAGTAGTACTCGATGCCGGCGGCCGGGAAGTAGCTGTCGAGCGCCTCGAAATACTCGTGCGTCGCCCCCGGTCCGCCGTGCAGCAGCAGCACCTTGATGCGCGGGTTGTTGCCGACGCGCTTGGTCCAGACGTGGAACGCGCCCTTGGGCGTCTGCACGGTGATGATGCGCACGCCGCCGGCAAGCACATCCTCGCGCCCGGTGGAGTCGAAGTAGGCACTGGCAGGCGCCGCCAGCGCCGCCGCGAGCGGCGCGAACAGCAGCCCGACCGAGACCAGCAGGGAACGCAGACGGCTCATGTGCGCACTTTCGGGTGCGGCGACAGCGCCGCGGCGGCAATCCTCACCCAGTTGCTGAGCTCACGCCAGTGGCGGACTGCTATTCTTGGGGCAGCAGCGGGTGCGAGCGGGGGACGCGTGACATACGCCGCGATCACGGGCTGGGGCAAGTGCCTGCCGCCGGCGGTGCTGAGCAATCACGACCTCGCCACGATCCTCGACACCAGCGATGAGTGGATCGTGAGCCGCACCGGCATCCGCGCGCGGCGCATCTCGCACGTCGGCCTCGGCGAGCTCGCCTACGTGGCGGCCATGCGCGCGCTGGCCGCCGCCGGCCGCAGCGGCCGCGACATCGAGCTCATCGTCTTCGGTACCTGCAGCTTCGAGGACCAGGTGCCCAACATGGCTTCCGGCATCCAGGCGCGCATCGGCGCCCAGCCCGCCGCGGCCATGGACGTGAATACCGCCTGCACCAGCTTCCTCTACGGGCTTTCCAGCGCCAGCGCGCTGATCCGCACCGGCGCGGTGCGCTCCGCGCTCGTGATCGGCGCCGAGCATATCTCCCCGTTCATGGACTGGAGCGACCGCGACGTGGCGGTGCTCTTCGGCGACGGGGCCGCCGCCGTGGTGCTCGAGGCCAGCGAGCAGCAGCAGGGCGTGCTGGCCGAGAAGCTCGGCTGCTTCGGCGAGGCGCGCGAGATCCTGCGCGTGCAGGGCATGGGCGGGCGCTACGCCAACCACGGCGTGCTCTACGGCATCGTGCGCTGGCAGTTCGAGGGACAGGAGATCTTCAAGCGCGCGGTGGCCGGCATGAGCGGCGCCTGCGAGGCGTCATTGCAGCGGCTGGGCCTGGGCACCGCGGACGTCGACCTGGTGGTGCCGCATCAGGCCAACCTGCGCATCATCGAAGCGGTGGCGCGGCGCGTGCGGGTGCCGATGCAGCGGGTGTACGTCAACATCGAGCGCTACGGCAACATGTCGGCCGCGACGGTGGCGGTGGCGCTGTGCGAGGCCCTCGAGGAGGGCCGCGTGCGCCCGGGGTCGCTGCTGCTGCTGCCGGGCTTCGGCGCCGGCCTCAGCTACAGTGCGCAGGTGATCCGCTGGGGTGCGCGTGTCACCCCGCTGTCACAAAGCCCGGTGGAACTGCCCCCGAGCGAGGCGAGCGCGCTCGATCTCATCCGCGAGTGCCTGCGGCGCAAGAGCACGCCGGCGGACCCCGCCGCCGCGCCCTTCGACGCACTGTAGCGGCGGCTGCGCTCAGCGCTTGCCGGCGCGCTTGCTGGTGCGGCGCTTCTTCTTGGCCGGATCCTTGGGACGGGACTTGCCGAAGGAGCCCTGGTAGATCTTGCCGCGGCGGCTTCTGTGGTCGCCCTTACCCATGAACATTCACTCCCGTGACGACTGCGTGCTCGAGCAATGCAAAAGGGCCGGCCGCCGATGCCCGTGCGGGCACTGACGGCCGGCCCCGTTAGCGGGTCTTTGGCTTACCAGCGCTTGGGGGCGCCGCCGCCGCGGTTGCCACCGCCGCCGCTGCGCTCCTGCGCCTCGTTCACGCGCAGCGCACGGCCACCGAGCTCCTTGCCGTTGAGGTTCTGGATGGCGCGCGAGGCATCGGCGCGCGACATTTCCACGAAGCCGAAGCCGCGCGGGCGGCCGGTGTCGCGGTCGGTGATGAGGCTGACCGACTCGACGGTACCGTGCTGAGCGAACAGCTCGCGCACTTCGGCGTCGGTCGCGGAGAACGGCAGGTTGCCAACATAGATCTTCGTCATGCAATCAACTCCTGAAGGTAACAGTACGGGCAGGAGTGCATGTCGAAACCACGGAAACGCACACTGCCACCTGGTCGGGAACGATTCGGCTTTTCAGACTCGGAAGCCAACTCGCGAACAGGCGGGCGGCAGGCGGCAGGAAAGGGAAAGGTCACGATCCGGCGCGGACGATACCCCAGCAGTGGGTCCCGCACAAGCCGACACAGACTGCAGCCCGGGCGCGGGCGCTACGCTGTCCGGCGGTGCCGCCAGACATAACCGGTCGAGGGCAACCAGCAGCAGCGCGACCGCGAGTGCGGCCAACACGGCGGCGAGCGGGCGGGGGAAGAGGAACATCGCGCTGAGCGCCCCGGAAGCAGCTGAACTGCGGGTACTCTAGCCCGGGCGATCATTCCGAAAAACAGTCTAATCCTGAAAGAATTGTTCTGTTTTTCACTACAATCGCGGATGTGGACCAGCTGGTGTGCATGCGCAGCTTCGTACGGGTCGCGGACCTGCACTCCTTCACCCGCGCGGCGGATGCGCTCGGACTGTCGCGCGCGGTGGTGAGCACGCACGTCGCCGACCTCGAGCGCCACCTGCGTTGCCAGCTGTTTCACCGCACCACGCGGCGTGTCGGCCTGACCACGGACGGCGCCGATTACCTTGCCAGCTGCCGGCGCATCCTCGCCGAGCTCGAGGCGGCCGATGAGGCGCTGCGCGGCACGCGCCTGAGGCCCCAGGGGCGGCTGCGGGTGGACGTGCCGGTGGTGTTCGGGCGCGCGCTGCTCACGCCGGCGCTGCCGCGCTTCCAGGCGCGCTACCCGGACCTGCAGCTCGAGCTGCGTTTCAACGACCGCCGCATCGATGTCATCGCCGAGGAGGTGGACCTGGTGGTGCGCGTCGGCGCGGTGAAGGAGCCACAGCTCATCGCCCGCCCCGCGGTCAACACGCGCCTCGTCACCTGCGCCGCGCCCGAATACCTGCGCACGCACGGCGTGCCGGAGAGCCCCGAGGCGCTGCGCCGCCACAAGCTGATCGCGCACCTGGGGTCGAACAGCCAGCGGCCCTTCCCGTGGCGCTTCCGCCGCGCGGGCGTGCGGCGCCAGTTCAGCCCGCCCTTCAGCGTGGCCTTCAACTCCGTGGAGGCGCTGGTGTCGGCCGCCATCCGCGGCGTCGGCATCATGCAGGCCATGGATCTGGTGGTGGCGGAGGCGCTGGTGTCGGGCAAGCTCGAGGCGGTGCTGCAGGACTGGTCGGCCCCGGGGGCCCCGGTGGCGGTGGTGTGCCGCAGTGCACTGCGCGACTCGCCCAAGATCCGTGTGTTCGCGGATTTCGCCTGTGAGCTCTTGGAGCAGTACCGCGCCCGCGTCGATGCACTGCTGCGGCTGTGAGGCGCGCGCTTCAGCGCGCGCCCTTGCGAGGGGTGAGCTGCGCCAGCGCCTCGATCTGCAGCACGGTCGAGTCGGAAGCCGACAGCAGGCGGTTGGCCTCGCGCACGAAGGGGCCACCTGGGTCAGGAGCAGCGGCGGGCTGATGAGGTAAGCCCTGCGCGAAGTCGCAGCCCAGCCGGCGCAGCAGGTTCCACGCGCACCCCCTCGGCGACCACCTTGAGCCCCAGGCTGTGGCCGCGGCTCGATGGTCGAGGTGACGATGGTGACCGCGCTCGCAGCGAGATGAAGGAGCGGTCGATCTTCAGCTCATCCCGGCCTACCTGTTCGAGCTGGACCACCACTGGCGATTCGCCCTCGAGTGGCTGCGGGTCGAGGACAACTCCTACAAGCGCCACGACCTCAGCGGCGGCTCACCCTACGCGACCCAGACGCAGCTGCAGCTCTCGGTGCGCTACGCGCTCGGCTCGCAGCTGCGCTAGCGATAGCGCGCCAGCATCTTCTTAAGGCCCGCGGAGCCGGGCGAGAGCGCCTCGTACGGCACGCGGTTCAGCGGGAAGCGCGGCGTGCCGTTCACCGCGTGGAACTCGTTCTGCGAGGGCTCCAGGTACAAAAGCCCGGTGAGGTACTCGCCCTCCTTCATGCGTTCCTGGATGTGCGCGGCGGCGGCGCTGCGGTTGGTGGGGTCGTAGGCGGCATCGAGCTTGCGCAGCACGATGCGGCTGCCGTCGTGCATCACGACCGGCAACGCCTCGCCCGCGCCGTAGTCGGCGGTGATCTCGCGCTCGAGCGGCACGAAGTCCGCGTGCACCGCGGGCTCGTAGTGCTCGCGCGTGTAGGCGTAGCTCTTGGTCGAGCCCTCGTGGTCGTTGAAGGTGACGCACGGGGAGAGCACGTCGAGCAGCGCAAACCCCTGGTGCTTGAGGCCGGCCTGGATGAGCGGCACCAGCTGCTGCTTGTCGCCGGAGAAGCTGCGCGCCACGAACGAGGCGCCGAGGGTCATGGCCAGCAGCACCGGGTCGATCGGCGGCTGGAAGTTGGTCTCGCCCTTCTTCGCCTTGCTGCCGACGTCGGCGGAAGCGGAGAACTGCCCCTTGGTGAGCCCGTACACGCCGTTGTTCTCGATGATGTACAGCATGTTGAGGTTGCGGCGGATGGCGTGGCAGAACTGCCCGAGCCCGATCGAGAGCGTGTCGCCATCGCCGGAGACGCCGATGTAGTACAGCTCGCGGTTGGCGGCATTGGCCCCCATGGCGATCGAGGGCATGCGTCCGTGCACGGAGTTGAAGCCGTGGCCGCCACTGACGAAGTAGGCGGTGGTCTTGGAGGAGCAGCCGATGCCCGACAGCTTCACCATGTTCTGCGGCTCAAGGTCCAGGCCCCAACTGGCTTCCACGATGGCGGCGGTGATCGAGTCGTGCCCGCAGCCGGCGCAGAGCGTGGAGAGCGCGCCCTCGTAGTCGCGCCGCGTCAGCCCGAGCGCGTTCTTCGGCAGCGACGGGTGCGCCACCTTCGGCTTGGCGAGGAATGTCATGTCGGCCTCCGCCTGGCGCGGGTGCGTTGGGTGTTCAGCTCAGGCACGGGCGGCTCCCTTGCTCTGCAGCTGCCCGCGCGGCTGCAGCTCGGCAAGCACGCCGGCCACGATGAAGCTGGAGGAGATGGGCAGGCCGTCGTAGTGCAGCAGCGAGCGCAGCTTGCCCTTGTCCACGGCGCTCTCGAGCGTCAGCAGGGCGCGGAACTGCGCATCGCGGTTCTGCTCCACCACGAACAGCAGCTCGTGTGCGGCGAGGAAGCGCTCCACGTCCTCGCTGAAGGGGAAGGCGCGCACCCGCATGTAGTTGAGCGCCACCCCCTGGCCCTTGAGGATGTCGATCGCCTCGCGGATCGCGCCGTCGCAGCTGCCGAGCGAGACGATGCCGACGCGCGCCCCGGAGGTGGCGTCGATCACGGCCCGTGGCACCAGCTTCTTGGCGGTGGCCCACTTCTTCAGCAGCCGGTCGAGCACCAGCTGGTACTCGGCGGAGTCCTCGGTGTAGGTGCCGAACTGCGTGTGGCCGGAGCCGCGCGTGAAGTAGGCCGCCTTGGGGTGCATGCCGGGGAGCGTGCGATAGGTGATGCCGTCGCCGTCCTTGTCGACGAAGCGGTGAAACTTCTCCAGCTTCAGCAGCTCCTCCTTGCCGAGCATCTTGCCGCGGTCCGGGCGGTAGCCGTCGTCCCACTTCAGCTCCGGGCACATCCAGTCGTTCATGCCGATGTCGATGTCGGACAGCACCAGCACCGGGGTCTGCAGGCGCTCGGCCAGGTCGAAGGCCTGCACCGCCATGTAGAAGCATTCCTCGGGGTTGGCCGGGTACAGGCACACGTGGCGGGTGTCGCCATGCGAGGCGTACGCGGCGCTGATCAGGTCGCACTGCTGCGTGCGCGTCGGCAGCCCGGTGGAGGGCCCGACGCGCTGGACATCGAAGATCACCGCCGGCACCTCGGCGTAGTAGGCGAGGCCAATGAACTCCTGCATGAGCGAAATGCCGGGACCGGAGGTGGCGGTGAAGGCGCGCGCGCCGTTCCACATGGCCCCGATCACCATGCCGATGGAGGCCAGCTCGTCCTCGGCCTGGATGAAGGCGAAGTTGCGCGCCCCGGTCTCCTTGTCGATGCGCTGGCGGTCGCAGAACATCTTGAACGCGTCCATGAGCGAGGTGGAGGGGGTGATCGGGTACCAGGCCGCCACCGTGGCGCCGGCGAACACGCAGCCGAGCGCGGCGGCGGTGTTGCCGTCGATCATGAGGGTGCCGGCGGTCATGGACAGCGGTGCGACGTGCAGCGGCAGCGGGCAGCTGAAGTGCGTGCGCGCATAGTCGTAGCCGAGCTGGATGGCCTGCATGTTGCTCTCGACCAGCTGCGGCTTCTTGGCGTAGGTCTCGGCCAGCAGCTCGCGGATGCGCGCCAGGTCCAGGTCGAGCAGCGCCGCCAGCACCCCGGCGTAGCAGATGTTCTTCATCAGGATGCGCGTGCGCACGCCGTTGAAGTTCTCGTTGCACAGCTGCGCGAGCGGCACGCCGATGACGGTGATGTCCTCGCGCTTCAGCAGCGCCGGGCGCGGCCAGGTCGAGTCGTAGATGAGGTAGCCCCCCGCGGCCACCTCCTTGACGTCGCGCGCGTAGGTCTCGGCATTCATTGCCACCATGATGTCCACGCGCCCGGCGCGGGCGACGTAGCCCTCGCGGGTGACGCGGATCTCGTACCAGGTGGGCAGGCCCTGGATGTTGGAGGGGAAGTAGTTCTTGCCCATCACCGGTATGCCGCTGCGGAAGATGGACTTCATCAGCAGCGTGTTGGCACTGGCCGAGCCGGTACCGTTGACGGTGGCGATCTTGATGGTGAAATCGTTGACGCGGTCTGGTGATGCTTGCGACATAGGCGTGGTGGTGTTCCTCGCGGGCGGCGGCTGTCCGGGCGCGCTCCGCTTCAGGCTATCTTGGGCTTGCGGGCCTCGAGGGCAACGGCTTCGTCGGTGGCCTGCGGCCAGCGCAGCTCCGACTTCTGCATGTCCCAGGCGGCGGTCGGGCAGCGCTCCGCGCACAGCCCGCAGTGCACGCACAGGTCCTCGTCCTTGACCATGACGCGCGCGGTCTGGGGCAGCGGCGCCGACACGTACAGCGGCTGCGCCAGGTTCTTCGCCGGGGCCTTGAGGCGCGTGCGCAGCTCGGCCTCCGGGCCGTTGTGCGTGATCGTCAGGCAGTCCACCGGGCAGATGTCGAGGCAGGCGTCGCACTCGATGCACAGCTTGGCGGTGAACACCGTCTGCACGTCGCAGTTGAGGCAGCGCTGTACCTCCTGCGCCACCTGCTCGGCGGTGAAGCCGAGCTCGACCTCGATGTTGAGCTTCTTGAAGCGCTCCTTGAGCGAGACGTGCGGCATGAGCCGCCGCTCGACCGGCGTGTAGTCGTTGGCGTAGCTCCACTCGTGCATGCCCATCTTGCGGCTGTGCAGGTTCATGCCCGGCGGCAGCCGCGCAGCCACCGCCTCGCCCTGGCAGTGGCGGTGGATGGAGATGGCGGCCTGGTGCCCGTGCTCGACGGCCCAGATAATGTTCTTCGGTCCGAAGGCGGCGTCGCCGCCGAAGAACACCCCCGCGCGGGTCGACTGGAAGGTGGTCTTGTCGATCACCGGCACGTCCCACTTGTCGAACTCGATGCCGAGGTCGCGCTCCACCCAGGGGAAGGCGTTCTCCTGGCCAATGGCGAGGATCACATCATCAGCCGCCAGGAACTCCTCGCCCACGATGCGCTCGGCGAGGATGCGGCCGGCGGCGTCCAGCTCGTACTCCATCTGGTCGAACAGCATGCCGGCGAGGCGCCCGTTCTCGAGGACGAAGGACTTGGGCGCGCGGTTGATGACGATCTGCACGCTCTCCTCCTCGGCGTCCTCCAGCTCCCACAACGAGGCCTTGAAGAAGGCGCGCGGCTTGCGCGCCATCACCTTCACGCTCTCGGCGCCGAGGCGCAGGCTGGTGCGGCAGCAGTCCATGGCGGTGTTGCCGACGCCGATGATCAGCACGCGCTTGCCGATCTTCTCCACGTGCCCGAAGGCGACCGATTCGAGCCAGGCGATGCCGATGTGCACGTTGGCGGCGGCCTCCTGGCGCCCGGGCAGCTCGAGCTCCTTGCCCTTCGGCGCGCCGGAGCCCACGAACACCGCATCGAAACCCTCCGCCAGCAGCGCACGCATGCTCGCCACCCTGGCGTTGAGCCTGAGGTCCACCCCCATGTCGGTGATCATGGCGATCTCCTCGTTCAGCACCTCATGCGGCAGGCGGAACGAGGGAATGTTGGTGCGCATCAGCCCGCCGGGCTCGCCGTACTGCTCGAAGATCGTCACCTGGTAGCCGAGCGGCATCAGGTCGTTGGCCACCGTGAGCGAGGCGCAGCCCGCGCCGATGCAGGCGATGCGCTTGCCGTTCTTCGCCTTGGGGATCTTCGGCAGCCGTGGCCCCACCTCGTCGCGATGGTCGGCGGCGACGCGCTTCAGGCGGCAGATCGCCACCGGCTTCTCTTCGATGCGGCCGCGCCGGCAGGCCGGCTCGCAGGGCCGGTCGCACACCCGCCCGAGGATCCCGGGAAACACGTTGGAATGCCGGTTCACCATGTAGGCGTCGGTGAAGCGGCCCTGCGCGATCAGTCGAATGTATTCCGGGACATCGGTGTGGGCCGGACAGGCCCACTGGCAATCCACGACCCGATGGTAGTAATCGGGATGGGCGGTATCGGTGGCTTCCATTCACTGCTTCGGGCGCAGCGAGCGCCCTCAAAGCCCTCGGCACGAAAAAGGGACCGTGAGTATAGAGGCGCGCCGTCGAATGTCACCGTCGGCCGCCGCGCCCCTGTGGCCCTCCGGGGCCGCCTGGGCTTAATATATGTTGCACTGCAGCAAAGAGTCCGTCCAGGGGCCGCCTATACTGCCGGGTCCCATGAGTGAGTCCATTCCCACCGAGATCCGCCTGCGCCGCAGCTCACGGCTCCTCGAGGTGAGCTTCAGCGACGGCACCCACTATCAGCTGCCGTTCGAGTACCTGCGCGTGCACTCCCCCTCCGCGGAGGTGAAGGGCCACGGTCCGGGCCAGGAAGTGCTGGTGCTCGGCAAGGAGCAGGTGGGCATCGCGGCCGTCGAGCCGGTGGGACAGTACGCGGTGAAGCTGGTGTTCGATGATGGCCACGACACCGGCCTTTACACCTGGAAGTACCTGGCCGAGCTCGGCCGCGAGCAGCCACAGAAGTGGGCACGCTATCTGGAGCGGCGCGCGCAGGCGCAGGCCGCAGGCGCGCCAAAATGAAACGGGCCGGACGTGTACGCCCGGCCCGCCTCATTACAAGACCCCCTTAACGGCGGCGATTCTGCGCGCCGCGCGCCCGCAAATGCAACCGCCGCAGGCACTGCGGCCGCAGCGCGCGCCGGCCCGATGAGTAGAATGTGTCTGAGTTCCCCGGATCCGCGCCCGACATGAGCGACGAGCCCTCCACCGATTTCGGCTTCCAGCGCATCCCGCGTGCCGCCAAGGCCGAGCGCGTGCGTGGCGTCTTCGACTCGGTGGCCGACAGCTACGACCTGATGAACGACCTGATGTCCGCGGGCACGCACCGGCTGTGGAAGCGCTTCACGCTCGGGCTCACCAACCTGCGCGCCGGCCAGCGCGCCCTGGACGTCGCCGGCGGCACCGGTGATCTCGCGGCGGGGCTGGCCCGGCAGGTGGGGCGCACGGGGCTGGTGGTGCTGAGCGACATCAACGCCGCCATGCTCGCGCGCGGCCGCGACCGGCTGCTCAACGAGGGTTTCACGGCCAACGTCGCCTGCGTGCAGGCCAACGCCGAGCGGCTGCCCTTCGCCGAGAACGCCTTCGACTGCGTCACGATCGGCTTTGGGCTGCGCAACGTCACCGACAAGTCCGCGGCGCTCGCCGCCATGCGCCGCGTGCTCAAGCCCGGGGGGCAGCTGCTGGTGCTCGAGTTCTCGCACGTCCGGCTGCCGGGGCTGAAGGAACTCTACGACGCGTACTCGCTGCGCGTGCTGCCACTCATCGGCCGGGTGGTGGCGCACGATGAGGCGAGCTACCGCTACCTGGCCGAGTCGATCCGCATGCACCCCGACCAGGAGCGCCTGCTCGCCATGCTCGAGGCGGCGGGACTCGAGGGCTGCCGCTACCACAACCTGAGCGGCGGCATCGTCGCCGTGCACCGCGGCTACAAGTCCTGAAGGCGCATGCTGCTGCCGACGCTGGAAAAGCTCCTCAACCGCGGACTGCCGCGCTCGCCGCGCGCGCGCGCGCTGTGCGCCGAGCTCGCCGGACGCAGCGTCGCCCTCGAGTTCACCGACATCACACGGCTGCGCCTGAGCTCCAACGGCGTCACGCTCGCACTGCAGGCGGGTGGCGAACCCGCCGAGGCCACGCTGCGCGGCGGGCCCTTCGGGCTGCTGGCGCTCGCCGCGGAAGCCTCGCCGCGCGCCCCCTTGCAGCGCGGCTCGGTCACCGTGAGTGGCGACACCGAGCTCGCCGAGCGCTTCTTCGAGCTGCTGCAGCGGCTGCGCCCGGATGCCGAGGAGGAGCTCGCGCTCGTGATCGGTGACGTGCCGGCACACCAGCTGGCACGCCTGGCGCGCGGCGGCCTCGCGCTCGCGCGCCGGGCGCTGGCGACCGGGGTCGAGAACCTCGCCGAATACTTCGCGCACGAGCGCGGCGATTTGGTGCCGCGTGCCGAAGGGGAACAGTTCCTGCGCGGCGTCGATGAGCTGCGCGAGGCCGTCGACCGCCTCGGCGCGCGGCTGGCAGCGCTCGCGCAGCGGCGCGCGCAACCGTGAAGCTGCGGGTACTGCTGCGGCTGCTGGAGATCCAGCGCGTGCTGCTGCGGCACGGGCTCGATGAGTACGTGGGCGCCACGCACCTGTACCGGCCGCTGCGCTTCGTGTTCTACCTGTCCCCGGCGATGTGGTTCGCGCGCCGCGGGGCGGCGAGCCGGGCGGCACGGCTGCGGCTGGCGCTCGAGGAACTCGGACCCATCTTCGTCAAGTTCGGCCAGGCCGTCTCCACGCGGCGCGACCTGCTGCCCCCGGACATCGCCGATGAGCTGGCGAAACTGCAGGACCGGGTGCCGCCCTTTCCTGGCAGCGCGGCGCGCGCCCTGATCGAGCAGGCCTACGGGGCCAGCATCGCCACGACGTTCGCGCACTTCGAGGAGACCCCGCTCGCGGCGGCCTCCATCGCCCAGGTGCACGCCGCGGTGCTGCCGGGGGGCGCGCAGGTCGTGGTCAAGGTGCTGCGCCCGGGCATGCGCGCCGTGATCGCGCGTGACCTCGAGGTGCTGCACGCGCTCGCGCAGCTGGCGCAGCGCTTCTGGTCGGAGGGGCGGCGGCTGCGCCCGTGCGAGCTGGTGGACGAGTACCAGAAGACCATCCTCGATGAGCTCGACCTGATGCGCGAGGCGGCCAATGCCTCGCAGCTGAAGCGCAACTTCGCCGGCTCCGACCTGCTGTACGTGCCGGAGGTGCACTGGGATTACTGCCGCACCGAGGTCATGGTGATGGAGCGCATCCGCGGCGTGCCCATCAGCGACCTGGCCGCGCTGCGCGCGGCCGGCACCGACATCCGCACCCTGGCCGAGAACGGGGTACGCATCTTCTTCACCCAGGTATTCCGCCACAACTTCTTCCACGCCGACATGCACCCCGGCAACATCTTCGTGCTGGTGGAGGACCCGGCGCGGCCGCGCTACGCGGCGGTGGACTTCGGCATCGTCGGCTCGCTCGACCCGCGCGACCAGGAGTACCTGGCGCAGAACTTCCTCGCGGTGTTCGAGCGCAACTACCGGCGCGTCGCCGAACTGCACCTGGAGTCCGGCTGGGTACCCGCCGGCACGCGCATCGAGGAGATGGAGTCCGCGGTACGCACGGTGTGCGAGCCGATCCTCGACCGCGCGCTCAAGGACATCTCCTTCGGGCGCATCCTGCTGCGGCTGTTCGAGATCTCGCGCCGCTTCAACATGCAGATCCAGCCGCAGCTGCTGCTGCTGCAGAAGACGCTGCTCAACGTCGAGGGGCTGGGGCGCGAGCTGTACCCCGACCTCGACGTGTGGAACGCCGCCACGCCGATCCTGCGCGAGTGGATGCGCGAGCGCACCAGCCTGCGCAGCTTCGTACGCAGCCTGCGCGCGGAGACTCCGCAGCTGATCGCCGGCGTGCGCGAGCTGCCGCTGCTGCTCAGCCGCCTGCTGCGTGCGCCCGCGCCGCCGCCGGCGGCGCTGAGCGCGCCCGAGCTGCGCGAGCTGGCCGCGGAGCTGCGGGCCGCGCGCCGCGCCCGGCACTCGCTCGCGCTCGGTACGGCACTGCTGCTGGTGGGGTTCGCCGGCCTCGCCCTGACGCGCGGCTACGGCTGGCCGGCGTGGACACTGCTTGGGGCCGGAGCCGCCAACCTGCTGTACGCGTTGTGGCGCTGAGCTGAAGTGCAGCGTTCCCTGGTGCAGGGGTCGATCCCCGCGGTGCTGCTGCGCTTTTCGCTGCCGATCCTGTTCGCCAACATCCTGCAGTCGCTCAACGGCTCGGTGAACTCCATCTGGGTCGGCCGCGGCCTGGGCGAGGCGGCCCTCACCGCCACCTCCAACGCCAACACGGTGATGTTCCTGCTGATCGGCGCCGCCTTCGGCGTGGCGCTCGCCGCCACCATCCTCATCGGCCAGAACATCGGCGCCAACAACCTGACCGAGACCAAGCGCGTGGTCGGCACCAGCGCCACCTTCTTCTGCGGCATCTCGCTCGCCATGGCGCTCGCCGGGCTGCTGCTCAGCCGCCCGCTGCTGCGCGCCATGCATACCCCGGCGGACTCCCTCGAGCTCGCGGTGGCCTACATGCGCGTGATCTTCCTGGCACTGCCGTTCCTGTACATGTACGCCTTCATCATGGCGGTACTGCGCGGCGCCGGGGATTCCAAGACGCCGTTCTACTTCATGCTGCTGTCGGTGGCGATCGACATCGGCCTCAACCCCGTGTTCATCTTCGGGCTGGGTCCGGCGCCGCGCCTGGGGATCGCCGGCTCGGCGCTCGCCACCTTCATCGCCCAGGCGGTCAGCCTCACGGCACTCATCCGCCACCTCTACCGCCGCCGCCACCTCCTGTGCCTGCACCAGGACGAGCTGCGCTACCTGCGCATCGACTGGGGCATCGTCGGCGTGCTGGTGAAGAAGGGCATCCCGATGAGCGCGCAGATGCTGGTGGTCTCCCTGAGCGCCGTGCTCATGATCACGCTCGTCAACCGCTTCGGGGTCGACACCACCGCGGCCTTCGGCGCGGCGATGCAGATCTGGAACTACATCCAGATGCCGGCCTTCGCGGTCGGCATGGGCATCTCGGCCATGAGCGCCCAGAACGTGGGCGCGGGCCGATGGGACCGCGTCACGCGCATCGCCGGCGTGGGCGTGCTCTACAGCGTGCTGCTCACCGGCTCGATCGTGATCCTGATCGAGCTGCTCGATGCGCACATCTTCGGGCTGTTCCTGCCGGGCGGCTCGCACGCGCTCGAGATCGCCTCGCACCTGAACCGCATCGTGACGCCCTCGTTCACCTTCTTCGGCATCTCGGTGGCGCTGTTCGGGGTGGTACGCGCCACCGGCGCGGTCATCGCCCCGCTGGTGGTGCTCACCGTCTCGCTGCTGGTAGTGCGCTTCCCGCTGGCGCACTTCTTCCTCGAGCGCTACCACGCCGATGCCATCTGGTGGAGCTTTCCCATCTCCTCGCTGCTCGCGGCGCTGCTGGCGTTCCTGTACTACCGCTTCGGCGACTGGCGCCACGCCAGCCTGCGGCCAGCCACGGTCTAGACCGAGTCGCGCCTCTCCCGAAATGCGTATTCGGCCCGGCGCATGTGCGGGGGCACAATCGCAGCCCGACGCAACTCTCGGAGCCTCTCATGCAGCAGCGCACGCTGGGCCGCGACGGCCCCTCGGTCTCGGCCTTGGGTCTTGGCTGCATGGGCATGAGCGATTTCTATGGTGCGCACGATGATGCGGAGTCGCTCGAGACCCTCGCCTATGCACTCGAGCATGGAGTCGACTTCCTCGACACCGCCGATGCCTACGGTCCGTACACCAACGAGGAGCTGGTGGGGCGCGCGCTGCGCGGCCGGCGCCGCGACGCCTTCGTCGCCACCAAGTTCGGCTTCGTGCGTGATCGCGCCAACCCCAACGCCCGCCTCATCGATGCCCGCCCCGAGCGCGTGCGCAGCACCTGCGAGGCGAGCCTGAAGCGCCTGGGCATCGAGCAGATCGACCTGTATTACCTGCACCGCGTGGACCCGAACGTGCCCATCGAGGACACGGTCGGCGCCATGGCGCAGCTGGTGAGCGCCGGCAAGGTACGCTACCTGGGACTCTCGGAAGTCGCCCCGCAGACCCTGGAGCGCGCGCATCGCGTGCACCCGATCACCGCGCTGCAGAGCGAGTACTCGCTGTGGACGCGCGACCCCGAGGATGGCGTGCTCGCCATGTGCGCCCGGCTCAACGTCGGCTTCGTCGCCTACAGCCCGCTCGGCCGCGGCTTCCTCACCGGCGCGCTGCGCAGCGCCGAGGACTTCGCGCCCGATGATTACCGGCGCCAGAGTCCGCGCTTCCAGGGCGAGAACTTCGCCCGCAACCTGGCGCTGGTGGAGAAGGTGAAGACCCTCGCACACGACAAGGGCTGCACCCCGGCGCAGCTGGCACTCGCCTGGGTGCTGGCGCAGGGCGAGCACATCGTGCCGATCCCGGGCACGCGGCGCGTGCGCAACCTCAAGGAGAACCTGGGGGCGCTCGGCGTGCGCCTGAGCAGCGTCGACCTCGCCACCATCGAGGCGGTGTTCCCGGTGGGGGTCAGTGCCGGCGCGCGCTACGCCGAGACCATGATGCGGCTGGTGCGCGCCTGAGAGCGACTCACGGCTGGTTGCGCGGCTCGATCCACAGCGCGCGGGCGCGTCCGCACAGCTCGCCCTTGCCGTCAAACAGGACCGTGCCGGCGTGGTGCTTGCGACCCGTGGCGGCGAGCTGCCAGCCGACCACCGTGCACGCCTCGCCGATGTGCACCAGGCGATCGACGTGGGCGGTGAACTCGGCTAGCAGCATCATGCGATCGTCGGGCGCCACGGCGTAGTAGCCCGGGCAGTCCAGCGCCGCCGACATGAACTCGGGGCGCACCTTGCCATCGCCGCGGTCGAGCGAGGCATCCGGCACCCAGGGAGCGGCCACCACGCCGAGCTCCGACAGGCGGCCGGCGAAGATGCGCATGCCATCGCCGCGCGCGCGCTGCGTACCGCACACGAAGCAGGTGGGGAAGCGGTGGTAGCTGAAGCCGGCGTAGTGGCGTGAGGCCTCGACCGCCTCCAGGTAGCGCGGCACCTGCGGCGGCGGGGGCAGCTCGAGCACGCCCGGCTGCGCCGTGGCGATGAGCTGCGTGCCGTTGAGCACCTGCAGGGTTCCCTCCGCCGCAGCCTGCACGCTGAAGGGGGTATCCAGGGGCGGCGGCTGCAGCAGGCGCACCGTGAGCGTGCGTTGCGCCAGGGTCGCCACGCTGCCGGCGAAATAGCCGCCGTTGGCGGAAGCCGGCGGTCCGCAGAAGCGGCGCAGGATGGTCAGGGTTTGCATGCCTGGCGCAGCATCACCCCGCGCATGGGCGCCTGTCGAGCCGGCCTCAGCCGCGCAGTGCGCGCAGCCACGCGCCCACGTCGCCGCCGCGCTCGAACTGCTCGACCAGCGCCGAGCCGACGACGACGCCGTCGACATGGCCGCGCAAGCGCTCGACCTGCGCGCGGCTGCGGATCCCGAAGCCGGCGCACACCGGCACTCTGGCGGCCGAGCGCACCGCGTCCAGGTAGCCGAGCACCTCCGGCGGCACCGCCACGTTGCGCCCGGTGGTCCCGGTCATGGTCACGGCGTACACGAAGCCCTGGCTGCCCTCGCACAGCGCGCGCAGCCGCGCCGGCTCGGTGACCGGGGTCACCATCTGCACCAGCGCCAGCTGCTCGGCATCGAGGGCGGCGCGCAGCTCGCTGCTCTCATCGAGCGGCAGGTCCGGCACGATGAACCCGGACACCCCGGCGGCGCGGGCGCGTGCGGCGAGCGTGCCGCCGAAGGCGAGCAGCGGGTTGAGGTAGCTCATCAGCAGCAGCGGCGCCGGCAGGCTGCCAAGCGCCTCGAGCTCCTCCAGTATCCAGCGCAGGCTCACGCCCTGCGCCAGCGCGGCGAGGCTCGCGCGCTGGATGGTAACGCCGTCGGCCATCGGGTCGGTGAACGGCACGCCCACTTCCACCACGTCGGCAGCCGTGGCGAGGGTGCGCACGTGCTCGCGGAACGCGGCGCGGGCGGGATAACCGGCGGTGAGGTAGGCCACCAGCGCCGGCTCGCCGCGCGCGGCGGCGCCGCGGATGCTCGCGCTGATGCGCTCGCGCGGCATCATGCGGGCGCATCCGCCAGCAGCGTCTGCTGCAGCGTCGGCATGTCCTTGTCGCCGCGTCCGGAGAGGCACACGAGCACGGTGCCGCCCGGATGCGCGCGCGCCCAGCGCTCCGCGCCGACCAGCGCGTGGGCGCTCTCGAGCGCGGGCAGGATGCCCTCGCACTCGCTCAGCGCGCGCACCGCGGCGAGCGCCTCGGCATCGCTGGCGGTGTCGTAGCGCACCCGCCCGGTCGCGGCCAGCAGCGCATGCTCGGGGCCGACGCTCGGGTAATCCAGCCCGGCGGACACCGAGTGCGTCTCCTGCACCTGCCCGTCGGCATCCTGCAGCAGCAGCGAGTAGGTGCCGTGCAGGACCCCGGGACGGCCGTAGGCGATGGTGGCCGCGTTCTCGCCGAGTTGCGCGCCGCGCCCGCCGGCCTCGATGCCGATGATCTCGACCGCCTCATCGGGCACGAAGGCGTGGAAGGCGCCCATGGAGTTCGAGCCGCCGCCGACGCAGGCGATGAGGGCATCCGGCAGCGCGCCGTGGGCTTCCAGCATCTGCGCGCGGGCCTCGCGGCCGATGACCGCCTGCAGCTCGCGCACCAGGTAGGGATAGGGATGCGGGCCGACCACCGAGCCGAGCAGATAATAAGTGTCGGTCGGGTCTGCAACCCAGTCGCGCAGCGCCTCGTCGATGGCAGCGCGCAGCGTGCGGTCGCCGGAAGTCACCGCCACCACCCGCGCGCCGAGCAGCCGCATGCGCCCGACGTTCGGCGCCTGGCGCTGCATGTCCACCTCGCCCATGTAGACGGTGCACGGCAGGCCGAGCCGCGCGCAGGCCGCCGCACTCGCCACGCCATGCTGGCCGGCGCCGGTCTCCGCCACGATGCGCCGCGCGCCGAGACGCCGCGCCAGCAGCGCCTGGCCGATGGCGTTGTTGATCTTGTGCGCGCCGGTGTGCGCCAGGTCCTCGCGCTTCAGCCACACCTGCGCGCCCCAGAGCTGCGAGAGGCGCGCGGCGTGCGTGAGCGCGGTGGGCCGCCCTACCCAGCTGCGCAGCTGCCCGGCGAGCTCCTCGCGGAAGTCCGCCGCGTGCAGGTGCTCGCGGACCCCGCGCGCCAGGCGCTCCAGCGCCGGGATGAGGGTCTCGGGCACGTAGCGGCCGCCGAAGGGGCCGAAGCGGCCGCGCGCATCCGGCAGCCGGCCGGCGATCAGCTCCGCCAGCAGGCGCCGGGAATCCAGGGAAGCAGGCAGCGCATTCATGGGTTTTCCTCGCTGAGGGCGCGCGCCGCCGCGCGCGCGCTGTGCACGAAGGCGGCGATCGCCGCCGGACTCTTGACCCCGGGTGTCGTCTCGACGCCGCTCGACACGTCGACGCCGAACGGGCGCACCGCGGCAATCGCCGCGCCGACGTTGCCGGCATTCAGGCCGCCGGCCAGCACCAGGTCGGTGCGACGCGCGAGCGTGGCGGCCGCCGGCCAGTCGCTCGGCTGGCCGCTGCCGCTCTGGGCACCCTCGAACAGCACGCGCGCCGGCAGCGGCTCGCCGGCCGCGGGCAAGGCACGCAGCACCGGCAGGCACGCGAGCGTGGCCGGCAGCTTCAGGTGCAGCAGATCCGCGGCATCACTCTGCAGCAGGTCCGGCCGCACCAGCGCGAGCACCTCATCAAGGAGCGCCTGCGACGGATGGCGCATCACCGCCACGCAGGCGCAGCGGCCGCGTACGCCGGCCGCCAGCTGCGCCGCCACGTTCGGCTCGAGCCGCCGCGCGGAGGCGGCGAATACGAAGCCGACGGCATCCACCCGCTGCTCGAGCGCCGCATCGCGCGCCTCCGCACTCGTGATGCCGCAGATCTTGATCCACATCTTCACCGGCTCCGCGCGGCCCGCCCGGCCGCGAGCAATTCGCCGGTGAGCGCCGCCGGGTCGGCACCCTGCATGAGCGCGCTGCCGACCAGCGCCAGCTCGTAGCCGGCCGCGGCCACGGCGCGCGCCTGCGTTACACCGGTCACGCCGCTCTCGGCGACCCGCGGCACGCCCTGCGGCAGCAGCGGTGCCAGCTCCAAGAGGCGCGCGGGCACCACCTGCAGGCTCGTCAGGTCGCGGCAGTTCACCCCGGCCAGGAGGCGCATCGCTGGACCGTGCCGCTCGATGAGGGCGCGCATGAGCTCGAGGTCGGCGGCATCGAAAGCCTCGAGCAGCACGAACAGTCCGCACTCGTGCGCGCACTCGAGGAGCGCCTCGGTGTCCGCGCGCGGCAGCATGCGCAGGATCACGAGCACCCCGCCGGCACCGGCCAGGCGCGCCTCGAGCACCTGGTACGGGTCGACGAGGAAGTCCTTGCGCATCGCCGGCACGCCGCTGCCCGCTAGCGCGCTGGCGGCCTGCTCCAGGTGCGCGAGCTCACCGTCGAAGCGCGCCGGCTCGGTGAGCACCGAGACCGCGGCGGCACCGCCTGCGGCATAGGCGCGCACCCGCGCGCCGACGTCCGCGCCGGCCGCGCGCAGCACCCCCTGTGCCGGCGAGCGCAGTTTGAACTCGGCGATGAGGTCGAAGCCGGCCGGGTGCAGCCGCAGCGCCGGCGGCGCGGGCGCGCTGGCGAGGGCGCGCTCGAGCTGCGCCAGCGGCCGCTGCGCCCGCGCCGCGCGCACCCGCGCGCGGCTCGCAAGCGCCATGTCGGCGAGAAAATCGCGGCTCATGCGGAGGCCTCCGCCGCCACGGCGGCGCCGGTGCGCCTGAGGGCAGCCAGCAGCCGTGCCCCCGCCCCGCTCTCGATCGCGGCCGCGGCGCGCGCCACGCCTTCACGCGGACTGCTCACCGCGCCGGCGACCTCGAGCGCCAGGGCGGCACCCAGCAGCAGGCAGTCGCGGTGCGCACCCCGCGCGCGCCCCTCGAGCACCGCGGCAAGCGCCGCGGCATTCTCGGCGGCGTCCCCGCCGGCAAGCTCCGCCGCACGGCATTGCGGCAGGCCGTAGTCCGCCGCGCTGCGCTCACCCTGCGTGACACGGCCCGCTCGCACATCGAAGAGCGTGAAGGGGCCGATGGGCGTCGGCTCGTCCCAGCCCGCGGCACCATGCACCACGAACGTGCGCTCGCCCGGCAGGCCCTGGAAGGTCTCGGCGATCAGGCGCGCCACCTCCAGGCTGTAGGCACCCACCAGGTGCAGCGGCGGCTGCGCCGGATTGACCAGGGGACCCAGGATGTTGAACACCGTGCGCACCCCGAGCGCGGCGCGCACCGGGGCGAGCGCGCGCGTGGCCGGGTGGTAGTGGGGCGCGAACAGAAAGGTGAAGCCGGTATCCGCCAGGCAGCGCGCCGCGGCGGCGGCATCGAGCGGCACCGGCAGGCCGAGCGCCTCGAGCACGTCGGCGCTGCCGCAGCGGCTGGAAACCGAGCGGTTGCCGTGCTTGACGACCGGCAGGCCGCAGGCCGCCACCAGCAGCGCGGTACCGGTGGAGATGTTCAGGCTCCCGGAAGCATCCCCGCCGGTGCCGACGATGTCGATGGCGCGCAGCTGCGGCGGCAGCTCCGGCCGGCGCGCCAGGCGCCGCATGGCGCGCGCCAGGCCGCGCGCCTCCTCGGCCACTACGCCCTTGGCGGCGAGGGCCGCGAGGATAGCCCCGGCGAGCGCCGGCGGCAGCTGCGCATCGGTGAGCTGCGCGAGCAGCTCCTGCGCCTGCGACTCGCTCAGGTGGCGCCGCTCGAGCAGCTGCGCGAGCAGCTCATGCGCTTGCGACACGAGCCCCTCCGGTGCCGCCCGGTGCGAGGCGCGCACCGGCGGACTGGGCGAGGAAGTTGCCAAGCAGATGCGGCCCTTCCGGCGTCAGGATGCTCTCGGGGTGAAACTGCACGCCCTCGACCACGAGCGCGCGGTGGCGCACGCCCATGATCTCGCCCTCGGCGGTGCGCGCACTCACCTCGAGTGCTGCCGGCAGGCGCTCGGGCGCTGCGATCAGCGAGTGGTAGCGCCCGACCTCGCAGGGCTCGGGGAGCCCTGCGAACAGCGTGCGCCCGTCGTGCTCGATCTGCGAGGTCTTGCCGTGCATCAGCCGTGCGGCGCGCACCACCTGGCCGCCGAACACCTCGACGATCGACTGGTGGCCGAGGCACACGCCGAGCACCGGAATCTGCCCGGCGAAGGCGCGGATCATGTCCATGGAAACGCCGGCATCGTAGGGGGTGCCGGGGCCGGGCGAGATGCACAGGTGCGAGGGCCGCAGGGCGCGCGCCCCGGCGGTGTCGAGCGCATCGTTGCGATGCACGATCACCTCGGCGCCCAGCACCAGGAACGCCTGCACCAGGTTGTAGGTAAAGGAGTCGTAGTTATCGATCAGGAGCAAGCGCGGCTTCACAGGCCCTCCCGTGCCAGCTCGAGCGCGCGCGCCATCGCGCCGCTCTTGGCCAGCACCTCCTCGTGTTCGTTCTCCGGCACGCTGTCGGCCACGATGCCCGCGCCCGCCTGGTAGCTGTACTCATCGCCACGGAACACCAGCGTGCGGATGGTGATGGCGTGGTCCATGTCGCCGCGCGCCCCGAAGTAGCCGACCGTGCCGCCGTACAGGCCGCGGCCGACCGGCTCGAGCTCGTCGATGATCTGCATGGCGCGCACCTTGGGCGCGCCCACCAGCGTGCCGGCCGGGAAGGTGGCGGCGAACAGATCGAAGGCGTCCTTGCCGGCGGCGAGCTCGCCCCTCACGCCGCTCACCATGTGCATGACGTGGCTGTAGCGCTCGATCGAGCGGTACGGCTCCACGCGCACGCTGCCGGCGCGCGCCACGCGGCCGAGGTCGTTGCGCGCCAGGTCCACCAGCATCACGTGCTCGGCGTTCTCCTTGGGGTCGGCGAGCAGCTCGGCCTCGCGCTGCGCATCGAGCGCAGGCGCGCTGGCGCGCGGCCGGGTGCCGGCGATCGGCCGCAGCTGCGCCTCGCGGCCGTTGAGCTTGACCAGCGCCTCGGGGGAGGAGCCCACCACCGCGACATCCCCGAGCGCGCAGTAGTACATGTAGGGCGAGGGATTGATGAGCCGCAGCGCGCGATAGGCCTGGAAGGGATCCAGGTCGTGCCGGCCAGCGAAGCGGCTGGCGAGCACCAGCTGA
>Ga0335079_10000914_pt1 | contig 33428 bp, 33 predicted proteins | sample Lox_Sample_33_FD_206719 | JGI IMG/M metagenome (GOLD analysis project Ga0335079, IMG submission 206719) | Soil microbial communities from Loxahatchee National Wildlife Refuge, Florida, United States - Lox_Sample_3.3 | ecosystem: Environmental > Terrestrial > Soil > Wetlands | place: USA...
TTGGTGATCTCGCTCTTCGTGGGACTGCTCTATGCGGTTTCACTTCCCATGTTTCCGCGTGGTGCAACTTGGCGTAGCGGGCTGGTTACACCGGTGTTGTGGTCGGGCCTTGTGGCCGCGACGCTCAACTTGATTAATCCCACGCTTAACCAGCGTATCGACTGGAGCTGGTTTGTCGGTTCCCAAGTCGCTTTCGGCCTGGCCGCCGGGTGGGTAATCGCACGGACGGGAAAGATCGAGACTATGCAGAGCTGGTCACTGCTCGAAAGGGCGGGAATCGAAGCGCAAAGAAATGAAGCCGACAAGACCGGCTCTGAGGAGAAATCGAGGTTATGAAGTGCCGTGCAATCTGGTTACCAGCAGGTCTTGCGATCGTTCTGCTCGGCTGCGGCGATCGGATGGAGCAGTATATCTTGCCGGATCAAGTCACAGACTTCTCCGCTATTTACCAGAGCAATTGCGCCGGTTGTCACGGCCGGGACGGCCGCTGGGGCGCCGCGCAACCCTTGAACGATCCACTTTATCTGGCTTTGATGGGCAAGGACAGGCTGCGTGATGTCATCGCAAAAGGGGTGCCGCGGACCGCGATGCCGGCGTTCGCTCAAAGTGCTGGCGGCACGCTAACCGACCAGCAAATCAACATACTTGCTGATCAGATCGAAACGCGTTGGTCGCGACCGCAAGAGTTCGCTGGAGTTGCTCTGCCACCATATAGTGCGGACCTGGGCGACCCAAAACGCGGCGAGGCAGTTTTCCGCGCTTATTGCTCGCGATGCCACGGCGAAGGCGGCACGGGCGCGAAGGGAGGATCAGTTGTCGATCCGGCTCTCATTGCCTTGGTCAGCGATCAGTCGCTCCGGACAACAGTGATCGCGGGCCGCGCCGACCAAGGCATTCCGAACTGGCGAAGTTATTCTCCCGGACACGCGATGACGGCGCAGGAAGTCGCCGATGTCGTAGCTTGGATGTCCACGCATCGTGCACTTCCCGACATAGCCAGAGGAGGAACGAATGTACATAACTGAGACGGATCAGAAATCAGATTGCGCCTGCAAGAAACTGGCGCGCACCGCAGATGCACCCACGCAGGGTATGTCCCGCCGTAAACTCCTTCTCAAGGTCGGAGCCGGATTGAACGGAATTGCCGCCGCCCTCATAGGTGTCCCTCTCTTGGGTTACGTGCTGTCAACTTTCACGCGGAACTCGCCGAAGAGCTGGATTTCGCTGGGTCGCCTGGACCGCTTTCCCCAGGGCGAAACGCGATTGGCAGTCTATCGGAACCCTGCCAGCAAACCCTGGGACGGAGACACAGCCGAGGTGCCATGTTGGGTACGCCGAGTCGATTCGGAGAAATGCCAGGTTTTCGCGATCAACTGCACTCATCTCGGCTGCCCGGTTCGGTGGTTTCAGGAATCGCGCCTGTTCATGTGCCCATGCCACGGGGGCGCGTTCTATGAGGACGGATCACATGCGTCGGGCCCGCCACCGCGTGGACTGTTCGAGTACCAGACCAAAATCGACCGCGGAGAACTGAAGGTGTTGGGTGGCCATCTTCCAACTCTAGCCGAGCCGCTTTGAGGAACGAAATATGCTGAGATCGATCGCGCTCTGGCTCGAAGAACGACTACACATTACGAAACTGTTCGAATCTACGGCGGGACACAAAGTCCCGCCCAGCACCAATAGCTGGTTTTACGTGTTTGGCAGCGGCACGCTCTTGTGTTTCGTTCTGCAGATCGTGACGGGCACATGTCTGGCCTTCGTCTACTTGCCTTCGACAAGTCAGGCCTGGACCAGCCTCCAATACCTAAACAACCAACAGTTCCTAGGATGGTTCCTACGCGCGGTTCACAACTGGGGGTCGATCTTCATGGTCGGCATCATGACGGCGCATTTGGTCCAGACGTTCTTGTTTGGAGCTTACAAATATCCGCGCGAGCTGACGTGGGTCAGTGGCTGCGTTCTGTTTTTGTGCACGTTGGGGATGGCGTTTACCGGACAGGTCCTCCGCTTCGATCAGGATGCGTACTGGGGCCTGGGGATAGGCGCATCCATCATGGGGCGAGTTCCGTTCATAGGGGCCCAGCTGGTCCATCTGATGCTGGCTGGATCGACCATAGCGGGCGAAACGCTATCCCGATTCTTTTCCTTGCACGTCTTCGTCGTTCCAGGGATGATTATCGCGCTCCTCAGCCTTCATTTGCGGCTGGTATTAACAAAAGGCATCAACGAGTACCCGAAGCCGGGCAGCGTAGTGAGGAGGGAATCATACGAGACCGAGTATGAAACGATGATCGAGAAGACTGGCGTGCCATTCGTTCCGAACGTAATAGGCAAGGATCTGATCTTCAGCGGCTGCCTGATCATCGCGATCGTCACCTGTGCGCTTGTGTTTGGACCCGCGGGTCCTTCCGGGCCTCCAAACCCGACACTCATTCATACGGCGCCGAAGCCGGATTTCTATTTTCTGCCAATATACGCGATCCTGGCGCTGCTGCCGGCCTACATGGAAACCTTTCTCCTGTTGGTAGCGCCGGTGATTGGGTTAGCAATTCTGATCCTGCTGCCGTTCTATTCCGGAACAGGAGAGAAGAGTTTTCGCCGGCGTCCGATGGCTGTCGTGGTGGTGCTGTTGGCATTTCTTACTGTCGGCCTGCTGGCCTATCTTGGGACATTCGCGCCTTGGTCCCCACATATGGAGGCATGGAGCGGCGCGGCTACACCCGCGGCATACGTAAAAGGGCGGTCCGCGCTGGAACTTCATGGCGCGATTCTCATTCAGAGTAAGCAGTGCCGGAATTGTCACAGCCTCGGTGGCGAGGGCGGAATGCGTGGCCCGGCGCTGGATACTGTAGCCACGCGCCTCACACGCGATCAGCTCATTAGGCAAGTCATCCAAGGCAGCGGCAACATGCCGGCATATGGCAAGAACTTGCATCCGGCGGAAGTGACTGCGCTGGTCGCGTTTATGCAAACGCTGCGGCCATCATATGAGCCCGCGGCGAAGGATTCCACGCAGCCAGCGAAGTCGGCCTCGACAGACCCACTTGAAAGAGACGTGCTAGTCAGCCGCTCGGGCAGATAGATGGATCCCGTCGCTGCAGCAGTGCTCGCATCATGGACGTTGGACTTGAAAGCGGTGTGCCTGCTGCTCGCCGTAGCCGCCTTATATCTCCGGGGCTGGCTGCGCCTTCACGTTGAACTGTTTCGTAAATATACGAGGGGTAGGCTGGCCGCCTTTGCCGGTGGGCTGTTCGCGGTTCTCCTGGCTCTCGCATCGCCGGTGGATGCCTTCGGGGGGATGTTGCTGCAGGCCCACATGATCCAGCACCTGTTGCTCATCATGGTGGCGCCTCCACTCCTGTTGCTGGGCCAGCCTGTACTCCCGCTGTTGCGTGGTTTGCCGCGATGTGTGTTCAAGGGCGCGCTCGGACCATTTCTTTCTTGCCGGGAACTCCGGCAACTTGCTCGCGCAATGGTACACCCAATCGTGTCCTGGTTCGCCCTGGCATCTGTCATCACGATTTGGCATTTGCCGCGGCTTTACGAATTAGGTCTCCACTCGCAAGCATGGCATCAGGCGGAGCACGCCTGTTTTTTTTGGTCGGCCGTGGTGTTTTGGTGGCCAGTCGTCGGCGTGTGGCCGAGCCATCCAGTCTGGCCGAGGTGGGCCATGATTCCGTACCTCGTGCTAGCGGATCTGGTGAACACTGGGCTCTCCGCCGTGCTGAGCTTCTCGGACCACGTACTGTATACAAGTTATCAACTGGCCCCCCGGCTGTGGGGCATCTCCGCTCTCGATGATCAAGCGGCGGCGGGTGCCATCATGTGGGTTCCGGGATCGATCGCGTTTTTGGTGCCGGCGGTGATCCTTGGGATGCGGGCTCTTGAGTCTGGACACGTGCATCCCATCCAACGCCCGGCGATAGCGCGTGTTAGGGTTCCGCGCATTCCTACAACCGCATCGTGGGATCTCCTGCGGATGCCCATTCTCGGATCCGTTCTTCGGTATCGACACGTCCGGCGTTGCATTCAAGCGGCGATGTTGTTGCTCGCCGCGGCGGTGGCTGCCGATGGGTTCTTCGGTCCACAAATCGCACCGATGAATCTGGCTGGCGTGCTGCCGTGGACTCACTGGCGCGGACTGGCGGTGATTGCCCTGCTGATGGCCGGCAATCTTTTTTGCATGGCCTGTCCATTCACACTTCCGCGCGATCTGGCCCGAAAGGCCGTGTCGCCTCGATATCGGTGGCCGAGACAATTGCGTTCTAAGTGGATTGCAGCCGCCTTGCTCGCCGCGTACCTGTGGGGGTATGAAGCCTTTGCCCTTTGGGATAGCCCGCGCTCAACCGCCTGGATCATCCTGGGGTATTTCATTGCGGCTTTTGCGGTCGATATCGTTTTCAAGGGAGCCAGCTTCTGCAAGTACGTTTGCCCAATCGGTCAGTTCCATTTCGTTCACTCACTCGTGTCGCCGTTGCAAGTTAAGGTGCGCGAACCGGCGGTCTGTAATGCGTGTGTCACACACGATTGCATTCGTGGGAACGATCGACAACGAGGATGTGAGTTACGTTTGTTTCAGCCGAAAAAGCTGGACAATTTTGACTGTACCTTTTGCCTCGACTGCGTGCAGGCTTGCCCTCAAGCGAACGTGGGTATCCTGCGCGTTTTGCCTGGGCAGAGCTTGCGTGAAGACCGTCACAGCTCAGGAATCGGGCGGCTGAACCGGCGCCCGGATGTCGCCGCTCTGGTGCTGATCCTGGTATTCGGCGCGTTTGTGAATGCGGCCGGGATGACGGAGCCGGTCATGATGTGGATGCACCACTGGCACGCTAGGCTGGGACTCCCTTCGATGGTTCCGGTGGTGACGGCGCTGTATGCGGGCGGCCTGCTGATCATCCCTGCGGTATTGGCACTAGCGTGCGGATGGGTAAGCCAGCGTTGGGCCCAAACGAGTTGTGGTTGGAAGGACCTGACCTGCAGTTTCACGCTAGCCCTAGTTCCAGTTGGGTTCGGTATGTGGCTCGCGCATTTCTCGAACCACTTGATCGCGGGATGGAGCACACTGATTCCGGCCGTCGAGAGGTTCTTCTCGCGAGCTTACTCGGGCTGGTATCCGCGAACATGGATTCCGAGTTGGCTCCCCTCTCTTGAGTTTCTATTTCTGGGCCTCGGATTACTGCTCACGCTGTACTCTGCCTGGCGTGTGGCATGCCGTGTGTCCGACGGAGACCGAATGGCCCTGGCCGTGATGTCGCCTTGGGCCGTCTTAGCGGGTGGGCTCTATTCGTCCGGTATCTGGATCGTTTTACAGCCGATGCAAATGCGCGGAACGATGATGATGCACGGCATGATGATGCACTAGGAGCAAGGATGACGCTTCCGAAATTCTTACTCCCGGTCGTCACGATCTTGACGCAGGCGTTTGCCTTCGCCGACGGAGGCACCGTCCAGTTGCATAAGGAGGCTGGAGCGCTTGTGATCACCGTGTTCAGTTCGCCGGCGCCGCTTTCGGCTGGTCCCGTCGATATCAGCCTGCTCATGCAGAAGAGGAATGGGCTCGAACCGGTGCTGGATGCCAATATCTCGCTACTCCTCCGCTCGGACACTTCGGGTACTGAAATCCGGGCGCGACCAACCCGAGAACAGGCGCAAAACAAGCTGCTATACGCCGCCCCGGTAACGTTAGCAGAATCTGGGAAATGGTGGCTGGATATCTCAATCTTGCGGAACGGTGAGCGGACGGAAGCAACCGGAACAATCGACGTCGCGCCGGCTTCCGAAATGGCGGCTTCCTACTGGGGCTACATTGCGTTTGCGCCCCTAATGATCGTGTTCTTCGTGGTCCGTGAATGGCTGCTCCGGCGTAGGCTGGAGTTAAGGGTGAAGCGATGCGAGATTATCTAGAACTGACGAAGCCGCGAATCACGATACTAATTCTGATTTGTACGGCGGTTGGCTATTCTTTCGGCTGTCGACCTTCTTTTCGTCTCTTGATGCTGGTACACGTTCTGCTTGGAACAGCGCTAATGGCTTCTGGGACGTCGGCGCTCAACCAGTGGTACGAGGTGGAATCGGACTCCAGAATGCACAGGACGCGCGAGCGCCCGATTCCCGCCGGACGGATAAAACCCGATCACGGCTTCGTTTTTGGGGTGTTGCTGTCTGCTGCCGGTTTCGCCGAGTTGTGGTTCGGGACGAATGCGCTTGCGGCAGGGCTCGGTCTGTTTACGCTGCTGAGTTACCTGTTCGTCTATACGCCATTGAAGCGGCGGTCACCAGTGTGCACGACCGTAGGCGCGTTGCCCGGCGCAATGCCTCCCCTGATCGGCTATGCCGCGGCGAGCGGGGGCCTCGATGCCGGCGCCTTGGCGCTGTTCCTCATTCTGCTTGTTTGGCAGTTTCCTCACTTTTACGCGATCGCGTGGATGTATCGGGAGGACTATGCTCGGGGTGGAATCCGGATGTTGCCTGTGATCGAGCCGGACGGCGAGTCGACGGCCAGGCGAATTGTGGCCTGCTCAGTCCTTCTGATTCCGATAAGCCTGGTACCTCGCCTCTTGGGTATGACGGGGTCTATCTACGCGACCACTGCAGTTGCAACAGGCCTGGGATTGCTCTACTTCGGAGTGCGCCTTGGGCGCGAGCGCACCCTTGCTCGCGCGCGGCATGTGCTGCTAGCCTCCGTGTTCTACCTGCCGGCGCTGCTCGCCGTGATGGTCCTCGACCGGCACATTTTCTGACCGATGACAACGCGCTTCCCCATCTACGCCTGGTCCGTCTTGGTTTTTCATCTTGCGGCGGTCCTTTGGGGCGCGTTCGTCCGCGCATCGGGTTCGGGGGCGGGGTGTGGCGACCACTGGCCGCTATGCAACGGCCAGATCGTTCCGACAGCGCCACTCAACGCGACCATTATCGAGTTCAGTCACCGCGTCACAAGTGGCATGGCACTCGTATCGGTGTTGGTGCTTGTTATTTGGGCCTTTCGCATCTTCCCTCGTGGCTACGGAGTAAGAGCTGGCGCGATACTGACGCTTGTATCCGCCGTCACGGAATGTGCGATCGGAGCGGCACTCGTCCTGCTCCGTCTCGTAGCAGCAAACGAGTCACTCTCGCGCGGGCTTTGGCTCGCCGCGCACCTAATCAACACGCTGTTTCTATTGGCCGCCCTCTCCATTACTGCGTGGCTGGCCACCACTAGCGGCCAGCGAGGTGTTCGATATCCACAGCTACCACGGGTGCGCCAAGTCCTTGCTCTTTCCATCGCGGGGTTTCTGAGTGTTGTGATCCTGGGAGGTTTCGCAGCGCTTGGTGATACGCTCGTCGTTGCGACTTCGTTAACCGAGAGCATCCGTCAGGATATCTGCGCGTTCTCCAACATATTCGTGCGTTTGCGTATCCTCCATCCGATCGTGGCGGGGGTGCTTGGAGCCTGCCTGCTAGTACTCGCCTTCCGGGTGAACGCTTCGACGAGCGCGAACGCGGTTGCGAAACGCCTTGGCGGTACAGTGGCAGTGCTGGCGCTTTTCCAGTTCAGTCTTGGCAGCGCAGATGTTGTGCTAAAGACGCCCATTTGGCTTCAGCTACTACACCTGTTGACTGCCGATCTTCTGTGGATTGCGTTTGTTCTCCTTGCAGCCGAACTTCTGCCATGGACGCGTAGGGATGCTACCGAAGGATCGCAGCGCATCCCAACAGGCTACGCGACAGTGAGTCTCTCTGAATGTAGGCTTGTAAGACAGAGAGCTGCAAGAATTTCGCCTATCACGACAAAACCAACCTAACGAATGCGCGATTCAGTCTGGATAATTGGTAATCCAGGTGGCTTTGTTGGGTGGATTGCCGTAGCTAAATGCAGCGGAAATTGAGGAAATGTCGAGTTTGACCCTATGACCGGGATACCAAAGAAGCTCCGCGTGCCTGATCTCGCCCTAATGAAGGAACGAGGCGAGCGAATCGTCATGTTGACTGCCTACGATGCCACTATGGCGCGGCTTTTCGATCAATCAGGCATCGACCTGTTGCTCGTGGGCGACTCCCTTGGGCACGTGATTTTGGGATTGGACACGACGATTCCGGTAACTCTGGATGCAATCATTCACCACACCTTGGCTGTTACGCGAGGCGCGAATCGCGCACTGGTTGTGGCCGATATGCCCTTTCTGACTTATCAGGTCACGGCAGAGCAGGCAATGCGGAATGCGGCAAGGATCTTCCAGGAGGGCAGTGCTGCGGCCGTAAAGCTGGAAGGTGGACGCGCCGTCGCGGATACGGTTCGAAGGCTCACAGCGGCCGGGCTCCCTGTTATGGGACACGTCGGGCTGACGCCTCAGCATGTGCATCGCCTTGGAGGAATGCGTCAACAGGCACGCGATGACAAGGCAGCGCAGGAACTGATCATCGAAGCGCTCGCACTCGAAGACGCCGGAGCATTTGCGGTAGTACTCGAGTCGATTCCGGATCCTGTGGCCGAGGTCGTGACTTCCCGGCTGCGCATTCCGACGATCGGCATCGGCGCAGGGCCGCATTGCGATGGTCAGGTGCTGGTCAGCTACGATGCTCTCGGACTTTTTGATACCTTCGTGCCGCCGTTCGTGAAACAGTACGCCCAACTCGGGGACGTGATCTTGAGTGCCGCGAAGAATTATGCGGACGACGTTCGTCAAGGTATCTACCCCCAACCTGTAGCGGCGCGGCGTGAGAACAGGCCATCGCTCGCATTGAAATGACTACAGTCGTCAACCTCATCGCACAATGGAAAACGGTTGCCACTGGGATCCGAAACGGGGAAGTTGTAGGTTTGGTCCCGACCATGGGAGCTTTGCACGAAGGTCATGGTGCCTTATTAGACGAAGCGCGGCGGCGCTGCTCCGTCGTTGTCGCGAGTGTTTTTGTCAATCCAATTCAGTTCGATCAGAAAAGCGATTACTACATCTATCCCCGGGTGTTGGAGGATGATGTCGCGTTCTGGACGGCACGAGGGGTCGATTACATCTTCGCTCCTCCGGACGACGAGATGTATCCGGAGCCTCAGCGGGTGTTCGTCGAAGTGGAGGAGCACTCGGAACACCTGTGTGGCCGAAATCGGCCGGGCCACTTTCGAGGCGTCGCAACTGTTGTCTTGAAGCTCTTCCAGCTATTGCAGCCCGATCTCGCCTTCTTCGGGGAAAAGGACTATCAGCAACTGGCAGTCGTTCGACGCATTGTGCGCAATCTGAACGTACCGTTAGAGGTAATCGGCGTACCGACAGTGCGGGAAAGTGATGGCCTTGCAATGAGTTCACGGAACCGTCGTTTGACTTTGAGAGAGCGCTCCGTCGCGCCTTGTCTCTATAAAGTCTTGTTGGCCGCCCAGCGGTTGATCGCTTGTGGAGAACGGAACGCTGCCGCTATTCAAGAGCAGGCCACGCAAATCCTACATAATGTCCCGGGAGTCAGGCTTGAATATTTCGATCTGGTCGATCCGGATACAATTCGGCCCGTCGATGTCGTACGTGCCCCGGTGCGAGCTGCGTTGGCAATATGGATTGGCAAAATTCGACTCATCGATAACATGCTCTGTGAACTGCCGGCCGTACGCATTGAACAGCACAAGAATCATTCAAATTCGCCAAGCGCCCAACAAAAATTGTCGGACCCGTCTCTTCCTCGATGTAGGTAATTGATGCGGGCTTCGACAAGAGCTGAACGCGCCGATTCAGAATCCTCGGCCTGGTTCCGCCTGGCGGTCCCGGTTACCTGTTCCCACGCATGCGGCGTGCGGGTGGCAAGTTAGAGCGCCTCAGGGCAAAGGAGAGAACGAAACATGGCTTTGGACAAACCAGTACGACGTATTGCCATTGTCGGTACCGGGGTCATCGGTGCAAGCTGGGCAGCAGAGTTTCTGGCACGGGGCTTCGATGTGATTGCAACGGACCCAGCTCCGAACGCGGAGGCGAATCTGCGTAAATATATCGACGCCGCATGGCCGGCGCTCAATGCCATGGGTCTTTCGCCGAAAGCGTCGCGAGAGAGACTCAGTTTCACTCTCGACATGAAGGAGGCAGTATCGGACGCAGATCTTGTTCAGGAAAACGGGCCCGAGCGGCCAGATTTCAAAATCAAGTTGTTTGCCGACATCGACGCGGCTACTCCCCCCGATTCCATCATTGCGTCGAGCTCGTCGGGGATCACGATGAGCGTGATGCAATCCGCGTGTCAGCATCCCGAACGCTGCGTCATCGGGCATCCGTTCAATCCCCCACACATGATTCCGCTGGTTGAGGTGGTTGGGGGTGCCAAAACATCGCCAGAAACGATCCGCCGGGCCATGGAATTCTATGCCTCGATCGGCAAGAAGCCCATCCACCTTCGCAAGGAAGTAGTCGGCCACGTAGCGAATCGGCTCCAGGCCGCGATCTATCGGGAGGTGGTGAACCTCATCCATCTGGGCGTGCTGGACGTCGCAGATGCCGATACCGCGGTGTGCTGGGGACCAGGATTGCGTTGGGGAGTCATGGGTCCCTCGATGCTTTTTCATCTCGGTGGTGGTCAAGGTGGCATTCAGCATTTCATGGAGCACCTTTCCGGCCCTGTAGCGAGCTGGTGGAAAGACCTCGGCAACTTTACCGATTGGCCGTCCGAGAGCAAGCAAACGATCGTTGAAGGCGTATTGAAAGAAGCCGACGGTCGCACCGTGGACCAGTTGGCTGAGACGCGGGATGAAGTGCTGCTGGGACTTCTCAAACTCCGCGCGAAGTACGCCGAGGCGTTTACGTCCTCTGAAGCGAAGTAACGGCGAGCGAGTATGCGTGAAACCGTCCCGCGTATCGTCATTGTTGGTGGGGGTTTTGGCGGCTTAGCCGCCGCCAAGGCCCTCAAGAGCACTCCCGCGGAAATCATCCTGATTGACCGCACGAATCACCACCTGTTCCAGCCGCTTCTCTATCAAGTAGCGACCGCTGTGTTGACGCCTGGGCAAATAGGGTCGCCGATCCGGAACATCCTCCGTAAACAGTGCAATACGACAGTTATCCTCGGCGAAGTTACTGGCGTAGATAAAGAGAAGAAATATGTGTTGGTCAACGACGCTGACCGCGTGGGCGTTCCGATTGCCTACGATTTCCTTGTATTGGCAACCGGTGTCACGCACAGTTACTTTGGGCACAACGAATTCGAGAAGTTCGCGCCGGGCTTGAAAAGCCTGGCCGACGCTGTCGCGATCCGGAACAAAATCTTGCAAGCGTTCGAGCAGGCCGAGGCAGAGGAAGATCCCAGCCGTCATCGCGACCTTCTGACGTTTGTCCTCGTAGGGGCGGGTCCGACAGGAGTGGAAATGGCCGGTGCCATTGCCGTGCTGGTCCGCAACACACTCAAGTCGGAGTTCCGCCGCATCAATCCTGAGTCGGCGCGAATTATCCTCTTGGACATGGCGCCGCGGGTTCTTGGGCCTTTCTCGGAGGAACTCTCCCAAGCAGCAAAGGCGCGCCTGGAAAGCCTCGGCGTCGAGGTCCGATTGGGGCACGGCGTCGATCAAATTGATGCTGACGGCGTTATCGTCGCGGGTGAGCGCATTTCAAGTAAGACCGTGATCTGGACTGCCGGCGTGGCTCCATCACCTGCGGGAAAGTGGCTGAACGTTGGGGCGGATCGCGCCGGACGAGTACGAATCCAACCCGACCTATCCGTGCCGGGGTATCCAAGAATATTTGTGGTCGGCGATACCGCCTCGCTCGATCAGGACGGTAAGCCATTACCGGGTGTGGCGCAGGTGGCGATTCAACAAGGCCACTATGTGGGGAAACTGATTCATTGCTGCGTCACCGGCAAATCGGCCTCGGACCCGTTTCGCTACTTCGATAAGGGCAACATGGCGGTCGTCGGCAAGGGTTTCGCCGTTCTGCAAAGCGGCAATGTCCACCTCAGCGGGTTCGTCGCATGGCTCGCCTGGGCCGCAGTGCATCTCCAGTTCCTCGCGCAATCCAGTCTACGCGTGAGTGTGTTCTTGCAATGGGTATGGACGTATGTCACTGGGCAGCGGGGGTCGCGGCTAATTGTGAATCACCACGGCAGCGACTCGATTATACCCGTGCCTAAGGAAGCACATTTGGAACTGACAAGTTCAAGCAAGTGAAGATTTCAAGGAGAACTGAAATGGCAACAGCAATCAAGGATACTCAGCAACCGAAGCCGCTACCGGCGCCGAATAGCGACTTCTACCACCTCGCCGAAACCTTAAGTGCCGAGGAACTCATTTTGGTGAAACAGGTCCGCGCGTTCATGGAGTCCAAGGTCGCGCCGATCATTAACAAATACTGGGCCGACGATGCGTTTCCCTTCGAATTGATCCCCGCGTTCAAAGAGCTCAACATCGGCGGGCTCGGCCTAGAAGGCTACGGATGCAGGGGTGGAAGTCAGAAACTGTTTGGCTTCGTCATGATGGAGCTGGCGCGGATCGACCCGTCGTTCTCTACGTTTTTTGGTGTCCACGATGGCCTGGCGATGGGCTCGATCTACCTCGACGGCTCGGAAGAGCAGAAACAGAAATGGCTGCCGCAGATGGCGCGCCTTGAAAAGATCGGCTGTTTCGGCCTAACCGAGCCGCTGGTCGGCTCCGGAGCAGCCGGCGGACTGACGACGACCGCTAAACGCGAGGGCGATTCATGGGTCCTCAACGGCGAGAAACGGTGGATCGGGAATGCTCCCTGGTGCGACCTTTCGATCATCTGGGCGCGCGATTTGGCGGACAACCAGGTCAAGGGCTTCATCGTCGAGAACAAAACCACGCCCGGCTTTAGCGTCGAGAAGATCGAGCATAAGATCGCTCTAAAGGTTGTTCAGAACGGTCATATCACCCTGAAGGATTGCCGCGTGCCGGAAGCAAATCGCCTTCAGGCCGGTAATTCATTTCGCGACACTGCTCGCGTGCTGCGCATGACACGATTCATGGTGGGCTGGATGGCGACGGGATGCCAGATGGGCGCCTACGAAAACGCGCTGGTCTATTCCCAGCAGCGGCAGCAATTCGGAAAGCCGATCGGCTCTTTTCAACTGATTCAGGACCTTCTCGCCAAAATGCTCGCCAACATAACTGCCTCCCAGTGCATGCTGCTTCGCCTGGCGGACCTGGACGATGAAGGCAAGCTGACGGATCAACACGCGGCGCTTTCCAAGGGATTCTGCACCGCCCGAACCCGTGAAACGGTCGCGTGGGCGCGCGAGGTGTTTGGCGGCAACGGAATTGTAGCCGATTACAACGTCGGCCGTTTCTTTGCGGATTCCGAAGCGCTGTACTCCTACGAAGGTACATACCAGATGCAAAATCTGATCGTCGGCAAAGCCGTAACGGGCTTTAGCGCGTTCGTCTAAAGCGCCTCGCGGAAGCACACCAGTAAATCACGAGGCGAATCGAAACCAGAGTTTTTTATTTGAAAAAGGAAAACACACCAATGTCATCAACTGCTTCCAGACCAGGGCCCGCAGGACTCGCTGCAGGTCCCGATTCAGGCCGCCTCTTCTTTTTGGATCTAGGCGCCGGCCGCATTCTCTCGGCCAACCCTGACGGCTCCGATTTGAAGACGATTCTCACGGAAGGTCGAAGACTTCCTGATGGCTTGGTCGCGGACGTCGAGGCCGGTCACCTCTACTGGACCAATATGGGCAACCCCAGTGCGAATGATGGTTCCATCGAGCGCTCCGATCTCGATGGGACGAATCCCACGACCATCGTTCCCGCGGGTGGCACGCATACTCCCAAGCAGATTCAACTCGACAAGGCGAACGGTAAGCTCTACTGGTCAGACCGCGAAGGCATGCGAGTCATGCGTGTGAATCTGGATGGGTCGGATCTCGAGACGCTCGTTGACACCAGCCAGGGAGATGCCCGCCCAGGCAAGGACGCGAAGAAATGGTGCGTCGGCATCGCTCTCGACGTTATAGGCGGCAAGATCTACTGGACCCAGAAAGGCCCAGATAATGCTGGCTTGGGGCGCATCTTTGGGGCGAATCTGGAAATTCCGAAAGGGCAAACGCCGGCCAACCGCGCCGACATCGAACTCCTCTACGATGGTCTGCCGGAGCCTATCGATTTGGACCTCGATCTCGCCAATCGAATGATGTACTGGACAGATCGTGGCGACCCGCCGCGGGGCAACACGGTCAACCGGGCGCCTATGGATACAACCCACGGGAAGCGCAACGATCCGGAGATTGTCTTTACTTCCCTGATGGAAGGCATTGGCTTGGCGCTCGATCTGAAAAATGGGCGAATGTTCATGACGGACTTAGGCGGTTCGGTTTATAGCGCGAATCTCGACGGCTCGAACAAGAAGACTCTGCTCTTCGCCCTAGGGAACCTCACCGGCATCGCGTACGCCGAACTTCCTGCGACATCCGGCGACGGAGATTGAAAACGTGAGCAAACGAAAAACGATGACCACAGCCGCCGGCGCCCCGGTCGGCGATAACCAGAACTCCCTCACCGCGGGTCCTCGCGGCCCAGTCCTGATGCAGGACCTGCTGCTGATCGAAAAGATGGCGCACTTCAACCGGGAACGCATACCGGAACGAGTGGTCCATGCCAAAGGGTCCGGCGCACACGGCTTTTTCGAGGTTACCGGCGATATCACGAGGTGGACCAAAGCCAAGGTCTTCGAGCGCCTGGGCAAGAAGACTGAGGTCTTCGTCCGCTTCTCCACTGTCGGCGGCGAAAAGGGTTCCGGCGACACCGAACGCGATCCGCGCGGGTTCGCAGTGAAATTCTACACGGAAGAGGGCAACTGGGATATGGTCGGGAACAACACCCCGGTCTTCTTCGTTCGGGACGCTCTGAAGTTCTCAGACTTCATCCACACGCAGAAGCGCGACCCGCATACTAATCTCAAGTCGCCCACGATGATGTGGGACTTTTGGAGTCTGTCTCCGGAATCGCTGCACCAAGTGACGATTTTATTCTCTGACCGCGGGACGCCACGTGGATACCGACACATGAACGGCTACTCGAGCCACACGTTTTCGCTTATCAATGCGGAAGGGCGGCGACTGTGGTGCAAGTGGCACTTCAAAACGATGCAGGGAATTCAAAACTTCCATCGCGAAGAGGCCATCGAGATGGTTGGCAAGGATCCAGACTTCGCCCAGCGTGATTTGTTCGACGCTATTGAGCGCGGGGAGTCGCCAAGATGGCGTGTTTGCGTTCAGATCATGGATGAGGACGAAGCTTCCACGTTTCGCTACAATCCGTTCGATCTCACCAAGATCTGGCCGCAGAGGGAGTTTCCACTGCACGAAGTCGGGGTCATGACGCTTACGCGAAGTCCGGAGAACTACTTCGCGGAGGTAGAACAGGCGGCTTTTGCACCTGCGAACATCGTTCCCGGAATGGGTTACTCGCCAGATAAGATGCTGCAGGCCCGCATTTTGTCCTATCCGGACGCGCATCGACACCGCATGGGCGTGAACTACGATCTACTGCCGGTCAACAAGCCCAAATGTCCCGTTCACACCTATCATCGCGACGGGCACATTCGCTTCGACGAGAACGGAGGCCGAGCCCCAAACTATGAGCCCAACAGCTTTGGTGGCCCCACCGAAGATCCACTCTATCGCGACGTCTCTTGGGACATCGGGAGTTATCCTGTCGAACGCTACGATCGTCGGTTAGGTAATGATGATTTCACTCAGGCGGGCGACCTCTTCCGACTGCTCACTGCCGACGCTCAACAAAGGCTGATCCACAACATTGTGATGAGCATGAAGGACGTTCCTCGGGAGATTCAGATTCGTCAAATCCAGCACTTCTTAAACGCAGACGAAAGATACGGGCGCGGGATCGCCGAGGGCCTCGGTTATGAGGGCAAGGCAATCCTGGAACTTGAAGTTTTGGCCGATGCTCCGAAATAAACCTAGCCCTCGCTTCTCGTCTCCAACACATCTTCGGAATAGCTGCTCTATGCAAGTGAGTGGCTCACGTTTTTGAACAGAATCAGCGGAGTCATAAGGAGCTTTATGAGTCAATCGACCCTGGCAGGACCATCACTCGAAACTGTCATCTATGAGAAGAAGGACGCAATTGCGTATGTGACTGTGAATCGTCCCAAGGTTCTCAACGCCCTGAATCATCGAACGTGGGCGGATTTACGGACGGCTTTTGAAGGGGCACGGGATGACGCTGAGGTGCGCGGTGTCATTCTGACAGGGTCGGGCGATAAGGCCTTCATCGCTGGGGCGGACATCAGCGAACTTGCGCAGGTCACTGCCGTCGAAGCAGAACGGTCCAGCAGCTTTGGACATGCGGTCTTGAACCTCATCGAGAATCTCGGTAAGCCGGTGATCGCCGCAATCAACGGCTTCGCGCTCGGTGGTGGCTGCGAAACCGCAATGGCTTGCACCATCAGAATTTCCGCCGAGAACGCAAAGTTCGGCCAGCCCGAAGTGAAGTTGGGCCTCCCTCCCGGTGGAGGTGGGACGCAGCGTTTGCCCAGGCTGGTCGGAAAAGGCCGGGCTCTTCAGCTTATTCTCTCCGCAGAGATGATTAATGCAGTGGAGGCTCATCGCATTGGTCTGGTCAACGAAGTCGTCCCGGCCGCGGATCTTATCCCGCGTGCCGAAGCGATCCTGAAACAAATTTTGGCCAATGCCCCGATCGCCGTTCAGTACTCGCTGGAAGCAGTGAATAAGGGATTAGAAACGAGCCTGGATGAGGGTTTGTCGCTCGAAGCTTCGTTCTTTGGTATCTGCGCCGCGACAGAAGACAAGAAGGAAGGAACTACCGCATTCCTCGAAAAGCGTGCAGCGCAATTCCAGGGACGGTGAAGCGCGAGTTCTAGGGAGATACTCATGACAACTGAAAACATCTTTTCGGGATTGAAGGTCGTGGACCTGTCGAGCTTCATCGCAGGGCCGGGCGCCGCGGCGATCTTGTCGGATTTCGGGGCCGATGTGATCAAGGTTGAACCTCCAACGGGTGACACATATAGAATCATCTACAATCTTCCGCCCCAACCGCGATCCCACGATAACTACCCCTGGCACTTGAGCAATCGCAACAAGAGGGGAATGGCGCTGGATCTGAAGTCGCCAGAAGCAGCGGAGATTCTGGAGCGACTCGTCAAGTGGGCGGACGTGCTCATCGTCAACACGCCGCATCCGGCGCGTAAGAAGCTGAAGCTGGAGTACGAGGACGTCGCGCAGTGGAATCCCCGGCTGGTTTATGCAGACCTGACTGGTTACGGCGAAAAAGGACCTGACGCTAGCCTTCCAGGATTCGATATCACAGCTTACTGGGCCCGATCCGGCTTGTTGTCGCTGACCCGCGACGCGGGCGCTCCACCCACTCTCCCCCCGTCGGGCAGCGGAGACCATGCGACAGCGGTTACTTTGTTTTCCGCAATTGTCACGGCCCTGTACCGACGCGAGCGAACCGGAAAGGGTTCGTACGTTACCACCTCGCTCCTTGCTGCGGGAGTCTGGTCCTGTGGCGTCTACGTTCAGGCCGCGCTTTGCGACGCCACGTTCTTCACTCTGCATGATCGGTTGCAGCCACCGAACGCACTCATCAATATGTATCAAGCTTCGGACGATAACTGGTTCGTGCTTGTCCTCACGCCGGACAAGTGGCCGGCTCTGGCGAAGGGAATTGGCCGCCCGGATCTGCTGACGGACCCGCGATTCGCCGATCCAGCAAAGCAGGCCGCAAATTCAGCGGAACTCACGGCTATTCTCGACGAAGTGTTCCGCTCACAGCCGATATCGCACTGGCAGGAAGTCCTCGAACAAGGTCACCTTACATTCGGCATCGTTCACGCTCCGACTGAGGTCGTTAAAGATCCGCAGCTCGAGGCGAACGGAATCGTCGTGCCGCTCGAGGGCGCCGGAGGAAATCTGAAGCTTACAATCAGCAGTCCGATCGAGGTACACGATGTCGCTAAAGTGCGCGCCAAACGCGCTCCAGAAATCGGAGAACACAACGAAGAGGTGCTGAAGGAACTTGGCTTCAGAGCTGACGAAATCGACGCCTTCCGTGAGAACGGCGCCATTCCCCAGGCTTCGTTAGAGCCGGTAGCCCCCGGAGGCGTGCGATAGCAGGTTGAAAGCGTTCTATGAAGCGCATTTCTGGGACTATTCAGCGCGTGGCGGCTACAGTGCTGCCAACCAAGTGGGGGCCGTTTCAAATGATTGGCTTTGAGCGGCCACCAGACGGCAGAGGATACGCTCAAACCGCGATCGCTCTCATTCTGGGCGATCCAACGCAGGATACCCCGCTCTTACGTATCCATTCGCAGTGCTTCACAGGTGACGTACTCAGATCGCTTCGCTGCGATTGTGGAGACCAGTTGGAACTTGCAATGCGGACCATTGCTGAGGAAGGATGCGGTCTGTTGATCTACGAGCATCAGGAGGGGCGTGGCATCGGACTGATGGCGAAGCTTCAGGCCTATGCACTACAAGACGAAGGTCTCGACACGATTGCGGCAAATCATGCACTTGGGTTCGAGGCCGACTGCCGGGATTTCAGTTTGCCGGTTGCGATCCTGAATGATCTTGGGATCCGCCGAGTTCGACTTCTTTCAAATAACCCCGATAAGCTACGCGCGTTGGTGCAGGCAGGCATTGACGTTGTGGAGCAGATTCCATGCGAGATCCCGCCCAATCCTCACGCGCTGATGTATCTGCGAATCAAGAAAGAAAGGATGGGTCACACACTCACGTTGCTGTGAATGGTTACATCTATGTTTAGCGAATTGATTGAATACCCTGAGGCCACTGAATCAGTTACTTACCCCGATCCGCAGGACAAATCGCGTGTCTTCGCCTCGATTGAGACGGCGATTCATGAGCTCAGAGCCGGACGCATGATCGTGGTAGTTGACGACGAAGATCGGGAGAACGAGGGCGACCTCACGATGGCCGCAGAGATGATCACACCGGAAGCCATTAACTTCATGGCGACTTACGCGCGGGGCCTGATCTGTTTGACCATCACCAACGAGAGAGCAGATGAAATGGAGCTGGCTCCTATGACGGCGCACAACACCTCGGCGTGCGGGACCGCTTTCACCGTGTCAATCGATGCCAGAGGCTGCGGTGTGAGCACCGGAATCTCGGCTCATGACCGAGCGCAGACGATTCTGGCCGCGATCGATCCGAGTACGCGTCCCGAAGACTTAGGGCGCCCCGGCCACGTCTTCCCGCTGCGCGCGCGCACGGGCGGAGTTTTGGAACGTCGTGGCCAGACGGAAGCAAGTGTTGACCTCGCTCGTCTAGCAGGATTACATCCCTCGGGGGTGATCTGCGAGATTATGAATGACGACGGCACTATGGCTCGGGTGCCGCAGCTCGTTCGTTTCTGTATGAAACACGATCTGAAGATGATCACCGTCGCAGACCTGGCGGTATATCGATTGGAATCCGAGGCGGAGGAGTTGTGGGAAGGGTTGGGATGGTGAGGTCATGATCTATATCCATTCCATAGGCCGAGCCGTCCGGTACTATCCCGAGCGGCCGGCGCTTCGTGTAGGCGACGACCTGCTCAATTTTCGGGAGCTTCACCAGCGCATCAAGCGCCTGGCCGCTGCGCTCACCCACGTCGGCTTCGGACCCGGCGATCGATTGGCTTTGCTCCTGCCTAATGGACCTGAGTACATCCAGTTCGTCTATGCTTGCAGCTGGTTAGGTGTAATCGTCGTTCCGATCAACACGCGGCTCTCGCCCGTGGAGATCGATCACGTGCTCGCAGACGCAGGCCCGCGTGGATTGGTGCGGCATTCCTCGCTGCCAGTGCCGAGTGCTCCTGTTTCCTGGGAATTGATTCTGGACGAAGAGCACCTGGAGCGAGGAAACGACTGTCCGGACCCCTATTACGATCCCGAAGCCATTTTGGCCTTAATATACACCAGTGGCACGACTGGTCGGCCGAAGGGCGTCATGCTGACGCACTCCAACATCCTGTCGAACGTGCACAACTTCAATTACTGGATGCGGTATCGGGAGGGTGGAACGTATTTACACGCCGCGCCGATCTTCCATATAGCGGATTTTCCCGGGATGTTCGCGGCGCCAGCATTCGGCGCGTGTCAGGTGGCGCTGCCACGTTTCACCGCGCCAGCTTTTTGCCAGACTGTGGAGAAGGAGCGGGTCAACTACACGGTTTTAGTGCCGACGATGATCAACCTGCTGACACAGACGGCCGATGGCAGGACCCATGATCTGAGCAGCCTTGAGGTATTGGCCTACGGCGGATCTCCCATGGCGCCCGAACTTATCCGTCGAACCAGAGAAATTTTGCCGAAGGCTAGACTAGTTCAAGTCTATGGACTCAGCGAGACAGGTTTTCTCACCGGACTCCAAGATCAGGAGCATTCAAACGAAAGACTAATGTCTTGCGGTCGACCTTGCCCCGGTATTGAAGTACAGGTCATGAATGAATGCCGAAGCCAACAGTTAGAGGCTGGCCAGCGTGGTGAACTCGTCGCGCGTGGCGCAAACGTGTCGCGCGGCTACTGGAACAACCAGGAGGATACGACGGCTGCCTTCTGCAACGGCTTCTTTCGTACCGGAGATATCGGCTACCAGGATGCTGAAGGTTATTTCTACATACTAGACCGCCTGAAGGACATGATCGTCACCGGCGGCGAAAATGTCTATTGCGGCGAGGTCGAGGCCGTCATTTTCGGCCATCCAGCGGTTCGCGAGGTGGCGGTCTTCGGAATACCCGATCCCCAGTGGGGAGAACTGGTGGCTGCCTGTGTGGTCCTGAAGGCGGGCATTAACCTCACTGCGGAAGCCTTGATCCGCCACTGTCGCCAGAGCCTGGCGAATTACAAAGTTCCCCGCCATGTGGAGTTCTCGGAGACGGGTTTGCCGAAGAGCGGCTCGGGAAAAGTACTGAAGCGGCTCTTACGCGAGCGTTTCTGGGTCGGAGCAGAACGCTCAGTCGGACAAGTTACCGCTTAATCCTACAACAAATCGAAGGATATCGCGCTCCTCATCGGTGAAGAGGAGTTCCTTGTGCTCTATCGCATCTCACTCGCTGCTCTCGCATTCGCCCTTTTTACATCTGTGTCTCCGTGTCAACAGACTCCGCCTGACGATTCAACTTTACCCGGCGTCCCTCAGAGGATTGGGCGCAACAGCCTACTGCAGCCTGAGAGTAAGCGGATTCTAGGTGTGATTCCTAATTACCGGACCTCTCCAAGCCTGCAGGACTATGAGCCATTGACAAGCCGAGAGAAGTTCAAGGTAGCTTCCGAGGATGCCCTCGATCGCGGCACCGTTGCGTTGGCCGTGTTCTTTGGTGGCGTGGGCCAGTTGTCGAACTCAAATCGATCTTTCGGCCAAGGCGGTGCGGGATTTGGCAGGTATTTTGGCGCGGCCTATGGCGATCTTTTAATCGGCGATTATATGACAGAGTCAGTCTTCCCCACTCTTCTCCACCAAGATCCACGCTATTTTCGACGCGGCACTGGAAGCGGCTGGTCCAGGCTCGGCTACGCCATTGACCAGATCTTCTGGACCCATAACGACTCGGGCCGGACGCAGTTCAATTATTCGGAAGTGATCGGAAACTCAACCGCGGTGGCAATTTCAAATGCCTACTACGCGGACAACCGGACTGCAGCTGAGGGTGTCTCTAAACTCAGTATGCAGCTCGGCGTCGATATGGCTGCCAATATCTTAAAGGAGTTCTGGCCGGACCTCGAACGAAGATTCAAGCGAAAACACCGGCGGGACACAACGGCGAACAATTCGAACTGATTCTGTTGCACCACGCTTTACCAAGTCGGCGAATACAGAATAACCATCGATCCGATCATCGGCCTGATCCCACCCGCCCCGGGTGCGTTACTAAACCTCGTCTCATTTCCTCACACTCCATTCGGATCATGCCTAGTTTCGGGGCCTGACGACGAGAACTCAGCAATTGACGAAGGCGCCGGGAACCGGAAGCTGACGAGATGTTCCCCTAAACCCATAGAAAGAAAAGCGATGAGTCCGAAACAAGGTTGGATGCGCGAGTGCCTTATGCAAGGTGCAGCCGAAAAGGGGCTGAACCTCAATGAGCAACGAGCCGATGGCCAACGAAAGATTCCTGCATGAAGCGGCGGTGACGAAGAAGTTTCTAGAGGCCCCGAACGACGATTCGTTTTCTGACCTGTTCAACATCTTTACACCGCAACTCGTCGCCTTCTTCCGGGCGCGCAGTTGCGAACGGGCCTTGGCCGAAGACCTGGCGCAAGAAGTGATGCTTATTGTTTACAGCAAAGCTGCACAAATTCGAGATCGCACGTTGTTTCGTGCATGGATGTTCAAGATTGCCCGTAACGCTCTTTGTCGGCACTATGGCAAGCAGACGCGGGAAGTGGAAACCGTGGACTTGGCAGAGGTCAGTGATCGCTTGGTCGCCGCCAGCCACAAGCCCGCCGGAACGCCAGCGTTCGAGTTCCTGCATTGGATGGGCTTTTTGGATTCGCGCGAGCGCGAAGTCATGAGACTGCGCTTCATCGAGCAGTGGGAATACCACGAGATCGCCGCCGCCCACGCCATCCCGATCGGGACGGTGCAGTGGAGAGTGTTTAACGCTAAGAAAAAGCTGGCGCCGCATTTGCAAACGCACCAAGACATTACGCGCAAGGCCGCCTGATGGCGCCGGAAGGAGACGTAAGATGCCAAAACTCGCATTACTAGATCCCACCAAGACGGGAAAACAGGCGGAGGATCTGGAGAACAAACTCCGCCACCTCGTCGTTGGACAAGAGGAAGCGATTAACCAGATCGTGAGGGCTTATCAGACTCACGTGGCGGGACTGTGCCCGGCCGGCCGGCCGATCGGAAACTTTCTGTTCCTGGGGCCTACGGGCTCCGGAAAGACCCGCATCGTGGAGGCAACCGCCGAGTCCCTGCTGAAGGATTCTCGATCAGTAATTAAGGTCGATTGCGCGGAGTTTCAACACAGCCATGAGATCGCGAAACTGATCGGCTCGCCTCCGGGATACCTGGGACACCGCGAAACCCATGCTCTGTTGTCGCAAGAAGCTCTGAATCAGCATCACACGGAAAAGGTCAAGCTAAGTTTCGCGCTCTTCGATGAAATCGAAAAGGCATCCGACGCGCTGTGGAATCTTCTCCTGGGCATCCTGGACAAAGCAACTTTGACGTTGGGCGACAACCGCAAAGTCGATTTTTCGTCGACGATGGTCTTCCTGACCAGCAATCTCGGCGCGAGCGAAATGAGTTCCCTACTCAGTCCGCGGCTGGGCTTCCACGTTCCCACATCCGAGGACACCGGCCACAAAGCGAAACTCAGCGCCCGGCTGTCGCACACTGGCATAGAGGCCGCTCGTCGAAAGTTCACGCCGGAGTTCATCAATCGTTTGGACAAGATCGTAGTCTTCAAATCTCTGGGCATCGAGGAACTGCGGCGGATCGTCGATATTGAACTTGAGATGGTGCAACAGCGTATTCAGACCGCTGCCGCCAGCAAGCCTTTCCTGGTTAATGTCACGGATAGTGCCCGGGAGTTTTTGCTGATGGAAGGCACCGATTTCAGGTATGGCGCTCGCCACCTGAAGCGCGCTATCGAGCGCCTGCTCGTACAACCGCTGTCGAATCTTATGGCCACGGGCCAGGTTCACCGCGGAGATCGCATCCGCGTGAGCCACACCGAGGGCTCACCCTTCCTGATGTTCTTCCGCGAGGCAGGAGCCTTGGAAGCGTGGGAGATTGCTGGCCGCGCTGCTGCATAACATCGGTCGATCGGCGTCAGTGCGCGAAAGGGTCATATGAAACGGCAACTACTTTTGAGCTTCGTCGCTCAATCGACTGGGCCTTCGTATCCAGCCCTGTTGAAGCGGCCCTAGGCTAGGGCATGTTCACACTGACATCGATGTTTCCGATCATTATCCTATCTCGTTCACGATTAGATTCTTATAAGTCCCTCCTCGGTCGCCTTCTGCACTCGGCTAACGCACTGGCCAGCGGCGGCCATCGAGCGGCAAGATTGCTCAAATGGAGATAGGGCAACTCAGCAAGTTGATTGTCGCCGAGGAGAACCCCTCGTCTCTGGTGCATGCGGCTCGAATCGCGGTAGCGGCAGTTGTATCCTACCTGATCGCCCGTTTATTTCGCTTGCCGGAAGCCTACCGGGCCGCGATCTCGACGCTCATTGTCATGCAGTCGCCGCTTGGTGCTGTACTGCCAATTTCCGTGCAGCGTTTCGTGGGGACAGGATTGGGGCCGCCGTAGGAGTAGCGACTGCTACCTACTTCGGTGGAAGTGTCTGGGCGTTCGGCATAGCCGTTTTCTTGGCATCAACTTAATTTTAATACCGTTTTCTTAATTGGACTGTTTTGTGCGGTTTTTGGGTATTGAGAGAAGCGCTTATCGATATGCGAGCATTACACTGGCGATTGTAATGCTCGTGACGCGATCTAGCAGCGTGTGATTAATCGCGATTCACCAGTTCTTCGAAGTTTCATTAGGGATTGCGGTCGGCCTTATGCTCTCTGCTTTCTGGCCAGAACGGCAGTCCGGAAGCCTGGACTCTCAAGGCAAAACAAAGGCGGTTTCGCCTGTGTCAGATCCTACAGGTGATAGAGCATCAGATATACCACCACGCCCGTGACGCTCACGTAGAGCCAGATGGGCAGTGTCCAGCGTGCGAGTCGGCGGTGCGGGTCCAGGCGGGCGGTCAGTCCGCGGCGGAGAGTCAGCACCGCGAGTACGGGCACGGCAGCGGCCAGCGTGGTGTGTGTAGCTAGGATGCTCAGGTAGACGGCCCGGACGGCGCCTGTTTTTGGGAATCTCACCGAACCCACTTGCGCATGATAGACCAGGTAGCAGATGAGGAACCCGCAAGAGACGAAAAACGCCGTCATCATGACCTTGCGGTGTTGCTGAACGCGCTTTTGGCGGATGAGGATATAGCCCCAGACGAGCAGAACCGCAGCGGTGGCGTTGAGGAAGGCGTTTATGGTCGGAAGGACGGACGTCATGATGATTCGGTCTCTAATTGCGGCAGGATAACTTTCTTAGAATCCGGGCGTGCGCCCCACAGCTTGCTCGAGTTCCGCCCAAGCAAGCAAATATCCCAAGCTGGCCTGGAGACAATCCGCCTCGGCCTTGTATGTTCCGGCGGTGGCTTGGCGCCGTTCGGACACCAGTACCACACCCTCAGTCAATTGGTTCTGCGCCAGTCGCTCGCTCTCCCGCCGTAGTTTCACAACCTGGTTTGCTACCTCGACCAAATTCTTGGTACGGTCCAGTTTGTTGTAACTCCGCTCGATCCCAACTGCTACCTCTTCTTTCAGTCGGCGCAGATTTTCTTCCGCTTGCCCCAATTGCGCTTCGCGCTCGCGCACGGCCGATCGGCGCTTGCCGAAGTCGAACACGTCCCAACTGAGATTGACACCGAACGTGCCGAAGTTGCGTACCAGAAACGCTACGCCGTCCTGATAGCTATGGCGTGCGTAGGCGGTGATGTCTGGGATGTAGGCCGATTTCGCGGCGGTCACGCTGGCCCTTGCCTTCCGAACAACCTCCTCGGCGGCCAATATTTCTGGGTTCTCCGACCATGCGGCCTGGAGGTACTCCTCGCGCGGACGCTGCTCAAAGCTCGCCGGAACCGCAGGATCCAGTTCGAGTTGTGTATCGAGCGGAAGCCCCAACAGGTCATTTAGTTCTGTGGTCAAATCGGATAGCTGGAGCTCCGCGGTGAGCACAGACTGTTGACTTTCAAGCAGGCCGGCACGGCCTTCAATAGCTGCCACTCTGAGGGCACTGCCGTTGCGCACGTCGTCTTCACTCTCCCGAAGATGCTCCTTTGCAAATATGCTCTGTTGTTCGGCTGCTCGTTTCTGAAGACGGGCGATCAGTAAGCTGAAGTAAAGATTGTGCACCTGGAGAGCGACTTGGTTCTCCGCCTTCTTCAGATCATCGCGGGAAACAGCTACTTCGGCGGTCGCGATCCGGTTAGCTTCATGAATCCGGATCAGCTGCGTTAGCGGCTGCGAAATCATTGTCCCGCTGGAGACCAACGTCTTCTGGCCTTGCGGGAGAGCGACACTTTGCGTTGGGATGAGCGCTCCTCCAACCGTCCCGAGTGCCCCCGCCGGAATCCCGATGTTCTGCAGTTCGCTGACGTGAAGTGCGTTCGATTGATTCGTAATCGACGGGAAATAAGCAGAACGTTCGCCTGCCTTCTTCTGCTCGTTCTCGATCACCTTCAAGCGCGCGATCTTCAGGGCGCGGTTCTGGCTCACCGCGAGATGGACGGCCTCTGTCAGCGTGAGGTGCCGCATTTCAGCCGCGACTTGAGGGACCGAAGACAGTACACCAAGTCCCGCGATTGCCAGCGTCCGAGAAAAATTCCTCCGATTCATCGCATGTTCCTCAAGTCCTTGTAGTTGAGCTTGCCAGGGCGCAGGAGCAGCATCAGCAACAGATAAACGACCACCATCCACCCGATCAGGATGAAACCATCGGCTATCGCCTGCGTGTAAGCTTGCACTCGCACTTGTTGGCCCAGAAGACCGACCGCGCGGTATTGTGCTTCCTCTGGCCCTGTGGACCCCGGCAGCAGCCCTCCGCTCAGCATCCGCACTCGTTCGTCGGTGAGCCAACTGCCGACTTGCACATGGAGCCCCAGAAGGTTGGAATGAAGCTTTTCGCGCGCCGAAATAAAGTGCGTCATGATAGCTACCCCGACTTGGCCGCCGAAGAGACGGATGAAGTGAATGAATCCGGAGTACGTGGCTGCATTGGTGGCGCTTGTTAAGGCGCCCGCTTCGAGCCCCTGCAACACGAGGCTGGCTACCAAGCCGACGTACGAGCATGCGAACCCAGCCGCGAGAAGAAGCTCCAACATCTCGAAACTGTTTCCCGCCCACGAGGTATCGAGGTGCGCACAGATCCAGCAGCCCACCGCGACAATCGTGAGCCCCAGCGCCAAAATCATCCGCGAATGTGTATAGATCACTATCACCGCGACCAGCCAAACTACCGCGAACATCGGCAGTGCCACCCAGGCAAGCGCACGGCCGGTCTCCAGAGCCCGATACTGCTGGACATTGCTCAGAAAACCGGGGACGAGCACAATCGTGGCCAAATGCACGAACCTAAACGCGAAAACGGATAAGGCGAGGACAATGATGTTCCGCCTGTTGAGAAAAGAAAGACTTAAGGTTGGATTCGGCTGCAGGATCCGCCTCATCAATGCCGTCGCCAACAAGAAGATTCCTGCGGTGAGCATCGCGACGATTACGCCGGAGTTCAGCCAGTCCAATCGCTCCCCTTGATCCAGGGCTCCGTAAACCAAGCTGAGGCCAAGGCTGAAATAGGCGAATCCCCGCCAACTCGGCCGAGGCTCTACGGAAGGCCGCTTCGGAACCCCGAAATAGACGCAGAGCATCATCAATGGCGTGAGGAGCGCGGCGTTCCAGAAGATCCAGTGCCAAGACAGATTCTCGGCGTACCAGCCCTCGAGCGCTGAGGCAATATTACTGGAGAACACGATGTCCGCCGCATAGGCTGCGATCCCGAATATGATCAGGCGCTTGGGAAGCGCGGTCAACACGAAGGTCATGGTGAGAGAGTAGAAAGTGCCCGACGTCAGGCCGGCGATCACTACCAACGCCAACATTACCCAGAAATTCGGCGCAAACGGCAGCAGTACGGACGTAACCGTGAATATCGCGGCCGCGGGGAGTAGAATCCTGCGTGGGCCGAACAAAGCGCTCAGGAAGATGACGAAGACGCCACTGAACATCATCGCCATGTTGAGCACGGTTGGAATCCATGAGCCTTCGTCGAACCCAAAGCCGCGGGCGCCACGGAGATCGGCCAGTCCGACACTGAGCAACCGCCCGTTGAGCGTTGCGATGCCCGCGCCCAGAAAGACCCCCAAAATCCCCACGTATGGGTTCGTAGTGAGTTGCGATCGGCCGGATTGCGAGGTTGGCGGCGCGGCTTTGGCCTCTGTGGCGATCACCTAACAATCTCCGTCACTGGCCCACGCCGGTGGTTCGAACGGTTGCGATCACGGAGAGCCCGGGCCGCAACCGATCGACTGTGGCTTGGTCGGCGTCAAACACGATCTTGACGGGCACGCGCTGGACTATTTTTGTGAAGTTGCCGGTCGCATTGTCGGGCGGAAGCAACGCGAACTGTGAGCCGCTGGCGGGAGCCAGGTGGTCGACTTTCCCTCTGAAAATCACTCCAGGAAATGCATCCACACGGATTTCGGCCGGGTCGCCCGCGTGGAAATGGCGGACCTGCGTTTCTCTGTAATTTGCCTGTACCCAAACCTCGCTTTGTACCAGCGAAATTACTTGAGTGCCTGGACTGACGAGTTGTCCGGGGCGCACTTTTCGTTCACTAACGATGCCACTTTCTGGCGCTATGATTCGCGTGTAGCCCAGATTGGTCTGCGCCAGTGAGAGCGATGCTCTCTTCGAGTTTAAATCGGCGTGAAGCAAGAGCTCCTGAGAGTCCAGCACGTCACGCTGACGCTTCTGTGCTTCGAACTCGGCTCTGGTACTCCCCAGCTTGGCGTGCGCTCGGCCCAGATCGGCCTGGCGGCTGGCCAACTGCGCCGTCGCCGAAGTAACGTCAGCCTCGCGGCTTGCGAGCTGTGCGCGAAAGCGTTGTTCGTCCGCCACCACCTGCTCCAGTTTCTGCCGCGTTGCAGACTCAGTCGCGATCAGCGCTTCCTGCCGCCGTCGCTCGGAGCCTGTACGCTCCACGTCCGCTTTGGCCGCATCGATTCCACTGCGCGCATTGGCGATCGCCGATTTCGCAGCATCAATTCCAGCTTCCGCCGCTGCAATGTCCGCTTCTGCTGCACGAATCCCCTCGTCCGCCTGAACTATGCGCGCGTCCTGCAATTCTTTCTGTCGCTGATTGCTTATTAGCGCGTCTTCGCCGGCGACTACAGCCGCTTCTGCCTGCTGCACCTGCGCCCGAAAATCGTCATCTCGCAGCTGTACAAGCAGATCTCCCGATTTCACCGGCTGATAATCGGAAACCGCAACGGTCGCGACCAAACCTGCTACCTTCGTGCTCAGCGGCGTTAGGTCAGCCCGCAGGTAGGCGTCGTCTGTTTCTTGCGACGTCCGCTCGCTCGCCCACGTATTCCAGTGGCCCGCGATCAGGAATACAATCCCGGTGGCCATGAGCAGGATCATCGTCGGGACCAGCCACTGCTTCAAACGTTGCGCCCAGGGATGCTTTGTAACGGAATCCGTTGAATCAGGCATTTTACGAACTTTCCTTAAACCGCACGATGGCTATCATTCCGTGTTCGACGGGCCGAAGCATGCGGAGGTACCCGCGACGCGATCCTGCATGGACGAAACCAGGCGCTCGACAGCGTTCTCCAGATCGCGAGACATTTCGGTTACGAGGCCCGGGACCGAGCGCTGATCCAGCCTCTCCGTAGTTGACGACGTGCCCCGCCAGAGCATCTCGCCCGTCCGCAAATTGATGAGTCGTGCCGAGAGGCTGATTTCGATCGAGATATTGGTGCCCTGGTCGACTTCTTCGAGGTGGTCGATCGTGCCGGTCACCAGGCATTCTGGAGTTCCACGACCGTCAAACAGATCGACCGACTGGAATATTCCGCGTGACTGAATCTGCTGGATCACCGCGTCGGTCACCGCGCGGCGAGGGTCCACAGCCCAGCGGTGATAGTTATAGAAGTCCAATTGCTCGGGTGACTGCCGATATGCGATCGGACCTTCCCTTAAGAATCCCGGAGCTCCAAACTCTCGGACGGCGACCGGGCCGAGGATCGGCTTCGACCGATCATTAGCCGAACGAGGAGCAGGGACGTTCAAGACATAATAACTTGGGTATCGGATCCTGCCGGCACACCCGGCCACGGTCCCGAGCGAAGTCACGAGCCCAATCGCAAGTATCAGTTTTGGGTTGCGCATCAATTCACTCTCCAAAGCCCGGGCGGCGGTTTTCAAATGATTAGGAGCGACTCGCAAGCATCTTTGTTGGAACAGTTCTGTCGTTAATGAGACCAGTACTCGAGTCGACTAGTCCCCCGTGCGACTAACCTCGCAACCCTGAACCAGAATACTTGTGCAATCGCTGCAATGCCTTCCAACAAACCTGGCAAGTGCACGCCTCTCTACTTCTGGAGGCTGACAAGCGCATTACCGCGAAAGGCGAAGGATTGGGAGCCCAAGTCGTCGCGTGCATTCTGAATAAGACGCGCGAGTTTAGGCTTGCAGTGCAACGGATGATATCACTGCTGTGCCATCCGCTCTGTGTGAAACCCGATACTCGTTGTCGAAAATAGGCGGAGACATGCTAATGAAGAGGCTCAAGGAACTTTGGTGCGAAGTTATGCACGATTCACTGATGTGGCCGATTCATGAGCATTATGAGTGCCGGTCTTGCGGGCGTCGCCACGCAGTGCCTTGGACTTCAGACAGTGAGATCACGAGCCGGACAGATCTGGGGGCGCTCACAGGCGAAAGTCGGCTCGCACCGGTGACCGGAGGTAGGGATCTTTGAATTGTGCTGCGCACTCTTCTCAGCCAACTTCGCAACCCCAACAGTCCGAATTGCATCTCATGACCAGGAGCTGAAAAGTGCGGCCGATCTTGCTGACGTTCATGGTGTGTGTCAGCACCCTGGCGGCGGGTCCGCGAAGAACGACCGAACCCGTCACGATGAGCGACTTGCGCTCGAGGCCAAAGGTGGCCAAGAGCAGACGAACATTTCATCCATTGAAGCTCTTACGCCGGCTGGGCAATGCGGAAAGCGAGTTTGCGCTACGACTGTCGTCCTGGGGGATTCGGCAGGACGTTGAGTCCGGCAACTCGGTGGCTTTGCCGCGTCCAAGTTGTATGACGGAAACCTCCTTTTCGCTGCCTCAAGCATCGCCCACGCCTTATAGCACTGCTCCATAACTGCGTGCGTGATCGCGGCAACGACTTCCATCCAACAAAAACGACGCTGCACCGCCCCTTACTTGTGGAGGGGCACGGTATATCCCTAATTACGCGAGGAGACGACGATGAGTGCCTATCGCCTGATCCAACCCAAGGATGTGGCGTCTACCGTGGTCTCACTGCACGCGCATCTCGAGACGGTTCGCCAAGGCGAGATGGACCGCGTCCGCGGGCGACTGGGCAGGCTTAGCCCCGACGCAGAGACCGCCATCGAGTCACTAACCCGCGGCATTATCCACAAAATCTCGCTTCCGGCGATTACGGCTCTAGAGACCGCCACTGCCAAAAACGATTCCACCTATCTTGCTGAGATAGTGCATCGTATCTTCAATCTCGGTGAGAAACGCAAACGTGAAGATCTCGACAAAGACGTCCACCCAGAGCATAGGCCGGCTCGAATTGACGCGGCCGGCGATGCGAAGACGGCTTTCCTGCAATTGCCGGTGTTAAAGGGCGCCGGCACATAGCATTCCGGCTTTAGTTCCCCGCCCTCCGAGGATCGATGATGTTGTCCTTTCATTCAGATCGACGATCCGGGCTCCGTGGCAGCTTAGTCGCTACTCTCCAGTACGCCCGGTCGTGAGCGACACTTTAAACGAGGCGCTCTACGACCCTCCGACGTAGTGTATAGCGGCCACGGGGAAATCATTTCACGGAAGCTGGCTCCGCCGCGCCATTGTTTCAAACCGAAAAGCGACTCTGGAGGGAGCACGACTGAATAACGTGCGGCGTCGCCGTGGAGCACGGCGACGAGACGGCGGGGTGTTCGAGGGGATTTGTGGGATTAGGGCGCGATGAGGGGAGTTTGCGACGCCAACTGTAAGTCCATGATCAGACCGAGACGCCAATCGAGTTGAAAGAACAAAGCCGTCAATCTGCCGGACAAGACCTCGCGAAAGATCGGAATGTATTTTCGTCGGAGATGCAGGGTGGACTCCTCCACCGCCGCGCGACCATTGATGTAGCGTTCAGCCTGTTTTCCGGTGACGGTGGTGTAATTCTGAGCGTATTCGTTGAGCACCGCGTACTTCGTATCGTAGATCTTGGCCAGCTCCGCTGTGTATCGATCATAGATCGGCCAGAACTGCTCAGCCTCGGTGTCGGTGAGGTCCATGTTGGCAGCGATAATCTGCTTCTTTAGGGATCGCAAGTCCTTCCTGAACAATTTGATGTCTTCATCGGACGATGCTTGGTCGGATGCTGTCCCCGTTACCGGCCCCGGCGCCGCATCCTGGGCGAGTGCTCTCTGGCTGCTCACCCATGAGACCCCGAAGAGCACGGTTGACACGATCAAGCTTTTCTTGTTCATCCATCCTCACCTTCAGAAGATAGGAGCGGCGGGCCAACGCTTTTGTTGGGAGATCGGTTACGCGGCTACAATATGGCACCGAGGGTGGCCGTTACGATTTTTCAACCAAACCGTTACCGAAGGGGTCACGGGGCTAGATGCTGGTTCTGGGTACAATGAAACTTAAACAGGGTTGCCGCAAGGAGGGATGACAATGTCGGTAAGTCCATTCACACGCAATCCGCTTACGGCTGGCGTCGAAGAGATTCGCGGATCCTGGGGGTGGATGCTGGCCCTTGGAATCCTGCTCATGCTTTTCGGCGTGGTCTGTATTGTAGGTGATGTAACAGCCACTTTCGCCACAGTGCTGGCCTTCGGATGGCTGCTCCTGCTTGGCGGCGTCGCCACTTTGGTTCATGCGTTTCGCACCCGGACCTGGAGTGGATTCTTTCTCCATCTACTCAGCGCTCTGCTCCGGGGATTTACTGGATACCTGCTGATTGGGTACCCGTCCGCAGGAGCGATGAGCTTCACGCTGATTATTGCGTCGTTCTTCATTGTGGGCGGGATGTTTCGCGCAATCGGCGCGGAAATGCTGAAGTTCCCGCGCTGGGGTTGGTCCGTCTTCTCCGGGATCGCGTCGGCGGTGCTGGGGATCATTTTGCTGGCGCAGATACCGATTTCCGGCGTCTGGTTCATCGGATTCGCCATTGGCGTCGACATGGTCGTGGACGGCGCATCGCTTGTCGGTTTCGCCACGGCAATACACAGCTTGCTCGCACCTCCGGTCTACAAAGCTGCGTAAGTTCGCCAAACGTCCAACAGAACACTCGCAGCCATGCGAGTTCGTGCAAAGGAGATGAGATGAATGTCTTATCGTCCGACGATCGGCGGTAGGCTCCGGGAGGAAGCTTCCGGAGTAGACAGGTCACAGGCTGCATGTTTTTGTGAGGCAGAGGACCTCGTAAAGGAGATTGGTCAGACCTGTGGATTGAACGTCATCATGAGGCGCCGAGCGACCTCGCATAGGAGTGTGGTGACCGCCGCAAAGTTAGTCTACTCGACCTGGAAGATTGGACCAGGAGAGAGAAATGGAAAGACGTTACATCGGAATCGATTTGCATCGCAACCGGTTCACCTGCTGCATTCGGCTGGAAAACGAGAGGACGTACGTGACCGAGTGGAGGCTGGAGGATCTGGGG